>OHPC01000741.1_pt1 | contig 17635 bp, 6 predicted proteins | sample 1577631 | NCBI WGS metagenome assembly OHPC01 (sample SAMEA3879560, study PRJEB24766) | human gut metagenome | biome: human-associated habitat; feature: feces | place: USA | collected 1985/1987 | reverse complement strand
GATATTCGGCAAGCACCACATGAGAGGATTTATCACGATACTGCCCCATATAATACCCACGAAGATCAAAAGGAGTGCCGCTTAAAGCATATTGGTTCATAGGAACATCTCCAAACACATTCTTGGTCTGAGCAGTCCAAGCTATAACTTTTCTATTTCCTACCTTTTTATATTGGCGGTAGTCCACCTCCAAACGGTAGAAATTATTATCTCCTCCCAAGAATTTCTGATACATCAATCCACGAAAATCCAGATAAATACCTTTATAAGCATTAGCAGGAATATCCCGACTGTCGTAAGTCAACAAAAATCCTACTCCCGAATTGAAAGTAGAATATCCGCTGGCGGTACCTCCCAACCTTTTATAATCAGGCTGATTAATTAAATGTTTGGCAGGCTCGGACATTTTATCATAACTCAAGTCAATCTGGGGACCGGCAAAGAAATTACTTTTACCCAAACGGAATAAAAACCACGGATTAATCTGGAAACCGCTATAACGATATTCACTGGTAGAGTCACTGCGCTCATAATGCTTATTGGTGGTATACCCGACTCCATAAAAGTTCTCCAATGTATTCTTGTAAGTGAATTTTCCAAAAATACGGAATTTATCATTCTTGAAAAACAACTGAGGTTTCACCATCAGGTTCAACCCTCCCTCGAACATCACCGCAACGGCCATCGGCAATACAGAACGTTTTTGCAAGGTATCCGACGGATTCATACGAAATGTAACAAGAGCACTCCCTCCTATCAACGCACCAAAGTCCGGAGTATAACTCGGTCCTCCCAATATATTATAATGTATGTTGCGTTTGGCCACCTTCCGGCGTCTTAATTCCTTTTTTGAAAGTTGATGAGCAATGGTGTCCTCAGGATAACAACTCATGTCATTTCCTTGTGCCGCCACATTCCAAGAGCAAAACAGACACAGGAGCAAGCTAAGTAATATTATTTTCATAAATAGTCTATTGTCTGCAGAAAGTTCATTCTCAAAAAACTTTCCTTGATGAATAAGTTTTCAAAAATACAAAAGTCCTATCAATAAATAACAATACATTGAATTTGTTTTAATTTAGTTCAAAATTCTTCACTTACTTTATAATGTATAATGTGCCACGCTATACCCTCATTGTAATTGACACTATTCAATTTCCTGTATTTCTCTTTTCTTTCCCATCTTTAGCTTCCGCCATAATCTCAGTTCATTATGTATTCAGAGTCAGTATTCCCTAATGAGAATGGCAAACTCCGCAGTCTTTTGCCGAAGTTTGCCATTCTGATTCTCTTCTTTGTATTTTCAATATAGCTATTATTATAAACTCTTGGGGCCCGATCCTGGTATCCATTTCCTTCAGGATTCAATTCTCCTCCAATACGAAGAAATAAGTTACAGATAGCATCAGAACTTAGAAAAATCCACTTCTTCCACACCGCTCAAGTCATGCAAAGTCACCTCTTCCGCGCCATTCATTCCCACCACCACGGTATAGGGCGGATCGGTAGTATAAGTATGGCTGCTGCCATCGGCGTACTCTTCCGACTTCCCGTCACCCCATTTGATGAGTCCGGTCAAGTCGCTTCCCCGGAACCCGGGAATGCTGAACATACGGTTGGAATGGACAATAGTGATACGTTTTAATGAACTCAATCCTGCCTGCACCACCTCCACCTGCTGTTTTGCCTGTCCGCCTATGATAGTGATAATAGCCGAGCGTGATGCCTCTTCGGGATTGGCTTCCACGACAAAGCTCAATGGATAAGCCGTCAGTCCTCTTCCTTTCAACGCTTTCCTTATCCATGTTTCCGAACATTCCACATCGAAAGTCTCTACATTGGTATTCAGTTCAAATCCCAAGACTCCTCCTTTTTGAGGCATATCGTATTCTTCCCGTGCCACAAGGACCGCATCTTTCTGCACCTGCACGATATTCACCTTTTCCCTGATTCCTTGCAGTTCGTTGACGAAGTATATTTCTGCCGTTCGTGCGTCATATCCCTCGTTGGGCAACACGGTGATGCGGCGCGAATAAGAAGAAAGTGTCTTGGTCTTGACTTCCGTCAACCAATCCACATCGGGCAGCACCATTTCATAATCCACATTGCTACGCAACTCTATGACAATCTCTCCACCACCGCTGGACACCGTATATTCTTCCTTGGAAAGCAACAATAAGCTGCCTCCCTCCTGATAGACCGTGACCGTGCTCTTCAACGCACCGCTGCTGAAGACAATCCGCCCCTGACGGTTCTTGCCTTCTTCATTGGGAGATATGTCGAACTTCACCTCCGAAGTGGTGAGCGCGCGAGGAGCACCGGTACGAGCCGATACAATCCACCCGGCAGCCTCTTCTTCCACCTCGTATTCAAACGTCACATTAGCCTTTACCTCTACCGTTATTTCTCCTCCTTTGGTGGCAACCTCTATCTTGTCAGCTGTCACCGTCAAGGCATCGTTCTGTTTTTGCGTCACAGTAATCTTCTTCTGCACCGTTCCAACCCTTAAAATCAGAGTCGCATTCCGTTCATTGTAATCCTCATTCTTTTCGGCACTTACGGTCACAGTAGCGTTGCCAGCTTTGCCCGAAGCAGGCGACACGATGCACCACGGTTGGTCACTGGTTGCAGTCCAATCCGCTGACGCCTTAAAACCGACCGCAACCGTTCCTCCTTCCGCCACAATGACCGGCGGAATTTCAGTATCCAACGTAATGGAGGGGGCAACCGGCTTTTCCGATTCGTCAGAACTACTGTCCGAACAAGCCACAAGCAACATGAGCGCCCACAAGACGAGAAGTATATTATATCGTGAAGTTTTCATACGAATATTCTTTATGGTATTTATGAATCATTAATCTTATTACCTCTATTGCACAGGAGCTCCCACCTTGAACTTCAATTCCTTGGTCATGTCATGCAGTTGCAAACGCAGCAGGTAAGTGCCGGCAGACAGTTTCCCGGTGTCAATGCTCACCTGCCGTTCCTGCACCTCGCACATCCGGCTGAAATCGCTGCCATCGGCACCAAACACTTGCACCACGGTTTCGGCAGGCACTTGCAGTGTCAGCAATCGGGTCCGGTTGTTATAGGTCAGTGAGGTCTCCTTTTCCAAACTTACCTCCTCACTCAGGATAAAATCCCACACACAGCCGTCTTCCTCGTTTCCTTTAACCCACTCTATCTTTTTTGTCTGCGTATGAGTCCAATAAGCCCTGATACGGTCGCCGGAAGTAATGGGGCGGGTAATAGTCACCTGTACTCCGGGCAACATATAGCCGGAACCGGAAGGTAATTGACTTGCCATTAAAGAATAAAGATCTTCTTTTATATTTCCATTCTTATCGACATGAGCCAAACTGATTTTACCCGTAAAAGGAAGACTACCATAATAGCCAAGGAAACCGACATCCAGCGAGAAAGGCTTATTGACTTCAAACACCTTTTCCGAAGAAGTGATTCCCCGGTAATTCTTACCGTCCGTATAACACATGAAACGAAAATCTTCCACGCCTATACCTCCTTCATCCTTCTTCAATCCGATAAGTGCCGATTGATATTCATTATAGTGGCCGCCGGAAGCGCCTGCTCCCTGTTCAACGGGGTCGAGAGCCGACAAGAGATAGTAGCCGTTTCCCCAGCCGCTCCATCCCCAGTTCACTCGGAAATAGTTTTCAGTGTCATAACCGTCGAGCACAAAGGCATGAGCGCCTTCACTGCTGCCGCCGGTATAAATGACCGGACGCCTTTCATCCAGTTCGCCTTTCATTATCCGCATCCACTCGGCAAAGGAATAATTACTGCGCACTATGTAACGTCCGTCCTTGTCATATCCCATGTAAGTCTGTAGTCCTTTCACTACATCGGTCACATAAGCGCCTGTACCTTCCCCCCCTATCGGGCCGAAATCAGACGAAATCATGAGTGCACAGTCGCGCATCAGAGTGGCTACGGCATTTCCGGCAGTCGAAGAAAAAGATTGCGCGTAGCTGAGCGGCATATTGTCCCAGTCATAGGCGTGTCCTAAAGACTGTGCAGCAATGTATCTCTGGTGAGTCCTCGTAGTGTAAGCCGGCAAAGTGCCACTACCCGCCTTGGGCCACTGATGATATCGCATGACAATAGCAGTAGCGGTGGCAGTGCAACCGGTATAGGTCTCCTTGCCGGCAATGTGCGGGCACAGCCAATTGTAAGGATTGGCCTGATCCCATTTAGCCGTCTCCAATTCTACCACCGCTTGTCCGGCACGGACCGTCGTCCAGCGTTGAGCCAGACTGTTGCTTTGCGTCGAACCATACGTCGGAGCACGACGTTTCTCCGCTATCTCTTCACTGATTCCCTGCAACCACAACTTCAGGTTGACAGGCAAATCGGTCTGTGGAAAACTACTGTCGAACGAATAGCCCAACACAGGCATTACCGCATCATCGCCCGCCACAATGACGAAGCCCTCGCTGCCGGTACAGCCGAACACATAATAGGCAGGAGCCTCTCCCACTGCCCGGGCAGACACAGCTTCATCCGTAACAAGCAACCGCAAAGAAGAAAAGGCGGAACGCTGCGGATGTCCCTCCTTGAAAAAGGTAATAGCCAACTCTTGAGCCTTCTCTACCGGAATATTGTCTGCCCACAAGAAAGTAGGCAGCAAACTGAATAAAAACAACAGCAAGTGTCTCATAGAACTAAAATATAAGGCAATGAATACTAAGGCTTACCAATTACTCTCCAACAGAAAAAACCAAGAAAAAGAATAGTCGGCAATCCCGATTACAAATATAAAGAAATCCATTATCTTTTGTGAATTATCGCATTTATTTATGCTCTATCATCAAGAAAAAATATTTGCGAGACACTTCATCAGGGTGGAACGATATCAAGAATCCTCCTTCGTTCTGCAAACTTTTGGATGCATTTACATGCTTTTTATTTCTTATCGTTTCCATCTTGATTAATTAATACTTAAATTTGCCTCGCTAAAAAGACCTAAAACAAATCTAATATGAGAATAAATGTATTTTGTATCCTCATTTTCTGTTGTGTTTTCTTTTGCTATGGAAATCATATTCACTTTAAGCACATTAATGTAAAAGACGGTTTGTCGCAAATCACCGTCCTTTCCATTTATCAGGATGAAGTAGGAACATTGTGGTTTGGTTCCAGCGAAGGACTGAACAGATACAATGGCGACAAGATAGATATCTATCGTCCTTCGCAAAACGACAACGGCCTTACCCACAATGAAATCAGCGCCATTTGCGGAGACAAGAGCGGAAGCATCTATATCCGATCCATCTATGATTTGATAAAGTTCGATATAGAAAAAGAAAAGTTTACCTGCATCCTTCCAAATGCAGCCCATACCATGTATTGCTATAAAGATACATTATGGCTCGGGTATCGGAACGAATTGCAATACTATCTGAAAAGTGACGGAAAAATACACCACGCTGCTACCTTGGACAATAAATTCAGTATTGGAAACTCTCTAATTATAGACAAGGATTACATCTGGATGGGACATAAGCAAGGTGTTTCATTAATATCCCGTAAAGATTATAAAACAATCAAGACCATCACGGGCATCTCTCATGTTTCTTCCATCTACAGAGACAGCCGAGGAAATATATGGGCCGGCACTGTGCAGGATGGTCTATACCGTATCAGTCCGCAGGAAGAAATAACACATTACACCGATAGCAACCGTTTATCCAATAATCAGATAAGAACAGTTCAGGAGGATAACAACGGACATATTTGGGTGGGAACTTTCAATGGTCTGAACCATTATAACCCAAATTCCGATACATGGTCCGCCCATCTGCATCAAGATAATATAGACTACGGACTCAGCCATAACTCTATCAACTGCTTATATAAAGACCTGCAAGGAACAATCTGGATAGGAACTTATTTCGGTGGAGTAAATTACTTTAATCCTGATACCAACACGTGTCGGTTTTATGGTTCGGGAGCAACAGGAAACCATTTCCTGAGTTTTCCTTTTGTCGGCAAGATGGTAGAAGACAGGACGGGGAACCTTTGGATATGTACGGAAGGAGGAGGATTGAATCTGTTCAACCGAACTACCCGGACCTTTGAGAAATTCTCTTATCATGCCAATGGACTGCCCGGAACAGCTCATAATAATATGAAATGTATCTATTATGCCAAGGAAAGAAACAAACTATACATAGGTACGCATACAGGCGGTCTCGCCGTCTTCGACATTACCCGGAAACAGTTCCGTACGCTAATTCCTTCTCAAAACAACCCGACTTCACAAGCCGGAAATATCGTCAACGAAATACAACCTTATAAAGACAAGCTTATTATACTGACGCAAGCCGGTGTCTACCTTTTCAATCCCGAGCAAGAGACATTCTCCCCCCTCACCCACAATGAGGACATCAATAAGCTTCTCTTCCGTCCCTATCAATTCGAAACCTTTCTTATTGACAGCAAAGAAAGATTATGGCTGGCCGATTCAAAAGGAGGACTTCTGTGTATCCACATGACGGACAACAGCCTCCATCGCTATTATACCAATGCGCAAGACTCTTCTTCCATCGGCAAATTCAGGATAGTGGATATCATGGAAAACAGCAAAGGCGAGATATACTTTGGTACCATCGGCTCAGGCTTATTCAAATATATCCCCGACAATGATTCCTTCTGTCAATATGGATTAGGCAATAATGCGCTGCCTAGCGATTATTGCTACTATATCTGTGAATCTCCCATTTACCGCCATCTACTGATTCTACACAGCAAAGGATTCTCCCTCTTCGATCCCGAAACCGGTAAAAGCAAGCATACATACAATTTATTTCAAATGGGATATTGCCAGGGGTCAAGCATTTATTTCGCACAAAATGGAGAAACCTTTATCGGCGGAGTAAACGGCATGCTTTCTTTTTTCGAAGAACAACTCTACCACAGCAACAATAATTATCATATCTATTTTGATCAGTTGTGGGTGCATAACACACGCGTACTGCCCGATGATGAAACCGGAATCCTCTCGCAAACACTCTCGCAAGTAAAAGAAATCAGGCTTTCACACGACCAGAACAATCTAATCTTCGAGTTTTGTTCCTCCAATTATACGTTGAACGAAGACATCATTTATGAATACAAATTAGAAGGCTTTTCCGACCATTGGATTCCTACCCATTCACAGTCTATTTCCTACACCAATCTCAGTCCGGGCATGTATCGTTTAACCGTTCGCGAACATCAAGGTACGCACAGTATCAGCCTCAACATCTACATCGCTCCTCCATTCTATGCCACTTACTGGGCATTTATGATATATATATTGTGTGTGATTGGTATCATGTACCTCATCATTTATATCAAAACCAAACAAACCCAACTTCAGACCTCACTCCAATTCGAGCGCAAAGAAAAAGAACGTACAGAAGAGCTAAATCAGGTCAAACTGAGATTCTTCACCAACATTTCACATGAGTTCCGCACCCCTCTCACACTGATTATCGGACAGATTGAAGTGTTATTGCAGTCAAACAAGCTTGCTCCCACCATCTATAATCGTATATTGCATATCTATAAGAACGCGTGGCACATGAGAGATCTCATTTCAGAACTTTTAGACTTCCGCAAACAGGAACAAGGCTACCTGAAACTGAAAATTGAACATAAGGATATCGTCCCTTTTATAAAGGAAATATATATGTCCTTTTATGAATATGCCGCCACCCAGCAAATCAATTACCGGTTTGAATGCCCGGAACAGGAACTCAAACTATGGTTTGACCCGGTACAACTGCAAAAAGTCATATTCAATCTGATTTCAAACGCCTTTAAATATACCCCAAAAGGAGGTAAAATCAATGTGAGCATCAGCAGTACAAACACACAGGCTCATATAAGTATAAAGGATAATGGTTCCGGCATTCCGCAAGAAGCAGTCAACAAAATATTCGAGCGTTTCTACCAACTGGAGAATGGTGCCAACAAATTCACGCTCGGCACAGGAATCGGACTAGCACTTTCCAAAGGAATCATCGACCTGCATCATGGAAACATCCATGTAAAAAGCGAACCTGAACAAGGAAGCGAATTCATTATTGACCTGCTAAAAGGAAATTCCCATTTTTCACCCGAAGACATTGCGCATACCCGCCTGACCACGGATGACAGCAGAGATATCAACAAGCCGCTCGACCTGACAGAAATGCCCGTTGAAGAAGTCCTTCCCGTTGTACCGGATACAGACAGTGGAAAACCTGTGCTCCTCATAGTGGAAGATAATAAAGAAATGCTGGATTTGCTGAAGAGCATATTCGAATCCATGTATGAAGTACACATTGCCCAAAACGGCAAGGAAGGATTACAAATGGCATATCAGGTACATCCCAGCCTCATTATCAGCGATGTGATGATGCCGGAAATGTCGGGTAAGGAATTATGCTACAAAATAAAAAACAGTATCGAACTATCTTATATCCCCGTCATATTGCTCACAGCACAGGTATCTGAACAATATACAATAGAAGGATATATGTTCGGTGCAGACGATTATATCACCAAGCCCTTTAATGTGAAAATTCTCATAGCACGCTGCAGTAACCTTATTAAGACTCGGCAACAAATGCTGGAACGGCTTAAACAGCCTATTGCCAACAAACAAGAAGCCCCGGACACCATTAACATAAACGACCGACAACTATTGGAAAAAGCGACACAAATAATTAAAGAGAATTTTGAAAACCCGGAGTTTGACATGAATCTTCTCGCCTCTGAGCTTGGAATGGGACGCAGCAAACTATATACGAAATTAAAAGAAATAACCGGACTGACTCCCAACGAGTTTACTCTCAAGTTAAAACTGGAAGAAGCCATGCATTTATTAAACAATGCACCTCATCTCAATGTGACGGAAATTTCCTACCAGCTCGGATTCTCTTCGGCCAGATACTTCAGCAAATGTTTCAAAACATTCTATGGTATTGCTCCTTTGAATGTACGTAAGAATGCTAATCCATCCGCAAAAGAGGAGTAGAAGACAATAGGGGAGAAAATAAATAGGGGTGTATCAAGACGTTCTAATGCTGTCGCTTAGCCCGTAGGGGCGAGGTTCGCTCGCCCGAAAACAGCTTGCTTTGTGTATTCGGGCAGGCAAACCCTCCCCCTACAGTTGACAATTTAATAGACCGTTTTAGTTTTGACACACCCCAAACCTAACCGTAATCCAACCTTTTACCTCAACAATTAAGATATTTGTTTAATCCCATCCCGGATTCTGTGTTATCTCTTTGTTCTTACCAATCACATTAACAGGTATAGGATGATAATAATGCTTATTTTCATCAAACGAGCGATTTTCCCAGTCGGTGCCGGCAAACACATCAATATAATGTTTTCCGTTCAATTCAAACAGCTTCACACGTTCAGGATCAGCCTTGCCTTCTGACGGATTAAAACGAGGATTATCAAAATCTGACGGTTCAAAACGCATACCCAGTACACGATTTGCCAAACGCTTGCCCCATTTCCAACGCATCAAATCCTGATAGCGAGTATCTTCAAAACACAGTTCAACACGACGTTCACGACGAATTTCAATAATAAGGGAAGACAAACCTTCAGCCGCATATTTCGGGTCCATTACAGGATTCAGGGTCAAGTGAGGCATTCCGGCACGATCACGAATCACATTGACAGTCCGGTCTAAATCAGACTGTGTAATTGTTCCCAATTCAGCTTTTGCCTCTGCCAAATTCAATAAGACTTCAGCATAGCGCAACAATGGAGCGTCATGTGTCTCGTTACCATAACCTTTCATATCTTGCTCGGCAATATAATACTTAATAACATGATAACCTGTAGCCGATTCCCAACCTGTCATTCCCGCTACCCGAGGGAAGATAAACTTGTCTTTATTGTACAGAATTTCTTTTGAGTGACGAGGATCAAGCACAATCTGAGTCAAACGCGGGTCACGGTTATCCAAAACATTCTCATACTCATCATCATTAAAAGTCTCACTCAAAGCAACAGGTTTAGCACTTCCATCCGGTTCGATGCAAAGGAAGTCGTCTACAAAATCCTTTGTAGCACCATTACCCGAAGCAACCAAATAACCGCACAAACGATGTCCCAACAAACCGGCTACATACTTTCTAAACAGAATCACTTCTTTATTATCAGTCAAATCATCACTGGTAAATAAAGTGGCATAGTCTCTATCCGGATTTCCGGTATTATAGATTTCATATTTCTTCATTGCCATCAACGCTTCAGATGCTTTCACAGCTTCCTGCAAGAAGTTTTCATAATCACCCAGTCCATGGTATTTTCTATAAGTACCTTCGTAAAGGCAAATACGTGATTTTAATGCCAATGCTGCACCTTTTGTCACACGCACCCCTTTATTACCCCAGTCTTCCGGCAAATAGTCGCAAGCCTTATTGATATCTTCCAGAACATGGTCCATCACTTCCTTGCGGGGAGTACGCGGCCCATACAGTTCTTCAGAATCCGTAGTCAAAGGAGTAGTGATATAAGGGACATCACCATACATCTGCACTTTATCCAAATAGAACCATGCACGAAAGAAATAAGCCTCACCTGCATACTTGTTTCTGATATTTTCTGCTATTCCCACTTTCTCATAATTAGCAAAGAAAGTATTGATGCGGCGCAGCAAAGTCCAATACCACCCTCCGGCAGTCGGGTCATTGGGAACCGTCTCTTTTCCGGCTGCAATCTTTGTATACGAAGTATGGTTTGAGTTACTCTTCGAAACATAGTTATCAGTCTGTACATCCTTCCAGAAATAATCCGCATAACTACTATTCCATGCACCCAGGGTATGTCCTACCATAAAACGGTAATAACTGTCATTTCCGGCTTCATTGTAAATACCGTTATTATAGACTTCAAGGTCACTTTCGGTCTTCCAATAGCTATTGTCATTCAAGTCGTGTGTCGGATTTCTATCCAAAAAGGAGTCATTACAAGAAACACACATCAATGATACAGCCGCTAAAGCTGCTATATTTAATATTATTTTTTTCATCTTGTCTACTAAATTTAGAATGTTACGTTTAACCCGAATGAATAAGTACGCTGGAACGGATATACCATAGTACCATTCTTACCTGCCGCTTCAGGATCGTAAGCTCCCTTCACATTGGTGAATTCAAACAAGTTCTCAGCACTAAAATAAACACCTGCCTTTGCAACGTGCAGGAAGCTCAACCATGATTTCGGGAAGTCATATCCTACTGTCAGATTCTTCAGACGACAGTAAGAAGCATCCTGCAAATACTTGGTCTGCTTTTGTTGGTTCTTTGTTTCGCGTGCAATAGGACGTGCAAAATATGCATCACGATTATCTTCAGACCATGAGTCCGTAACAAACCATTTCTGAGTATTATAATACTGTGTTGCCACCGGCCAGAAAGGTTGTGAACTCGGCCAGAAATCACGTTTGCCGATACCCTGGAAGAAGACATTCAAATATACATTCTTATAAGACATATTAGCAGTGATACCGTATTGGTAACGCGGAGTAGTGTTACCGATTACTTTCAAGTCACCATGGTCATCTAATGTATTCGAGCCGTTGTTTATCTTCTTATTTCCATCCAGATCTTTATACATGATATCACCGGGAGCCCAGTTAGCACCTAACTTAGACTGGTCTGCATGGTTTTGCACATCGGTGTCCGACTGATAGAAACCTTCTGTTTCATATCCCCATATTTCACCAATCTTCTGACCTACATAATAGTCACTTAATGTTCCACTCGGATTTTCATATTTAGTAATTTCAGCCTGTGAATCCGAAAGGATAAAGCCTAAATCATAAGAGAAGTCATTGCCAATACGGTCATTCCATTTAACGGATACTTCCCAACCGCGAGTGCGTAGCTCCGCTTTGTTGGCAGGAGGAGCTGTTGTTCCCAATACTTCAGGATATTCCACTTTAACAAGCATATCCGATGTTGTTCTCTGATACCAGTCAAAAGAGAAGTCCAAACGTTGGTTCAACATTGTAAAATCAAGACCAATATTAAAGGTAGAAGCTTTTTCCCAAGTCAAGTCGCTGGATACCAAGCCTGCCGGATTGATATACAAAGATTTCTCACCGTCTACAAACAGCCAGTTTCCTGCTGTACCCGAAGCCATAAAGGGGATATACGGATAATATTTAGTGTTACCCGACCAACTGCTGGCTGTCAACAACTGATTACCCAAGATACCGTATGAAGCACGTACCTTCAAGTTATCCAACCAAGAACGGGTAGATTCCATGAAAGCTTCTTCCGAAACACGCCATGCTCCCGAGAATGAAGGCAGGAATACAAAACGATTATCGGACGGGAAGCGGGAAGTTCCGTCATAACGGCCGTTCACTTCAAATAGATAACGGTTATTATAGATATAATTCAAACGGAAGAAACCGCCGCGTAATGCCCATTCATAACCGCTTTCACTAACAGTTTGCATACCGGTACCCAAGCTCATTGAAGGTAAATCCTGAGATATAAGGTCCTGACGGGTAGCAGTAGTTGTATTATACTTAGTCAATTCCTGATTGAAACCTAACATGGCTTTTACATAATGCTTTTCTGCAAAAGTGTGTTCGTAGTCTGTATAAGCATTGAAAGAATAATAATCTTTATTACCGTTCACCCACGAATAACTGTTGTTATTGGTATTACCTTCCGTCTCAACAAAAGCATTGGTAATCATATCCACTTTCTTACGATGTTCGGCACTGCGGCTGTAATTCAGGTTATAAGTAAAATCCACACGTGCATGCCAATCTTTCGTAAAAGTAAAATCCGCACTACCTGTCAACCAGATATCATGTACTTTCTTCTTGTCACGACCTCCTTGTTCCAACAAAGAAATAGGATTCTGGTCATCGAAATATTTACCGGCATATTGGTCAAGTTCCGGATAACGTGCATCACCTCCCCACGGACGAGCCATACGTGTCGGAGTTGAAAATACCATCTGCTGCCAAACATCATCTTTATATTTATGAGGCTTATCGGTAGTAGTATAGTTATACAATACTTTAGCCCCCAGCTTCATCCATGGAGTCGTTTGATTATCTACAGACAAACGAGTATTCAAACGCTGATAGCTGTCTTCCCCCACTTTATACATCCCAGATTGATTTACATAACCTACAGAAGTATAAAATTTAGTCTTTTCATTACCTCCCGAAATATTTATATTATGGCGATGAGAAGGAGTATATTTCTTCAGCATTAAATCGGTCCAATCAGAATGACCATAATAATACATAGTACCGTTCAGCACTTCATATTCAGGATTATTAGCCGGATCATTAGCATAATTCTTCATTTTTTCCACTGTATCCGGATTATACATCACATCCAAATTAGCATTTGTCATTGCCCGATTTACAAATTCGGCATGTTCCCAACTTGTGTCGACCATCTCCGGCAATACAGTCGGTTTAGAGAATGCCACGTTACCGGAATAAGATACAGTAGTCTTCATATCCGAACCTGCATTTTTCGTAGTTACCAAAATAACACCATAAGCAGCACGTACACCATAGATGGCAGATGCAGCCGCATCCTTCAAGACCGTAACGTTGGCAATATCATTCGGATTAATCATGTCAAGATCCATTTCCACACCGTCAACCAATACCAATGGGCTGCCACCATTTATAGAAGTAGTACCACGCACATTCAGTGTTGCTCCGGTACCCGGCTCACCACTACTCGGCGTAATCTGCAAGTTAGGTATAGTCCCCTGCAATGCACTGGTAGACGAAGTGATGGGACGTGATTGCAAAACTTTTGCATCAACAGTTCCCACAGAACCTGTCAAATTCACTTTCTTTTGCGAACCATACCCCACAACCACTACTTCATCCAAAGCCTGGCTGTCTTCTTTCAATTTGATAGTAAAGCTAGTTTGATTTCCAACTTTAATCTCCATACTCTGATAACCGATATAAGAGATTTGCAGAATAGCTCCTTCAGGTACATTGCTCAGGGTAAACTTTCCTTCAAAATCGGTTATCGTACCGTTTGTCGTACCTTTTACCATCACATTTGCACCGATAATAGACTCTTGTGAATCCATCACCACACCGGTAATAGTCTTACCTTGTTGCGCAACAATGGCCACTGATGCCACATCCGATTTAGCCGGCAGCAAAGATGTCTTCGCTGCATCCGGACTTGCAAATACACTCACATTTGCCAACAGCATTGATGTAGTGCACATGAAGAATCCTTTCTTTCGTAAAAGCAAAGAAATCCGTTTCGATGTTTTTTTCATAATAATAGCTTAAAATTCGTTAGTAGTAAACTTTTTAACAGTACAAAAATAGGGTATGCCCTTCACTAGAGCATACCCTTTTTTTGAGTTCTTTGTACATAAATTAACCGAACGGACTATTTTATACATAACTATGGACGCGAAGGATACATTATCAGCCGGACACTACCGCTTTGCAACGGTTTCTTCAGACGAATACCGATACGCGTATAAGCAGGAGAGTTCACTTCAACAGTCTCCGAATCAAATTCTACCACACCCGGAGCTTCAATATCCACCGTCATTTTTTCTCCTCCCAGCACCAACTCCAAACGATTATTTCCTATCATCTTCCAGTCGGCACGAGTAGTAATAGCTGTTTCAAAAGAAATTCCTGACACTGCTTCAAAACGGTCTTCAATCACGAACTTTCCTTCTCCGGCACGATTATAAGTAAAGGTACGTATCAGCTTTTCCAGTTCAGGTACCGCAGTAGCATAAGCAGATGTATAATCAATCTGAAAGATATCTGTGCCGCCAGTCAGTTCTTTCTTCAACACCACTCCCTGAGCCTTCTTGCCCGACACCTGACATTGTCCGTTGATAAAGGGAACGGGATGACCAAATGAATTTTTAATAGGATATTTATAAGCATTTCCACTGAAATAGTCACCGGGATAAGAGAAAGGTCCACCCATATCGCCTGCCATCGTCTGACTACCCATCACTACTGCATAAGAACCCACATCATTATGATTATGGTTTTCCGCGTTATGCCCTCCCTTTACAGATACGCCCAAACGACAAGTCGAACCGGTAGCAGGGCGGCTAATAATAATGCCTGCTTCATCATAACAAGAATGAAGTTCATCAGCCTCGGCCTTCAATACCTCTTGTATTTCGGGAGTCATTTCCACTTTCCAAGCCTGATGGGGGAACATGCCGATGGTGTGCAATGAAAGATTATCCATACCGGGTATTTCATATTTTTCTTCATAAGGAGCTGTACCCAACACATTATCACAATAGTTTGTAATAAACCAAGAAGGTGAAACACCTGCACGACAGTCGGCGTAGGCAGGGCAAACCTGATTCATGATCTGAATCTTCTTTCCATATTGTGCAATACGGGCAAACTTAGGAGTACGGAAGAAATCAATCTTCCCTTTCGTAGCACGACAAATTTCTTCACGCAACAAGATAAACGAGCAAAAACCATAATTATAATATCCTACCCCCTCACTGCAATATCCGTCATCACTATATCCCTTCATTCCATATACATAATACTTCTCAGCAGCAGCCACAAAGTAAGCACGCTCTTCCTTGTCCTGCAACAAAGCAAGTGCAGCTCCTGTCACGCCGGCCAAGCACACCGAGTTCCAGTTATTCGTGACAGTAAACCAATAAAAAGGTTTTGTTTCTTCCAAACAACGGTAGATAGGGCGGAACACCTTCTCACGGAAAGCACACATCGCCAAAGCTTTCGTTTCGGCCGGCAAGCGGTCATCCAATAAATAAATACATTGCGCCAATGTATTTCCGGCGGTAGCAACAACCAAATCCACATAATAATCAGTTCCATGATAGTTATGCAAGTTACGGTCATGTGCAGGAATTGACCAAGGCTTCTGGTGACAGAGCTCTTCCACCCCTTCACAAATCGCCGGAATAAACCGTCGCTTATTTTCCAAACATTCCGCCAATACCAATCGCCACAAATATTGATAACGGGCATTCATCATGTTCTCTCCCGGCAGACGAATCTCGGTCTTATTAAGATGCAAATAAAGCGAATCTACAAAAGGCGGCATTCCGTCCTTCAGGCTGGTATGAGCCTCTTCAATTAATTTTCGAGCTTCAGGAGTATTCTTCATCTTATCCCAATAAGTACGATCTTTATAAGTTACTCCGATACCTTCCGGTTTTTCCGGTAACATGTCGGCTATCTCACGAATACGTTCTGCCGAAATATTATTTCCATGTATCTCGTCTTTTGCCATCCGGTAAACCTCTGTCCCTGCCAGCAAAAATGCACCCGGGCCATACACCTCTGTCATTTCACGGGTTACTTTTTTGGGGTCAGCACCAATAGGCTGCACATAGCCCAATTTACCATCTTCCTCTACTGCCCCTACCAAAGCTTTCCAGCCCTTTTCCACTATGGGAAGGAATTCTTCTTTCGACAACAATCCTTCGTTGATGCCGTATGCCAAAGCATAGACAAAGAAACCGGAACAACTGGTTTCCGGAGAAGAATAAGAATGAGGGTCCAGCATACTGGCTCTCCAAAAGCCGTCAGACTGTTGCAAGGTGGCTACACGAGTAGCCAGTTCCACAAACAGGTTCTCATAAAAAGTTCTGTATTTATTTCCCGCAGGAAGTTCACGAAGAATTTCGACCAGTCCACCCAATACCCATCCGTTTCCTCTCCCCCAAAACACCTTCTCACCATTGGCCTCTTTTTGAGTAAAGTAACGATGGTCTCTATAAAACAAACGGGCATCCTTATCATAAAGGAACTCATAAGTCTCTTTATACTCCTTATCCATAAAACGGAGAAATTTCTTATCACCGGTAATGTTATACAAACGGGCATAAACCGGCGGAGCCATAAATAATGCATCGCACCATGTCCATTTTTCTAAAGTGGAAGCATCACCATAATCCAATAAGAAAGATCCTTTAGAAGGATGCTCCATCACCCATTCAGTACGGGCCTTCGTAGGAATCAGCATCTCTTCTTTTCCATATTTACGATAAAGATCCAAATATGTTTGTGCAACACAGATATCATCTGCATGATACATCCGTTTATCCACTTGCCAATAATTGCGTGCCCCCAAGCGCCGCAACCACTTAAAATAAAAATCATCCTGATTTTCCTGCTCCGCCACGGATGCCCATTTAGACAAGCCCAGATAAAACGTAGCATTTACCCAATTCAACGGATCATAGGTAACTTCTTTCATGTGGGCAATTTGCCAGTCGGCAACACGCCTCATTGTTTGTCTTACTTCATGTTTTGAAAAAGAATTTTGTGCATAAGAGCAACATACCACCCAGCACAAAGACAACAAAAATGCTATTCGTTTATTCATAATAATATTTATAGTTTTTTTATTGCTACAAAATTAAAGCTTCAGGTATTCTTTATGTAGCAATATTGTCCTGAGTATATACATTTATAGTACTCAAATAGCCTTTTTACCCCTTCCAAGTCGGAAACTCAGTATAAACACAAAAAAAGCCTCCGAGTCAGTCAAATGACTCGGAGGCTTCCATCAAAAACGGCGACTACCTACTCTCCCACTGTTACGCAGTACCATCGGCGTGACAAGGCTTAACTTCT
>OHPC01000720.1_pt1 | contig 17998 bp, 8 predicted proteins | sample 1577631 | NCBI WGS metagenome assembly OHPC01 (sample SAMEA3879560, study PRJEB24766) | human gut metagenome | biome: human-associated habitat; feature: feces | place: USA | collected 1985/1987 | reverse complement strand
CGACGGTTACGGCATACGCGGCTTTGTCCGTGACAACCTGCCCGTCATCCCCGACACCTTCACGCTCGTCCCCCGCCAGACCAAGACGGAGAAGGGTTACAAGCCTGACAGCGGTGTGGCGGCGCAGATAAAGGTTATCGCCACCCTGTTCAACAGGAGCGAACAAATCATCGTGGCGACCGATGCAGGGCGTGAGGGTGAGCTTATCTTCCGATACCTCTACCATTATATCGGATGCACCACCCCGTTTGTGCGCCTTTGGATAAGCTCGCTTACCGACAAGGCTATCCGCGAGGGGCTGCGCAACCTCGAAGCGGGCGGCAAATACGACAATCTCTATCTTGCCGCCAAAGCGCGGAGCGAATCAGACTGGCTCGTGGGCATCAACGGCACGCAGGCACTCTCCATCGCCGCCGGACACGGCACATATTCCATCGGACGGGTGCAGACACCTACATTGGCAATGGTGTGCGCACGCTATTGGGAGAACCGCCGCTTCACACCCGAAGCCTTTTGGCAGCTCCATATCGCAACGGACGGCTGCGACGAAGGAACAGTGAAGTTTTCCTCTTCCGAAAAGTGGAAAGAGAAAGAGCCTGCGACGGAACTGTATGATAAGGTGAAGTCGGCAGGCACAGCCACCGTCACGAAAGCCGAACGCAAGGAGAAGACGGAGGAAACACCGCTCCTGTACGACCTGACGACGCTCCAGAAGGAAGCCAACGCCAAGCACGGCTTCACGGCGGAACAGACGCTTGAAATCGCGCAGAAGCTCTATGAGAAGAAGCTCATCACCTATCCGCGAACCGGAAGCCGCTACATACCCGAAGACATGTTCGCTGAAATCCCCAAGCTGCTCGCCTTCATCGGGGCTTTGCCCGAATGGAAAGGCAAGGTGCAGCCGAAAGCGCAGCCGACACGCCGCAGTGTGGACGGCGGCAAGGTGACGGACCACCACGCCCTGCTCGTCACTGGCGAGAAGCCGCTGTTCCTCTCCAAAGAGGACAGCACCATTTATCAGATGGTTGCCGGGCGCATGATTGAGGCTTTCTCCGAGAAATGCGTCAAGGACACCGCCACCGTCACGGCGGAATGTGCCGGAGTGGAGTTCACGGTGAAAGGCAGCATCATCAGGCAAGCCGGATGGCGTGCCGTCTATGGCGGGGAGGACAAGGAAGAAACCGCCATCCCCGATTGGCGGGAAGGCGACACGCTGACGCTGAAAGGCTGCTCCATCACGGAGGGCAAGACCAAACCCAAACCGCTGCATACCGAAGCGACACTGTTGTCGGCAATGGAAACGGCGGGCAAGGACATAGAGGACGACGCATTGCGTCAGGCGTTGAAGGACTGCGGCATCGGCACGCCCGCCACCCGTGCGGCGATTATCGAAACGCTCTTCAAACGCGGCTACATGGAACGCTGCAAGAAATCGCTTGTGCCGACAGAAAAAGGGCTTGCCCTCTACTCGGTCGTGAAGACGATGCGCATCGCCGACGTAGCCATGACGGGCGAATGGGAGAAGAATCTGGCACGCATCGAGCGCGGGGAACTGCCCGCTGACACCTTCCGCAGGGAGATAGAGGCGTACACACGTGAAATCACCTCCGAACTGCTCTCGTGCGACAAACTGTTCTCCCGCAGGGATTCCGGCTGCAAGTGTCCCAAGTGCGGGACGGGCAGCATGCAGTTCTACGGCAAGGTGGTACGCTGCGACAACGCGGAGTGCGGTCTGCCCGTGTTCCGCCTGAAGGCGAACCGCACCCTTTCCGACGACGAGATCAAAGAGCTGCTCACCGACGGGCATACGAAGCTGCTCAAAGGCTTCAAAAGCAAACAGGGCAAGAGCTTTGATGCCATAGTCGCCTTTGACGGGGACTATAACACGACTTTCGTGTTCCCCGAAAGGAAAACGAGCAGGAAATTTTCAGGACGGAAGAAATAGTATTACCTTTGCCACTGGTTCAGAGTAATGAATTGTTCTTCGATACCGGATTACACTCATACTTTGGATTTAGTGGTGGCACTCGGAGGGATACCGAGTGCCTTTTTCTTCCTTTTTTCAACCGATTATCCCGTTAAATATCAATCCACTAAACTCCAAAGTAATGAACAACAAGAAGAAAAACGAGGGTCAGACCGACTTTTCCTATTACGGTCTGTACCTGCTGGACTACCTCCGCACGAACAGGTTTGAACAGGCTTCCGATGATGCCTTCATCCGGGAGCGTGCCGACCGTGCCGCCGAAACGTATGAGCGTGTGCGGCTCGAAGGCTATCCGCCCGAAGGGGCGCAGGAGTTGGCGATGGACACGCTCCTGCGGGGGCTTCGCTATTCCAAGTACGCCATCCTCCGCGAAGTCGTGGAAAACGAGTTTGCCAACGAAGTGCCGGAAAAGAAACGCGAAGCCTTCATCCGAAAGCTGCTGCCGCCTGTCGGTAATGTATTCTCCGCCTATGACCTTTCGGACGACAACTTCGCCCTGTCGCCCGAATACGACCTGCTCTACACGGAGCTGACGGGAGCCGCCGTCCTTTATATCGACGAGTATGGCGTTTAACCGCAAACAACGGCTGCGGGACAACATCGAGGCGATACGGACGGCATTCATCCTTGACAGGGAACGGAGGACGGCAACCGCCGAGGAACAAGCCATACTTCGGAAGTATTGCGGTTTCGGCGGATTGAAGTGCATACTGAACCCGGCAAAGGAACTGACGGATGCCGTGCATTGGGCGAAATCGGACCTCGAACTGTTTGCCCCTACGGTGGAGCTGCACAGGCTGGTGCGTGAAAACAGCAAGGACGATACGGAGTACAAGCGGTACGTGGATGCCATGAAGCAGTCCGTGCTGACCGCTTTCTACACCCCGCCGGAGATAACCGGCACTATCGCGGATGTACTGCATGAACACGGCATACGTCCCGATCGCGTATTGGAGCCGTCGGCGGGCGTGGGCGCATTCGTGGATGCCGTGCTGGAAAACAAGCCGGACGCGGATATCATGGCTTTCGAGAAAGACCTGATGACGGGCAAAATATTGGGATACCTGCATCCAGACCAAAAGGTAAGGGTGCAGGGATTCGAGAAGATAGAGAAGCCATTCACGGACTATTTCGACCTTGCTATCTCGAACATCCCGTTCGGCGACGTGGCTGTGTTCGACCCGGAGTTCACGGGCAGCCAAGACCCGGCAAGGCGTTCCGCACCGAAGGCAATACACAACTACTTCTTCCTGAAAAGCCTTGACGCGGTGCGTGAGGGCGGCATCGTGGCGTTCATCACCTCTCAAGGGGTACTGGACGCACCGTCCAACGCGCCCATACGCGAGTATATGATGCGTAATGCCAATCTGGTGGGAGTCGCACGCCTGCCGAACAACCTCTTCACGGACAACGCGGGTACGGAAGTGGGTAGCGACCTGATTATCCTGCAAAAGAACAGCGGCAAGAAACGGGAGCTGTACGATTATGAAGAGTTGTTCGTGCAGACGGAAAAGACACCGATAGGTAGTTTCCAGAACGGGTATGTCGGCAGCATCGGCATGATTCCCCACTCGGATCTGATAAGCGGCACAGACCCTTACGGGAAACCAGCCTATAAAGTCATGCACCGGGACGGCATCGAGCAAATGGCGGAGGATTTGCGGGAACATATGGATATTGAGCTGTATAAGTTGGACAAAAAGCTGTATGAAATGCACAGCCTGCATCCGGCACAGGGGAAAAGCACGGTGACAGAAACCATTTCCACACCGGTTGTCACTCCTGAGATACAGCCACGTCATGAAATGGCAGTGAAGCCCGAAGCGGCAACACCGCAGCCGGAGGAAGAAAAGTCGGAGATAGAGCCGCGCCGCCCCGATTATTCGGAGGGCGTGCAGCTCTCCCTGCTCGACCTCTGGGGCATGACGGAGGAAGTACGCAAGCAGGAAGCACCCGCCAAGAAGAAAAAGACGGCGAAAAAGGAAAGCCCGGCAAGGCGCATGCCTCCCAAACCGCAGGCGCAGGTTACGCCGAAGGTTACGACCGCACCGCCACAGCCGTCTGCCGCACCGCCGACGGAAAGCAGGGACAGCCATGAAACAAAGCCGGTGAGTGTCGCAGCCAAAGCCGATCCGGATGATATTTACGCTACTTTGGATTGGGACACCAATCCGCCCATCAACGGCTTCTATGAAATGATGATGGACCTCACGCCGGAGCGACGCAAGGAACTTCGCAGGCTGGCGGCACAGCATCAGGAGAAACGGCAGCATGTCCCGGACGTGAAAGCCGCGCCGGAGCAGGAAACACGGCAACCCGAAACACAGCCGGAAGTTGCCGCCATTCCTGTCGCTCCCGCAACGGAAGCGGCTGCAACCTCCCTTTTTCCCGAAATGGAAGCGGAAAAACCGAAAGAGGAAGCTCCCGACCTGTCGCCGCGTCCCTACCACCGCACGCCGGAAATGCACTTGCGTGAAGGCTCGTTAGTGGCTGACAGTGGGCGTCGTAACATCGGTTATCTGAAAGACATCACGCCTTACGGCGCGACATTCCAGCCGCTTGGACTGACAGGCTATCAGAAAGAGAAGGCGTTGCTGTATGTGTCGCTCCGTGACGCATACGAGCGTCTGTACCGTTATGAATCGAACAGGCGCGAGGAAAACCCGCAGTGGCGTGAGCATCTGAACACCTGCTATGACGAGTTTGTCATGCGCTACGGCAACCTCAACGCCAAGCAGAACGTGAAACTGGTGGTGATGGATGCAGGAGGACGCGACATCCTTTCGCTGGAACGTGCGGAGGACGGCAGGTTCGTCAAGGCGGACATTTTCGAGCGTCCCGTTTCCTTCTCGGTAGAGAGCCATGCCAACGTAAGCTCTCCCGAAGAGGCACTCTCCGCATCGCTCAACAAGTTCGGCACGGTCAATCTCGACTATATGCGGGAGATAACCGACAGTACGGAGGAGGGATTGCTTGACGCCCTCAAAGGACGCATCTTCTACAACCCGCTCGTAACCGGTTACGAGATAAAGGACAGGTTCATCGCCGGGAACGTGATAGAGAAGGCGGAACGCATCGAGGCATGGATGGGCGACAACCCCGAAAACGGGCGTATGCCGGAAGTGAAGCAGGCGTTGGAGGCTCTGAAAGAAGCCGAGCCGCCGCGCATCGCTTTTGAAGACCTCGACTTCAATTTCGGGGAACGCTGGATTCCGACGGGCGTATATGCCGCCTACATGAGCCGTCTTTTTGACACGGACGTGAAAATCGCCTACTCCGCAAGCATGGACGAATTTTCGGTGGCGTGCGGCTACCGCACCATGAAAATCACGGACGAGTTTTTAGTGAAGGGCTATTACCGGAACTATGACGGCATGCACCTGTTGAAACACGCCCTGCATAACACCTGCCCGGATATGATGAAGTCCATAGGAAAGGATGAACACGGAAACGACATCAAGGTACGCGACAGCGAGGGCATACAGCTCGCCAACGCCAAGATTGACGAAATCCGTAACGGGTTCTCGGAATGGCTGGAAGAGCAGTCGCCGCAGTTCAAGGAACGGCTGACGACGATGTACAACCGCAAGTTCAACTGTTTCGTGCGCCCGAAATATGACGGCTCACACCAGACCTTTCCGGACCTCAACCTCAAAGGGCTGGCAAGCAGGGGTATCAAGAGCGTCTATCCGTCGCAGATGGATTGCGTCTGGATGCTCAAACAGAACGGCGGTGGCATCTGCGACCACGAAGTCGGTACAGGCAAGACGCTGATAATGTGCATTGCAGCGCATGAGATGAAGCGTCTGAACTTGGCGCACAAACCGATGATTATCGGGCTGAAAGCCAATGTCGCGGAGATTGCCGCCACCTATCAGGCGGCATACCCGAACGCGCGGATTCTCTATGCCTCGGAGAAGGACTTTTCGACCGCCAACCGCGTGCGTTTCTTCAACAACATCAAGAACAACGACTATGATTGCGTCATCATGTCGCACGACCAGTTCGGCAAGATTCCGCAGTCGCCGGAGTTGCAGCAGCGCATCCTGCAAGCGGAGCTTGACACGGTGGAGGAAAACCTCGAAGTCTTGCGGCAGCAGGGCAAGAACGTATCGAGGGCGATGCTGAAAGGTCTGGAAAAGCGCAAGCACAACCTTGAAGCGAAGCTGGAGAAGGTGGAACACGCCATCAAGTCGCGCACGGACGACGTGGTGGACTTCAAGCAGATGGGCATCGACCATATTTTTATTGACGAATCGCATCAATTTAAGAACTTGACTTTCAACACGCGGCATGACCGTGTGGCTGGTTTGGGCAACTCGGAAGGAAGCCAGAAAGCCCTGAATATGCTTTTTGCCATCCGCACCATACAAGAGCGCACGGGTAAGGACTTGGGGGCGACGTTCCTATCCGGCACGACCATCAGCAACTCGCTGACGGAACTGTACCTGCTCTTCAAGTACCTGCGCCCGAAGGAACTGGAACGGCAGGATATCCGGTGCTTTGACGCATGGGCGGCTATCTTCGCCAAGAAGACGACCGATTTCGAGTTCAACGTGACGAACAACGTGGTGCAGAAGGAGCGTTTCCGCTACTTCATCAAAGTGCCGGAGCTTGCCGCCTTCTACAACGAGATAACCGACTACCGCACGGCAGAGGATGTGGGTGTGGATCGTCCGCACAAGAACGAGATACTGCACCATATACCGCCCACGCCGGAGCAGGAGGACTTCATTCAAAAACTGATGCAGTTCGCCAAGACGGGCGACGCCACGCTGCTCGGTAGACCGCCCCTGTCGGAAACGGAAGAGAAGGCAAAGATGCTGATCGCCACCGATTACGCACGGAAGATGGCTCTCGATATGCGCATGATAGACCCGAACTACGAAGACCACCCCGACAACAAGGCTTCCCACTGTGCCAAGACGATTGCGGAGTATTACCATAAATACGACGCGCAGAAAGGCACGCAGTTCGTGTTCTCGGATCTGGGGACGTACCAGCCGGGCGACGGGTGGAACGTGTACAGTGAGATAAAGCGGAAGCTGACGGAGGACTACGGCATACCGGCAAGCGAGGTGCGCTTCATTCAGGAGTGCAAGACCGACAAGGCGCGCAAGGCGGTGATAGACGCCATGAACGCCGGAACGGTGCGCGTGCTGTTCGGTTCCACCTCCATGCTCGGAACGGGCGTGAATGCGCAAAAAAGGTGTGTCGCCATCCATCATTTGGATACGCCTTGGCGACCGTCCGACCTGCAACAGCGTGACGGACGGGGAGTCAGGGCAGGCAACGAGATTGCCAAGCATTTTGCCGGGAACAATGTGGATGTCATCATCTACGCGGTGGAAAAGTCGCTGGACAGCTACAAGTTCAACCTGCTGCACTGCAAGCAGACGTTCATCTCGCAGCTTAAAAGCGGGGCGATGGGCGCGCGTACCATCGACGAGGGGGCGATGGACGAGAAATCGGGCATGAATTTCTCGGAGTACATGGCGTTGCTCTCCGGCAATACCGACCTTTTGGACAAGGCGAAACTGGAGAAGCGTATCGCATCGCTTGAAGGGGAACGCAAGTCGTTCAACAAGGGCAAGCGCGATTCGGAGTTCAAGCTGGAAGCCAAGACGGGGGAACTGCGTAACAACACGGCTGTCATCGAAGCCATGACGGAAGATTGGAACCGCTTTCTTTCCGTTGTGCAGACGGACAAGGAGGGCAACCGCCTGAATGCGGTCAAGGTGGACGGCGTGGATTCTACCGATGAAAAGGTTATCGGAAAGCGTTTGCAGGAGATAGCCAAGAACGCCACTACGGGCGGGCTGTACAAGCCTGTCGGGGAACTTTACGGCTTTCCGATAAAGGTGGTAAGCGAGAGGATACTCAAAGAGGGGCTGGAGTTTACCGATAACCGCTTCGTGGTGGAGGGAAACTACAAGTACACCTACAACAACGGGCATCTGGCGATGGCTGATTCGGTAGCCGCCGCACGTAATTTCCTGAACGCATTGGAGCGGATTCCGTCCATAATCGACCAGTACAAGGGAAAGAACGAGGTGCTGGAAAAGGAAGTTCCGCAGTTGCAGGAGATAGCGGGCAAGGTATGGAAAAAGGAGGACGAACTGAAACAGCTTAAGTCCGAACTTGCCGCACTTGACCGAAAGATACAGCTGGAACTTGCGCCGCCTACGCAGGAAGCCGACGAAAAAGAAAAGGATGGACAGGAGGTCAAGCCTGTTTCGGAAGGTGTACGGAGCATATCGCCACAACAAACTGATGATGCACCGCAGATACGCAGCCCGGTGAATGAGCGAAATCCAACGGGCAACATCATTGGCGACCATGTCATCATCGGACGACCGGGTTTTCAGTTAAAGAATAAAAACCGATCGAAAGGGATAAAAATTTAAAATTAGGAATTTTATATAAAATATTAATAGGGGCTATCCAAAAGGTCTAAAAGTAAATCATATCCCCTCTGCAAGTATCTGTAGGAGAGTGATTGCAAGACTTTCTTTCTTTTTGGGCAGCCTCTATTAAATTTATTTGCTCTTTCTTGATTTATGTTTATAAACATTATACCAAAAACATTCCAACTAACCTTGTTTATGTTTTGTCAGCCACCATTTGCACAACCATATTTGACTCCCAAAGAGAATGAATTCGATAAGATAACTTGCTGCATACCCACAATAAGGGGCTAAATAGAATACGAATGGGAAATAGATAACAGCACCGACAACAGATTGCGTTATGTAGTTGGTTAAACTCATTTTACCATAAAGCTGTAATGTGGAAACCGCTTTATTTGACACATTCCTTATGACACAATAATATGAACGAGAATATTTCTACAGAATCATCAGTAAAACAGAAAAAAATACTAATTTTGTTTTTGATGATCCTTCCAAAAGGAATTAGAAAAAATGTCTAATTCTAACTTATAGAGGAAAAAGCAACAATTAAATATTAAAGAATAAAAGATACGAAAAATATGACGCCAAAAGAGATACTACAAAAATGGATTGACTGCTTCAACGCCGCCGATGCAGTCGCTTTGGCAAACTTATACGCTCAGGATGCCATAAACCATCAAGTCGCAAACACCCCAGTTATAGGAAAAACAGCTATCCATGAAATGTTTGTAAATGAATTTGCAACCTCAAAAATGGTTTGTATTGTTGAGCATATATTCGAGGATGGAGAATGGGCTATCATGGAATGGAAAGATCCGCTCGGGTTGCGAGGATGCGGATTCTTTCATGTGCAAAACGATAAAATAGTTTTCCAAAGAGGTTATTGGGATAAGCTCAGCTTTCTCAAACAGCACGGTTTACCCGTAGAGAATAGTGATGAAAATCCAAACACATAACACCGTCCGATATGGGAATCATCATTCATTCTTTAGAGTCCGTTTCTTTCAAAGATTTGTATGCGGCATTCTCATCTGCATTCAAAGATTATGATTTCTCTTTGAATGCGGATGAATTGCGACGCATGCTCGACCGACGAGGATACAATCCACAACTATCTTTCGGAGTATTTTTCGAAGGACGGCTGATTTCTTTTGTGCTTAACGGAACAGGCATGTACAACAACATCTTGACTGCCTATGACACAGGGACGGGAACCGTACCTTCATTCCGGGGATTACACCTAACCCAAAAAATATTCACTTTCAGCCTCGAATTGATATGTCAACAAGGAGTTCGGCAATATGTACTGGAAGTTTTGCAACACAATCACAAAGCAATAAAAATATATCGCAAATTAGGCTTTGAAACACAGAGAAATTTCAACTACTACTCTGCCAAACTGAGCGATATTGTTCCTGTATTGCAAGTAAACCATACCGCATGTCGCATACTCCCATCGGATTTAAAAAACTGCCTTAACCAAACGGCCTGGTTCGATTTTCATCCTTCATGGCAAAATGACAGGGCTTCACTGGAACGCGGAATCGACAATTTGGACATATTGGGAGCTTATGAAAGAGAAGAACTTGTCGGATTTGTTATCTTTGAACCGGCATCTGGCGATATTTCATCCCTCGCAGTTGCAAAAGATTACCGGCGTAAAGGAATAGGCAAGTCTTTGCTTAAAAGTGCTGTCAGTCATTTTCAAAGCGATGTACTCAAATTTACTAATGTTGATTGCGATTGTGAATCAGTCACTGGTTTCTTGTCATCATTAGGACTTACCCCAAAAGGACAACAGTTTGAAATGGTCAGAAAAATTTAACCTACATTTATATGAATAGCCCTCATCATCAAATAACAAATTAATAATACCAAATAAAAATACGTATAGATTAAAAAAGTTCTTTGTGCTTTTGTCAGGGAACTTTTTTTTCGTAAATTTGCGTTCAATTATGCGGCAGTAATAATATACATATTAATACGAGTTAAGAATCCTGTAGTTTTCTACATGCTACGAGGAGGTATTAAAAGGTGCGTTTCGGCAATGCATCTATTGTAGTATATTATTGCTTAATCAAATGAACATTATAAATTTAGGAATTCTTGCTCACATTGATGCAGGAAAAACTTCCGTAACCGAAAATCTGCTATTTGCCTGCGGAGCAACGGAAAAGCGCGGCAGTGTTGATAAAGGTGACACCATAACAGACTCTATGGATATAGAAAAACGTAGAGGAATTACTATTCGGGCTTCTACGACATCTATTGTTTGGAATGGTGTGAAATGCAATATCATTGACACTCCGGGACACATGGATTTTATTGCAGAGGTGGAGCGGACATTCAAAATGCTTGATGGTGCAGTCCTCATATTATCGGCAAAGGAAGGCATACAAGCACAAACAAAGTTGCTGTTCAAGACTTTGCAAAAACTGCAAATCCCGACAATTATATTTATCAATAAGATTGATCGTGCCGGCGTAAATCTTGAGCGTTTATATCTGGACATAAAAACAAATCTGTCGCAAGACGTCTTGTTTATGCAAACGGTTGTCGATGGAGTCGTTTACCCGATTTGCACCCCAACAGATATAAGGGCAGAACACAAAGAATTTGTATGCAACCATGACGACGATATATTAGAACTATATTTGGCGGATAAAGAAATCTTACCGGCAGATTATTGGAATGCGATAATCGCTCTTGTGGCAAAAGCCAAAGCCTATCCGGTCTTGCATGGATCAGCAATGTGCAATATTGGCATCAATGAGTTGTTAGACGCCATCATTTCTTTTATATTTCCTCCGGCATCAGTCCCCAATAGACTTTCAGCTTATCTTTATAAAATAGAACATGACCCCAAAGGGCATAAAAGAAGTTTTCTAAAAATTATTGACGGAAGGCTGAGACTTCGAACCGTTATAAAAGTCAATGATTCTGAAAAATTCATCAAGATTAAAAATCTAAAAACCATTTATCAGGGCAAAGAGATAAATGTTGATGAAGTGGTTGCTAATGATATCGCAATTATAGAAGATATAGAAGAATTAAGAATCGGAGATTATTTAGGTGTTAAACCTTGTCTGATTCAAGGATTATCTCATCAGCATCCCGCCCTCAAATCTTCTGTCCGACCAGACAAGCCCGAAGAGAGAAGCAAGTTGATATCCGCTCTAAATGTATTGTTTATTGAAGACCCGTCTCTGTCCTTTTCCATAAATTCATATAGTGATGAATTGGAAATCTCGTTATATGGTTTAACCCAAAAAGAAATCATACAAACATTGCTGGAAGAACGATTCTCCGTAAAGGCCCATTTTGATGAAATCAAGACTATCTACAAAGAACGACCTAAAAAGAAGGTGAATAAGATTATCCATATCGAAGTCCCTCCCAACCCTTACTGGGCCTCCATAGGACTGACTCTTGAACCTTTACCGATAGGGTCAGGGTTGCAAATCGAAAGTGAAATCTCCTTTGGTTATCTGAACCATTCTTTTCAAAATGCCGTTTTTGAAGGAATCCGTATGTCTTGCCAATCGGGATTGCATGGATGGGAAGTGACGGATTTGAAAGTAACCTTTACTTATGCCCTTTATTATAGTCCGATAAGTACCCCTGCCGATTTTAGACAATTGTCTCCTTATGTCTTCAGGTTGGCTTTGCAACAATCAGGAGTGGATATTCTCGAACCGATGCTCTATTTTGAGTTACAGATACCACAAGTAGCAAGTTCCAAAGCTATTACAGATCTGCAAAAAATGATGTCTGAGATTAAAGGTATCAGTTGTAATAATGAGTGGTGTCTTATTGAAGGGAAAGTTCCATTAAATACAAGTAAAGACTATGCCTCAGAAGTAAGTTCATACACTAAAGGCTTAGGCACTTTTATGGTTAAGCCGTGTGGGTATCAAATAACAAAAGGCGGTTATTCTGATAATACCCGTATGGAAGAAAAGGATAAACTTTTATTCATGTTTGAAAAATCAGTATCATCAAAATAATGGAACGATCCAGGAATTTCTATAAGACAATACGGTTGGGGTATATACTTATCTCCGTTCTTATCGGATGTATAGCATATAATAGCTTCTATGAATGGCAGGAGATAGAAGCATTAGAACTTGACAATAAAAAAATAGACGAGTTCCGAAAAGAGATAAACAATATCAATATTCAAATGATAAAATTCTCTCTATTTGGTGAAACAATACTGGAATGGAACGATAAAGATATCGAACATTACCATGCACAGCGTATGGCAATGGACAGTATGCTCTGCCGTTTCAAAGCTACCTATCCGGCAGAGCGTATAGACAGCGTACGCCATCTTCTCGAAGATAAGGAACGGCAGATGTGCCAAATCGTGCAGATACTTGAACAGCAACAAGCCATCAACGATAAGATACCCCGTCAAGTACCCGTAATCGCGCAGAAAAGTGTGCAAGAACAACCCAAGAAACCTAAACGAAAAGGATTCTTGGGCATCTTCGGCAAAAAGGAAGAAGCGAAACCAACTGTGACTACCACGATGCACCGTTCCTTTAACCGGAATATGAGAACCGAACAACAGGCGCAAAGCCGTCGCTTATCGGTTCATGCCGATAGCCTTGCCGCACGAAATGCGGAACTTAACAGGCAACTGCAAGGACTGGTTGTTCAAATAGACGGGAAAGTACAAACTGACCTACAAAAGCGGGAAGCCGAGATAACAGCCATGCGGGAACGGTCGTTCATTCAGATTGGGGGCTTGACAGGGTTCGTTATACTGCTACTGGTCATATCATATATCATCATACACCGAAATGCCAACCGCATCAAGCGATATAAACAGGAAACCGCAGATTTAATTGAGCGACTGCAACAAATGGCAAAGCGAAACGAGGCACTGATAGCCTCTCGCAAGAAAGCCGTTCATACCATTACCCATGAATTACGTACACCACTGACGGCAATAACGGGTTATGCCGGACTGATGCGGAAAGACTGCAATACGGATAAAACCGGGACGTATATCCGAAACATTCAGGAATCTTCTGACCGCATGCGTGAAATGCTGAACACCCTGCTGAATTTTTTCCGGCTGGACAACGGCAAGGAACAGCCTAATTTCTCCGCATGTAGGATTTCCGCAATCACACATACGCTCGAAACGGAGTTTATGCCAATCGCCATAAACAAAGGACTGACTCTGACAATACATTGCCACAAGGATGCCTTTGTATGTACAGATAAGGAACGCATCTTGCAAATCGGGAACAACCTGCTGTCCAACGCTATCAAGTTCACGGAGAACGGCAGTGTTTCTTTGCGGGCAGATTATGATAACGGTCTGCTGAAACTTATCGTCGAAGATACGGGTACAGGTATGACCGAAGAGGAACAGCAACGGGTATTCGGGGCGTTTGAACGTCTGTCAAACGCTGCCGCAAAGGATGGCTTCGGATTAGGTCTTTCCATTGTTCAGCGTATTGTGACAATGCTCGGCGGCACAATCCGTCTGGAGAGCGATAAAGGCAAAGGTAGCCGTTTCACGGTGGAAATCCCCATGCAGACAGCCGAGGAACTACCGGAACGGATAAATCAAACACAGGTTCATCATAACCATACATTCCACGATGTGGTTGCCATCGACAATGACGAAGTGCTGCTCCTGATGCTGAAAGAAATGTATGCACAGGAAGGGATACACTGCGATACCTGCACCAATGCTGCGGAGCTGATGGAACTGATACGAAAAAAGGAATACAGCCTTCTTCTGACGGATCTGAATATGCCGGATATAAACGGTTTCGAGTTGCTGGAACTGTTGCGCACTTCCAACGTTGGCAATTCAAGGGATATCCCGGTAATCGTGACAACCGCTTCGGGCAGTTGCGGCAAAGAGGAACTTATAGAACATGGATTCACAGAATGCCTGTTCAAGCCGTTCTCCATATCTGAACTGATGGAGATTTCAAATAAATGCGCCATGAATGCGGCACAAAATGAAAAGCCGGGTTTCACCTCCCTGCTATCCTACGGCAATGAAGCCGTCATGCTGGAGAAATTGATAACGGAAACAGAAAAGGAAATGCAGTCGCTCAGGTATGCGGAACAACGGAAAGACCTTCCGGAACTGGACGCCCTAACACACCACCTGCGCAGCTCTTGGGAGATACTCCGTGCCGACAGACCGTTGAGGGAACTTTATAAACTGATTCATCACAATGGCACACCTGACGACAAAGCAATAGGCAATGCCGTAAGAGCTGTGCTGGATAAGGGTTCGGAGATAATCCGGCTGGCAAAAGAAGAAAGGAAGAAATACAACAATGGATAAGATAAAAATCATCGTGGTGGAGGACAACATCGTGTATTGCGAGTTTGTCTGTAACCTGCTGGCACGTGAGGGATTCCGTACCGTGCAGGCTTTCCACCTCTCGACAGCGAGGAAACTTCTGCAACAAGCCGCTGACGGGGACATCGTGGTTTCAGACCTGCGCCTACCTGACGGCAATGGTATCGACCTGTTGCGTTGGATGCGCAAAGAGGGTATGACGCAGCCGTTCATCATCATGACCGACTATGCCGAAGTGCATACGGCGGTTGAAAGTATGAAACTCGGCTCGCTGGACTACATACCCAAACAACTCGTGGAGGACAAACTCGTGCCTCTTCTCCGTACCATACTGAAAGAGCGGAATATCGGGCGGAGCCGTATGCCCGTGTTTGCCCGTGACGGTTCCGCCTTCCGGAAAATCATGCACCGGATAAGGCTGGTAGCACCAACCGACATGAGCGTACTGATATTCGGAGAGAACGGCACGGGCAAGGAGCATATCGCCCACCATCTGCATGATAAAAGCAAACGTTCCGGCAAGCCGTTCGTGGCTGTGGACTGCGGATCGTTAAACAAAGAGCTTGCTCCATCGGCATTTTTCGGACACGTCAAAGGCGCATTCACCGGTGCGGACAGTGCCAAGAAAGGATATTTCCATGAAGCCGAAGGCGGCACGCTGTTTTTGGACGAAGTGGGCAACCTCGCACCGGAAACCCAACAGATGCTTCTGCGTGCCATACAGGAGCGGCGATACCGCCCCGTTGGTGACAGGACGGATAGAAGTTTCAATGTCCGTATTATCGCTGCCACCAACGAGAATCTGGAAAAGGCGGTCAATGAAAAGCGTTTCCGGCAGGACTTGCTGTACCGTCTGCACGACTTCGATATAACCGTTCCGCCGCTGCGTGATTGTCAGGAAGACATCATGCCGCTGGCAGAGTTTTTCCGCGAGATTGCCAATAATGAATTGGAGTGCAAGGTTAGCGGATTCAGCTCCGAAGCACGGAAAGCGTTGCTGACCCATTCATGGCCGGGCAACGTGCGCGAGCTTCGGCAGAAAATCATGGGCGCGGTGTTGCAGGCACAGACGGGACTTGTCACGAAAGAGCATCTGGAACTTGGGATAACCGAAACAACCTCTATTACCGGCTTCTCCCTACGCAACGATGAGGAAGATAAAGAGCGGATTCTGCGTGCTTTGAAGCAGGCTGACGGGAACCGGAAGGTCGCTGCCGAATTGCTTGGAATAGGCAGGACAACACTCTATAATAAACTGGAAGAATATGGATTGAAGTATAAATTTGAGCAACCATAGCCCGCAATTCGCTGAAAATGGCTATCTTTGCATGACATATTAGAAGGTAACGGCGACTGGCAGAGCCTTTTGCCGCCTATATATAACATAAGACCGCAAGGCGTTTCGAGCGAAAATCTGGTAAATTGACACTACGGAGACGATTGCGTGATGCTTATGCTATGCCTACGCATAGCGTGCATTCACGTACTCTCCGTAAAAGGCTTTACCAGAGCCGTCGCTCGAAAGTAGTGTGATTTGCACGCTACTTTTTTGTCCTTGCCCAACGAAAGGAAACGATAATGGGTAAAGTACAGATTCTTGCCGTCCTCACGATGGACGGTTGTCAAAGCTCCGAGTTATGTTGCAAAGCGTATAAGGAACTGCGCCTTGAAGATTGCGGCATCAATAAGATAAGGGAAAACGCCCTTTATCATATCACACCGGATTATTCCATATCTATGCTTGACGAATGGCGGAAATCCACAACAGACATCTGCTATCTGGCAGAAGTCACTCCTGAAAAGGCGGACTACATCAACGGGCTGCTGCGTATGCGTGTGGTGGATGAAATCATACTTTACACGATTCCTTTCATTGCCGGAACGGGAAAGCGTTTCTTCCAGTCCGCCTTGCCACAGGGACAATGGACGCTGACCTCACAGAAGGTGTACCGCAACGGAGTGGTCCGCCATATCTATAAAGCGTGCGTTTGATGTCCGGAAAGTGGACGAATGTTCAGTAAATGAACACTTTAAGCTGAATACAATTCCTGTCGGATAAATAAATTGAGAAATTATCACACTGAAATCCAGCACCTTGCAGAGAGCGTGCCGGATTTTTTCTTTTATGTACACGCTTTTTGCCAATCATATTCATGTGCGCATACCGAAAAACAGAGTGTAAAATTTCAAAATTGACAGGACATGAATTATTTCTTATTGGCGGAAACCGAGTTCTTCCGCCGTATAAACGAAGCCGGGGACTGCAATATGGAAACGGCATACACGGCTTTCGCCACGCAAGTGATCGAACTATGCAGCGGCAATGTGGACACCAACCGCACCATCATTGCGCTGGCTTACATTGAAATCGAGTTGCAGCACCATCCCGTGCGCAATCTTCCCGAAGAAAAGAGGGAGGTTGCAGCCTACATCAGCAAGGCACTCTCTTTCGTGAGGAAGATGCAGAAGTTCCTTGCCGCTCCCCAAGTGCCACCACTAATCCCCATCCGTACATCCTCCGACAACACAACCGAAAATCCCGCCTCACCCCTGCAATGGACGGGCAACGCCATCGACCTCGTGGAACTTATCTACGGCATCAACGAGATGGGCTGCATCAACAACGGCAACATGCCGCTCAAACAGCTGGCCCCGCTTCTCTACAAGATTTTCGGGGTTGAATCAAAGGACTGCTACCGCTTCTATATAGACATCAAACGCCGGAAGAACGAAAGCCGCACCTATTTCCTTAACAGAATGCAGGAGAAACTGAACGAGAGAATGCTCCGCGACGAAGAAATGGAGCGCATGAGAAGATAAAAAATATCCATTATAAATAAAAAGACAGGATGCATGTATTCCTGTCTTTTTAGTTTATATTTGATTACATACTAATTAGTTCTATATGAAACCTTTCAATCCGATAAAGATAAACTGCAAAACATTATGTCTGGGAAATAATAGAACAATTAGTGCTATTAGCATTTATAATTACTACGAACGATGAAACAACTACTTTAAGATTGATCTATAAAAATCGCCACTTTGCAGTTTGTTTTTTGTGTAAAATTCGCCAATTAAAAAATTATGATTATCTTTGCACTATAATTCATAAAGGTATGGAAACAGTAAATAGAATACTTCAAGAGAAGATTACTGCACGAATCGCGCCCAATAAAGCAGTATTAATTTTTGGTGCCCGCCGTGTTGGTAAAACGGTAATGATGCGTAAAATTGTGGACAACTATTCAGGTA
>OHPC01000679.1_pt1 | contig 19056 bp, 17 predicted proteins | sample 1577631 | NCBI WGS metagenome assembly OHPC01 (sample SAMEA3879560, study PRJEB24766) | human gut metagenome | biome: human-associated habitat; feature: feces | place: USA | collected 1985/1987 | reverse complement strand
TCTCCGAGATCGCCATCGCCTCCGCTCACTCCTGGTCCACCTTCATGGGCAACGTTGAGCCGCACGTGGCCATGCTCTCCTACTCCACCATGGGTTCCGCCGGTGGCGAGGTCGCCAAGAAGGTCCAGGAGGCCGTGAAGTTCTGCAAGGAGAAGGCTCCCGAGCTCGCCATCGACGGTGACCTGCAGCTCGATGCTGCCATCGTCCCCACCGTCGCCCAGCTCAAGGCTCCCGGCTCCTCTGTCGCCGGCAAGGCCAACGTGCTCGTATTCCCCGACCTCGAGGCCGGCAACATCGGCTACAAGCTGGTCCAGCGCTTCGCCGGCGCCGACGCCTACGGCCCCATCCTGCAGGGCATCGCCAAGCCGGTTAACGACCTTTCGCGCGGCTGCTCTGCCGACGACATCGTGGGTGTCGTAGCCATCACCGCCGTCCAGGCTCAGATGGCTGAGTAGCGGACATATCCCCTCGGGACCCTACAGGGTAAAGCTCTGAAAACGTCCTCGGACATGCATGAAACCCCCGCTGCGCACTTCGTGCGGCGGGGGTTTCATGCGTCCTGCGGAATATTTTCAGAGCTTTACCCTGTAGGGTCCCTGCCACCACGTAGCAATCAGGGAATCCGGGGTGGACGGCGGCTTGGCTACGAGCTGGGGCTGAAAATCTGAATGGATGGGTGCCGTTGCTGGGAACGCAGGCGTTGCTGATGATGATCGCTTTGGAGATTGAAAGGCCGGTGGGCTTCGGCGGTTGTTGTGCCGGAAACTACATCCCAGTTTGGAGGCGGATTGTGGGATGTGGCTTCCGCTTGGGGCCTGTTTGGGAAACTTTGGGACGGAATTTTGCTTTATTGTGGGTCGCACTTTCCGCAACGTGCCTCAACCGGAAAGCGTGTCCCAGTATTTGCGCTCGAAATGGGATGGGGGTTCCCGCCGTCCGCCTGTCAAGCAAAAAGGCCTCCGGAGCTGTTGCTCTGGAGGCCTTTCGTTTACTTGCAAATGCGCGCGTTAGTTGTTCTTGGTCAGGCGCTCGACGTCGTGGGCGATCATGTATTCCTCGTCGGTGGGGATGACCATGACCGTGACGGCGGAACCGGCGGCACTGATGACCTGCGGGCCGTTGCCCACGGCCTCGCGGTTCTTGTTATTGTCGATGCGCACGCCCAGCCACTCAAAGCAGTCACAGAAGGCCTTGCGGATCGACCAGTCGTTCTCGCCGATGCCGGCGGTAAAGGTGATGGTGTCCACGCCCGCCATGGAAGCAATCATAGAGCCGGCCTGCTGCATGGCCTTGTAGGCGAACATATCGAAGGCGAGCAGGCAGCGCTCGTCGCCCTCGGAGGCGCGCGTGCGGATGTCGCGGGCGTCGTTGGAGATGCCCGAGATGGCAAGCAGACCAGACTGCTTGTTCATCATGTCATCGACTTCCTGATAGCTGTAGCCGCCCTCGCGCTGCAGGTAGCACACGGTAGCCGGGTCGATGGAGCCGCAACGGGTACCCATCATCAGGCCGTCGAGCGGCGTGAGGCCCATCGTGGTATCGCGGCACACGCCGTCCTCGATGGCGGCGAGCGAAGCGCCGTTGCCCAGATGGCACGAAAGCAGACGGTGGCAGCGCGAGCCCAGGATCTCCTTGGCCATCATCCACTCGTAGCGGTGGCTCGTACCGTGTGCGCCGTACTTGCGCACGTGGTACTTGTCGCACACGTCCTTGGGCAGCGCGTAGGTGTAGGCGACCTCGGGCATGGTCATGTGGAACGAGGTGTCGAAGACCGCCACGTTGGGCAGCTCCGGATACTTCTCACGGCAATACTCAATCGCTGCGGCCTCGCCGTAGTTGTGCAGCGGAGCAAGCGGTGCCACCTCAAGAATCTTGGCCATAACCTCGTCGTCGACAACCGCGGAATCATCGAAGTGCCAGCCGCCCTGAACGATACGATGCCCAATGCCATCAATCGTAAAGTCGGTCTTCTCGAGCTCCTCGAGCACGCGAGCGATAGCAGAGCGATGATCGGGGAAAGGGACCTCCTCGGTCTGCTTAGCGCCACCGTTCTCGGAGTGGCCAAAGATGCCCATGTCCGATCCGATACGCTCGCAGTTGCCCTTGGCGAAAACCTCGCGGGTATCGGTATCCAAAAGCTGATATTTGAGGCTTGAGCTGCCGGCGTTGACAACAAGTACGTTCATGAGACTCCTTTGCAGTGCAATACGGTCGACGCAGACCCCTTAAGGCGGCCGCATGTTAATAAGAAGTTATCATAACTTAATAAATAGCTATCAGGCATATCGCCCAACGAGCACAAAAGAAGGGCCGAACGGCACTCGGTCGTCCAGCCCCTCCCCTCTTGCAATTACTTGCCGTTGACGATGCGCTCGACGTCGGAAGCGATCATGAACTCCTCGTCCGTGGGAATGACGAAAATCTTGACCTTGGAATCCTTGGCAGACAGGCACCAAGCGCCGTCACCACGCAGGGCGTTGCGCGCATGATCCATCTTGACGCCCATAAAGGCCAGACGGTCGGCAACGCCGGCGCGAACAGCCGGAGCGTGCTCGCCGATGCCGGCGGTAAAGACCAGGGTGTCCATGCCGCACATGGAAGTGGCCATCTCGGCAGCCTTGGCGGCAATCTTGTAGACGAACATATCGAAGGCGAGCTGAGCCTCGGGGTCACCGGCAGCGGCGAGCTCCTCGACGTTGCGGCAGTCGTTGGTCTTGCCGCCGGTCACAGCCAAAAGGCCGGACTTCTTGTTCATCATCTCATCGACCTCGTCGAAGGTGTACCCGCCTTCGCGCTGCAGGTAGCACACGGTAGCCGGGTCGATGGAGCCGCAGCGGGTGCCCATCATGACGCCGTCGAGCGGGGTGAGGCCCATGGTGGTGTCCATGCACTTGCCGTCCTCGATGGCGCACAGGGAAGCGCCGGAGCCGATATGGCACACGACGACCTTGCGAGCCTCGCCGTTGGTCATCTCGGCGACCTTCTTGGAGATGTAACGGTAGCTGGTGCCGTGGGCGCCGTACTTACGGATGTGCAGCTTGTCGCAGACGTCCTTGGGCAGGGCGTAAGTCTTGGCGACCTCGGGCATGTTGAAGTGGAAAGCGGTGTCGTAGACCGTGACGTTGGGCAGGTCGGGATACTGTTCCAGGCAGAACTCAATAACGTTGGCCTCGGGGTTGTTGTGGAGCGGCGCCAGCGGGGCGACCTCGCGGATCTTGGCGAGAACGTCCTCGTCGACGAGGGAGGAATCGCCAAAGTACCAACCGCCCTGAACGATGCGATGGCCGATGCCCTCGATCTTGACGCCGTTGGCCTCGAGGTCCTTCAGGACGACCTCGATGGCGACCTTGTGGTCGGGGAACTCGATGTTCTCGGTCACCTTCTTGGAACCGTTAGCAGCGTGGGTGAAGGTACCGCCGGTAAAGCAGACGCGCTCGCAGGAGCCCTTTGCGGACACCTTGTGGGACTTGGTGTCGATGACCTGATACTTAAGGGTCGAAGATCCCGCGTTGACGACCAGAACGTTCATGTGTCTCCCTACTAACAGGCGGTGTGGCGCCGCCAGGTTACATACGCTTTAATAATAAACCCAAACGCCCTCGCGCTCGGGTTTATTGGCGTTGATATATAAGTTATCGGTGTTTGAGCTTCCGTTTCATTGCAAGGAAGAAGCGCCCTCAGATGAGGTTCTCGCCCAGGTTCTTGCCACCGAGAACGTGCATGTGGAAGTGCATGACGGTCTGGCCGGCGTTGACGCCCTTGTTGGAGATGACGCGGAAACCGTCCTCCAAGCCCTTGGCCTTAGCGACCTCCTGGATGGCGTGAGCCATGGCGCCCATGGTCTCGGCAGGTACGTTGTCGGCGATGTCACTGTAGTGCTTCTTGGGGATCACGAGCGTATGGACCGGCGCCTGGGGATTGAGGTCGTCGAAGGCGATGACCTGGTCGTCCTCATAGACAACGGTCGAGGGGATCTCGTGGTTGGCAATTTTGCAGAAGATGCAATCGCACATGGTTGGTTCCTTTCTCACAGACCAAGGTAATTATATTTGGTCGGGATGGTTAGAACGAGAGGTTGTCGTCGGTGTTGGCAGTCTCGCCGTCGGCGAGCACGTCGTTGCCGTCGACGTCCTTAAGGAGCACCGAGACTTTCTGCTCGGCATCGGACAGGCGGGTGCGCAGGCTTTTTAGAAGCTCGACACCGCGGGTATAGCTCTCGAGCGACTCCTCGAGCTCCATATCGCCCGACTCCAAGCTACGGATGATGAGCTCCAGCTCCTGCGAGGCCTGCTTGTACGTAAGCTGCTCGACCGGGGTCTTCTCTGCCATATCTGTTTCCTTTCCTAAAGGTTTATCGCTATGAAACGTGGCCTACTCGACCGTATCGACCGTTGCTGCCACGTTGCCGTCTGCCATGCGCACGCGAATGGCGTCGCCGGGCTTAAAAGTCTTGGCGCTCGTAGCCACACCGTCATCGCTGTACGCGATGGAGTAACCGCGGGCAAGCACCTTGAGCGGCGACAAGGCATCGAGCGACGCGGCAGCTCGGCCCAGGTCGGACGCGGGTTTGCTGAGCATCGTGCGCCCCTGATGCTCCAGACGGGAACTCGCAAGTGTGAGCGCATGGCGCTTGCCATCGAGCCCCGAGGTGCTTGCAACCAGACGCTCGGGCAGGCGCTCAAAGTTGGAGCGGAATGTCCCGACCGAGCGTGCGATGGCGCCGGACAGACGATCGGCCGTCAGGGCAAGCTCAGACTCGCGACGCTCGACCATAAACGTTGGGTCGTTGAGGCACGGGCGGCACGCGGCCGCATCGAGCGCGTCGCCCAGACGAGCCGTATAGGTGTCCCAGGCACGACGACCGCGCTGATCGAGCATTTCCAGATCGACCTGATCCGACCCGATCATCGAAGCCATTGCGGCGCCCAGACGCTGATGGCGCGTCTCGAGCACGTCGGCCAACTCCGTCATAGCCGGCGCCACCGATTCTGCCGCCGCCGTGGGCGTGGAGGCGCGGCGGTCGCTCACCATGTCGCAAATCGAGGTATCGGGCTCATGGCCGATACCGGTCACCACGGGCACGGGACAGGCAGCCACTGCACGGGCAAGCTCCTCGTCGTTGAAGGTCATGAGGTCCTCGAAGGAGCCGCCGCCGCGCACCAGCAAGATGCAGTCGGGCGCCGGCGTGATGGCGGCGGCGCGGCGCAAGCCCTCAATAAGCTCGGCCGGCGCACCCTCGCCTTGAACCTTGGCGCCCACGCAGACGAGCTCGACGAGCGGATTGCGACGACGCAATGTGCGCTTGACGTCGTCGATTACCGCACCGGAAAGCGAGGTGACGACCGCCACGCGGGAGCAGAACACCGGGATGCGGCGCTTGCGCGCTTCTTCCATCAGGCCCTCGCGGCGTAGCTTTTCGGCCAGTTGCGCCACTTGTTGACGCAGCAGGCCCTCCCCCGCCAGCGAAAACGAGCGAGCGACAAAGCTCATACGACCCGTGGGCTTATAGAGATTGAAGCTGCCCTTAAAGCTCACCTGCATGCCGTCGCGCAAATCGAAGGTACGCTTGAGATAGGCGCCCTTCCAGATAATGCAGTCGACGGCGGCCGAGTCGTCTTTAATCTGGAAGTAGCAGTGGCCGCTTCGGGCGTTGGGACCACGGAAACCCGTGACCTCGCCCAGAACGCTCAGCTGCGGAATGGCATCGAGTGCACCGGCGGCGATCTCCACCGCCTGGCTCACGCTGAGCTCCTTGCGCTCCTGCTCATCCGAACCGTCGAACTCGGCGGAAACGGCATTGCCGGTTAGATTCCAGCCCGCCACGCAGCCTCCTTTCGTCATCGTGCACATGGGCTCCGGCCCTGCGCAAATTTAAGTCCAACACATAGTACAGCGCCGCGGGGACACGAATCCCCGCGGCGCCCAGCGATCCAATTTGTTATCGGTTGGAGTTTCTGTTGTAGCGAGCCATAAGGTAGAGCAGCTGAATGATCGAAGTCAGCGCTGCGGCCACATAGGTAAGCGCGGCGGCCGTCAGCACCTTCTTGGCGCCGTTGACCTGCTTGGAACTCATACCCGACTGCTCGATGTACGCCACGGCACGTCGGCTAGCGTCAATCTCGACCGGCAACGTAACGAGTTGGAACAGCACGCTAAACGAAAAGAAGATCAACGCGAGGGTCGTGAGCCCGGCAATGTTCATAAACAGGCCCAAGAGCAACACGATGGTCCAGGTGTTCTGGGTAAAGTTAACGACCGGAACCAGGGCGGTGCGCACTTTCATCATGGCGTAACCGCTTTGACGCTGGGCGGCATGGCCCGCCTCGTGGCAGGCGACGGCAACGCTAGCGACCGACCCGCCCGAACGGTTGGCATCCGAGAGATACAGGTTATTGTCCTGCGGGTTGTAATGGTCGGTGAGCTCGCCGGCGACACCCTTGATACCCACGGCGTTGCAGCCGTTGGCGTCGAGCATGCGGCGAGCGACCGTGGCACCCGTATCGCCGTCCGAGCGAACCTTGGACCAGGTTTTGTACGTCGAGTTGATATATTTCTGTGCGGCAAGGCCAAGCACCGTGCAGACAAGAACAACCAGCAGGTACAGCGGGTCGATACCAAAGCCGTAACCATAGTAATAGGGCATGCGAATTCCTCCGAATCGAGTTACACGTTGGAGGCATTTTACCCACTCAGCCGGCTAGGCTTCCCTATAACAGTTCAATCTTTCCGTCCTTCACGGTGAGTCCCATATTGCCGGAGAGCAGATCGTCCAGGCGCGAGCCCACAAGCTCAAAGCGCCAGCCTTCGCGCAGGGGGCTCTGCTCGGGGTGGTCAATATAGTCGGCCAGGTCATCGCGCGAGGCAATGACCGAGGTCGCCACGCCCGAGCGCTCGGCAACCAGGCGGATGAGCGCGTACATGAGATCCGTCACGCTCTCCAGCTCCGGAGAGATCTGGCGATGCCCGCGCACCATGAGCGGCAGGCGATCGTGCGGGCAGCTTGCGCCGCGCTTGATGGCCATGAGCGCGCCGTCCACATCGCGCTCACCCAACTGATCGGTACCGCGAATGCTACGGAACTCCTCAACGCGCACGGGATTGCGCTTAACGAGCGCAAGCAGCGTGTCGTCGGACATGACCCACTTGCGCGGGATGTTACGGCGCTCGGCGCGGTCCTCGCGCCAGGCGGCGAGCTCGCGCGCGATGCCCAACTGGTGACGGCTGCACGAATTGATGCGTTTGACCTTGCGGAACGCCTCGTGGCGATCGGCGCGATAGTGCGACTCGTCAGCCAGCGGGCGCAGCTCGTCGAGCACCCAGTCCACACGGCCCAGCTCGCGCAGGCGGCTCATCATCTCGGTATAGGCGACGATCAGGTACTTGACGTCATCGATCGCATACTCGATCTGTTTATCGGTCAGCGGGCGGCGCGACCAGTCGGTCAGCGACTCGGTCTTGGGCAGCGATACACCGCAGAACGTCTGAACAAGCGCGCCATACGAAATCTGCTGGCGCTCGCCCAAAAAGGCGGCGGCCACCTGCGTGTCAAAAATCGGACGCGGCAGCACGCCTACGGTATGGAGCATGACCTCCATATCCTGCGAGCACGCGTGAAAGACCTTGGTCACGCTCTCGTCGGCCATAAGCTCGGCCAGCGGCGATAGGTCGTCGATTACCAGGGGATCGACCGCTACGCTCTCGGCAGGGGTGGCAATCTGAACCAAACACAGACGCGGATGGAACGTGCGCTCGCGCAAAAACTCGGTATCGACGGCAATCGCGTCGAACTCACGGGCGCGCTGGCAAAAGTCGAGTAGAGCCTGATGTGTGGAAATGTACATATCAACCCATCGAATAAGGTTAGGCCCGAAAAACACGGGTAGGATATCGGCATTGCCTTACAACTATACTCGGTTAGTCACAGAACGGGAACGTAAGTATGCGCTGCCTTATCATCCACAACCCGGCATCGGGCCCCAGCTCAGATGAAATCTTCGCATTCACGCACGCCCTTGCACAGGGCGGCGACGAGGTCGTGATGCGCTTTATCGGCGATGGCATGGAACCCGAGGACGCCGTGGCAGACGTGCGCGAGTTTGACCGCGTGGTCGTTTCGGGCGGCGACGGCACTGTCTCCAACGTGCTCGACCAGATGCGCGGATGCGGTGTCCCCACGCTCGTCTTCCCCTCCGGTACGGCCTGCCTGTTCTTCAACAACATCGGTAATGCCCCCGAGGCAGCGGCGCTTGCCAAGGCTTGCCGTGCCGGTCGCACGGTCAAAGTCGACATGGGCGAGCTCTTTTGGCTCGACGAGAACGGCAACGAGAAGCGCCACGGCTTCATCATCATCGCCGGCTCGGGTTTCGACGCCGAAATCATGATGAAGGCCGCCCCCACCAAAAACGACATCGGCGAGATCGCCTACTTCCTCTCTGCGCTCGCCACGCCCAACCCTACGGTAGCGCACTTTACGATTGAGCATGACGGCATTGTCGAGGAGCTCGACGGCATCTGCTGCATGGCCGGCAACACCTCGGTCATCCAAAACGACATCAACCTGTTCCCCGACTGCCGCATGAACGATGGCATGGTCGACATTGCGGTCATCGAACCCGTGCGCACCGTGCAGCTGCTGCCTACTGTGATCACCGCTGCGCTTGACCCCGCCGGCAAGGTACTCGGGCGCCCGCAGTTCAAGATCATCCAGACCAAGGAAGCCAAGATCACCTGCACCCCGTCGCTGGGCATGCAGTTCGATGGCGAGATTATCTCCAGCAATTCGGGCGTCTTTGGAGCCCGCGCGCTTCCGCAATGCCTCGACCTCATCGTCGACGAATTCTCCCCGCTCGGAAAATAGGAGGACCCTATGAACGACAATCCCCTGCTCGGCTTTATCATCATCGTTTTGGCCATGCTCGTCGGCTATGCGATCAACGTGATCCACCGCCGGAAGAAGTAATTCCACATTGGTATGATATTCATCCAATTATCGTCTCCCCTGCTGTTTATGCATTTGCCAAACAGCAGGGGATTTTCATTTCAGGCATTCCCAGCTACTTTATTCGGCTACAGTAATTACAGGGCGTCTTTATTAAAGTAAACCTACAAACTGAGTACAATTAACCGCTCGTCGCATATTTCATCACGCTTATCGAGTAAGTGTCTTTCATAGATGAATATTGTTTCCAGTTCGTTACGCTAATGGGGTGTCTTTATTGGCTGAAGCCCTCTGGCGACAGAGGGCTTTCGCACGCTGGGAGGGAAAATGAGGAAAACTCACCCCGTCAACGCGCTCAAGAAGCTAGGCATAGGCCTCGCCTTTGGAGCTGCAACCATCATGTCCATGCCGACATCCGCGCTCGCCTGCACGCAGATATACATGGGCAAAAACTATACGGCCGACGGCAATACGTACTACGGCCGCGCCGAGGACTTTGGCAAGCGCTATCTTAAGCACTACGGCATCGAACCTGCCCACGAACCTGGCTTTAAGTACAGCTCGATTGAATCTGCTTTTGAATACACTTCGAACAAGCCTACCTATCGTTACAGCTATGTACGCGACCACCCCTCCAACTGGATGGGTCGCACCGACGCCTATTCCGAGGCCGGAATCAACGAGAAGGGCGTCTCCTGCTCTGCCACGCTAAGCACTTCCTATAACGAGGAGGCCGATGCAGCAGACCGCATCGATGAGAAAGTGGGTCTGGGCGAGTACAGTTACGGCAGCATCATCCTGGGCGAGAGCGCCACGGCCCGCGAGGGCGTCGAGCTTCTCGGCAGACTGATCGATGATCAAGGCGTCTGCACCAACGACCAGATCATCATCGCCGACAACAACGAGACCTGGCTGTTCGCCACACTTTCCGCCCATCAGTGGATCGCCATGAAGCTCGCTGACGACGTCGCGTCGCTCAACCCTAATATCGGGAGCCTCAACTACGATGTCGACCTTGATGACCCCGAGAACTGCCTACACTCCGAGGGCATCGAGTCCATGCCCGTGGAGAAGGGCTTCGCCAAATACTCCGCTGACGGCAAATTCGATGTCGCCCAAACGTATGGCGAAAGCCTCGCCGATTCCGGCGTAAACCAGTGGTCCCGCTATGTGCAAGGCCGCGATTATTTTGGTAGTCAGCTGACCGAAGGCACAGATTACGACATTATCACAGTAAAGAAGGATGGAAAACCTGACCAAAAGGGAGCCATGGTCAGCGAAATCCAGCCCCTGTTCTTCAGGCCTGGCAAGTCTGGCTGGAGCACCTTTGAGCTGATTCGTGCCTTTGGCAACCGCGGCGAGAACGTCCCTGGCCTCAACGCGAACACTGATGGTGTTTATTGCATCGGCAGCGAGCGCAACACCGAGATCAACCTCTTCCAGATTCGTCGCGGGTATGACCCCGAAGTCGCTACCATCCAGTGGGAAATGCTCTCCCGCGCCGCGTACTCCGTCGCCATCCCGTTGTACTCCGCTCTGATAACTGAGGTCAGCCCGTACTTCAGCGATCAGACCGTCTCCTTCGATCACTGCAACCAGACTGACGTCGTGTACAACGAGGAGCCCGAGAACTCAATCAACTACGTCCTCATGGACATCAGCTCGCTCTGCTTCGAGAACCCTGACACCCTTGGTGTCAGCGTCCGTGCCTACCTCGATGCGCTCCAGAACGAGCTTATCGAGCAGAACAAGGAAGTTGACGCCGCCATGCTGGCCGAGACGACCACCGAGGGCCGCACCGCCCTGGCCAACAAGGCCGGCAAGGCTGCTACCGAGAACACCTACAAGAAGTGCAAGGCACTGCTCCAGGAGATGCGCGCCTATCAGAAGGCCGAAAACTTCGACCAGCCCTTTACCCCAAGCGACCTGAACACCGAGACCAACGGCCTCAAGGTGTCCATCACCTACGCCAAGGATGCTCTTGCCACCGATCCGGTCACCCCGGATCAGCCCGGCACTCCTGAGCAGCCTGGCACTCCCGAGCAGCCCGCTAAGCCCGAGCAGCCGGCCGCCAAGCCTGAGAAGCCTGGCAAGTCCGACACCACGACCACGTTAACCACTAACAAGACGAACACCAAGGGCGGCCTGCCCACCACTGGCGATCGTTTTGATGGCCGCATGGTGGCCGCATTCGCCATCGCTGGCGTTGCCGTCATCTCCGCGGGCGGTTACTTCCTCTACCGTCGCAATAAGGAGTAACGTCCTAGCTGTGCGGGCGAGGCAGCAATGGCAGCCTCGCCCGCTCAGCCCGCTCTTTTGACCGGCGGGAAACCCGCCTGAAATCTTTTCAAAAAAGATTTCCCCGCACACACTTTGCTGTGTTATAGTGCAGCGCAACAGCAACTAGGTGCGACCGCGCCATGGCATCACGAAAGGAGCCACCGACATGAAGAACACGATGAAGTCTCTTAACAACTGGTGGTGGCGTGATGCGAATACGATCGGTCGACAGTGAGTCCCTCACGCCTGTTTTTGCGCTCTAGGTGATTGGAAGGCCTCCGGTTTCGACCGGGGGCCTTTTTCTATCTCGAGCCCGATCGCATTCGCATCACGCGCCTCCGCTTTTCTCTTGCACTCCCATTCCAAAAGGATTTTCACCATGTCTCAGAACACCACCGCCACCCAGCCCCGCACCGTCCAGACCGCCGACCGTGGCAAACTCGATGTCCGCGCCCTCGTCCTGCTTGCCATCCTGCTCGCCGCCGGCTTCATCCTCAACTTCACCGTCGGCAAGGCCATCTCGGGCATCTCGGGCGGCATGATCAGCCCCGAGTTCATCATCTCGGCCTTCTGCCTCACCATCCTGGTCGTTCGCCCCAACATCGGCCAGGCGCTCGTCATCGGCCTCATCTCGGCTGCCGTGATCCAGATCACCACCACTTCGCCGTTCGTCGATTTTGCCGCCGAGGGCATCGCCGCCATGCTCATGGCCGGCATCGTCAACGCCGCCGGCAAGAACGGTCAAATCAAGCCCGCCATCGCCATTGTCGCAACCTTCCTGACCACATTTGCCTCCGGCGTCATCTTCATGGTCATCAAGATGGCCATGCTCGGCGTGGTAGGCGAGCTCGCCGCCGCCATGCTGCCCGTCGTTGCCATGACCGCCGTCTTTAACGCCATTCTGGTCGGCGCCCTCTACCTGCCCATCCAGAAGGCCCTTAGGCTCAACTAACCCGCTCGGCTTTACGAGCCACCCCATCTTGGCGTTAATTCGTCGCTCGCGTACCCAAGTACGCTTCGCTCCTCTTTCGCGCCAACCTGGGGCCCCTCGTAAAGCCGTCTCCGTGCTTCACCACCAAAGACTGTCCCAAACAACGAGCTTTTGGGGACGTTCTTAAACGACTGGTCATTTAAGAACGTCCCCAATGACTATGAAAGGTATCCATGGAAACGATCATCAACGTCGACGATGTCTCGTTCTCCTATGGCACGCAGACCGAGCAGACGCTCAGCCACATTTCGCTCAGCGTGAACAAGGGAGATTTCATCGGCATCATCGGGCCCTCGGGCGCCGGCAAGTCCACGCTTGCCGCCTGCCTGTCAGGTGCCGTGCCCCACCACTACACCGGCACGTTCTTTGGGTCCGTCATGGTTGACGGCCACGACACCTGCGAGGTCTCGCTGACCGACGTGTCGCAAATCGTCGGCAGCGTGCTGCAGGATATCGACACGCAGATGGTCGCTTCGATCGTCGAGGACGAGATGCTCTTTGGCCTCGAGAACTTTGGCGTTCCCCACGACAAGATCGAGCAGCGCTTGAGCGAAACGCTCGAGACCGTCGGCATCAGCGACCTGCGTGACCGCGAGATCGCCACCCTCTCGGGCGGACAGAAGCAAAAGGTGGCCATCGCCGCCATCCTCGCCATGCGTCCGCGCGTCTTGGTTCTCGACGAGCCCACCGCGGCACTCGACCCCGCCAGCTCCACGCTGGTCTTCGAGACGCTGCGTGAGGCAAACCGCACACTTGGAATCACCATCGTCTTCGTTGAGCAAAAGGTCGCCCTACTCTCGGAGTACTGCAACCGCGTGCTCGTGCTCAACCATGGCGAAATCGCGCTGCAGGGCGAGCCACACGAGGTCTTCGCGCATACCGACGAGCTCCGTGCCATCGGCGTCGACTGCCCTCGCGTCACGCGTATCTTCAATAGCCTCGAGGCCGATGGCCTGGTAAGCGGTACCCCCTGCTTGGATGTCGATGAGGCCGAGCGCCTGATTTCGGGCATCGTCGACCCCGCACACGCGGCCATCGAAGCCCAAGCGCCTGCCGGTTCCCCGCATGCGCCGTCGTTGCGCCCTCATGCCAAGGACGCAGAACCCGTACTCACCTTCGACCATGTTGAGTTTGCCTATCCCAATGGCGGCGCCGCCGTACACGACCTTAGCCTGACGCTCTATCCCGGCGAGCTCGTGGGCATCGTCGGCCAGAACGGTGCCGGCAAGACCACGCTCACCAAGCTGCTCACGGGTCTGCTCAAGCCCGCCTCGGGCAGCGTGCGCGTCACGGGACTGGATACTGCAACCGTCCCCACGAGCCGCATTGCCCGCGAGGTCGCAACCCTCTTCCAAAACCCCGACCGCCAGATCTGCAAGGACACCGTGCTCGACGAGGTCGCCTTTGGCCTGGAGCTTGCCGGCATCGACCGTGCCGAGGCGCTGCGTCGCGCCCAGCTCGTCATCGACCGCTTTGGCTTGCCGGCCGACGAGGCGCCCTTCTCGCTCTCGCGCGGTCAGCGACAAATGGTGGCGCTTGCCTCCGTCGTAGTGGTTGAGCCCAAGATCGTCGTGCTCGACGAGCCCACGAGCGGCCTTGATTACCGCGAGTGCATGACCGTCATGGAAACGGTGCGCACCATGGCCGAGCGCGGTTGCGCCGTTATCATGGTCTGCCACGATATGGAAGTCGTCTCGGATTTTGCCGAGCGCATTGTGGTAATGGCCGACGGTCGCATCCTCGACCGCGGCCGCACGCACGAGCTATTCTCGAACATCGATCTCATGCGGCGTGCCTACGTGGAGCCTCCCCAGGTTATTGAGCTCTCGCGCCGTCTGGCATCTTCCGTCTCGACCGCTTTTGCGCAGGTGAGCGAGGTCTCCGATGTCGTTCGAATTACCAAGGAGATGGTCCACCGTGGTTAACGTCATCGACTACATGCCGGGTGACACGCTGCTGCATCGCCTGAACCCCGTCGTCAAACTGGGCCTCGCCGCCGCCATCATCGTCGGCATCTTCTTGTCCGACACCTACGTGGCGCTGCTGGGCTTTTTGGCGCTCACCCTTGCCCTGGGTGCCTATGCGGGCGTCGTCAACCGCCTGTTCTCGCTGCTCAAGTTGCTGATTCCGCTCGCGCTTATCATGCTGGTGCTCCAGCTGGCCTTTATGCGCGATGGCAACGTGGTGTGGAGCTTTATCACCGACACGGGCCTCATCACGGGATCGAAGGCCTGTCTGCGCCTGCTGGGTGTGGCGTTACCACTCATCCTCATGCTCACGGTGACCAAGCTCAACGACCTTGCCAACGCCTGCGTCGAGGTGCTGCACGTGCCGTATCGCTATGCTTTCACTTTTACCACGGCGCTGCGCTTCGTGCCGGTGTTTGGTCAAGAGATGAACGCCATCATGGAGGCGCAGACCGCACGCGGCGTCGAGTACGACACCAAGAACCCCATCAAGAAGCTTAAGCTCATGCTGCCACTGTGCGTGCCGCTGCTCATCTCGAGCGTGGGCAAGACCGATGCCACAGCCTTGGCGGCAGAACAGCGCGGCTTCTATCTGCGTACGCGCGCCAGCTCGTACAAGCGCTACCCCATCAAGGGCCTAGACATCGCCGTGCTCATCGTCAGCATCGCCCTCATCGCCATCGGCTTCCTGTTCTAGTTCACCACTGACAGCAACCGCCCAACGCAAAAGGCCTCGGCTCGCACCAAACGAGCCGAGGCCTTACTGTTTCACCAGATAAAACCTACCAAAATTAACCTGTCCCTTTTTGACAGGTCGGAAGCTAGAGGCGGTAGGGAGCGCCGCTACGGATGATGGATTCGCGCACCAGGACATCCATGGCGTCGAGGGTGATCTCGGGCATCTCTCGGTACTTTTGCAACACCGAGAGCTCGGTGCAGGCCAGAATGACGCGGTCGCAGCCGCTACGGGCGAACTCCCACATCACGCGGTCGAACTTATCCATATCGGGCTCACGTCCGGCCTTCACATCATCGTAGATAAGCGACATCACATCGTTCTGACGTTTCTCGCTGGGATAGACGACCTCAACACCCGCAGCCTTACATTCGCGGCCGTAGACGCCCGCGCCCACGGTGCCATCGGTGCCCATGATGCCGATCTTATGCACCGGCTCGGCCGGCATACTCAGGTTGGGGTCGAACTCACACTCCCCCATCACCGCACCGGCCAGAGCATAGCGCACCGACTCACGCGGCATGTGGATAATCGGCACCTTCGTAAACGACTGGATCTGGTCATAGAAGTAGTGTGACGTGTTGCAGGGAATGGCAATGTGTGCACAGCCCAGCGACTCGAGTGCCTGGGCGCACTCTTTCATGGTCGCCAGCAGTTTGGCATGCTCGCCGGTCTTAATGGCCAGCGTGCGGTCGGGCATGGTCGACTTGGAGAGTACCACCATGTCGATATGTTCCTGATCGCAGGCAGCAGCCGTATGACGCACCACCTGGTCGTAGTAATACGACGTGGCCTCGGCGCCCATGCCGCCGATAACTCCCAGCTTTTCCATCGCCGCCTCCTTGGTGACGCTTGCGCAATTGCGCGTATCATACCCGCGCCCGCCCGATGCAAACCGGACGGGCGCCGCGCTCATCTACTTGTAATACGTCTTGAACAGCTTAAAGTGGCGCAGCTTGGTGTGCCACATGCGCAGCCAGCGGTTAAAGACAAAGTCGCCCTTCATAAACGAAGGGTCGGCGCCCTTGCCTTCCTTGTCCAGGCGATGCACCTTAGCGCGCAGCTCGGGATCCTTGACGTACTTGTCGACGACGCCCATGGGGACGACCATCCACAGGGCCTCGTCCTGAGCCGTCACAAACTCCGGCTCAAACGGACGGTTGAACACATACTCGTCCACCACATACTTGGCAACGTTAAAGCCGCTGTTGGTAACGTAGTAGTTGCTGCGGCCCTGGCGCGTGTTGAAATCGAAGAACTTAAACGAGCCGTCGCGCTCGTCGTACTTTACGTCAAAGTTGGAATAGCCCACAAAGTGAAGGTCCTCGAGCAACTTACGCACGCCGCCCATGAGCTCGTCGTTGGGCTCGGTAATGATACAGGCATGGTTGCCGACACCGTGGGGCTGATGCTCCTCGAGTAGCACATGGCCCAGGCACATCATGCGGACCTTACCGTTGCGGTCGGAATAGCTGGTGAGCACGCGCATGTACTCGTCGTTGCCGGGCACGCGATCCTGCAAGATCAGGTCGTCGGTGTAGCCGCTGGCATACGAGTCGCGAATGACCTGTTCCAGCTCGGCGCGGTCGGCAATCTCATAGGCCTTCTTCTGGCCCTCGAACTCATGCTGCCACCACATGATGCCGTCAGAAGGCTTCAGAATCATCGGGTAAGGAAAATCAATCTGGTCGAGCACTTCGGCAGGCGCCTCACCCTGGGCATTGAGCATCGCCTTGGTAAAGGTAAACGTGTGCGGATAGGGCACGCCATGCTTCTCGCACAGCTCGTAGAAGATCTCCTTCTTCTGGCACTGCTCGAGCATGCTGTAGGGCGCGTAGGGAGCGACGATGTTATCCGCCAGCTCATGAGCATCCTTGGCTTGAGCCACGAGAGCGACATAGTTGTCGCCGCAGCCCACAAGGACAATAGTCTTGTCGGCATGCGCTTGGGCAATGCCGTTGACGGTTTTGAGCATCACGGGCATGGTGTCGATATCCACGTTGGGCGTGTAGTCGATAATCTGGCTGCGGTACGCGGGACCCGTCTGATACTTGCCAAAGACCAGACTCTTGACCTGGTACTCCTCGTAGAAGGCGCGCGCCACCGAATAGGCGTTGATGTCGCCACCAAGCAGCACGGGAATGAACTCGCGCTCTGTAAATTGCAATGCCATGGAAACTTCCTATCATGAACTGCCCACACAACGGGCGGTCTTTGCGCAACTGATTTATTCTAGCGTGCCAAGCCGCCGGCGCCCAAAGCTCCACCGTATCTATGGCAATCGACGTAATCGTCCAGCACGAAGCCGGCGCCCACCGTTGTATGACAATGGGCAATGAACCTACCGTTGTTGTAGGATTCAGCGTATTGACATCTTCGAGCGAAAGGTGCACACGTGCCCCAAGACCATCCGACCGATAATCCCATCCTCAATGCCGCGAGGCGCGAGCTGGCGGAACGTGCGAAAGCGACCGCTCCCCTGTGCACGGCAAACGACGCCTACAACGGACCCGCCCGCATCGTCTCGATCAACACGTCGGCACACAAGGGCACGCGCAAGTCGCCCGTCGCCGACGGGCACGACACCGTTATAGAGTAATTTGGCCTCGCCTCCGACGCACACGCCGGGCATTGGCACCGCCAGGTTTCCTTTTTAGCTGCAGAGTCTATCCAGACGGCGCAGGCGCGCGGGCTCGATGTGCACGAGGGCGACTTCGGAGAGAACTTCACAACCCGGGGCATCAACCTGCTCTCGCTCCCCTTGGGCACACAGCTCAAGCTTGGCAGCGAGGTGCTTGTCGAAATCAGCCAAATCGGCAAGGTCTGCCACACACGCTGTGCCATCTACTATCTCGCCGGCGACTGCATCTTTCCCCACGAGGGCGTTTTTGGCGTGGCACTAAAGGGCGGAGAGGTCTACGCCGGCGACGATATCCAGGTAATCAAACTCGGCGACGGCACCTGTTCGTTCACCCCCGCCGAGGCCCTCGAAGAGATTGAGCAGGCTCGCCAGAAGGGCACGCTGTAGTTATAAAACCCCACGTTGAGATGGCTTTTACAGCCCAAAACTCCTCTCAAACAGAGCTCTGTAACGTTAAAGTTGAACTCTATGGTTTCTCAACAATTCATCATAACTGCAGGTCAAAGCCAAAGCCTCAAGTTCAACTTGACCCTTTGGAACCTTTAAGGTTCAAGTTGAGGTCGAAAGCAGTAGTAGAATACCGTTCGAACCATAACCTACGATTGATTGCAGAGGGACTGGATGCAGCATTCGAATCATCGCACCGCAGCGCTCATTGCGTCGAAGCCGGCTCGCATCATCACGAGTGCCGCGCTCGCCGTTGCGCTGACGGCCACGCCGATGCTCTCCCCCGTTGCGGCGTATGCCGCCTCGCAGGCAACGCAGGACCAGCTTTCCGCAGCCCAGCAGAAGATCGAAGCCGCCACGAGCGCCTACAACGACGCCCGCACCAAACTCGATGACCTGCAAAAGCAGATTGACTCCAATGAGGCAAGCATCGAGGAAATCGAGGCCAAGCTTCCCGAGCAGCAGGCCAAGGCAAGCTCCGCCATGCGCGATCTGTACAAGTATCAGAAGGGCACCAATCCCATCGTGAGCTTCCTGGTCAACGCGCAGAGCCTGGGTGAGTTCATCACGACCTGCAAATACACCAACCAGATCACGAGCTCGAGCGTCGACGAGATCGAACAGCTCAATAACATGCAAACCGAACTCGAGCAGAACAAGGCTGAGCTCCAGCAGGCCAAGTCTCAGCTTGAGGCAGAGCAGAAAAACGCCGAGGATGCGCTGGCGCAGGCCCAGCAGCTCCGCAGCGAGGCACAGGCAAAAGCCGAGCAGGAAAATGCCGCCGAGCTTGCCAAGCTTGAGGCCGATAAGGCCGCTGCCGCCGAGAAGCTCTCGGGCGAGGGCGTAAGCGGCAGCAATTCCAGCAGCCAGGCCACCAACACCAACACCACCATCGACACCACGGTGAACAACGCCAATACCGGTAGCTCCGATTACGATTCGTTCATTAATGAGTGGACGAGCCGCATCGACAATTATCTCGCCGGCTCCCCCATGGCAGGCCAAGGCTATAACTTTGCCGTCGCCGCTTGGAATACCGGTGTCGATCCCCGTTGG
>OHPC01000675.1_pt1 | contig 19200 bp, 17 predicted proteins | sample 1577631 | NCBI WGS metagenome assembly OHPC01 (sample SAMEA3879560, study PRJEB24766) | human gut metagenome | biome: human-associated habitat; feature: feces | place: USA | collected 1985/1987 | reverse complement strand
GAGGCTTAAGTATGAGTAATGAAAAAGTTTTAGCTGCACTATTTGAGCGTATTGAGATCGGCAAATCCTATTATTTTGAGGGAGCTTACTATCGTCTAAAAGACTATGGAGATCACATTTATGGCTTACAACGGGCCATTCCTGGGATGTGCGGTGAAAAAACGGCCTCCCCTAGCATCAAATTTTACTGGAAAAATGGTGTCTTGGACTATCAATTCTACGTTGATTTTGAAGCTAGCCCTATGATAATGAAGGCCTATAGCGGCACCGACCATGCCTTCTTTGAACAGGCTTTTGAAAATCTCTTGCATGATTTTGAGGATATCCTAGAGAGCCAAGAGAACTCTAAGAAGTAGTTTTAAAGCATTATTGTCGATATTTTCAGTGAATCTAATAAAAAAGTTTTCGTTTATTTGCAAATCCATTGTGAAAGCCCTTAAACTAGGGCTTTTTTCTTTGTCAATCCTTGAGTGATTTCTTGTTTAAAGGGGGCTTTTGTGGTAAAATATGGAGATGAAGACTGTCGAAAGGAAAAAAGATGGCAAATATATTACGCAAAATCATTGAAAATGATAAAGGCGAAATTAAGAAACTAGAAAAAACTGCCAAGAAAGTCGAGAGCTATGCTGATGCAATGGCAGCTCTTTCAGATGAAGAACTTCAGGCAAAAACAGAAGAATTTAAAAAACGATATCAAAACGGAGAAAGCCTAGACCAACTCTTGCCAGAGGCATTTGCAGTTGTTCGTGAAGGGGCAAAACGTGTCCTTGGACTTTTCCCATATCGTGTGCAAATCATGGGTGGTATCGTTCTTCACCATGGTGACGTACCAGAGATGCGTACAGGGGAAGGGAAAACCCTTACTGCGACAATGCCTGTTTACTTGAATGCTATTTCAGGTGAAGGTGTACACGTTATCACCGTTAACGAATACCTTTCAGAACGTGATGCGACTGAGATGGGTGAGCTCTATAGTTGGCTTGGTTTGTCAGTAGGGATTAACCTTTCTGCCAAATCACCAGCTGAAAAACGTGAAGCTTATAACTGTGACATCACTTACTCAACCAACTCAGAGGTAGGTTTCGACTATCTTCGTGATAACATGGTTGTTCGTAAGGAAAACATGGTACAACGTCCATTGAACTATGCCTTGGTCGATGAGGTTGACTCGGTTCTTATTGATGAAGCCCGTACACCATTGATTGTATCAGGTCCTGTAAGTTCAGAAACTAACCAGTTGTATCATCGTGCAGATGCCTTTGTTAAGACCTTGACAGAGGACGATTATGCCATTGATATTCCAACAAAAACAATTGGTTTGAATGACTCAGGTATTGACAAGGCTGAAGAATTCTTCAACTTGGACAACTTATACGATATTGACAATGTTGCCTTGACTCACTATATTGACAATGCCCTTCGTGCCAACTACATCATGTTGCATGATATTGACTATGTGGTCAGTCCTGAGCAAGAAATTCTTATCGTTGACCAATTTACAGGTCGTACCATGGAAGGTCGTCGTTTCTCAGATGGGCTCCACCAAGCTATCGAGGCTAAAGAAGGTGTACCAGTCCAAGAGGAAACTAAGACTTCTGCCTCAATCACTTACCAAAATATGTTCCGTATGTACAAGAAATTGTCAGGTATGACTGGTACTGGTAAGACTGAAGAAGATGAATTCCGTGAAATCTATAACATGCGAATCATCCCAATTCCAACAAACCGTCCAATTCAACGTATTGACCATGACGACCTTCTTTACTCAACCTTGGATGCTAAATTCCGTGCTGTGGTACAAGATGTTAAACGTCGTTATGAAAAGGGACAGCCAGTCCTTGTTGGTACGGTTGCCGTTGAAACATCTGACTTGATTTCTAAGATGTTGGTTGAAGCAGGCATTCCTCATGAAGTGCTTAATGCTAAAAACCACGAAAAAGAAGCGCATATTATCATGAATGCGGGTCAACGTGGTGCCGTTACGATTGCGACTAACATGGCCGGTCGTGGTACCGATATCAAACTTGGTGAAGGTGTTCTTGAACTTGGTGGACTTTGTGTTATTGGTACAGAACGTCACGAAAGCCGTCGTATTGATAACCAGTTGCGTGGTCGTGCGGGACGTCAAGGGGACCCAGGGGAATCTCAATTCTACCTTTCACTTGAAGACGAATTGATGCGTCGTTTCGGTTCTGATCGTATCAAGCAAGTCTTGGAACGTTTGAATGCTGATGATGAAGATATTGTTATCAAATCACGTATGTTGACACGCCAAGTGGAAGCGGCTCAAAAACGTGTCGAGGGGAATAACTACGATACTCGTAAACAAGTCCTTCAGTACGATGATGTTATGCGTGAACAACGTGAAATCATCTACGCTGAGCGTTATGATGTTATCACAGCAGAACGTGACCTTGAACCTGAGATTAAGGCTATGATTAAGCGTACGATTAACCGTACGGTAGATGGTCACAGCCGCAATGATCAAGAGGAAGCTCTTAAAGGTATCTTGAACTTTGCTCGTCAGGCTTTGGTTCCTGAGAATGCCATCTCACTTGAAGATTTACAAGAAGTGGGAGAGGTAACGAAACGTAGTGTTAATTATGACGCTATTAAAGTTTACTTGAATGAGTTAGCAGATGATGTTTATGATCGTCAAATCAAGAAATTGCGTTCAGAGGAAGCTATCCGTGAATTCCAAAAAGTCTTGATTTTGATGGTTGTTGATAACAAGTGGACGGACCACATCGATGCCCTAGATCAATTACGTAATGCCGTTGGTTTGCGTGGTTATGCACAAAACAACCCAATCGTTGAGTATCAATCTGAAGGGTTCAAGATGTTCCAAGATATGATTGGGGCAATTGAATATGATGTGACACGTACAATGATGAAAGCACAAATTCATGAACAATCTCGTGAAAATGTGAATGAACGTGTTTCGACAACAGCAACAGGCAATATCCAGGCCCACCAAGCAGATGCTAATGGTCAAGAAATTGACTTTAGTAAAGTTGGTCGTAATGACTTCTGTCCATGTGGCTCTGGTAAGAAATTTAAAAATTGTCACGGTCGTAAACAATTTTAGGAAAAAAATAGGTAATTATTATGGTTTTTAAAGCAGTAAGTGAAAAAATTGATTTTGATGCAGTTAAAGAATCAACTACATTGACAGGTGAAGCCCTTGCCAAGAAACAAGCTCGTGATAAAGAGCTTGAAGCAATCATCAAGGGTGAAGATGACCGTACGCTTTTGGTTATTGGTCCATGTTCATCTGATAATGAAGAAGCCGTTCTTGATTATGCTCACCGTTTGGCTAAACTTCAAGAAGAAGTGAAAGATAAAGTCTTTATGGTTATGCGTGTTTATACAGCTAAACCTCGTACAAATGGTGATGGTTATAAAGGGCTTGTGCACCAACCTGATGCTGAAGGTAAACCAAACCTAATCAATGGTATCAAGGCTGTACGTAATCTTCACTACCGTGTTATCACTGAAACTGGTATCACAACTGCTGACGAAATGCTTTACCCAGAAAATCTTCCTTTGGTAGATGACCTTGTGTCATACATTGCCGTTGGTGCACGTTCTGTAGAAGACCAACAACACCGTTTTGTTGCATCAGGTATTGATGTTCCAACTGGTATGAAGAACCCAACATCAGGGAACCTTAACGTGATGTTTAACGGTATCTACGCTGCACAAAACAAACAAAACTTCCTCTTTAACGGTGAAGAAGTTGAAACTCCAGGGAACCCATTGGCACACGTTATTCTTCGTGGTTCAACGAATGAATATGGTAAAAACGTGCCTAACTTCTACTATGATGATGTGCTTGAAACAATCGAACATTATGAACAAATGGGCCTTGAAAATCCATTCATCGTTATTGATACAAACCATGATAACTCAGGTAAACGTTACTTGGAACAAATCCGTATCGTTCGTCAAACCTTGATTAACCGTGATTGGAATGAAAAAATCAACAAAGTTGCACGTGGTTTCATGATTGAATCTTACCTTGAAGATGGCCGTCAAGATGCGCCAGATGTCTATGGTAAATCAATCACTGACCCATGTCTTGGTTGGGATAAGACAGAAGAATTGATTCGTGAAATCCATGATACTTTGTCAAAATAATAAGGTAACAGAAACCATATATGGGGAGTGAACCGTTTGGATGACCAAGCGGTTCGCTCTCTTTTCACAAAGAGAGGGAAATAGATGGGAATTCATCAAAATAGTCCGCTTATTGATGTAGCGGAAGTAAGGAAATTACATGCTCTTACAGGAGATGCTCTAGTAACTAAACAGGCTAATGATGAGGCTTTGGCAAAAATTATCAAAGGTGAGGACAAACGTATTCTCTTGGTTATTGGTCCATGTTCATCTGATAATGAAGAAGCCGTTCTTGACTATGCTCACCGTTTGGCCAAACTTCAAGAAGATGTGAAAGATAAAATCTTTATTGTTATGCGTGTTTATACAGCTAAACCACGTACTAATGGAGATGGTTATAAGGGGCTTATCCACCAACCAGATGCAGAGGGTGATGTAGACCTTCTTGCTGGGGTTAAGGCGGTTCGCCACCTTCAGTCACGTATTATTACCGAAACAGGCCTTCCAATCGCTGACGAGATGCTTTATCCGTCAAATCTTTCCTTCTTTGATGACCTACTTAGCTACCACGCTGTTGGAGCACGTTCGGTTGAGGACCAAGAGCACCGCTTTGTAGCTTCAGGTATTGATGTGCCAATTGGTTTGAAGAACCCAACGTCAGGAAATTTGAATGTCATGTTTAATGGTATCTATGCTGCGCAGAACCAACAGCATTTCCTTTACAATGGTGCTGAAGTTAAAACAGATGGTAACCCACTCGCTCACGCTATCTTGCGTGGTGCCAACAATGAAAATGGTCAGAACATTGTCAACTACCATTACGAAGACTTGATTAAGGCTTTGGACAAGTATAGTGCATTTAATTTGGAAAACCCATTTATTCTTGTTGATACTAACCACGATAACTCTGGTAAAAACTTCATGGAACAAGTTCGCATTGTGCGTGAAGTTCTTCTTAACCGTGAGTGGGATGAGCGTATCGAGGATACCGTGCGTGGCTTTATGATTGAGTCTTACCTTGAGGATGGTCGCCAAGACACACCTGAAGTTTATGGTAAATCAATCACAGATCCTTGTCTTGGTTGGGATAAGACAGATAGTCTTATTCGTGAAATCCACAATCGACTTTCATAAGAATTATGATTTTTGGACATGGTATAGACTTGCAGGAAATTTCAGCTGTTAAAAAGGCTTATGACCGCAATCCACGCTTTGCAAAAAAGGTATTGACACCAAAAGAGTGGGAGCGTTTTGAATCCCTTTCTGGCAATCGTCAGATGTCCTATTTAGCAGGTCGCTGGGCCGGTAAGGAAGCATTTTCAAAGGCCTGGGGTACAGGTATTGGAGCAGTCGGCTTTAAGGATATTGAAATTTTGACCAATGACAAGGGAGCGCCAGTGGTGACCCAGTCGCCTTTTGAAGGCAATGTCTTCATCTCGATTTCCCATAGCGGTGATTTTGTTCAGGCAAGTGTCATTTTAGAAAAAAAGAGATAGGTGTTGGAAGAGGATAGCTTATGATTTCGAGTTTACATCGACCAACCTTGGCAAAGGTTGATCTGTCAGCAATTTCAGAAAATATTGAACAAGTGGTTAGTCACATTCCTAAAAAGGTGCAGACTTTTGCAGTTGTTAAGGCCAACGCTTATGGTCATGGCGCTGTTGAAGTGGCCAAGCATTTGTCTAAACAGGTAGACGGTTTTTGTGTTTCCAACCTAGACGAGGCGCTTGAACTTCGTCAAGCTGGCTTAGAGCAACCGATACTTATTTTAGGAGTAGTCTTGCCAGACGAGGTTCCTTTGGCTATTCAAGAAAACATCACTCTGACGGTAGCTTCGCTTGAGTGGTTGGAAATGGCTAAGGATCAAGGGCTTGATTTGACTGGTTTGACCTGTCATATTAAGATTGATTCAGGTATGGGACGCATTGGGGTGCGTAGCCAAGGAGATGCAGATAGTTTGATTGCTGGTCTGAAGGCTCTTGGTGCTGATGTCGAAGGTATTTTTACTCATTTTGCAACAGCTGATGAGGCAGATGATAGTAAATTCAAGCATCAATTGACCTTCTTCACGGATTTGGTTAATAACTTGGTGGACCGCCCTCGCTTGGTACATGCTAGCAACTCTGCGACGAGTATCTGGCATGCAGAAACAGTCTTTAATGCGGTACGTCTGGGTGTCGTCATCTATGGTCTCAATCCTAGTGGCAGTGTTTTAGACCTTCCCTATAACATTCGTCCTGCTTTAAGCTTGGAGACAGCACTTGTTCATGTTAAGACCCTGCCAGCAGGTAAAGATGTGGGTTATGGTGCAACGTATACGACGACAGCTGATGAGGTTATTGGAACCATTCCGATTGGCTATGCGGATGGTTGGACCAGAGATTTACAAGGTTTCCACGTTATTGTGGATGGCCAGCTTTGTCCTATTGTTGGGCGTGTGTCTATGGACCAGATCACCGTTCGCCTTCCTAAGGTTTATCCCCTAGGAACTCCTGTCACTCTTATGGGTGAAAATGGGGGAGCAAGCATCACTGCGACAGAGGTGGCTGAAAAACGTGGCACTATCAACTACGAGGTCCTTTGTTTGCTTAGTGATCGTGTACCTCGTAGCTATGACTAATATAAATAAATAGAAATCCAGTTTAATACTGGATTTTTTGATTTTAGTGAAGAGCATTTTCATGTGTTATAATAGCTGATAAGGCTTCCTCTTTCACGAGGAGAAGAACACGATAGAAATGATAGAGGATATGATTCGACTAGATTCACCAATTGCGGATTTGAAAGGCTTTGGTCCTAAGTCCGCTGAAAAATTTACCAAATTAGATTTGTACACGGTTGGGGACCTCTTGCTTTATTTTCCTTTCCGATATGAAGATTTTAAGAGTAAGTCTATCTTTGAACTGATGGATGGGGAAAAGGCTGTTATTACGGGAACAGTGGTGACACCTGCCAATGTGCAGTATTATGGCTTTAAACGGAATCGTCTGAGTTTTAAAATCAAACAAGGAGAAGCAGTGATTGCCATTAGTTTCTTCAACCAGCCTTATCTTGTAGACAAGATTGAGATGGGGGCAGAAGTCGCTATTTTTGGCAAATGGGATCAGAAGAAGTCTGCAGTGACTGGTATGAAAGTGTTGGCTCAAGTTGAGGACGATATGCAGCCAGTCTATCATGTGGCCCAGGGTGTTAGTCAGGCCCAGCTGATAAAGGCTATAAAGGCAGCTTTTGATAGTGGGGCCTTGAATTGGTTGGAGGAGAGTCTCCCACAGGTGCTTATGGACAAGTATCGTCTCATGGGACGCCAAGAGGCTGTGCATGCCATGCATTTTCCGAAAGATTTGGCTGAATATAAGCAGGCTCTACGTAGGACAAAGTTTGAGGAGCTCTTTTATTTCCAGATGAATTTACAGGTACTGAAGGCTGAGAATAAGTCCGAAACCAATGGTCTAGCAATTGCTTACGATGAAGCCAAAATCAAAGCCAAAATTGCAGAATTACCATTCCCCTTAACAGAAGCCCAACAGCGCAGTTTATCGGAAATCCTAGCTGATATGAAATCTGGGGCTCATATGAACCGTCTCTTACAAGGAGATGTGGGCTCAGGGAAAACAGTTATCGCTAGTCTGGCCATGTATGGGGCTTATACGGCAGGATTGCAGTCTGCCCTCATGGTACCGACGGAAATCTTAGCAGAGCAGCATTATCAGAGTTTGCAGGGGCTTTTTCCTGAGCTAGAGGTAGTGCTCCTAACTTCTGGGATGAAGGCGTCGGACAAAAAAGTAGCTCTTTCCAAAATCGAATCTGGGGAGGCTCAGATGATCGTGGGGACTCACTCACTGATTCAGGATGCTGTGACTTATCACAGGCTTGGGCTAGTAATTACTGATGAGCAGCACCGTTTTGGGGTTAATCAACGTCGTATTTTCCGTGAGAAAGGTGATAATCCTGATGTCCTTATGATGACAGCGACACCTATTCCTAGGACTTTGGCGATCACTGCCTTTGGGGAGATGGATGTGTCAATCATTGACCAGATGCCGGCTGGACGTAAGCCCATTATTACCCGTTGGGTTAAACATGAGCAACTAGATACCGTACTGACTTGGATTAAGGGCGAGTTGGAAAAAGATGCTCAGGTCTATTTTATTTCACCTTTGATTGAAGAGTCTGAGGCTCTTGATTTGAAAAATGCAGTGGCCCTTCATCAGGAACTCACAGATTTCTTTGGGGATTCAGCTACAGTGGCTCTGATGCACGGTCGCATGAAAAATGATGAAAAAGACCAAATTATGCAAGATTTCAAGGATAAAAAATCTCAGATTTTAGTATCAACCACAGTTATCGAAGTGGGGGTTAACGTGCCAAATGCTACGGTTATGGTCATTATGGATGCCGACCGCTTTGGACTTAGCCAGCTTCACCAACTTCGAGGACGTGTAGGTCGTGGCCATAAGCAGTCCTACTGTGTTTTAGTGGCTAATCCTAAAAATGATACCGGGAAAAAACGCATGCAGGCCATGTGTGAGACTACGGATGGTTTTGTTCTAGCAGAAGAGGACCTTAAAATGCGTGGTTCAGGAGAGATCTTTGGGACACGTCAGTCAGGAATTCCTGAATTTCAAGTGGCTGATATTGTGGAAGACTATAATATCCTAGAAGAAGCAAGGCGCGTGGCTAGCCAAATTGTATCTGGCCCTAATTGGCGTGAGAATGCTGATTGGCAGGTGCTTGGAGCTCATTTGAGAAGCCAAGGCGAGTTTGATTGAGGAGGAAACTCATGAAAAAGAAACGGTTAAAACTCGATTTTTTTGCAATCTTGCATCCCTTATTTCTTATGATGTTAGGTCTCATGTTTTATTTTTTCGCCTTCATCTTGATATGGTTTATTACCGAATTGGCAAAGCTGATAGAAGGAAAGACGGACTTTCATACCCTATATCTTTATTCACTTCTTATCTCTCTAGTTTGTTCGGTATTACTGATTATGTACGTCGCGGGTTTTATAGCTCAGCTGATTATCCATATACAGCATCAAAAGGAAAGGACGCTTTTGCCAGTCTGGTGTATGCTTACGGCTGTACTGATGCTTGTGCCCCTATTCGAAGATTTTAGTATCTTAGGCTCATCCTGGAATTTTAAAGGGTATTTTCTTTCCATAGTTGCTTACATTGCCTATCTCTTTACAAAGCTACCCAAGGTTATTGAAAGTTACCGCTATCATGCGACAATTCGCTATGCCGTTTGGGTGGCTCTGATCTTGGGAATTATTTTATCCATGCTTTAGACAGAAAAACTCTCAGTAAACTCACTGAGAGTTTTAAGTTTCCTTCAAGCTTATTACAAGCTTTCTTTAAGTTAGGCAACCTATAATAAAACCATCAAAACGAGATAGGTTTTGATAATAAAACGTTTTGGCTAGGCCAAACCATTCCTAAAAAGGAGGACATAACAATGACAGTAAAAATTAAAGTAATCTACAACCGAAATTTCCAGAAGCATCCTCAAGACTTTAAGGTTTATCAAAACTAGTATTGATGCTAGGAAGAGGCTAAATTTACCCATATTCTACAACTTTCATCCCTCATTTTCCAAAATCCCTTTTTCCTTTTTTCATAACGTAGAATCCCTCTTCTTAAACTCATAAAAAGTCTAGACGGAAGCTTGACCAGTCTAGGCGATTAACATAAGTAAGCTAACCAGTTGAGATTTTCTTGACTGGTTTTTATTTTTTGAATTTTAGATAAAAAATATCGAAAAACGATAAAAATGTGTTGACAAGGAGAAATAAAGAGTGTAATATATAATTATCGATAAACGATAATAAGTTTTCGATAAAGATAATCTTATTCGCGAAAAAGAGAAATTATTTACTAAAACTATTTAACAAAGGAAAAACTTATCATGAAAACACTTAAACTAATCATCAACGCTCTTCTTATTCTTCTTATGGCAATCTACGGTCTTGCAATGCTTGCTTTACTTATCCTTCCTTTTGTGGATGTGACTAATCTTTTCCCAGGTGCTGAGGTTCAATACCTTTCTGGTTGGGGTTACTGGCTGGTCGCAGAGCTACAATTTGCCTTCTATCTTGCCTTGATTTGGCTCCTTCGTAAAGAGCTTAAAGACTTTACTTGGAAGGTACTTTGGACAGAAGATTTCTCTCTTTTCTTGAAAAAGGCTGCTCTCTTAACCTTTGTGCCATCAGCCTTGAATATCTTCTTGCAGTTGGGAACGACAGATCACCTAGTAATGGACTTCAGCACATCAGTTTGGCTTCTCTTGGTCTCTCTAGCTTGTGATACTGTCCGTCTTCGTAAGGGACAAACAGCTGTCAAATGATTGAATGAATCTTAGTTGAAAAGTAATAAAATCTTACCTATAAACTAGTATTTTATATTGATATTCGATATAATTGATACTGTTAATAGTTAGCTACTGATTTAGTATGAGGTCAAGGGCTCCTAGAGGCACCTTGGCTTTTTCTAGTCTATGCTCAAAGAAATCAAATGAATTTACAATCGAGGTAACACATGACAACTATCTTATTCTATTTTTTAATCGTCCTAGCCTTGGCTGGCTCTAGTTATTATGGTTGGAGATCTGCCAAAAGTGCTAAAAATCGTCAAGAAACGCAAGAACAGAAACGTCTGCGTAGTGTTCTCCTATTCGTCAATGTTCTCCTATTTGCGGGCTTTTTAAGTCTTGTAATCACCATTCTTACTGATGCCTTTATTCTGACTGGTCATGAAGGACTCTTACAACAAGGTTTGCGTATGCTTCTCGGTTCGGGAGTTACCGTGAAAAGTAGTAGCACTAGTCTGACGCTTTTTGCAGCAACCATTGATTTCCTTCGTATGGTAGTCAACATAGGTTTCTTGTTGTGCCTACGTGCCTTTCTGATTAACCTTTATCGTTCTGATATTTTCATCGCTAAAAATGCTAAGTTGGTTCGTTGGTCAGCGCATTTGCTAGTTCTTGGGGCTTTTATCAATAATGGTATCTTTACATTTGGAACTGGCAACCAGAGTTATAGTTTCTTTAACATCAGTTATTTGCTAGTTAGCTTTGTCCTCTATGCTGTTGCTATGATTTTGACTAAGGCTAATGCCATTGCTGAGGAAAATGAGTATACGATTTAGGAGGGGCTTATGATTATTGTCAATTTGGACGTTGAACTTGCCAAGAAGAAGATGCGCTCGGGTGAGCTTGCAGAACGGATTGGTATTACCCCAGCCAATCTCTCGGTTCTTAAGACAGGCAAGGCCAAGGCAATCCGTTTTACGACTCTGGATGCCATTTGTAAGGAGTTAGATTGCCAACCAGGAGATATTCTTGAATATAGACCTGACGAAGAAAACTAAAAGCCTGAAGCAGTTCAGTCACCTTTCTGGTGACCATGCTTCAAGCTTTTTTTTATTTTTTCTTCAACCATGCGACTAGGGCTAGACTGGCTAGCACGGTACCACAGACCATGGCGATATGTGTTTTTGAGATGGTTAGTTCATAGTGGAAATCTTTATTTTCCAATTTATCGCTTGCTTCAATGCTAAGTTTCATGTCTTATCCCTCGATATAATCTTTCAATTCTTGGCCTTTTAGTCCTGCACTAAGTGCAATGAGGAGTTTGAGGCGAGCTTTTGGTGCATTGAGTTCTTTAACAAACATAACGCCAGCTTCTTGGAGTTTGACCCCACCCCCTTCATAGGCGTAGACAGGTTCGGCGATACCGTTGAAACAGCGGGAGACGAGCACAACAGGGACTCCTTTGTCCATAAGCTTTGTGATTTCTCCTGCAGCTAGTGGTGGGAGGTTTCCAGCACCCAGGGCTTCGATGACGACACCGTCAATCTTCTCAGGATCCAGGAGACTGATGATACCATCTCCAATACCCATCCCTGCATAGGCTTTTATGATTGGTACTGTTCCTGTAATTTGTTCCAAATCAAAGCGAACACGAGGCTCAGCAGTTTTGAACCAGAGGATGTCATGCTTCATGATGATACCTAGTGGACCGTGGGTTGGTGTGTGGAAGGTTGCCACGTTTGTGGTATGGGTCTTAGTCACATACTTGGCTGCATGGATTTCATCATTCATCACGACCAGGATTCCTTTGTCAGCGGCCTTGTCATCACTGGCAACACGTAGGGCTGAGAGATAGTTGTAGACCCCGTCGCTTCCTAGCTCGTTTGACGAACGCATGGCACCAGTTAGAACGATTGGAATCTCAGGGACGGCCATGGTATCTAGGAAGTAGGCTGTTTCTTCCAAGGTATCTGTCCCATGAGTGATGACCACACCATCATATTGACCAGCTGTTTCCTTGATTTTTTTGTAAATATCCAGCATGTGGTAGGGTGTGATATGTGGGCTAGGGATATTAAGAAAATCGAGAATGGTTAGTTCTAAATTATCTAAATCAAGTCCCACATGGTTCATGGGATTATCAGCGTTTTGGCTGACCCTGCCATCATTATCCGCTGACATGGAAATGGTCCCTCCAGTGTGAAGGACTAGGATTTTTTTTATCATTTATACTACTCACTATCATATTTATGTTATAATTTATTTTAGCATAAAATGTTAGAAGGAGGGGAGCTCTGTGGCCATTAAAGCAGTCTTTTTTGATATTGATGGGACCTTTCTCAATGACCGAAAACGCGTGTCGAGTTCGACTAAAAAAGCTATCAGTCAAATGAAGGAAGATGGTATCTTAGTTGGTTTGGCAACAGGTCGTGGTCCAGGATTTGTCCAGCCTTTCATGGACAATCTAGGTCTGGATTTTGCAGTCACTTATAATGGTCAATATATTTTGACTCATGACAAGGTCCTCTATCAAAATCAGCTCCCTAAATCTACTGTCTATAACTTAATTCGTTACGCCACCAAACACCGTAGAGAGATTTCTCTAGGGACAAGTACAGGTCTTGTTGGTTCCAATATTATTAGTATGGGGACGAGTAAGTTTGGGCAAATCGTTAGTCGTATTGTCCCTAAGTCCTGGGCTAAGATGGTGGAGCGTAGTTTCAAGTCTTTGATTCGTCGTTTCAAGCCACAAAGCATTGAAACCCTTAAAACTATCATGCGTGAGCCTATTTATCAGGTAGTTATGGTAGCGACGGTGGGTGAAACACAAGATATTGAAGAAAAATTTCCTCATGTGAAGATTACCCGCTCAAGTCCTTACTCAGCCGATATTATTTCAGCGGATCAATCTAAGTTGAAAGGTATTGCTCATCTAGGTGAGGTTTTTGGTTTCGAACTCAGTGAGGTTATGGCCTTTGGGGATTCGGAAAATGACCTAGAAATGCTGTCTGGCGTTGGCATTGGTGTTGCCATGGGAAATGGTGAAGATGAACTGAAAGACCAGGCTACCCATGTCACTGATACTAATAACCAGAATGGGATTGCCAAAGCCTTGTCACACTATGGTTTGATTCACTTTGAAACAGAGAATTCATTTACCAGTGATGATGACAACTTCAACAAGGTTAAGGATTTCCACCATTTGATGGATGGCTCAACTACCGATATGCCTCGTGTTTACGGTATTGAGGAAGCTAGTTACCGTTCGGACTTCAAGTTGGAAGAAATTGTCGAATTCCTCTATGCTTCATCAGGTGGGGACAAGCGTGTCTTTGGTCAGGCTGTTCTGGATTTGCATGCTGCTCTTGATAAGGCAGCTCTCAAAGTTAGTTCTAAAGAGCACTCAGAGTCAACGATGGTTGGTCAGGTGGATGCTTTGACTGACTTGCTTTACTTGACCTATGGTTCATTTGTTCTTATGGGGGTGGATCCTAAACCTTTCTTTGATACAGTTCATGAGGCTAATATGGGGAAAATTTTCCCCGATGGCAAGGCTCACTTTGATCCCGTGACCCACAAAATTCTTAAACCAAGTGACTGGGAAGAGCGATTTTCACCAGAACCACACATTAAACGAGAGCTGGATCGTCAGATTCAAAAATCTCTACAAAGAAATAAGTAAGAAGATATAAAGGTTTGGACAGTTTGCTCCAAGCCTTTTTCTAATAAAAATGACATTTATTAATGTATTTATTTGTGATAAAATAAAGACATTCTATGTATTTTTAAGGAGATTATTATGACTAAAGCAGATTGGTTAGACTTTTTTGAAGCCATCAATGGTCGTTCAGCGACTGAAGAAGAAATTGCAGCAGCACTTGCAGCTGGTGAGTTCCAAGATGACGCACCAGCAGTAGAAACTGCCCCAACACAAGAAGCGCCAGCGCAACCAGCTTTCGCTAATGTTCAAGAAACACCAGCCCAAGAGGCGCAACCACAGCCAACTTTCGCTGGTGCCCAAGAAGCGCAACCACAGCCAACTTTCGCTGGTGCCCAAGAAGCACAACCACAGCCGACTTTTGCGAGTGCACAAGACGCACAAGCGCAAGCTCCTTTTACAAATGCTCAGGCAGCACAACCTCAACCAACCTTTGCAGGTGCTCAAGCTGCTCCAGTACAAGGAGTGCCAAATCAGGCAGCACAACCACAAGCTGGTTTTGCCAATGCTCAAGCTGGTCAACAAGCAGCTTTTGCTAACGGTCAACCTCTTCAACAAGGTCAAAACGTTCAATTTATCAATGGTCAAGCTGTAGTTGTTCCAGCCCAACCATCAGCATTTGCGACAACTTTCAAAAACTACTGGACATGGTTGCTTAATGCATGGCGTCGTCCAGCTGACATGACAGATTATGGTAAACACAATGGTTGGCTTAACTATATCTTCTTGTCACTCTTCACTGGACTTGCCTTCTTTGCAATCTTGAGCGCTGTGGCACGTAAAGTGGTTAGTTCAATTGTATCAACAACCAACGCATTGAGTAGCCTTTTTGGTTCTTATGGAACAGATAGTTACTCATCTTCAGTTTCAAGCCAGACATCAAGCATTGGTTTTGGAGCTTTCTTTGCTAGTATCCTAGCTGCCTTCCTCTTTATCTTTGCCTTTATCTTGGCAGGATTTGTAACACGTAAGGCAATTTTCCGTGATCCTGAGACTACTTTCTTGAATAGCTTTGACCGTTTTGGTCGCTTGACGTCATTGGCCTTGCCAATCTTGCTCGTAACAATCTTGTTGGGAGCTATTGGACTTGTTGCCTTCCCAGGATTCTTGTTCTATGTTGTTTACTTCTTATTTGCACTTGCTAACCTCTTTACAATTGTTCCTGTAACAACAGCGTGGAAGGCTGATAAATTCTATCAAATGATTTTGGCAGCACTTTTGAATGGTGTGATTTTGTCAATCTTGTTTGCAATCGTATTTGCTATCATGTCATCATTTACAGTAGGTCTTCTATTCTAATCTAAGTAAACCTCTAGCATTTTTTGAAAAAGTAAGTTTATAGGAGTCTTTATGGCAACAAAAGAAAAGTGGATTGATTTATTTGAAAAGGCAGTTGGTCGTCCGCCCCATGCTTTGGAGATTGAAGAAGGCCAGAAAGCAGACTTTGACTTAAAGGCTATTAAAGGCATTGCGGCAATGGGCTTGGACCAAGAAGCCACTCCTTCTGAACCAACAGAAGAAGTTGATGAGTATGACGTTGCCGAGGAAGTGTTTGAAGATGTACCGCTTGGTGACGAAGAGGAAAAGACTCCTTTAGAAACTGAGGAGCTTGCACCAGTATCTCAAGCAGAACAAGGTCAAGCTGAAGAAAATTCAGAGGCTGCCTCTAAAGAAGCACAAGCTATCTGGATGAAGGCTTTTAAAACCTATGTTGGACGTCAACCTCTTCCTGAGGAATTCCTACTTGGTAAGTCTTCAGGTTATGATGTGTCAACCATCCATCAATTTATCTCAGATGGTAAGGCTGCGAAACCAGCCAAGCCAGCCATGGCTAAAGGAAAGAAAATCCTGATTATTGCTGGTGTTGTTGTAGCAGTCTTAGCGCTTTCTGGTTATGGCTTTGGTTCTTATTACTACTCACGTGGTCAAGTAGCAGAGCGTTATGAAGCAGCAGCTAAGAAGAGCTTTAAAGATAGCTTGGAATACCAAGTATGGTCTGATACTAAAAAGGAAATTAAAACATCTGAAGTCAAGTACACAGACACTAAAAGTACACAAGCCTATAGCAAGAGCCAACTAATGTCTGGCGAACGTATGCAAAAGGTTGGACGTCAGTTCCTTATTTTTCCAAAGTGGAGAATAGTGGTAGATCCTGGAACGGTTGATTTGACCGTTAATACAGCTGATTTGAATGTGACTATTAACGGGGTTTCTTACGCGACTACAGATGGCAATAACTACACGGCTAAATTGAATCATCTCTATCCAGGAACCTACAATTTTGTGGCTTCTGGTAAGGTCAATGATCAAGATATCACTGTCTCATCTGAGGAAAATGTGACCTCTAAAACAGAAGTCAACCTTTCTGTAGAGTATCTTAGCTTTACCGTTAAGTCTAATCTTAAGGACGGAGACCTCTACGTTGGTGGTACCAAAGTTGGAACCCTTAACTCAGGGAAACTAGATGTTAACAAGGTAGCAGTAGCAGGTTCATCAGCTGTTTATGTTAAGAAGAATTTCGAAGATGATAGCTCTATCAAGACAGAGACATTGTCTAGTAAGAAAATCTCTGAAGGCCAAACGGTTACTTTAGATGCTGACGGAGTTCTTGACCGTGATACGGCAGATCGTCTCTTGACTGCTGCCTACGGTAAATTTGGTAGCTACGCTTCTAATCACAACACAACACCAGATGGTGTATCCGACATTTTCCTTAATGGTACTGATGATAGCATGTACAAGGATGTAACGGCTGATATTGATAGAAATACTACGGGTGCTAAAAACCGTGCTGCTGATAGTATTTCTTTCTCAGACGTTGACGTCACAGAAGTCGTTCAGACTGGTGAGAAGACCTTCAAGGTGACCTTCACAGCAGTTTATGATTTCTATTATGGTTATGACTCGAAATTTAAGTCATCAGGAGATATCAAAGATAAAATCTCTTGGTCTTGTAATGTGGAATACGTTGGCGACGATGATAGTGATTCTAGCGGTAGCGGTTCTAACTACAGCGACTACCGTATCAATGGTAAGGCTGGTGAATCACAAAAAGTGAGTCGTGAAGATACTGTGAAGTAGTAGTTGCTTGCCCAGTTAGTCAGCATTGAACAGATTACAAATGGGAGGGGAGTCCTCCACACTAAAAATGAGAACTTGGCAACAGCCAGGTTCTTTTGTTTGTCTGTTTTTACCTCTTAGGGGCTAAACCGTGCCACTTACCTAAAAGGCCTTGTTTTGTGTAAAGCACTTGTTATAATGGAACCATCAAAAGGACAGGAAAGGAGTCTTATGAAAGTTAGAATCGAATTAGACCCATCCATGGATGAGCCTGAAATCTTGATTCGAGCTCCTCGGTTAACACAGGAATTAGCCCAGCTCCAAGAGTCTATTCTAAAGCAAAAGTTAGTTCCGTTAGCCTTTTACAAGGATCGCAGTGAATATTTTCTGGATTTGGCAGATATTCTCTTTTTTGAAACAGACGGGGAGAAAATTTATGGTCATACTAAGGATGAGGCCTATGAGGTGAAGCAAAAGCTCTACGAATTAGAAGAGTTGCTCCCGATTGCCTTTTGTCGGATTTCCAAATCGACGATTGTTAATGCTAAGCAGATTTATTCTATAGAGAAGTCTTTTTCGGGGACTAGTACGGTGAATTTCTATCAGACCCACAAGCAGGTCCATGTATCAAGACGCTACTATCAAGTTTTAAAAGAACGACTAAACGAAATGAGGTAAGATAATGAGAAAGAAATTAATTGGGATCCTCTTGATCCTTTTGGCAGCTTTGGTAATTGTACAAGACTATTTTATAAAATGGGAAATTAGTATTTGGATGTTGGCCTGGGTGGTCTTACTGGCAATTTTGTCCCTCTCTAGTCTTTTGAAGCGACATTTTGGTCTTGGTTTCGCCTATGGCATTGTGGCTCTTTTTTCACTCAATGGACAGTTCCATTTTCTTCCAGTGTCTAATTCGGTCCTTATCTTTTCTTCCATTCTTGCAGTTGTTGGCTTGAATATTCTCTTCAAACCTTCTGGTAAAACAAAGAATCGTTTTGGCTTGGGTTCTACTGGTTCAGACGCTCAAAATGGTGGCAATGATATTGATGTGACATTTTCATCAGTGACCAAATATCTCAATGACCAGCAATTTACGCATGGGAGTGCGGATGTTAGTTTAGGACAGGCTTCCGTTTATTTTGATAATTGCCGTATTGAGGGGCCATCTGCTCAGTTTGATGTGGACGTTTCTCTTGGAAGTCTTAGCCTCTATGTGCCCAGTGATTGGCGGGTGCATGTGAATGTGGATAACTCTCTTTCAGCTGTACAGCATGAGGAAAATCCTAGTAACTTGACCAGCAAGGACTTCTACATCAAAGGTGATGTTTCCTTGGGTAATTTAGAAATTATTTATGTTGGTGAGAATGCGATTGATTAAGTTAGTGGAGGGAACTTCTGATTAATATAATACCTATTGTTTTATCTCATCTCCTGTGATAAGATAGGCTCAATCTTTTTTCAGGAGGGACAAGACATGGTTTCTACTATTGGTATTATAAGTTTATCTAGTGGGATTATCGGTGAAGACTTTGTCAAGCACGAAGTGGACTTGGGTATTCAACGTCTCAAGGGCCTCGGACTCAATCCTATCTTTTTACCTCATTCGCTAAAAGGCTTAGATTTTATCAAAGAACACCCTGAAGCTCGTGCAGAGGATTTGATTCAGGCATTTTCTGATGATAGCATCGACATGATTCTATGTGCTATCGGTGGAGACGATACCTATCGCTTGCTACCCTACCTCTTTGAAAATGACCAACTACAAAAGGTTATCAAACCAAAGATTTTTCTCGGTTTCTCGGATACAACCATGAACCACCTCATGTTACATAAACTAGGTATCAAGACTTTTTATGGCCAATCATTTCTAGCAGACATTTGTGAGTTAGACAAAGAAATGTTGCCATATAGCCTTCACTACTTTAAAGAATTGATTAAGACCGGAAAAATCTCAGAAATTCGCCCTAGTAACGTTTGGTATGAGGAACGGACTGATT
>OHPC01000674.1_pt1 | contig 19208 bp, 18 predicted proteins | sample 1577631 | NCBI WGS metagenome assembly OHPC01 (sample SAMEA3879560, study PRJEB24766) | human gut metagenome | biome: human-associated habitat; feature: feces | place: USA | collected 1985/1987 | reverse complement strand
CCGCGCTTCATGATGCCGGCTTTTCGTGTGCCGCTATGGCGTTGACGGACGACTCTGTTTCGCTTGATGATTCTGTACTGCAGAAAATTGATCGCTTGGCGATTTTTATGGGTACCGAGGGTGCCGGCTTGGGCGCCAAGACCATTGCCGGCTGTGACCACGCGGTGCGCATTCCGATGGCGCACGGGGTCGATTCGCTTAACGTGGCCGCGGCGAGCGCCGTCGCCTTTTGGCAGCTGTGCCCGCACGTGAGCAATGAGTATCACTACCAGCCGGGTTTGTATCACTAGGCAGTTATTCCGCACTGTGCTCTAATTCGGGGTGTTTCGGTCGCCGCCAGTCGGTGCTAAGCTGGATTTGGCTTTGGTTTTAAATTGCTGTTTTGCTGTTTGGCGTATGCGTGTGGGGAGGGCGTGTGGCTAAGAAATCTACGGCGATCGATGTAACGCAAGGTGTCATTTGGCAGCAATTGCTGTCGCTGTGCGTTCCCATCTTTTTTAGTTCGTTTTTTCAGCAGGCCTACACGCTTATCGGTACGTATATCGTTGGCCAGTTTGGCGGCAAGCTCGCGCTGGGTGGTATTCAAGCCACGATGGTGCTCACCGAGCTCTGCATCGGTTTTTGCGTCGGTGTGGGTGCTGGATGTGCCGTTATCACGGGTCAGTTTTTTGGCCAGCACGATGACGAGCGTCTGAGCCGTTCGGTCCATACCGCCATGACGCTCGCGCTGGTGGGCGGTATCGTTTTCTCGATTCTTGGCATAGTGTTCGTTGAGCCCATGCTGGTGCTTATGAACACGCCGCATGAACTATTGGCCGAGGGCGTGGCCTATGCTCGCTGTTATTTTGCCGCGATGGTTGCGGCACTGCTGCTTAATATGGGAACCGCACTGCTGCGTGCCGTGGGCGACACACGCGGGCCCGCCGTGATCATTGCCTCTGGCTGCCTGGTTAACGTGGTGCTGGATATCATCTTTGTCGCTGTGTTGCATATGGAGGCGCTCGGCTGCGGCATCGCAGTGGCGCTGACCATTTGCTCCAATGCAACGATGATCGTGTTTCGCATGATGCGCGCTCCGGGTGCATGGCGTCTTTCGCTGTCTAAGCTCGGCATCGATCGCGGTATTTGCAAGAGTATGATCTCGTGTGGTCTGCCACTCGGTTTTCAATCGGCTGCCTATTCGATCTCGAATGTGCTGATCCAGGTGTCGGTTAATTCGTTTGGCGCCGATGTCACAACTGCTTGGGGTCTATCTGGGCGCCTGGATGGCATTATCTGGATGGTGACCGAGGCGCTTGGCGTGTCGATCACCACGTTCTCGGCGCAGAACTTTGGCGCGCGAAACTACGAGCGCATGCGCAAGGGCTACCATACGTCGCTCGTGCTGTCGTTTATGCTCATTGGTGGCCTGTCTGCCGTTCTGCTGGTGTATTCGGGTCCGTTGTCGCGTCTGTTTGTCGACGATGCTTCGATATCGTCGTACACCACGACGATCCTTCATTTCATCGCGCCGTTCTACGCGATCTTCTCGATTATCGAGAACGCGTCGGGCTCCATTCGCGGCGCCGGCGTGAGTCTGCAGCCTATGATGCTCACCATCTTTGGCACCGTTGTCTTGAGGGTGATCTGGGTGTTTGCGATCATGCCCTTCGATCCGTCGCTCGAGCATCTACTACTGGTCTACCCCGTAACCTGGCTCATTACGGCCACGATGTTCACCATCTACCACCACAGCGGCAACTGGCTAGGCCGCGCCACCGCCTAGCTCATCCGTCGGATACCCCTGATAAGTTGCGGTGAAATAGTTCCTGAAAAGCCCTTGCGGACCGTCAAACAAGTACTATTCCACCGCAACTTCCTTATGAGCTGTAGGTGTTGGCGGAAAACGAATCAATTAGTATTCGATGCCTTGGCGGGCTAGGAGACCTTCATCGAAGTAGTGTTTGACGGGGCGCATTTCGGTTACTAGGTCGGCAAGGTCGGCGAGGGGTAGCAAGCCGCGGCCGGTGAGCACGAGTTCCGTGGTGGCGGGCTTTATCGCAATCAGTTCCTCGACATCCTCTCGCGCCCCAAAGCAGCCGTCGTCTTGCCCTTGCCGTCGCCCGTATAGATTTGAACTTTGCCGACTTCCAGTGATGCCATCTCTGTCTTTTCGTGCCCGGCGTCGGTTTATCGCCGTCCGGGTTGGGTATTCTAGAAAGCAATATTAACCCCAGTAGATGGAGTTCAAGCAGATGGAGATGGATGACAACAAGCGTAGACGGAATATGATCCTCTACGTGCTCATCGCCTTCGTCGTCTACCTCGTGCTCTCGACCGTTCTGTTCCCCAACATCGGTCACACGCAGCAGATTACGAAGACCGATTACTCGACGTTTGTCAAAGCGCTCGATAAGAAGAGTGTCGACAAGGTCGAGTACAACACGGACGATTACTCGATTTATTACACCAAGAAGGGCGAGGACGAGAACATCGCCTATAAGACGACCGGTGTGCCGAACGATGCGGGCTTTACCGATCGCGTGCTTGAGTCTGGCGCTTCGCTGGAGTCGGTCGTTCCCGATAAAAACTCGGGTTTGATGACCTACTACCTGCTTACGCTCATTCTTCCCATGGCTATCTTCTTCCTCATCGGTTGGTGGCTCAACCGCCGTATGAAGAAGGCTATGGGTGATGACGGTCCGTCGATGAACTTTGGCGGCGGCGGTTTTGGCGGCGGCGGGCTGGGTAAGTCCGGCGCGCGCGTGATCGCCTCCAAGGACGTGGGCGTGACCTTTAAGGACGTCGCTGGCCAGGAAGAGGCCAAGGAATCCCTCAAGGAGGTCGTCGATTTTCTGGAGAAGCCGCAGCGCTACGAGGAGATCGGCGCCAAGCTGCCGCGCGGTGCTCTCCTTGTTGGCCCTCCGGGTACCGGTAAGACCCTGCTTGCCAAGGCTGTTGCCGGCGAGGCCGGTGTTCCGTTCTTTAGCATTTCGGGCTCTGAGTTCGTTGAGATGTTTGTTGGTCGCGGCGCTGCTAAGGTTCGTGACCTGTTTAAGCAGGCCAAGGAAAAGGCCCCGTGCATCGTCTTTATCGACGAGATCGATACCAGTCTGCATCCGGCTCTGGTGAAGGAGCTGGTGGCGCTGTATGCCGACGCGGAAACGAATCCTCACGGTTCCCAGCTTATTTTCACGACTCATGACGTGTCGCTGATCAATCAGTCCGGTTCGGCAAAGCGTTTACTGGCACCAGATCAGATCTGGCTTGTGGAAAAGAACAAGGAAGGCGTTTCGGAATTGTTCCCGGTGACCAATCTGGGTATTCGGAATATGGAAAACATCGGCAAGAACTATCTCAACGGCGTGTACGGCGCCATACCACGGCCTGATTTTCATACCGCTTTCGCCCAGATCGTGAATGTGGTTGATGCCTGATGTCGAAAAAGCGAAACGTTCCTGCACATGGACGTAAAGCCGCACGGTCGCGCCGACCGCGCAAGAGACGCTTTCTTGTCGTGGCCGGCGGAGCAGTCACTGAGAAACAGTATTTCAAGCAGCTTGAGTCCCTATACGATGTCATCATTGACTATCAACAGAAGAACAACAGCCCTAAGCAGCTCGCGAAGCTCGCTGTTAAGTTGAAGAGGGAAGACAAGCGAGATACTTCTACAGATTGTTATGAACGAATCTGGGTGGTGGTCGATGTTGACGATTTTCACGACCACGGCGAAGCAGCGAGAATCTGCAATGACAATGGAATCGAACTCATCATTTCCAATCCTTGCTTCGAGGTCTGGCTGCTCGACTATGTGACGGCTTGCCCGTCAAGCTATACACTGACACCTGATGTCGAGTCAGCTGCAGCAGAAGCTAAAGTTGTCGGCGGAAACCGTAACAAATACATCAACACCGAGCTCATTGACAAAGAACATCTCGATGCCGCCATACGCAATGCAGCCCGGCACAATACAACGGAAAACCGCCAGGGGCGTAACAGACTCGCGCCTAATCATGAGCAGGAATACGCCCCTTGGACCGATATGCCAAAAGTAATCGAAACGCTGAAATCTAATAAACAGAGCTGAAAGGAGAAACATGGCTCTACCCATCCGGGTAAATTTCGAAAACCCCTTCATAGATATTCACACTGGACGAGGTCAAGGTAGCTGCACATTCGCAAATGGATTCGACTGCATCTGTTCATGCGCAGGTATCGCACACGCCCAATTACTCAGAATGGTCCTTACTCTCGAAAACAGTAAGAAACTACCTGACAAATATAAGAAGGCTCTTGCTGATAAAATCCAAACTGTCCAAGCCCATATTGTCGATATTCCACACGATAAAGCAACGGCAATCATCCATGCGCAGAGACAACCTGAGCGCGTGTTCTTTCTTTGCGAGGATATAACTCATCCCATAATTGATTATTGCCGAGTAATTGATATACCTCACTGGGCAAAAGAGAATTCCATGACGAGTCAGCAAGTGTCAAGACTTTGCGCTTGTGTACAAAGACACGGCATTGATTCTTTCAAGGATTTAGCCCCTAAAGCCGGCGAATATTTGTCCCAAGCACACGTACTTTGCGACATCGTAGCTTCTATCGCATTCGCGCTCAGCGAAGCCGCAGACACGATTCCGGATGAAGATACGTTTATCAATGCCTGCAAAGCAGCATTCACTCTCTCACGACGTAACTCACTAGGATTCGGCCCATCGCGAAATAGACATAGGAAAAACACAGTCGCAGCACGCAAATCACGGCAGGAAAACGATGATGAGGAAAGCCAAAAACGATACTCTGATGGAGACTCCATCTCAAGTAATCTGCTCACCAAGATTTTAATGGATATCAGTAAGGACGTTTACGCCCTACTGATGGAGTACAAACCCCAGACGAAGCAATTCCTCCAAGCGGTTCAGGCCACAGCAATATTGTTTTGCCCCGATCCGGATAGCCATAAGCTCACATGGGACGTGTGCTTCATTCCACTATTCCAAACGGAAATCTGTGATGACCTGCGTAGCAAGTTGAATCAAGACATCATTACTGCACTTGAATATGGGAAAACGGATATCTGGGACAACGGGGCTAGGGCATACTGGTAGGCAGAGCTGACTTGATGTGGCGCCTTGAAGACGCTGCATCAAGTCAGTTCTTTTGGTTGGGGACGAGCATGATCTCGCCGTCGGCAATGCCCTTGAGATGCTGGCCGTAGGGGCTCTTGCCGTAACGATCCGCGGACTCCATGAGCTCGTCGCGCGTGATCCAACCGTTCTCGAAGGCGATCTCCTCCACGATTGCGATCGGCAGACCCTGCGCACGCTGCACGGTACGCACGAACTCCCCCGCCTCGAACAAAGAATCCATCGTACCGGTATCCAACCACGCGTAACCACGACCCAACGTACGCACGTTCAGCATGCCCGCATCCAAATACATACGGTTCAAATCCGTGATCTCCAACTCGCCACGCGCACTCGGCTTCACCCGCTTCGCGTACTCGACCACGTGCTCGTCGTAGAAATACAGGCCGGTCACCGCGTAATGCGACTTCGGACGGGCCGGCTTCTCCTCGATCGACACGGCCTTCCTATCCTCATCGAACTCGACCACGCCATACCGTTCCGGATCGTCGACATAATAGCCGAACACGCTCGCGCCCTCGCCGGACTCGGCCTTCGCGACCGCGCCACGCAGAGTCGCGCCCAGACCGTTGCCGTAGAAGATGTTGTCGCCCAACACCAGCGCGCACGGCTCGCCCGCGATGAACTCCTCACCCAACAGGAACGCCTGAGCCAACCCGTCCGGGCTGGGCTGCACCTTGTACGAGAACCGCACCCCGTAATGCGAACCATCACCCAGGAGCCGCTCGAAGTTCGGCAGATCCTTCGGCGTGCTGATGATCAGGATGTCACGAATCCCGGCCATCATCAGCACGCTCAGCGGAATATGACGCATCGGCATGTCCAATGCCTCGGCATTCCAACGATACAATTCCGGCACCCATCACGGAATTGGCATACGCCCGGAACCGGACCCCACCCAGCCGGTGAAACGCACAGCAAACACTCATATCGGCAAAACGATTCCCATCAAGCAACATAGACAGTGCAATAGAGACCGCGTCTTCGAGACACGGTCAAACAAATCACTCGTGCGTTTTGAGACGATAGTGCTTCTTGCCACAATGAAAAAGCAATCCCATATCGACGTGCATTTAAACTAACGAGCTACAACCTTGCACAATGCAAGCCAACCACTAAAACAACTTACGAGAAATGAATACTCTTAATCTTGGGAACGGGAGCACTCCCCTCACGCAGTCGTTCCACCCCCGTAGAATTTTCGGGAGAGAGACGGACCAGGAGAAAGAAGTATGATGGACGAAAACAGCCAGAGCACAAGCACGAGCGGCAGCGGCGTACACGTCAGACAAGCCGCGCCGGCACACTCCAGAAATTCAAATGGGGGGGGTGCAGGAATTCCAGCATCGAGCTGCTGCGCATCATCGCGATGTTCATGATCCTCATGCACCACTTCATCGTCCACAACGGCTATGACGTGCTGAAACTCCCCCTGGGACCGGAACGCATCTTCTTCCAGCTCGTGATGCAGGGCGGCGGTAAAGTCGGCGTCGTCATCTTCTTCTCCATCTCCGCTTGGTTCTTTCTCGACAAAGAGCAAACCATCAAATCCAACCTCAAACGCGTGTGGATCATGGAACGCGAACTCCTGTTCTGGAGCCTCATCCTCGTGGCGTTCTACCTCGTGTTCGACCGGACCGACCTCGGCATGAAACTCATGGTGAAGAGCATCGCGCCATTGAGCATGGGACTGTGGTGGTACGCCACCGCATACGCCATCTTCCTGGCGCTGCTCCCCTTCCTCTCCAGGGGACTGAAGGCGCTCGGACGCGAATATCACTTGGCGCTTGCTGCAACAGTACTGACAATCTGGGGACTGTTGAGTTTCATTCCTGGAGCGCAGTCGCTATCCGACAACGTTTTCGGCTTCATCTACGTGTTCATCCTCATCTCCGCGTACAAGTGGTATATGAAGCCGTTCACCACCAAACAGATATGGCTGCTGACCGGCATCGGATTCGGATTCTTCCTTCTCTACACCGTCGCATCCGCAACGCTGTCTCTGATGGGACATGATATGGGCATCTTCATCACCGGATCGTGGAAGCTGCCCGTCGTCATGGTCGGCTTCGGCATGTTTCTGCTGTTCGACCGCGTCACCTTCCACAGCCGCGCCGTCAACCGGATCGCGCAATCCGCGTTCTCCGTATACCTCATCACCGACTACGCCGCCTCCGGCCTGGTCCAGGACAACGACAAGCCCGGCACCAACGTTACTGGCGCCTCCGACCTCACCCCGGTCGCCGAGCAGCTCGAGATGATGCAGAAGGTCCTGCCCGACGTAAAGAAGGTCGGTCTGCTCTACTGCACCGCCGAGTCCAACTCCGACGTCCAGATCAAGGCCGCCAAGAAGGAGCTCGACAAGCTGGGCCTGGACTACACCGACTTCACCGTCTCGAGCTCCAACGAGATCCAGTCCGTCGTCGAATCTGCCGTTGGCAAGGTCGACGCGCTGTACTCCCCCACCGATAACACCATCGCCGCGGGCGCTTCGCAGGTCGGCCAAATCTGCAAGGAGAATAAGCTCCCCTTCGTAACCGGCGAGGAGGGCATGTGCATGGCCGGCGGCCTGTTCACCCTCTCCATCAACTATGAGGACCTGGGCTACGCCGCGGGCGAGATGGCCGTTAAGATCCTGAAGGGCGAGGCCAAGCCCGAGGATATGCCGATCAAGCACCTCTCGAGCAAGGACCTGGTCGTCGTCAAGAACGACGAGATGGCCGAGGCGCTGGGCATCGACCTTTCCGCTCTGGACGAGTAGCGCCATGCGCGGTAACGCGTCTAGGACCCGCACTCGCGCCATAGCTGCGTTATTCAATATCTGAGCCACAGGGGCGAACGCCAAAGACCGGCGTTCGCCCTGCTTGTTACGGATGAGACAAAACATCCGGCCGCAGCTCTTTTATGCATTGTTACCGCTATCATGGTGACTCACGTGTCCACCCTATCCTAGGAGGTATGAAGCATGCTTATTGCATTGCAGGGCGCCGTTTCGCAGGGCGTCCTCTGGGGCATTATGGTGCTTGGCGTGTTTATCACGTTCCGCCTGCTCGACATCCCCGATATGACCTGCGACGGCAGCTTTGCCCTCGGCGGCTGCGTCTGCGCCGTACTCATCGTCAATAACAACGTCGACCCGCTGCTCGCCGTGCTGGCCGGCATGTGCGCCGGCGCCATCGCGGGCGCGGTCACGGGCATTTTGACCACGGTCTTTGAGATTCCCGCGATCCTCGCCGGAATCCTGACGCAGATCAGCCTGTGGTCCATCAACCTGCGCATCATGGGCAAATCCAATACGCCCATCCTTGCCAAGGGCACCATCTTCTCGTCTGTCAGCAACATGACGGGCCTGCCGCAGTCCACCGTCGCCATCATCCTGGGCATCTTGCTCGCTGTGGCTATCGTCGCCATCCTGTATTGGTTCTTTGGCACCGAGATCGGCTCGGCGCTGCGCGCCACCGGCAACAACGAGTACATGATCCGCGCTCTGGGCGTCAACACCAACTCCACCAAGATGATCGCCCTCGTGCTCTCCAACGCCCTCATCGGCCTTTCAGGCGCGCTCATCTGCCAGAGCCAGAAGTACGCCGACATTGGCATGGGCACCGGTGCCATCGTTATCGGTCTTGCCGCCATTGTTATCGGCGAGGTGCTCGGCCGCCTGCTGCCCGGCGGCCTCACGCAGTTTAGCGTCCGTCTTGCCTCCGCCGTCTTTGGCTCCGTGGTGTACTTCCTCATCCGCGCCATCGTGCTGCAGTTGGGCATGGACGCCAACGACATGAAGCTGCTTTCCGCTGTGATCGTCGCCGTGGCCCTGTGCGTGCCCGTGGTTTGGGAGCGCTATAAGCTCCGCAGCTCCTACACGAAGGGGGATGAGGCAGATGCTTAAGCTCTCACACGTCAAGAAAACCTTTAACAAGGGCACCGTCACCGAGAAGCGCGCGCTCACCGGCGTCGACCTCACCCTTAACGACGGCGACTTTGTAACCGTGATCGGCGGCAACGGCGCCGGCAAGTCCACGCTGCTCAATATGATCGCCGGCGTGTATCCGCTCGATTCGGGTGTCATCGAGCTCGACGGCACCGACATCTCGCGTCTGAGCGAGTCGCAGCGCGCCAAGTACCTGGGTCGCGTGTTCCAGGACCCCATGCGCGGCACCGCAGCCGACATGCAGATTGCCGAGAACCTGGCCCTCGCCAAGCGCCGCGGCCAGCGTCGCGGTCTTTCGTGGGGCGTCACCAAGGCCGAGAAGGACGAGTACGTTGAGCTGCTCAAGCGTCTGGACCTCGGTCTGGACACGCGCCTCAACGCCAAGGTCGGTCTGCTTTCGGGTGGCCAGCGCCAGGCACTCACCCTGCTCATGGCCACGCTCACCAAGCCACGCCTGCTGCTGCTCGACGAGCACACCGCGGCGCTCGACCCCAAGACGGCCTCTAAGGTGCTCAATCTGACCGAGGAAATCGTCGACGAGCACCACCTGACCACGCTCATGGTCACGCATAACATGAACGACGCCATCCGTCTGGGCAATCGTCTGATCATGATGCACGAGGGCCACGTAATCTACGACGTGGCAGGCGACGAGAAGAAGTCGCTCACCGTTGCCGACCTGCTGCAGAAGTTCGAGGAGGTCTCGGGCGGCGAGCTCGCCAACGACCGCATGCTGCTGAGCTAACGACCTAGAAAACCACCACAAAGGGGACAGGCACCTTTGTGGTGGTTTTTGTTAAAGAGTAAGGAGACAGCCATGAAAAGACTCCCCCGCCTTGCGTTAGCTGCCGCGTTGTTTGCCGGCGCGCTCACAGGCATCCCAAGCCTCGCTTTCGCGGGGAACCTGCCCGCCGCTATTGACGGCGCCGTAACCGTCATGCACACCAACGACATCCACGGCAGCTACAAGTACAGCTACAACGCAAGCAAGGGCACGGGCACCATTGGCTTTGACGGGCTGGCGGTTCTCTATAGCGCTCAAAGCAACGCCCCCGACTTTCTGCTCGATGCAGGCGACACCTTCCACGGGCAGTCCTTTGCCACCATGAGCGAGGGCAAGAGCATCGCCGAACTCATGAACACCTTCTACGCAAACGGCTACGACGCAACCACACCGGGCAACCATGACTGGAGCTACGGCGCGGACAAGCTTCGCACGATGGCCGGCAATGGTGCCACCAGTACACCTTTCGCCATGCTCTGCGCGAATGCAACGTCCTCGAACGGCGTATGGAGCTCGAGCATCACCAAGACGCTCAATCGCACTTGGAAGGACGGCGAGGGCAGTCCCACGTTTAACTACAAGATTAAGGTCGGCGTCGTCGGAGCCATGGATGAGTCGCTGGGCTCCTCGCTACGCGCGGACCTGGTCGCGGGCACGTCGTTCTCGGGTGCGGCGGACGCCATCAATGCCGAGGCCAAGCGACTGCGCGAGGATGAGGGCTGCAACGTTATCGTCTGCATCGCGCACACGCTCAACGCCAAGACCTTTGCCGCAAAGCTCGTTGGGGTCGATACACTGGTCGCGGGCCACGAGCACATCAACTTAGACGAAAACGTGACGGGGGCCGACGGCAAGCCGGTCCGCGTCGTCGAGGCAGGCAGCGCCTTTACCGAGGTTGGTCTGCTTTCCATTCCCTATGAGTACGACACCAGGGGTACCGAAACCACCAACGACGACATGGTGACGGTCTCCGCAGGCGACAGCGACGAGAAGCTCTACACCGCCAAGGACGTCGACGACCTTTTGGCAGACCCTAACAACCAGAACATCCTTGACGAGGTTCGCAACAACAAAATCAAGCCACTCGACGATGCCTTTGAAAGCGAATCGAACAAGGTGCTCGGCACATCCTCCACCAACTATTTCTACGGCGAGGACGCCGCGGGTACGCATGGCTGGGAGATGGTGCGCACCACCGATCTGCGTCCCAGCAAGGAAGGCGATACCACCAAGGCCCAGACCATCGGCCACGTGATTTGCGGCTCCTATCTTTCCCTGACGGGCGCGGACCCTGGCCTGACGAGCGCGGACCTTGCTATTGAGAACGCTGGCGGCATCCGCGGCGGCATCGCGGCGGGAAACGTGACCGCCGGCGACGTCATCGCCATCTCGCCCTACGGCAACACCTTGGAGACCTGGACCATGACCGGCGCGGACTTCCTCGCAGCGCTTGAGCACTCGTTGGAAATTAGCGACAAATGCAATGACGGCTACGAACTTCAGCAAGCCTACGTCGCAGCCGGCCACACCGAGCAGGAAGCCCAGGACATGTACAAGTGGCCCGACGACTCCGGCAGCGTTCTTTCCTTTGGCGGCATCAACGTAACAATCGACTGGACGCAGTCTGAAGGCAAGCGCATCGTGAGTGCCACGCTCACCAAAGACGGCAGCACGCTCGACCCCGCCAAGACCTATACCGTCGCCACCAACAACTACATCATCACCAACACGACCGACTTCCCCACCTTCGCAAACGCCAAGAAGCTCACCGAGTGGGGTACGTGCGAGGCAGCGCTGAGGGCACTGATCGGGCAGGACGACTGGGAGCACAAGGTGGCCTCGCTCGCGGGCACCATCAGCTTTAGCTCCGCTGAGAGCCCCGCACCCCATCCGACCCCAACGCCTGAGCCCTCACCCAAACCCGGCACGATGACCACGCAGATCACCACCAAGAAGACGGCCGGTAAGCTTGCCGCAACGGGAGACCGTACGCCGACCGTGGTCGGCGCATGCCTTATCGGCGGCATCGTCATCATCGTTCTCGGCATTATCTGGAAGCGCCGCCGCTAAGCTACACCGCCGGGCCTTGCAGCCCCGCCGTACAAACCTTATATCGAGCACAGAAGCCCGTCCGAATGTGATCGGACGGGCTTTTGGTGGGTATCATGGTTGAACGATCATGAGGAGGTTTTCCCTACATGGAATTGTTTGAGCCGATTCTTCATTTCTTTGAGCAGCGCTGGGTCCACAACATCATCTGGGCGGGCATCTTGGTAATAGGCACCGCCATCGCCACCAAGGTCGTATCCAAGACCCTGCGCCACCTGCTCAACCGCGACGACAACCCGCTTCCGGCATCGAGTATCTTCATCAACATTGCGCGCGCCGTCATCTGGATGATCGGCGGCAGCTTTATCCTCGACAACTGCTTTGGCATTAACGCAAACGCCCTCGTCGCCGCTCTTGGCGTCGGCGGCATCGCCATCTCGCTCGGCTTTCAGGACACGCTCTCAAACCTTATCGGCGGCATGCAGGTAACCTTTATGGGCATCATCAAGCCCGGCGACAATATCGAAGTCGGTGGCGTGTCGGGCGTGGTCCAGGACATCACCTGGCGTCATACGACCATCGAGGACGCCTGCGGGCAGACCATCATCGTCCCCAACTCAAATATCTCCAAGAACACGCTCGTGCATCTCATGCCCTTTGGGCGTGTGGCTGTGCCCGTTGTCGTAAAGGACACATCCAAGTGGGCCTCACTCGACGCGCTGGCAGACGAGCTGACCAGCGCCACCAAGGCCGCCGTGCTTCCCATCTCGAGCTTTGACAAGGAGCCCTACGTGCTCTTTAGCGAGATCGGCGACTTTGGCATTAAGGGCAAGATCATCTTTATCGTCAGCGACGACAGCACCACTTTCACGGCGGCCGACGCCTGCATTCGCGCCATCGCCCCCATCATCGCCTAAACCACCACAAAGGGGACAGGCACCTTTGTGGTGGTTTTCATTCGTGATACCATGGTTCATATAGTTGTTTAAACGACTAAGGGAGCAAAACTATGGAAGAGGCCTATCGTCAAGCACGCAAGCGCGGCGAGCAAGGACGTCGACGCGCCATTAGTCAAAGCGAGCATCCGTACCTTACGGACCTCGATAGCTTGGTTGCCCAGCTCCCCTTGGGCCAGCGAGAGAATGTCGGCCTGAGAGACATTCCGCTCGAAATGGTCGTCGGCACGGTTACCAAGGGCCGTCAGTCGGCCTTTTCATGCAACTTTATGCCCTTGCTGCCGTTTAGCACGGAGTTCGCCCGCAAGTGGTCCAACCTCTACGACATCCAGGTGACCGAGGGCTATCGCGATCCCGTCATCGTCACCGAGTTCATGCATCGGTTTTACGTCCAAGAGGGCAACAAGCGCGTCAGTGTCCTCAAATTCCTGGACGCCCCGACGGTTTCGGCCAAGGTCACCCGTCTCTACCCCGGCACGTGGGATTCCGTCGAAAACCGCCTGTACGGTGAGTTCTGCGCGTTTTGGCGCGTCTGCCCCCTATACGAGATCGAGTTCTCGCGCGAGGGAAGCTACGAGACGCTCGCCAAGATGCTCGGTCAGGACCTTATCGAAAAATGGCCGCAGAAAAAGGTCGACTACCTGCGCCACACCTTCCTGCTCTTTAAGCGCGCCTACCTTCGCGCGGGTGGCGACCACCTGGACATTACGCCCGCCGACGCCATGCTCGTCTACCTCAATGTGTACAACCAGGACCGCCTGCTGGATACGCCGACGGATATCGTCGTAAACCGCCTGTGTAAGATTTGGCGTGAGCTGGTCATTGCTGGCAAAAATAACGAGGACAAGGTCGATCTTGTCGAAGCACCGAGCGTCGATGAGGAAGAGTCGACCGCCAAGTCCACCTCCGGCGTGCTCAACTTCTTTATGGGCAAGACCGTCTATTCGGCGGACAATCCCCTGCGCATCGCCTTTATCCATGAGTTCCCCTGTGCGACGTCGAGCTGGGACAGCCTGCACGACCAAGGGCGTCAGTATCTCGATAAGCACTTTGGCGGTATCGTGCGCACCGAGGCGTTTGAGGACTGCCACGATCCGGACGTGTTCTACGCCGCCGTGGAAACGGCTGTCAAACATGGAGACAGCGTCATCTTCTCGACCTCGCACCGCCTGATGGAATACACGCTCAGGGCTGCCGTTGAGTATCCCCAGGTTCGGTTCCTCAACTGCTCTATCGGCCTTCCCCATCAAAGCGTCCGTTCGTACTTTGGCAAGATGTACGAGGCCAAGTTCCTCCTGGGCGCCCTTGCCGCCAGCATGGCGGACAATCACCGCATCGGTTACCACGCGTCAGTCTTCGCCTCGGGCGCACTCAGCGAGATCAACGCCTTTGCGATTGGAGCTTCGCTACTCGACCCCCGTGCGCAAATTATCCTGACCTGGGGCGATGTGCCCGCCGGTGGCCTTGCCGAGGCCATGTGCCACGAAGGCGTGAGCGTCATGACCGGCGCCGACATGTCCAAGTCGCTGGAGGACCCCACGGCCTACGGACTCCACCGCCTGATCGATGGCAAGGTCGTCGGCATCGCCATGCCGGTATGGAACTGGCGCCGATACTACGAGCTTATCGTGCGAAGTCTGCTGCATGGCACCTGGGACGAGACCAGTGACGACAGCCGGGTCCGCGCCGTCAACTACTGGTATGGCATGAGCTCGGGCGTTATCGACATTCGCTACGCTCCGGGCCTGCCCTATCAGACGCGCAAACTGGTGCAGCTGCTCCGCAATGGCATCGTCGAGGGCTCCATCAATCCATTTGGCGGCGAGCTTCACAGCCAAAACGGCGTGGTGCAGATTGAGGGCTTCCCCCCGCTGCCGAGCACGCAAATCGTCGAGATGGACTGGCTGGCAGACAACGTGGTGGGTACCATTCCACAGCCCGACGATGAGCCGAAGGTCCGCGCCCTATGAAAATCCTTGCCATAGCCGATACCGAAGAACGATGCCTTTGGGAGTGCTTTCGCAAAGAACGCTTTGAGGGTGTCGACCTGATTTTGTCCGCTGGCGATCTGGACCCGGACTATCTTGAGTTTTTGGTCACGGTCATCAACAAACCGCTCATCTACGTACGCGGCAATCACGATGACCGCTACGCACGTCATGCACCGGGCGGCTGTATCTGTGTCGAAGACACCGTGTACGTGTATCGCGGCGTCCGCATTGCGGGGCTTGGCGGCTCCATGCGCTACCGAGATGGCGCCAACATGTACACCGAGCGCGAGATGGCCAAGCGCGTGCGCAAGCTGTCTCGTAAAGTGAGGATGGTCGGTGGCTGCGACATCTTGCTCACCCATGCGCCCGCCGCCGGCGAGGGCGATCTGGACGATCTGCCACATCGAGGATTCAAATGCTTTAACACAGCGCTCGAGTCCTGGAATCCCGACTACATGGTGCACGGGCATGTGCACCAATGCTATGGTCGCGACTTTCAACGTGAGCGTCAGCACGCATGCGGGGCAACGATCATCAACGCCTGCGGCTATACGCAGTTTGAGCTGGACGAAGCGCGCTACCCCATCCGTGGCTGGCAGGCAGCCTGGCTCAATTCGCAAACCATGCGTCGCGAACTCAAGCGCCACGAGGCTATCGAGTCCTCAACCGCCAGAACACCCTGGTAACCACCTTTAAGGCTTGACGCTGCGCCGGCCCCAAGCACCCCGTCTCGCCCCTCAAGCCGTCGCTCGCGTACCAAAGTACGCGTCGCTCCTCTTTCGGGGCGACCTGGGGCACTTGGAACCGGCTCGCTGCGATGCCATAACATTGACGCCAAAGTGCCAAAACCACCACAAAGGCGCCTGTCCCCTACAGTGGAATTGGAGGCGCGATAGCAAGAAACCCGGTCCTGCACGAGACAGAACCGGGTTTCTTTAGCAATGCTTGCTGTACTCAGGCAGTAACTAGCAGTTACTCAGCCAGGAAGTCACGCTGGACAGCGGGATCGACCTTGACGCCAGGGCCCATGGTGGAAGACACGGAGATGGACTTGACGTACTTGCCCTTAGCAGAAGAGGGCTTGACGCGCAGGATCTCGGTGTACAGGGCAGCGTAGTTCTCGACGAGCTGCTGCTCAGAGAAGGACTTCTTGCCCAGGGGCACGTGGCAGATGCCGTAACGGTCGGCGCGGTACTCAACGCGGCCGGCCTTGAGCTCGGAGACCATCTTGGCGACGTCCATGGTCACGGTGCCGAGCTTGGGGTTCGGCATGAGGCCACGGGGACCAAGGATCTTACCGATGCGGCCAACCTTGGCCATCATGTTCGGCGTAGCGATAGCGGCGTCGAAGTTGATCTCGCCCTTCTGGATCTGGGCGACGAGCTCGTCGGAACCGATGATGTCGGCGCCGGCAGCCTCGGCCTCGCGGGCCTTCTCGCCCTCGGCGAAGACGGCAACACGAACGGTCTTGCCGGTGCCGTGGGGCAGGGAGATGGAACCGCGGATGTTCTGGTCAGCCTTACGAGTATCGATGCCCAGACGGAAGTGGGCCTCGACGGTCTCGTCGAACTTGGCGGTGTCGAGCTCCTTGATGAGCTTGGCAGCCTGAAGGGGGGTGTAGAGCGTGGCGCGGTCAATCTTCTCGGCAGCGGCGTTATAGCTCTTACCATGCTTAGCCATATGCATTACCTCCTGTGGTTAAACGGGCGTGAGCCCTCCCACATCGTATCGTGTGCCCTATTGCACACATTTAACGGGCGCCCCGGTCGGGTCACCCGTCGTTACCATAAGAAATCGCTACTCAGCGATGGTGACGCCCATGGAACGGGCGGTACCGGCGATGATCTTCTTGGCGGCGTCAATGTCGTTGGCATTGAGGTCCGGCATCTTGATCTCGGCGATCTTGGTGAGCTGCTCCTGGGAGAGCTGACCAACCTTGTCGGCCTGGGGCTTAGCGGAACCAGACTTAAGGTTCAGCTCCTTCTTGATGAGGTGAGCCGCCGGCGGGGTCTTGGTGATGAAGGAGAAGGACTTATCCTCGTAGACAGAAATCTCAACGGGGATAATGTCGCCCTTCTTGTCCTGCGTCTCGGCGTTAAAGGCCTGGCAGAACTGCATGATGTTCACGCCAGCAGCGCCCAGGGCGGGGCCGACGGGAGGAGCGGGGTTAGCTGCACCAGCAGGAATCTGGAGCTTAATGACGTTGGCAACCTTCTTCTCAGCCATGGTCATTCCTTTCGAATCACGAGTGTGAAGTACTTGCTATATCGTAAGCACGCACGTGTTAGAAGCACTCCTGAGATGAGCAGTCACAGAAGAAGCACGCTCGCGCGAACGGACGAAAACTTAAGCGATGACAGCGACTTGGTTAAAGTCGAGCTCGACCGGCGTCTCGCGGCCAAAGATCATCAGCGTGACCTTGAGCTTGCCAGCCTCGGTGTTAACCTCGGAGACCTTGCCATCAAAGTCGGTAAGCGGGCCATCGGTGACGCGGACGGACGTACCGACCTCAATATCAACCGAGGTGCGCTTGGGCGAATCGCCCTTACCGGGACGACGAGTCATCTTGTTGTACTCGTCGCGGGAAAGCGGAGCGGGCTTGCCGTTGCCGCCTAGGAAACCGGTGACGCCAGGCGTGTTACGAACACACGTCCAAGCATCGTCATCCATCTCCATGCGGACCAGGACATAACCCGGGAAAATCTTGGAATCCTTGGTCTCGCGCTTGCCACCCTCTTTGATCTCGGTGACGCGCTCCATAGGAATCTCGATATCAAAGATACGGTCCTGCATGCCCATGGTCTCGATACGATGCTCGAGATCGGACTTTACGCGGTTCTCGTATCCAGAGTAAGTGTGAACGACGTACCAACGCTTAGACATGGTTTAGCCCCTCAATCCAGAGAACAGAGCAAGAGCCTCGCCAAAGCCAGCATCGAGCAGAGCGATGACGACGCCGACGACGACCAGAGAAGCGCAAACGACGACCGAGTAGTTCACGAGCTCCTTCTTATCGGGCCACGTGACACGCTTCATCTCGGACTTGACCGAAGCGAAATACTTCTTGGTGCGGGCGAAGAAACCAGGCTTCTCGTTCTTCTTGGACTTCGCAGCCTTCTCGTTCTTCTTGGCAACGGCCTTCTTGGCCTCAACCTTGGAGTTGGCGGCAGCGTTGTTGGCAGGTGCCGGCTGCTGTGCCTTCTTCTTGTTCTTCTTGTTGGCCATTTGGGTTACCTCCGCGCAATGCGCTTATACATGAGTAAACCGTAAGCCCCCAAGTGGGAGCTTACGGAATAATGACTGGCACGCCAGGAAGGACTCGAACCCTCAACACTCGGTTTTGGAGACCGATGCTCTACCAATTGAACTACTGGCGTATGTGACTAGAGACTAGCGAGTCTCTTTGTGCAGCGTGTGGTGACGGCACCAGGGGCAATACTTCTTGATCTCCATACGATCAGGCATGGTCGACTTGTTCTTGGTGGTCGTATAGTTGCGGCGCTTGCACTCAGTGCACGCAAGAGTAACTAGAGTACGCATGTATCCTGAACCTTTCATTTCCGCCCCGTACGGGCACGAGTTGTTACTTTATCAGCTCCACGTAAGTGCTGTCAATGAAAACCTCGAGTCAATTGGTTCTCGGTGGATCCATTCATATTTGGAACACATCAATGAAGCCATCGAGAGCTAATCGACGGTGCATCCAGGACCATTATCGATCCTCTTGACACCAGCAACGGCTCAATATCCATTGCAGAAAAGAACCCGGCACCCATATAAGTGCCGGGTTCTCTAAGTCAGCTATATCAAAGAGCTAATTTACTCAATGATCGTGGAGACGATGCCCGAACCGACGGTGTGGCCACCCTCGCGGATAGCGAAGCGCAGGCCCTCCTCCATGGCGATCGGGTGGATGAGGTCGCCCTCGATGGTGATGTGGTCACCAGGCATAGCCATCTCGGTGCCCTCGGGGAGCTTGACCGTACCGGTAACGTCGGTGGTACGGAAGTAGAACTGAGGACGATAACCATCGAAGAACGGGGTGTGACGGCCGCCCTCCTCCTTGGTCAGAACGTAGATCTCGCCGGTGAACTTGGTGTGCGGGGTAACCGAACCGGGCTTGCAGAGAACCTGGCCGCGCTCGATGTCCTCACGCTTGATGCCGCGGAGCAGCAGACCGACGTTGTCGCCAGCCTCGCAGAAGTCCATGGACTTACGGAACATCTCGATACCGGTAACGACGGTGTTCTGGGTATCCTTGATGCCGACGATCTCGACGGGCTCGTTAAGCTTGAGCTCACCGCGCTCGACACGACCAGTAGCAACGGTACCACGGCCGGAGATGGTCATAACGTCCTCAACGGC
>OHPC01000596.1_pt1 | contig 20945 bp, 19 predicted proteins | sample 1577631 | NCBI WGS metagenome assembly OHPC01 (sample SAMEA3879560, study PRJEB24766) | human gut metagenome | biome: human-associated habitat; feature: feces | place: USA | collected 1985/1987 | reverse complement strand
CAACAACACCGCCAACCGGGAGCTCAAGCTCAAGTATCAGGCCCTCTGCGCCTGGGAGCTCGTTCTCCCCCGCTTCACCTCCCCCGACTTCGCCGACCTTTCCGGCAAGACTTTCCGTGCACCGAAACCCTGGTATTACCAGCAGGTACTGGATGGAACGCTGAAGTAATTTTTTGATATGCAACAAAAAGCGGCACCTCTCCGTGCAAACGGAAAGATGCCGCTTTTTCATGTCATCTTATCAGATCCTCACCATATCCCGGGTGATCTCGGCCAGAGAGTGTGCACCGCACATCTGCATGGTATCAGCCAGCTCGGCGGCGATCTTGTCGATGTAGCACTTCACGCCTTCCTCGCCGCCGCCGTACACGGCCGTGACAAAGGGGCGGCAGATGAGCACAGCGTCAGCACCCAGAGCCAGCGCCTTGAACACATCCACGCCGGAGCGGATGCCGCCATCCACCAGAATCTTGCAGCGGCCATTGACGGCCTCCGCAATTTCCGGCAGAACTTCTGCTGTGGCGGGCACCTGGTCCAGAACGCGCCCGCCGTGGTTGGAAATTACGATCGCCGAAGCACCGGCTTCCACCGCTTTCTGCGCGCCGCGTGCCGTCATGACGCCCTTGATGATGAACGGAACCTTGGCATCCGCAATAATGCCGCGCAGCTCCTCCACCGTTTTGCTGCCGGCGGGCGGGTTCAGGTTCTTCAAAAACGGCAGACCGGCGGCGTCAATGTCCATGGCAACGGCAAACGCGCCGGTGGCACGCACCAGGGCCATCTTTTCTGCAATCGTCCTGGCATCCCAAGGCTTTACGGTTGGAATGCCAAACCCGGCATTGGCTTTTACCGCCTTGCAGGCACCCACCATAACCGCGGGATTGGTGCCGTCACCGGTGAAAGCTAGGATCCCGGCATCGTGGCAGGCGGGAACCAGAATATCATTGTACTCCAGGTCGGTGTACTTGGTGCCGTAATGCAGCTGCATGGCACCCACCGGCCCGGCAAAAACCGGGATGCGGTAACTGTGGCCGAACATTTCCAGCGTGGTGTCCGGCTGACCCGATTCGCAAATGGTGTCCATGTTCACCCGCACGTTCTGCCATGCACTGTAATTGCGGATGGCAACATCACCCACGCCCTTGGCACCGGGACCCGGCACCGTGTTACGGCAGGCACGCCCATCACACACAGGGCACGCTTTGCAGGGCCCCATCTGGCCACGCGCTGCAGTAAGTACTTCGTTATACGTCATGGTCGTTTGCTCCTTTGTGGCGGCAAAAGCCGCAGTGTTTGCTCACTGCCATTGTAGCCTATTTGCCGCAAACCCGCAAGTGCATTTTGCCCGCCGCACAGGGGGCTACCCAAATACCTGTTGGTGTGCTATGATATTAACATAACAAGGTTTAGCGCCAAATGCCCGTGCCTGCACGGAAAAATACTTATCCGTTGGGAAAGCCGAAAAAAGCAAAAAAATGGCCTGTTTTTGCAACGTGGCGGACTTTTTGAATTTCCGGTATCCCCAAAATGGATGTACAATAGAAAGGAATCGCTATGAAATTTTCAGAAATGAAGTACGAACGCCCGGACCTGGATAAGGTTCTGGCCCAGTGCGAAGAGTATGCCAAAAAGATGGCCGCTGCCCAGAGCGGCGAAGAACTGGTACAGCTTTACCGCGAAGAAAACGCCATGATGGCCCATTACCACACGGCATCCTGCCTGGCATCCATCCATTATACCCAGGATACCCGCGATGAATATTGGAGCGGGGAACAGGAATGGTTTGATGCAACCGGCCCGGCGGTCAGCAATGCAGCACGCAATGTTGCGGAGGCGATTCTTTCCAACCCGCACGCCAAAGCGCTGGAAGAAGCGTTCGGTACCCGCATTCTGCCCAGCCTGCGCAACCTGGTGCTGAGCATGGACGACCGGGTGATCGAACTGCAGAAAGAGGAAAATGCCCTGACCAGTGCTTACCAGAAATTGTACGGCGGTGCAATGGCGGAGCTGGACGGCAAACAGCTGACCATCCCGCAGCTGACGCTGTATAAGCAGAGCACTGACCCCGCCATGCGCCGTAAGGCTTACGAGGCGGAAGCCGTTTACTTTGACGCCCACCGCGCCGAGTTTGACGAGATCTATGATAAGATGGTCAAGAATCGCAACGAGCAGGCACGCATCCTGGGCTACAACGATTACAGCGAGCTGAGCTATATCCGCATGAACCGCATCGGTTACGGCCCGGCGGAGGTTGCCGCGTTCCGCCAGGAAGTGGTGGAGCAGGTGGTGCCCATGATCCAGAAGGCTCTGGCTCTGCGCAACAAGCGCACCGGCATTGAGAACCCCATGTTCTGGGACAGCACCATCAGCTTTGCGGACGGAAACCCCGTGCCGCACGGCAGCTATGACGAGCTGATGGCCGGTGCCCGCAAGATGTACCATGAGCTCAGCCCCGAAACGGCAGAGTTCATCGACTTCATGCAGGATAACGAGATGTTCGACGTTCTCAGCCGCCCCGGCAAAATGAGCGGCGGTTATGAGGAAATGCTGCCCGATTACAAGACCCCCTTCATCTTTGCCAACTGGAACGGCACGGCGGGGGATGTGGATGTGCTGACCCATGAAGCAGGCCATGCGCTGGAAGGCTACCTGGCTGCCCGCAGCCCCAAGAACATCCCCGAAGATATCCAGTGCCCCGGTATGGAGAGCGCCGAGATCCACTCCATGAGCATGGAGTTCCTGACCGCCCCGTGGCATCACCTCTTCTTTAAGGAGGATACGGATAAATACGAGCTGCTGCACGCCGAGGACAGCTTTATCTTCCTGCCATACGGCTGCATGGTGGATGAATTCCAGCACATTATGTATCAGCAGCCAGATCTTACGCCGGATGAACGCAATGCCGTCTGGCTGGAGCTGGAAAAGAAATACCGCCCCTGGAACAAGTTCGGCGACCTGCCGTTCTATGGCCGCGGCGCAGGCTGGCAGCGCCAGCTGCATATCTTTGAATGCCCGTTCTACTATATTGATTACTGCCTGGCAACCGCCATTGCCCTGCAGTTCTTTGTGGCCAGCCTGAAGGACCACAAGGACGCCTGGCAGCGCTATATGAAGCTGACCAACCTGGCCGGTATGGCAACCTATACCGAGCTGGCCGAAAGCGCCGGAATGAAAGCCCCCTTTACTAAGGGCAGCCTGACCGAGCTTTCCCGCGCGGTGGCGGATTGGATTGAGCAGCATCAGGTAAGCTAAAACAGAATAAGCATCACTTTTATGCCGCAGGCTGTGTGCCTGCGGCATTTTTGCTGCCATTTTTGAAATAGTGGGAAAGAACCAGATAAAATATATTGACTGACATAATATTATATGATATATAATATATAGAATAAAATAATAACGGCAGAGCCGCCGCCACACGCAGCGGCACTGCCGGGCTAATACAACAGGGAAGGGGGCCCCCACATGAGCTTTACCACAGGCGCGGCGCTGCTGGATGCCGTGGTGCTGGCGGTCGTATCGCGCGAGGAAGAAGGTACTTATGGCTACAAGATCACCCAGGAGATCAAGCAGGCGCTGGAATTGAGCGAATCGACACTGTACCCGGTGCTGCGGCGGCTGCAAAAAGATGGCTGCCTGACCATTTACGATGAACCGTTCAATGGCCGCAACCGCCGCTATTACAAAATTACCCCGCTGGGGCGGCAGCAGCTGGCAGGCTACAAGGCAGAGTGGAAAGTTTACGCCGCCAACATTGACCATATTTTTGGGGAGGATGCAAAATGACAAGGCAGGAATATATGCAGCAGCTGGCAGCTCTGCTGGCCGCAATGCCGGAAGCCGAACGCCGGGATGCCCTGGATTATTACGAAGAATACTTTGATGCTGCAGGCCCCGAAAAAGAGGCCCAGACCATCCAGGAACTGGGCAGCCCCCAGAATGTGGCGGAAAAGATATGGGAGGGTACCGGGGCACAGTTCGGCACGCCGATGCCGGATAACAGCATGCCAGAACAGGGCAGCAGACGCAGAAAAAGCCCGGTGTGGATTGTGCTGGCTATCCTTGCAATTTTGATTGTTGTGCTGCTGGTGTTCATCGGCTCTTTCAAAATTGTGACAAAATATCAGTACAGCATTGCAGAGAGCGCAACGGCAGAAGAAGTTCCCCCGCAGGAAACCACCGGGGGAGCAACAGAAAATATGGACGAAAGCACGGATGAAAATACCGAAACAGCCATCACAAAGGAAAGTGCAAAAAGCGAAAGCACCAATCGGTTGGAAAGCAGCACGATGACGCTGGATGCAAAGCAGGTCCAAACGATGGTACTGGACCTGGACTGCGGTGAGGTTGCTTTTGTGCGCAGCAATGCAGCAGATGAGATAACACTCCGGTTTGAAAATTTCTATTCCGACTGGCTGGAGCGTACCGTGGACGAGAGCGGCTTTAGCGTGCGGTACAAAATACCCAAAGGCTATATTTCCGGCAGTGACCCCACGCCCACGCTGAGCATCGCCCTGCCGGAGATAGAACTGGAACAGATAGAGCTGAATCTGAACCTGGGCAGCGCCGACCTTGGTACACTGAAAGCCAAAAGCATACAGGCAGACCTTGCCCTCGGCAGCCTGTATGCGGATGAGCTGCAAACCGGGCAGCTGGATGCAACGCTTGCCCTGGGCAGTGCAGAGTTTGGCACCGTGCAGGCAGAGCGCGTGACAATTGAAAACGCCCAGGGCGATGTGACGATCAGCCGCCTGGTGGGGGCCAGCCAGGTGCAGGTAACCGACCAGCTGGGCAATATTGCCCTGACCCTGGGGGAAAAGGCAGACGGTTACAGCGTGCAGGCTGCATGCGGCCTGGGCAGCATTACGGTAAGCGGCGCCAAGCAGGCAAGCCCTTACAGCGCCAACAGCAAAGCAGCCAACGCTGTGATTCTGGATGCCGCGCTGGGGGATATTACCCTGAACTTTGAGGAATGAGCGGGGAAAAGAGCATCACATGTGCGGCATGCCGGAACGCGTTTGGAGCCCGTTCCAAACGGCGGACGGGTGCCGATGTGCAAAATGTTTTGATTAGTCATACTCTTGTGCCTGGCCATGGTGCAGTTTATACAACTTTTGCCCAAAAGGCCAAAAAAAGATTTAATGCAACAAATTTTGCATATTGTACGCGAATGTGGTACAATAACCAATAAGCAAATCAGGCAACGAAAAGGGTAAAGGAGAATTGCGAAATGGCGTATTATTTTAGTGAACCGTCCCGTACCTTCGGCGAGTATCTGCTCGTCCCCGGCTATTCCTCTTCGGAGTGCATCCCCACGGCAGTCAGCCTCAAAACCCCGCTGGTCAAGTACCGCAAGGGCGAAGAAGCCTGCCCCCTGACCATGAACATCCCCATGGTTTCGGCTATCATGCAGTCCGTTTCCGGTGAGAAGCTCGCCATTGCCCTTGCCAAGCAGGGCGGCGTTTCTTTCATTTACGGCTCCCAGTCCGTTCAGTCCGAGGCTGATATGGTTCGCCGTGTCAAGGCTTACAAAAAGGGCTTTGTCACCTCTGATTCCAACCTGCCGCCGGAGGCTACCCTGGCTGATGTGTTGGACCTGAAAACCCGTACCGGCCATTCCACCGTCGCCATCACGGCTGACGGCACCCCCCACGGCAAGCTGCTGGGCATTGTGGCATCCCGTGACTACCGCCTGTCCCGCATGAGCACCGATCTGAAAGTGACTGAGTTCATGACCCCGCTGGACAAGCTGGTTACCGCACCGGCCAACACCAGCCTGCATGACTGCAACGATATCATCTGGGATAACAAGATCAACTCTCTGCCGCTGGTAGACGAGCAGGGCAACCTGCAGTATATGGTTTTCCGCAAAGATTATGATTCCCACAAGGAACATGCCAATGAGCTGCTGGATGCCAACAAGAGCTATGTTGTCGGCGCCGGCATCAATACCCGCGACTATGCCGAGCGCGTGCCCGCCCTGGTGGATGCCGGCGTGGATGTGCTCTGCATCGACTCTTCCGAAGGTTACAGCGAATGGCAGTCCCGTACCATCGCCTGGATCCGTGAGCATTACGGCGACAAGGTAAAGGTCGGTGCAGGCAACGTGGTGGACCGTGAGGGCTTCCTGTTCCTGGCAAAAGCCGGTGCAGACTTTGTCAAGATCGGCATTGGCGGCGGCTCCATCTGCATCACCCGCGAAACCAAGGGCATTGGCCGCGGCCAGGCAACCGCCGTTATCGAGGTTGCCAAAGCCCGCGATGAATACTATGAGCAGACCGGCATCTATATCCCCATCTGCTCCGATGGCGGCATTGTGCATGACTACCACATCACCCTGGCATTGGCAATGGGCGCTGACTTTGTTATGCTGGGCCGTTACTTTGCCCGCTTTGATGAATCCCCCACGAACAAGCTGCGCGTTGGCGGCAACTATGTGAAGGAATACTGGGGCGAAGGTTCCAACCGTGCCCGCAACTGGCAGCGCTATGACCTTGGCGGTGCCCAGAAGCTGAGCTTTGAGGAGGGCGTTGATTCTTACGTTCCGTATGCCGGCCCGCTGGCCGATGGCGTGCAGACCACGCTGTACAAGGTGCGTTCCACCATGTGCAACTGTGGTGCGCTGTCCATCCCGGAACTGCAGCAGAAAGCCCGCCTGACGGTCGTTTCTTCCACCTCCATTGTGGAAGGCGGCAGCCATGACGTTATCCTGAAAAACAACCCGAACAATGTTTAAGCTGTTCCGGGTTGGGGCACCACGGCCAGCAGAATTTGCGCTTGCAATCTGATAGGATTTGTGGTATTATAACCAACATGAGATGCAAAGGGGCAGCTACCAATACAGCTGCCCTTTTTTGCACTTTTGCGGGTTCAGGCGGTAACATTGTGCGTTTTAACCGCCTGGGGCCGGGGACTCAGCCACAAAACAATCAGGGACGCGGCAGAATGGCTGCGCCAATTAAGAGAGGGAAAGAATTATGAAAAAATTTGCCTGCGCTGCGCTGAGCACTGCACTGCTGGCCAGCATGCTGGCTGCCTGCGGCAGCTCCGCATCCACCACCCCAGCGGCTTCCTCCGCTGATACATCCTCCGATACCGGGGCATCTTCCACCGAAGCTGCCGCTTCCACCGGGGCTGCAGCAGATGGTTCGCTGCACGTTGCCATGAACACCGATATCCAGACGATGGATGTGCACAAGACCAACAACGACTACATGGTGCCGCTGAATATCTTTGACCGCCTGTTTGAGATCAAAACCAATGCGGACGGCTCCACTGAGCTGGAGAAGAGCCTGGTGGAAGACTACACCGTTTCGGACGACGGCCTGACCTATGATTTCACCCTGCGCAGCGGTGTTACGTTCTCTGACGGCACCCCGCTGACCGCCAACGATGTCAAGTATACCTTTACCCGTATGCTGGCCCTGCCGGACAGCGTGCAGACGGATTATGGCTCTGCCATTGCCGGTGCGGAAGCTGTGATGGATGGCACTGCCACCGACCTGGAAGGCATTCAGGTGATTGATGACACCCACTTTACCGTTACCCTGTCGGATCCGTTTGCCGGTTTCCTGTATGAGCTGGCAACCGCTTCCTGCTCCATCATGAGCGAGAAGAACGTGGAGGAAGCAGGCGACCAGTTTGGTATGGACTGCTCCAAGACCATCGGCTCTGGCCCGTATGTGGTCACCAGCTGGACCCGCGACAGCAGCATTGTGCTGGATGCCAACCCCAACTACTGGGGCGAAAAGCCCAGCGTGCAGCATGTGGAAATTTCCATCGTGCCGGATTCTTCCACCATGAGCATGATGTTCCAGAACGGTGAGCTGGATATCCTGGACTGCGATTACATTGACGCTGCCGTTGTCAACTCTACCTACAAGACCCAGTATGCCGATGATATCGTAACCTCCAACCGTCTGGGCACCACCTACATGGCTCTGAACGAGAATGTGGAGCCGCTGAACGATGTCAAGGTCCGCAAGGCCATCCAGATGGCCATTGACCGCCAGACCATCCTGGATACCGTGTATAACGGCGATGGCAACCTGGTGGACGGCATTTACCCCAAAGGCCTGATCGGCTACACCGGGGACAACGAGGGTTGGTTGAAGTACGACCCCGAACAGGCCAAGAGCCTGCTGGCCGAAGCCGGTTACGCGGATGGCTTTACCATGGAGATTGCTGCCGATAACTCCAGCAGCGATTCCACTCTGCTGGTCATCCAGATCGTGCAGCAGTACCTGCAGCAGATCGGGATTAACGCCGAGATCAAGAGCTATGACCCCGCCAGCTGGCTGGATCTGCGCAAGAGCGGCGATATGGTCAGCTTTGTCAGCTCTTGGACGGCCGACTATAACGACCCGGATAACTTCATTTACACGTTCTTCGGTACCCCCGAAAAGAGCAATGTGCGCAGCCTGAACTACTTTAACACCGACGTTATGAGCCGTGTTGCTGCCGCCCGCGGCATTGTGGACGACACCGAACGCCTGACCGAGTACGCCGCGCTGGAAAAGCAGATCGTGGAAGAGGACGCTGCATGGGTACCCATGTTCAGCCGTTCCCACCTGTTTGTTAAGGGCAACCGGATCGCCTCCTTCACCCCGCACTGGGCCGGTTATAACGATACCCAGTATATCAACGTTACCTTGAAGTAATTTTTGGACAAAAAAAGTTACAAATAATGCAATGCAGGCTGCGACCACAGGTTGCAGCCTGCATTTTTTATGTTATAATTTTAATGCTTGTATATTTTACAGCATAAAAGTGTAAAAATATACAGTCGCTCAAACAGACTGTCCATAAGGTAAAACTGTATTCTGCCTGGCAGGAACCGTAGGGGCGCACATTGTGCGCCCACGTTAGCGCTTTTTATAAAAGCGCTGTGCCGAAGCAACGCCTGCGGGGAAAATGATATTCACCTGCACAGAGCATGGTTTTAACCGATTGGCAGTTTGGAAACAGCGGCTGTGAGGGACAAAAGGGGAGTGACTCCGTGTGAAAAGCGTGATAAAGCGCATTTTGGGCACCATTCCGGTGCTGATCGGCGTGGTACTGCTCATCTTCATCATGCTGCGCATTGTTCCCGGCAATGCGGCGGCTATGCTGCTGGGTGAACATGTGGACCAGGCCACCATTGAACGCCTGACTGAAGTGATGGGGCTGGATAAGCCGGTGATCGTGCAGTTCTTTGACTATCTGGCCGGGGCGATCCATGGGGACCTGGGCATCAGTTATAAATATAACCGCGCTGTTACCGATATGATCATAGAGGCGTTCCCCTACACGCTGGAACTGGCCCTGCTGGCGGCGCTGTTCGCCTGGGTGCTGGGCCTTGGCACCGGTATTATAGCAGCCATCAGGCAGAACAGCCTTGTGGACCACCTGTTCATGGGCGTTTCGCTGGCTGGCGTTTCCATGCCTATTTTCATGGTGGCGCTGCTGCTGCAATACCTGTTTGCCTTCAAAATCAAGGCATTCCCGCTTACGCTGGATGGTACCTTCCTTTCCATGATTCTGCCCGCCATTGCCCTGGGCTGGAACAGCGCAGGCAGCATTGCCCGTATGACGCGCTCCAGCCTGCTGGAAGTGATGCAGGCGGATTATATTGATACCGCCCGCGCCAAAGGCCTGCGCAAGCAGGCGGTCATTCTGGGCCATGCGCTCAAAAACTCCATGCTGCCGGTCATTACCATGATGGCATTGCAGTTCTCCGGTATGCTGTCCGGCGCGGTTATCACCGAGAGCATTTTTGCCATTCCCGGCATCGGCCGCCTTGCCACCACAGCAATCCAGAACCGTGATATGCCGGTGCTGCAGGGGACCGTGCTGTTTACCACCGTGCTGGTCATTGCTGGCAACCTGATTGCGGACCTGCTGTATTCTGTGCTGGACCCGCGCATCAGAAAGGAGGCATAAGCCATGGCAGACGAAATGTTGAAAAATGCCCAGCCGCAGGAACTGGAAAGCCAGATCGGCGAAGAGGACGGCTTGAAAGAACAGCTGCTGCGCATGTGCCGCCAGAACAAGCTGGCCGCCTTTTCGGCTGTGCTGATTCTGGTTGTCATCCTGATAGCTATTTTTGCTCCCGTTCTGGCCCCCTATGGTGAGGCTGAGCAGGACCTGATCAGCCGTTTGCAGGGCCCCAGCGCTGCCCACTGGTTTGGCACGGATGAACTGGGCCGTGATGTGTTCTCCCGTATTCTGTATGGTTCGCGCCTCTCGCTTACCATCGGTATTCTGCCCAGCATCATCTCGCTGGTGGTGGGCATCTTCTTTGGCCTGCTGGCCGGTTACTTTGGCGGCTGGGTGGATTATGTCATCATGCGCTTGGCGGATATCATGCTGTCCATCCCGTCCCTGCTGCTGGCCATGGTGGTTATGTACACCCTGGGCCAGTCCACCGTCAACCTGTTTATCGCGCTTTCCCTCACCAGCTGGGCCAGTGTGGCCCGCGTGGTGCGCAGCCAGACCCTGAGCCTGAAGGAGAGCGAATATGTTGAGGCTGCCCGTTCGATCGGCGTCAGCAACGGCAAAATCATGCTCAAGCATATCCTGCCCAACTGCATTCCCTCATTGATCGTTCTGTTTACCCTGAATGTTCCCTCTGCCATTCTGTCTGAAAGCTCGCTGAGCTTTTTGGGCATCGGCGCACAGCCCCCGGCAGCATCCTGGGGCCTGATGGTCAACCAGTCCAAGCAGTTTTTGTTCACCCAGCCCTGGCTGGCCCTGGCACCCTGCATTGCCATTATGATCGTGGTGCTGGCGTTCAACTTTTTGGGTGACGGTCTGCGCGATGTGCTGGACCCCTACATGAAGAACCAGTAACGGCGGGGGAGAAGTAAAAGATGGAAAATAATAATAATGTTCTGGAAATCCGCGGCCTGAACTCCTATTTCTTTACTGAAAAAGGCGTGGCCCCGGCGGTGGATGGCCTGGACCTGGATATTCCCAAGGGCAAGATCATCGGCCTGGTGGGGGAGAGCGGCTGCGGCAAAAGCATGACCGCCAAATCCATTATGGGCCTGCTGAAATACCCCGGCCGCGTGGCGGGCGGCAGCATCCGGTTTGAAGATCAGGACCTGACCAGACTTTCGGATAAAGAGCTGCGCAAGATCTGCGGCAATGATATTTCGATGATCTTTCAGGAGCCGATGACCAGCCTGAACCCGGTGCTCAAGGTGGGCCGCCAGGTGCGCGAAACGCTGCTGGTGCATAACCCGACCATGAGCAAGGCGGAAGCCAAGCAGCGCGTGGTGGAAATGTTCCAGCGTGTTGGCATCCCCGAAGCGGAAAAGCGCTATGACTGCTACCCGCACGAGCTTTCCGGCGGCCTGCGCCAGCGCGTGATGATTGCCATGGCCATGGTATGCAAGCCCAAGCTGCTGATTGCCGATGAGCCCACCACCGCACTTGATGTGACAATTGAAGCCCAGATCCTGCGCCTGATGAAGGAGCTGCGGGACGAAACCGGCATGAGCGTGCTGATCATCACCCATAACATGGGCGTTGTGGCGGAAATCTGTGACTATGTGTATGTCATGTACGCAGGCAAGATTATGGAACAGGCCGAAACCTTTGAGCTGTTTGACCATACCATGCACCCCTATACCAAGGGCCTGCTGGATTCCATCCCGCGCATTGGCCAGAACGCCGAGCGGCTGCACACCATCCCCGGTGTGGTGCCCAACCTGCTGCACCTGTCGCAGGGCTGCCCGTTCAGCAACCGCTGCGAATATGCCACCGACCAATGCCGCACGGAAAAAGCGCAGCTGCATCCCGTTGCACCGGATCATCAGGTGCGCTGCTTCCGCTGTGAGGAGGAACATCAATGAGCGAGGTAAAACACGAAGTTCTTTTGCAGGCAAAAGGTATTTATAAAAACTTTGAAACCAGCAAAAAAGACCAGGCCGTCCATGCCCTGACCAATGTGGATCTGACCCTGTACCGCGGCGAAACGCTGGCCCTGGTGGGGGAGAGCGGCTGCGGCAAAAGCACCCTGGGACGCACCCTGATCCGCATGCTGCCCGCAACCAGGGGCAGCGTGACCTTTGAGGGGCAGAACATCACCGCCATGAAGGATAAGGAATTTGCCCCCCTGCGCCGCCGGATGCAGATGGTCTTCCAGGACCCGTATGCCAGCCTTGACCCGCGCATGAAGGTGCGGGATATCATTGCCGAACCGCTGGAAACCTATCATGTATGCAAAACCAAAGCCGAAACCACCCACCGCGTGCTGGAATTGATGCAGGCTGTTGGTGTACCGGCAGAGTTTTTGAACCGTTACCCGCACCAGTTCAGCGGCGGCCAGCGCCAGCGCATCGGCATTGCCCGCGCCATTGCGCTGCAGCCGGACCTGATCGTCTGCGATGAACCGGTCTCCGCATTGGATGTTTCGGTGCAGAGCCAGGTGTTGAACCTGCTCAAGGACCTGCAAAAGCAGTACGGCCTGACCTATCTCTTCATCGGGCATGATCTTTCTGTCATCAACTTTATTGCGGACCGCGTCTGCGTAATGTTCCTGGGCCATGTGTGCGAGGTTGCCACCAAGGAAGAGCTCTACAGCCGCCCCATGCACCCCTATACCGCCTTTTTGATGGATGCCATCCCGCAGGCGGATCCACACCGCCGCAACCAGCACCGCCGTGTGCTGATGGGCGAAGTGCCTAGCCCAGTCAACCTGCCGTCCGGCTGCTGCTTCCATACCCGCTGCCCTTACGCAACGGAGCGCTGCCGCACCGAGGTTCCGGAGCTGCGGGAATGGGATGGCCGTATGGTTGCCTGCCACCGCGCGGGCGAAAACTGGGACTGAGATAACACAGTGAGGAAATAACAATGCAGGCAGTAATCAACGTGGCCATAGCGCCGCTTACCACAAACCCGGCCCTCTGGGCGCAGAACCCGCAGCAATCCCGCCTGGTGGATGAGCTTTTGCTGGGCATGCCGGTGGAAATTACCAGCGAAGCCGAACAGCACATGGTACCGGTACGCACCTTTTACGGCTATACCGGCTGGGTAGCACAGGATGCTTTGCTGGCTGGCCCCAAGGCGGAAGAATGGCTGGTTCAGCCGCAGATGGTGGTCATAGCCCGCTGGGCTGATGTGCTGGCGGAACCCCGTGTGCAGGGGGCCTGCGTGGCTGCTGGCCTGCCCTTGGGCGCCCGCGTGGCCGTGCAGGGGGAGCCGGAAGACGGCTGGCAGGCCGTAACGCTGCCGGATGGCCGCACCGGTTACCTGCGTGCGGACGCGCTGGCCCCGCTGTACACCCAGCCCTGCGAGCAGGACCAGGAAAAGCTGCGTGCAGCCATTGCCCAGGCAGCCAAGCGCTACCTTGGCACGCCCTACCGCTGGGGCGGCAAAACCCCGGCGGGCATTGATTGCTCCGGCCTGTGCAGCATGGCATACCTGCTGTGCGGTATTTCCATCTGGCGGGATTCCGAGCTGAAAGAGGGCTACCCCATCCATCCGGCCCATGTTTCGGATATGCGCGTGGGAGATCTGGTGTATTTCCCCGGCCATGTGGCGCTCTATCTTGGCAATGGAGAGTACATTCATTCCACCGCGCGAGCAGGGGATAATGGTGTTGTGATCAACAGCTTTTACCCGGATTCCCCCCTCTACCGCCCTGACCTGCCCAAGCAGATCACCGCAGTAGGCTCCTACTTTGCCCGCCGGGAGGCAACCTGATAAAATTGAAATGAAGAAAAGCGCCTCTCTGTGATAGGAACAGAGGGGCGCTTTGATATGGGTTTTATAATAAATGCGGTCAAAAGTACGGTCAGATAAAAAAACTAGACAATAAAACATACGTTTTAACGTTCAACACTTTGGCGGGAGCTGGTGGATTCGCCAAGCCGCGGTCTAAGCAACAGTCCGCAGGACTGTTACTTGCCGCCTTCGGGCGGCCGACCTGTTCGAACCCTACCAGTTCCAGCACAAAAAAAGACCCGCAACCTCAGTTGCGGATCTCTTTTGGTGGGAGCTGGTGGATTCGAACCACCGAAGCATTAAGCAGCAGATTTACAGTCTGTCCCCATTGGCCACTCGGGAAAGCTCCCATATTCATTTTTGCCTCTGCCTTAGCAGCGCTTGATTATTATAGCAGGATAAGATGGAAAAAGCAAGCCCTATTTCAAAAATATTTTTGTAAACGGCGGAACGGGAAACGGACGGCTGCGGTGGCAAGTGCCTTGCAATCTGATAAAAACAATGCTACACCGAAAGAAACAGTCTGAGATACAGGGAGATCACCGCCCAGAGTATTCAGCGCATGCAAATTCTGCACCGTGGTATTTTTATGCCTGCTTTTGACCGCATATTGCAGCTGGCCCGCATGGAAGAGATGGACTGCGAGTTTGTGGAGGTGACCGCCCACGAAGGTGCCCGCCCCACCCATGCGGTGTGGCAGGGCCGGGTTTACCATCGCGGCGGCGCTGTGGTGCAGGACGGTGAGCGGTACGAGGATTTTGAGACCGCCACCGGTTACGGCACCGGACCCGGCCTGTGCGGCTGGAACTGCCGCCACAACTTTTACCCGTTCTACCCCGGCATCTCCGTGCGCAACTACACGGACGAACGCCTGGCCGAACTGGACGCCCGCAATATCCCCTACGGCGGCGGGCTGTACACCCGGTACGAGATCACCCAGATGCAGCGGGCGCTGGAACGCAAGGTACGCCGGTACAAGCGCCGTTACCTGGCCGAAACCGCCGCCGGGGTGGATGCCAGCCAAAGCGCCGCCAAGCTGAAAGCCGCCCGGCAACAGCTGAGTGCCTTCCTTGAGGAAGCCGGGGAGAGGCTGGACGGCGCAAGGGCGGAGGTGCCGGGCTTTGGGCAAAGGGAGGCGAAACAGGCGGATGCGGCGGCAAGTGCCTTGCAATCCGCCCAAAACAATGCTACACTGAAAGAAAGCAATCAGGACTACAAGGAGATCACCGCCCAAAGCATTCAGCGCATCCAGCCGTTTGCCTGTGAGACGCTGGACGCCGCGGGCAGCCGTGCCCTTGCCAACGCCCACAAGCGGCTGCTGCTGGAAGCCCGGAAAGTTCCGCTTGGAACAGAAAAGGCCCGCTGCTATGGGCTGGATATGCAGCCGCTGGGAGAATATATAACCGGCCAGCGGGCTGGAAGCGTTCGCGTTCCCAATTACAGCACACCGCACATCGTTATTCACAACCACCCCAGCGGGCTAACGTTCTCACCGGGTGATATTTTAGGCTTTGCAGCCAGAGATTCTATGCGGATGCTGACAATCGTCGGCAACGATGGCAGTATCTATGCGTTGGAAAAGACAGCTGCAACCAATCCTGAATTGCTGACAAAGGCTGCAACTAAGCTGAATGTCTCAGCAAATGAGCCTTCTTTGACGCCACAATCCAAAATAAATCTTGTCACTAATTTTCTTGAGGAGATTGCGCAATATGGAGTCAACTATTACGCCGGAAGAGATTGAACAAATGAAGGCGTTCCTGAAAGAGCACCCTGTTGACCCGCAGTATGACGGGCTATTGGATGGGGAAATTCCAACAGATCAGGTATATGCACTATCCTATACATCTCTTCTAAAACGGATCGGCGAGCTTCCCGAACAATGAAAGGCCCATATGGGCAACCCTTGCCCATATCCCCTGATTATGGTAGGATAAGAAAGGCATTTGAGGTGGTAGATTTCGTACCGACCACACGCCGCTGGTAATGACAAGGGCTTTGCCCTGAGAGATGCAGGAGGATGGTACGCCTGCCAAATGCCAATCGATGGGAAACGGTTTTGATGCCGTTCCCCGTTCCTATTTCATAGCTTAACAACCACGATGCAAAATGCACCGTGGTATTTTTATGCCTGCCTGCCCTGCATGAGGGGCACGCGGGCACTTTTTATACCCTTTTGCCCGGTTGCGGCAGGGCTTACACAGCCGCACAGACGGTGACGGCAACCACCTAAAAACGCCTATCTGACACCCTACACAGGAGGTAACACCCATGAAAACCGAAGATCTCAAAGCCCTTGGCCTGAATGATGAGCAGGTGCAGCGTGTGTTCGCCATGAACGGCGCGGACGTGAACCGCGAAAAGCAGGCCGCCGAGACGGCCAAAGCCGAACGCGACGCCATCCGCACCCAGCTTGACGAGGCCAACACCAAGCTGAAAGGCTATGACCCCGACTGGCAGCAGAAAGCCACCGACGCCCAGAAAGCGGCGGACGCAAAAGTGGCCGAGCTGCAGGCAGGCTATGCCGCCCAGAATATTTTGCCCAACTGTGTGAAAAATGCAAGAAGCTCATTGACAATCTCGGCATTACGAGTGATAACATGGGGGAAATCAGCAAATATACAGCTGATATGTATTTGGGTGACTGCTTCGATGAAGTAGAAGCAGAATTTATGTCATTAAGTAGGCAAACGTAAGATGTGTATTTTAGGGTATCCGCCGGAAATTCAGCAATTGGTCGATGCGTTCGCCCCTTACCGCAAAGATATTCTTTCTAAAAATCTCTTGGCCGTTCCGGCTGAAGCTTTGGCGGCATACAACAAATTCAAAAGTTGGGCCTGGGAACAGGATCAGTAACTAAACCACGATGCACACGCACCGTGTTTTTTTATGCCTGCCCTGTATGAGGGGCAGGCGGGCTGTTCACAGGGCATTCAAACACCGGGCAAACCGCTGGTATAATGAGAGTGATTCCACCGAGGATGACGAACGCACGGCATCCGCGTTCCGCATCGGCCATCGGGCTGGTACTGCGGTACTGCCGCCCTGTTCGACTCCTCAGCAGCTCACGGAGCACCAAAACAAAAACACCCGCCGGGGTACGGCGGGTGCTTTTATTTTAGTGGAGCTGACGGGAGTCGAACCCGTGTCCGAAAAGAAAGCGGTTAGAGTATCTCCGGGCGCAGTGCATTTATTAAAATTCCCGCAGTGCGAGCGAGTGCACACGCTTGACACATTGGTAGCTTCATAAATTCATGACAGGCGGCAAAGCTTAGGCCCGTGCACGTTCAGTACCTAATCGACGCCCTGACCCTGTGCGGTACTAAAACAGGCAGGACGGTCGTGCCTAATTAGGCAGCGACGGCAACAGTATAATCGTTGTCAGTTAATTTTGTTTGGCACTTTTATCGTGGTGCACCGCCACGGCCCGCTGCTCACGCCTCTCTCTCCCCGTCGAAACCATTACAGCCCCATATAAGCGCTATGCGGCAGAACCACACAGCGTGGGAAAACAAAAGTGTGTGCGCGAAAAAACTATCTTCTTGTTTTGATTGCGCGGTCAATATCGCGCTTGGCGTCCCGTGCGGCGGCATCAGCACGCTTATCGTACAGCTTTTTGCCTTTGCACAGGCCCAGTTCCACTTTTACACGCCCCTGCTTAAAATACAGTTGGAGCGGCACCAGTGTGTACCCCTGCAGTTTGATCTGCTGCTGCAAATGGCGAATCTCGCTTTTATGCGCCAGCAGGCGGCGGGGGCGGCGGGGATCCTTATTAAAGATATTCCCCTGCTCATATGGGCTGATGTGCATGCCTTTCAGGATGATCTCACCATCATCAATATCTGCCCAGGAATCCTTCAGGTTGACCCCGCCGGCACGCAGGCTTTTGACCTCGGTGCCGACCAGTTCAACGCCGGTTTCCAGCGCTTCGATGACAAAATACTCGTGGCGCGCTTCACGGTTTTGGGCAATCACCTTTTTGCCGGGCTTTTCCTGTGCCATCAAGCGCACCTCCTTTCAAAGCCGTTTTCCCCTGCAGCACGCAAGTCCATTCCGCTAAGGGGTATACAGTATAACGCAGTAAAATCGTTTTGTCAAGCCAAATCGGGCGTCACATTTCGCCGCGGCCTTCCATAGCGCGGTACAAAGTGGTTTCATCAGCGTATTCCAGGCTGGAACCAACCGGCAAGCCATAGGCAAGGCGGGTGGTTTTGATGCCCAGGGGCTTGATGAGCTTGGCCAGGTACATGGCGGTCGCCTCGCCTTCCACCGTAGGGCTGGTGGCCATGATGACTTCCTTTACGGTGCCGTCCAGGCGGGCCAGCAACTCCTTTACGCAAAGCTGATCCGCGCCGATGCCGTCCATGGGGGAAATCAGGCCATGCAGCACATGGTACAGGCCGTTGAACTCATGGGTGCGCTCAATGGCTTTTACATCCCGCGGGGATTCCACCACGCAGATCACGGAACGGTCCCGTTTGGGGGAAGCGCAGATGCTGCACACCTCGTTGGCGGTATAATCCTGGCAAAGGCGGCAGCGGTGCAGCTTGACCTTGGCGTTTTCAATCGCCTTGGCCAGCTCCATGGCCTGCTCATTGCTCATGGACATTACCTCATAGGCCATGCGCACGGCACCCTTGCGGCCAATGCCGGGGAACCGGGCAAACTGGTCCGCAAGGTTTTCAAGGGGTTCGGCGTTCTGCATGCAGCGGCCCCCGATCAGCCCAGGCCGGGGATATTCATGCCGCCGGTCATTTTAGCCATTTCTTCGTCAGAATCCTTATCCACTGCGGCAACCGCGCTGTTGACAGCTGCAGCGATCAGGTCTTCCAGCATTTCCAGATCATCCGGGTCTACGGCTTCGGGCTTGATCTTGATGGCGGTCACTTCGTGCTTACCGGTCATGGTAACGGTAACCATCTCGCCGCTGGCTGTGCCGGTGTATTCACGGGCTTCCAGCTCGTCCTGCTTTGCGCGGATCTCATCCTGCATTTTCTGGACCTGACGCATCATTGCCTGCGGGTCGGGGCGGCCATAGCCTTTGGGAAGTCTTGCTTTCATAGGTAATTCTCCTTATTATCCATATTGTTATCACCCGGCGCTGCCGCCGGGCGGCACACCGCAACACTGCGGTTGACAGCAACATTATTTATCTTCTACCACTACATCCACGCCAAGGTCTTTCATCTGGCGCAGGGTCTCTTCCACATCGGCCGCGGGGGCGTTGGATACAGCTGCAGCGGTTTTTTCATACGGGCCGATGCCGCATTTGATGTGGGTGACCTGGTAGATATATTGTTTGATGTTTTTGCTGGTTTCTTTGCTGCGGCGCATAAAATCGCGAAAATCATCACTGCACTCGATCAGCACGCGGCGGCCATCGTAATAAGCCTGGGTTCCGCGCAGGTAAGAGTTCAGCATGGGGTCGTTTTCCGCAATCAGCTCCAGCACCGCCTGCCACTGGGGGAACAGCTGCGGCTCTTTGGCCACGGTGCGCACCGGTTTGGGGATGGGCACATCCGCCGCGTACACCGGCTGCTGAGCCGGGGTGGGCTGCTGCACCGCCGGGGCGGCGGGGGCAAGCTCCGGCTCAAAGGGCGGGGTCTCCCCTGCTATGGGTGCGCTGAACGGCGGCTGTTCCACGGTAGGCGGAACCGGCTGGGCTGCCACAGGCGGCACGGGGGCCGATGCCATTTGCACCGGGGGCACCTGCTGCGGGGCGGCGGCAAAGGGGGCCGGACTGGCTGCTGTAACCACCGGACGGGCGGGCACGGCGGCAGGCAGCGCAACAGGCACTGCTTCCGGCTGGGTGAGCGAGAAAACCGCCAGTTCCAGCTCAATGCGCTGGTCCGTACCGCGGGCCATCTTTTCCAGCGCGGCGCCAAACGCATTGACGGCACGTACCGCTTCCGCCTGGGGGAAATCTTTCCGCGCAGCGTAGGCAGCTTCCTCTTCGGGGGAAGTTCCCGTCAGCAGGTCGGTGCCGCCGGGCAGGGCGCTGAGCATCAAATTGCGGTAATGCCCGGCCAGCTCCATACAAAGGCGGCGCATATCCACGCTTTGCTGGCGCAGGGCGGCAATCTCCTGCAAGGCTTTCACAGCGTCCCGCGCGGCAATGGCATCACTGATCTCAAACAGATATTTGCGGTCCGTCACGCCCGCCATGCGGCGCACCAGCGCTTCATCCACAGTGTTGGAAACACCGGCGCAGGTATCCAGGATAGACAGTGCATCACGCATGGCGCCATCGGCCAGGCGGCCGATCAGCTCGGCGGCGTTATGGTCCAGCTCAATGTTTTCCTGCCCGGCCACATATTCCAGCCGACCGGCAATTTTATCCGCCGTAATGCGCTGGAAGTCATAGCGCTGGCAGCGGCTGAGGATAGTAGCCGGAACCTTTTGCACTTCCGTTGTGGCAAGGATAAAGATCACATGCTCCGGCGGTTCCTCCATGGTTTTCAGCAGGGCATTGAACGCCGAGGTAGACAGCATGTGCACCTCGTCGATGATATATACCTTATACTTGCACACGGCAGGCAGATAGGCGGTTTCATCGCGCAGGTCACGGATGTCATCCACGCTGTTGTTGGAGGCGGCATCAATTTCCGATACATCCAGAATGGTGCCCTCATCAATGCCTTTGCAGACAGCACATTCACCGCAGGGGTCCGGGCTGGTGGTATCCAGGCAGTTGACCGCTTTGGCAAAAATTTTGGCGCAGGTGGTTTTGCCGGTGCCGCGGGTGCCGGTAAACAGGTAGGCATGGCCAATGCGCCCGGCGGCGATCTGGTTTTGCAGGGCCGTTACGATGGCTTCCTGGCCAACAACATCCGCAAACTTGCGCGGACGCCACTTGCGGTACAGCGCACGGTACAATGCAACCACCCCCTGTAAAATATTTTGCGGCATAGAAAAAGGGACAAGGCCCGCGCGGGGTGTGCCCCGCGGCTGCGCTGCTTTGCATACGAATGCGGACTGACCGCAGCACCAGGAGACCACCGCTTAATGCTGCTCGGTTCCCCGCCTGACATGGTTCACAGGGCTCCTGCGCACGGGGCCCACATCCGTATGCAAAACAGCGCAATATACAGCCCTGTCCGCTTTAAGTATTATACTATACCGTTTGGCAAATTGCAAGTAGCGGTTGGGGGCTGGGGCAGAAAGTTTTTGTTAAAAAGATTTGAGGCAACACCGCACAATTCCCGCCTTACGGCTTAAGCACCGCTCCGGCGGCTGCG
>OHPC01000497.1_pt1 | contig 24034 bp, 17 predicted proteins | sample 1577631 | NCBI WGS metagenome assembly OHPC01 (sample SAMEA3879560, study PRJEB24766) | human gut metagenome | biome: human-associated habitat; feature: feces | place: USA | collected 1985/1987 | reverse complement strand
GGCCAGCTGTTCAGCCACGAGGAAAGCCGCAGCACAAACGTAGCGACCTTCCTGGCGCTGCTCGAGCTCATCCGCGCGGGACGCGTCAAGGTCGACGACAGCGGCGCCTTGCAGCTGGACCGCACACACCGCAGAAGAAAGGACAAAACGCCATGACAGAACGACAGGAGCTCGGCTCTCTTGAAGCCATGCTGTTTGCCCACGCCGAGCCTGTGGAGACCGCCCGCCTGGCCGACGCCCTGCGGCTGGACGCCGACGAGGTCACCACGCTTTTGCAAAAGCTGCAAAAGCGCTACGATGAGCAGGAGAGCGGCATGGTCATCCTGTACTTCGAGCCTGACCGCTGGCAGATGACGACCCGCCCGTACTACGGCGAGATGGTCAAGCGCATTCTGGACACCCGCCGCAACGCGCCGCTTTCGCCCGCTGCGCTGGAAGTTCTGGCTATTATCGCCTATAACCAGCCGGTCAGCCGCAGCTTCATCGAGCAGGTGCGCGGCGTAGATTCCTCTTCTACCGTGTCCAAGCTGATGGAACGTGGACTGATTGAGGAAGCTGGCCGCCTGGATCTGCCCGGCAAGCCGGTGGCGTTCCGGGTGACGGATACCTTTTTGCGGGTGTTCGGCCTTGGCAGTCTGGCCGACCTGCCCCCGCTGCATGACGACCCCCAGAAAGAAGAAGAACTGCCGGTGCAGCAAACCCTGGAGGAACTGCAATGAGCGTCGTGTTGGCGGTTGTGCTGATGGTGCTAAAAATAATCGGCATGATTTTGCTGGCACTGCTTTTGCTTTTGCTGTTGGCGCTGCTGCTGCCTGCGGGCATTCACTTCCGTTGGAGCCATATCGGCGGCCTGCGTTTACAGCTGTGTTACGGCCCGCTGCACTTTACCCTGTACCCGCGCAAAGCGGATGAAGAGGAAAAAAAGGCAGAACCGAAGGCAGAAACAAAGCAGGGGAACACGCCCAAAACCGAGCCGGCTTCCGCCGCACCGCCCAAGCCAACCCCGCCGCCCGCAAAAGAGGAACTGCCCGCACAACCTACAATGAAAAAGCAGACGGAACCTACGGAAGCAAAGCCCGCAAAAGCGCCGGAAGAACCCCAAAAAGCAGAACCGGCCCCGCCCGCTGAAAAGGAACAGGGAAAACCAAAAGCACCGGAAACATCCCCGCAGCCGGAACAGGCAGTACCAAAACCAAAAGCCAAATCTGCCCCGGCAGCGGAAACACCTGCCGCGGAACCACAGCCGGAAGAAGATACCGGCCTTGTGGACCGCATCAAAGCGGCAGTCAGGGCGGACCCTGTTGGCTATGTGCGGCACCTGTTCAGCGTGCTGCGCGCCAGTGTGGGGCCGCTGCTGCGCGGCTTCCGCGTCAGCAAGCTGAATGTGATCTGGACGATAACAGGGGAGACCGCCGCAGAAACGGCCATCCTGTACGGCCAGACGCTGACCACCCTCAACACCATCCTGGCAATCGCACAGGACCACATTAAAATACAGGCGGATCAGCTCTGGCTGGAGGCTGATTACACCGGCAGCGCCAAACAGCAGCGTGTGGTTTCGCTCAAACTGCTGCTCTGCCCGCTGCTGGCACTGGTTACAGTGGTGTGCTTTGTGTGGCACGCCCGGCATGACCCGCAGCTGCTGCCCCCAAAACACCCCAAATACAATACACCTGAAACAGAACAGGGAGGTAATTTATAATGGCAGAACATCCGATTGAAGGCATGATGGGCGTTACCATGGAAAAAATCCGCCAGCTGGTGGATGCCAATACCATCATTGGCGAACCGATCACGGTGGATGGAGCAACCATCATCCCCATTTCCCGCGTTACCTTTGGCTTTGCCTCCGGCGGCTCTGATGTTGGCGCAAAAACCAACAAGCAGATGTTTGGCGGCGGCACCGGCGCGGGCGTTTCCATTGCACCCATCGCGTTTTTGGTGATCAGCGGCGGCAATGTGCGCACCATCCAGCTGGTGGAACATGTCAGCCCGGTGGACAGCGCTATCAACGCTCTGCCGGACCTTGTGGACCGCATCAGCGCCCTAATCAAAAAGGACAAGCCCGAAACCCCGCAGGAATAAGCGGACAGATTTCATTTTTCCCCAACCGGAACCCGGCCCAAAGCGGGCTGTTCAACTGAAATGCCGGGAGGACATTATCATATAAGCAAATCCACCCGGCGGATATTACCCTGATATTGGAAAGGAACACCATGGCAGAACAACGGATTCAAAAAGTACTCTCGGACCAGGGCGTGTGCTCCCGCCGCGCTGCAGAAAAATTGATTGATGAAGGCCGCGTCAAGGTCAACGGCCACCCGGTCACGCTGGGGGATAAGATGGACCCCGACTTTGATAAAGTCAGCATTGACGGTAAAAGCGTGCGCATTGTGCGCAAGCGCCAGTATACCTATCTGATGCTTAACAAGCCCCGCGGCTATATTACCACCGCATCGGACGAACGCGGCCGCAAGACCGTTATGGATCTGCTCACCGGCGTGGACCGCCGTGTGTATCCCATCGGCCGTCTGGATAAAGACAGCGAAGGCTTGCTGCTGCTGACGGATGACGGCGCATTTGCCAACCTGCTCACTCATCCTTCCGGCGGCGTGGGCAAGCTGTACCGCGTTACTGTGCGCCCCCGCGCGACCGAGGAACAGGTTGTCAAAATGTCCAGCGGCGTTGTGCTGGACGATGGTGTAAAAACCCAGCCCGCAGTCATCCATGTTGTGGTGGATGAACCCGGCCGCACGGTGTTGGAGATCACCCTGCACGAGGGCCGCAACCGTCAGATCCGCCGCATGTGCGAAGCAGTCGGCCTGGAGGTCATCCGCCTGAAGCGCAGCGCTGAAGGCCCGGTCAAACTGGGCATGCTGCAGCCTGGCGAATACCGCGAACTGAAAAAATCCGAGATTAGTGCCCTGCGCAATGCCGCGCTCAAGGCTGCCCCGGCCCGCAAAGCCGCCCCTGCCGCCGCCCGCCGCCCCGGCCCCATCAAGCACGACTAAGCAAGCTGAATCACAACATTCTATGCAAACAAACCGCTCCGCAAGGGGCGGCTTTGTCATAATTTTGGGCAAACTGTGCAGAAAAAGCTGAAAAATAAGGCAAAACGCAAAACTTTTTGGCGCTTTCCACTTGTCTGCTTTTCGACGAAGTAGTATAATAAAGCCATATGGCATATGATAACCATCTTGCTCATTGAATAAACAGGAGGTCAATGTATGGCAGCTAATAAGCCAAGCAAGGAAGCAATCCTTGCAGCATTTTTTGATGAGGGGAACTATTCTCCTCTGTTTACTGACGGTGCCGTCAGCGCAGCGTTCGGCTGTGCCAATGGCCAAAGCGTTTATGCCGTTTACCAGAACGGGGAACCCGTTGGCGCGGCAGATCTGGATAAAACCACTCGCGTGCTGAAAATGGCCGCTGAGACCGGCAATCCCGTTGTAACGTTCTACAATTCTACCGGCGCTAAGCTGGAAGGCGGCTTGGAGCTGCTGAACGCAAACTCCCGCCTGACCGCTGAGATCGCCCGCATCTCCGGCGTTGTGCCTCAGGTTGCCGTTGTTACCGGTACCTGCGCCGGCACCAGCGCTGTGCAGGCCGCCGCAGCTGATGTCTGCATCATGGCAGCTGACGCTGAGCTGTTCCTGACCGCTCCTTTCAATGCAGAGGACAAGGTCAAGGCTGCCGGCTCTGCTGAGTTTGCCGCCAAGGCAGGCGTTGCCGCTATCGTGGAAGAAGATGCCGTCAAGGCAGCTTCCGCCGCTGCCCGCGTTGTGGGTATGTTGCCGGCCAACAACCTGGCTGGCCCCGCTGTGTTTGATTTCGAAGCTCCCGCCGCTGCGCTCAACCTGGTCAAGTATGATGCCAAGAGCGCTGCCGAGGCTATTGCCGATGCAGGCAGCCTGACCGAGCTGTACGCTGGTTATGGCCGCAACATCTATACCGCACTTGGTTCCGTCAACGGCCAGGCTGTCGGTGTCGTTGCTACCGCCAAGGGTACCCTGTGCCACAAGTGCACCGCTAAGGCAGCCCGTTTTGTGCGCCTGTGCGATGCTTACAGCATTCCCGTTGTGACTGTTGTCAACACTGAAGGCTTTGTCAAGAGCGAAGGCGACGACCAGGCTGGCGGCATCCGCCAGGCTGCCCGTATGGCTGGCGTTTATGCCGAAGCTACCACCGTTAAGGTCGCAATCCTTGCCGGTGAGGCTGTTGGCCCCATCTACACCGTCTTTGCAGCTTCCGCTGACTGGCGTATTGCTGTGGACGGCTGCACCGTTGCCCCGCTGGCACCGGAAACCGCCGCTACCGTTCTGTACAAGGACGAGATCTTTGCTTCTGACAACATCCAGCAGGCTACCAAGCAGAAGGCTGCTGCCTACAAGGCAGAGCAGTGCAGCGCAGTTGCCGCTGTTGCCAACGGTGCTGCCGATGCCGCTGTAAAGGCTGCCGATGTGCGTGCTGCTGCCGCACAGGCCCTGGATATGCTGGCCACCAAGCGCACCACCCGTTTGCCTAAGAAACACGGCAACATCACCCTGTAATATTTAAGGAGGATCCTTTTTATGAAAAACCTGACTGTTACCGTGAACGGCGTTGCTTACAACGTTACCGTTGAAGAAAACACCAACGGCGCTGCTCCTGCTGCTGCCCCGGCTGCCGCTCCGGCTGCGGATGCTGCCGCACCCGCTGCCGCTGGTTCTGTTCCTGTCAACGCTCCCATGCCGGGCACCATCCTGGACATCAAGGTCAAGGCAGGCGCTGCTGTTAAGGCTGGCGATGTTGTCATGATCCTCGAAGCCATGAAGATGGAAAACGAGATCAGCGCACCGCAGGACGGCACCATTGCCAGCATTGACGTTCGCAAGGGCGATACCGTCAACTCCGGCGATGTGCTGTACACCATGGGCTGATAAAGCGTAAACGATCCCGAACGTTAAAAAATGAGGTGAACGAGATTGGCTAAGAAACCTGTTAAGATTACCGAAGTCGTTCTGCGTGATGCGCATCAGTCTTTGCTGGCCACCCGTATGACGATGGATGAAATGCGTCCCATCCTGCCCGAAATGGACAAGATCCCGTACTTCTCTGTGGAGTGCTGGGGCGGCGCAACGTTTGACTCCTGCATCCGCTTCCTGGACGAAGATCCGTGGGAGCGTCTGCGCATCCTGCGTAAAGAACTGCCGCATCAGAAACTGCAGATGCTGTTCCGCGGCCAGAACATGCTGGGCTACCGCCCCTATGCTGACGACGCCGTTCAGTACTTTGTACAGAAGAGCGTTGCCAACGGCATTGATGTGATCCGTATTTTCGATGCTCTGAACGACCCCCGCAACCTGAAGACTGCCATCGAGGCAGCCAACAAGGAAAAGGCACATGTTCAGGCCTGCATCAGCTACACCCTGAGCCCGGTGCATAACAACGAGTATTTTGCCAAGTATGCCAAGACCCTGGAAGAGATGGGCGCAGACTCTATCTGCATCAAGGATATGGCAGGCCTGCTCAAGCCCTACACCTGCGCCGAGCTGGTGAGCGAGCTGAAGAAGACCGTCAGCATCCCTGTTGACATCCACAGCCATTACACCGCCGGTCTGGCCTCCATGTCCATCCTGAAGGGCATCGAAGCCGGTGCTGACATTGTGGATACCGCTATGAGCCCGCTGGCTCTGGGCACTTCCCATATGCCGACCGAAAGCCTGGTCGCCGCCCTGCAGGGCACCGATTATGACACCGGCCTTGACCTGAACCAGCTGAACGTTGTGCGTGCTTACTTCGCCAAACTGCGCGAAAAGTACATCGCCAACGGCCAGATCAATCCGAAGAGCCTGGGCGTTGATGCCAACACCCTGCTGTATCAGGTTCCGGGCGGCATGTTCTCCAACATGCTTAAGCAGCTCAAGGACGCTGGCAAGGAAGATAAGCTGGACGAAGTTCTGGCCGAAATCCCCCGCGTGCGTGAGGATGCCGGTTACCCGCCGCTGGTCACCCCGACCTCCCAGATCGTTGGCACTCAGGCTGTGTTTAACGTCATCATGGGCGAGCGCTACAAGATGGTCACCAAGGAGTTCAAGGGCCTGGTTCATGGCGATTACGGCAAGACTCCCGCTCCCATCAAGAAGGAATTCAGCGACTTTATTCTGAAGGGCGAAGAGCCCATTACCTGCCGCTTTGCTGATACCCTTGCCCCCGAAATGGACAAGCTGAAGGCCGAAGCTGCCAAGTATGCCATCCAGGAAGAGGACGTTCTGACCTACGCTATGTTCCCGCAGGTTGCTCCCAAGTTTTTCGAAAAGCGCAATGCCCGTATGCACGGTGTGGACGCTCTGCATGCTGACTATGAGAACAAGTCTCATCCGGTCTGATTCCAGCTGCGCTGAATAAGCAATAAGCAACACCCGCAGGTGTAAGCCACTTGGCCGATCCCTGCGGGTGTTTTTGTATATTCGCTTTTTTGTCAGGCATAACTTGGGTGCGCATTTCAAATATCACATGGAACTAAGCCCAAAACGTACCCCCGTAGTAGTGTGTTAAGACTAAAACTTTACCTTTTTGCTCTATCTAAAAAATTAGAGCCGCTTCGTAACAAAGCCAAATGGAGAAAGTCTCCAAATCATAAAAAGTAAAGCTTTAGAATTACCACACTAGTAGGGGCACACAGCTACAAACGATTACGGACGATAAATAACGGCGAACCAACCGTATCCTAACCCAACGGCACTCCTTTATTCCTGTCCCGGCTTCCTCTCCAACGCATCAAACTGCTTTACAATCTCCGGGTCTGCCAGCTTGATGACCCTGCCGGAAAGATAGTGCAGCGTGTTTTCCTCCGGAATATTGCCAAACGTCAGCCGCTGGGCACACAGTGCCTGCGTCTTAAACCCGGTTTTCTCGTTCATGTTGCGGTTGCCGTACTTGATGTCGCCCAGCACCGGGTGCCCCAAGTAAGCCAGGTGCGCACGGATCTGGTGCGTGCGGCCGGTAATCAGTCCAATGCGGCAGAGCGCAAACGGCCCAATGCAGCGGATCACCGTTACATCGGTGATGATTTTTTTGTACCCCTCGCTTTCATGGGCGTGAATGCGCACCTTGTTGCCTTTTTCGCTGTGCTGCAGCCAGGCAACATGCCGCCCGGCCGGCGGGGCACCGATGGTAATGGTCAGGTACTCTTTCTTCATCCAGTCATTGCGGATGATCTCGTTCATATCCCGCAGGGCCGTGTATTTTTTCGCGGCAATCACAAGCCCCTCGGTGCCGCGGTCCAGCCGGTTGCAGATGGCGGGTGCAAAGCGGTTTTCAGCCTTGGGGTCATATTCGCCGCTGGCCTGCAGCTGGGCACAAAAGGCATCCACCAGGTTGGCATCGCCGGTGCGGTCGCTGTGGCACAGCAGGTGGGCGGGCTTGTACAGCACCGCAATGTTTTCGTCCTGATAGATCACCTTGACCGGCGGTTGGCGGCGCGGCGGCTTTTTGGCCGGGATCACCGGCTTTTCGGGGAAGAACTCATCGTTGATATACAGCTCGATCACATCACCGCTGCTCAGCCGGGTGTCCGCTTCACCGCGCTTGCCGTTCACCTTAATGCGCTTGTTGCGGAAACTTTTATACAGCAGGCTGCGCGGCATGTCCCTGGTCACGCTTTCCACAAAGCGGGAAAGCCGCACGCCGTTTTCGTTTTCGCCTGCGATAAACTTTTTCATGGGGGTCACATCCTCTTTGCAATCTTCAAACAATAGTATATAATAAGAACAGCCAAAGGTAAAGGATGTGCGCCCATGCCGGAAAAGAAAACCACCAATTCGATCCATGAAGAGCACCGTGCCCGCATGCAGGAGCGCGTTGCCCGCGATGGCTTAACCAGCCTTGCCGCGCATGAGGTGCTGGAATATCTTTTGTACTTTTCCATTCCGCGCCGGGATACCAACCCCTTGGCTCACCGCCTGATCCAGCATTTTGGCGGATTTTGCCAAGTGCTGGATGCCAGCGAGGAAGAATTGATGCAGGTGCAGGGCATTGGCCCCGCCAGCGCAAGACTACTGCATTCCTTCCGGGATGTTGCCCGCTTTTACCAGATCCAAAAGCACAAGGAACACCCTGTTCAGCTGCGCAACGCTGAGATGTGCTGTGAGTATATCCGCCCGCTGTTCAGCGACCCCAAGCGGGAAGAGTTTTATATGATCGCCATGAATGACGATTATGTCCCGCTCAAAGAAATTTACATTGCATCGGGCATTCCCAACCGCGTGCAGTTTGATACCCATAAGCTGTTGCGGGATGCCGTTGCCAGCCAGTGTACCTGTGTTGTGCTGGCGCATAACCATCCGTCCGGTTTGGCGGCGGCTTCCAATGCGGATCTGCTTGCCACGCAGGCCATTATTCTGGCATTGGGCCAGGTTGGCATTGATGTGCTGGATCATGTGATTTTGACGCCTACCGACTGGTTCAGCATGGCAGAGCATGGCCGTGTGCCGCAGTATAACCCCAGTACCGGCCAACTGCTGTTTGCCGCCCGTGCCACCTGGCCGATGGAACCGGAGAAGCCCAAACAAATCAAGCGCTGAATGCGCCTCAAGCACAAAGCAACCCGGCATGTCCCGCGGGCGCAAGGCAGCAGGGTTTGCCGTGAACCATACAAAACAAATAAAAAATGCCGCCCCGTAAAAGGGGCGGCAAAGCTATGCCGTTTGTGCGGCGCTAGGTTAAGTTTAAGCTGCCAGCTTATGCTTCCGGGATCAGCACGCCGTACCCGCCATCAGCGCGGCGGTAAACGACCTGGATCTTGTCGTTCTCGGTGCTGTGATACAGGAAGAAGCTGTGCCCCAGCAGATCCATCTGCAAAATGGCTTCCTCAGTGCTGCAGGGCTTCAGGGCAAAGTGCTTTTCGCGCACAATATCCATGCTTTCTTCCGGCTCGGTAGCGGGTATTTCCGCTGCTGCGGCGGTCAGCTTGGTGCCAAGGCGCTTGCGGTACTTTACCACACGGCGGGTCAGCAGATCGACGGCGTCAGCTAGGGCATCTTCCATGCGCTCATCCGCTTTTTCGGCGCGCATGGCCAGATCCTTGCTGCGCAGCATGATCTCAACGGTCTGCCCACTTTTTTCTACCGTGACGGTAACCTGTGCCTGTGCTTCGTCAGGGAAAAACTTGTCCAGCTTCGCAAGCCTCTTTTCCGCATTTTCGATAAAGCTCGGTTTGAGCGTAACGCGACGGCCGGTACATGTAACTTTCATAGGACAACCTCCCTTTGTTTTGGGTGCCCAGCACCCTTGCCAGAAAGCCCGCTGCCAACTTGGCTTCATTTTCGACAGCTGCTTCCTGTATCTCTATTATAGCAAATCTATACAAAAAGTCAAAATGTTTTTGCGGACAAATTAAAAATTTTGTAAAATGTTCACAACTTGCCGCACTCATCCAGAAAAGGACGAATTCATGGATAAATTTTCCGTTTTGCAGCAATACTTCGGCCACAGCAGCTTCCGCCCCGGTCAGGAACAGGTGGTGGATGCCATCGTTTCCGGCCAGGATGTCCTCGGCGTTATGCCCACCGGCGCAGGCAAATCTGTTTGTTACCAGGTTCCGGCCATGCTGATGCCGGGGCTTACGCTGGTCATTTCACCGCTGATTTCCCTGATGCAGGACCAGGTTGCCGCCCTGGAAGAGGAGGGCGTGCATGCTGCCTGCCTGAACTCCGCCCTGCCGGAAGGGCTTTACAGCACCATTCTGCGTGCCGCGCTGGAGGGGGACTATAAAATTCTATACGTTGCCCCGGAACGCCTGCTGACGGACAGTTTCTTATACCTTGCCATGCACGCCCGCATCGCTTTTGTGGCTGTGGACGAAGCCCACTGCGTGTCCCAATGGGGTCAGGATTTCCGCCCCAGCTACCTGAAAATTGCCGAATTCATCTCCCGTCTGCCGTACCGCCCGGTCATTGGTGCGTTCACGGCAACGGCAACGGAACAGGTCAAGCAGGATATCATTGCCCTGCTGCAGCTCAACCAGCCTTTTACGCTGACCACCGGCTTTGATCGCCCCAACCTCTATTTTGGTGTGGCCCGCCCGCGGGATAAAGAACGTTATATTGAAGAATATATCCTCGACCACCGGGATCGCAGCGGCATTGTCTATTGCGCTACCCGCAAATCGGTAGAGTCCGTCTGTAAGGAGCTGCGATCCGTTGGCATTTCCGCCACCCGTTATCATGCGGGCCTTACCCCGGAGGAGCGCAGCAAAAATCAGGAAGATTTTGTCTATGACCGCAAGCGGGTCATGGTTGCAACAAACGCCTTCGGCATGGGCATAGATAAATCCAATGTCAGCTTTGTGCTGCATTATAATATGCCAAAAAATCTGGAAAACTACTATCAGGAAGCGGGCCGCGCCGGGCGCGATGGCGAGCGCGCCGAGTGCATCTTGCTGTTCTCCCTGGGGGATGTGCAGACGGCAAAGTATTTTATCCAGAACTCCCACGATAACGATGAGCTAACCCCTGAACAGGCCGAAGCCGCCGCCAGGCGGGACCGCGAGCGGCTGGACGTGATGGTGGGGTACTGCAAAACCACCCGCTGCCTGCGCAGCTATCTGCTGGATTATTTCGGCGAGCACCACACCGGCGGCTGCGGCAACTGTTCCAACTGCACTGGCGAGTTTGTGCAGACCGACATCACCACCGAAGCACAGAAGATCCTTTCCGGCGTGGCGCGCATCCAAAAGCGTTGGCCCGGCGGGCTGGGGGTTGTGGCGCTGGTGCAGATGCTGCGCGGCGCCAAGGATCAGAAAACCCTGGAGCGCGGGCTGGACCAGTTCCCGACCTATGGCATCATGCGGGATGTGCCGTCCCAGCGCATGCGCCTTTACCTGGATGCATTGCAGGAGCAGGGCTACCTGGCCGAAGCCGGCGATGAGTTCCCGGTCATCACCCTGACAGCCAAGGCTCCGGCGGTGCTTTTCCACGGTGAGCAGGTTACCATGCAGGAGCGCGCCGCCACCGCGCAGGAAACCCAGGCCAAGCGCCGTGCTTCCCGCAAAAAGACGGCTGCCCGCACCGCACTTTCGGAAGCGGACGATTCGCTGCTGGCAAGCCTGAAAACCCTGCGCAGCGAACTGGCCCAGAAAAACCACGTTCCGGCATATATCGTGTTCAACAATGTCAGCCTGGACGAGATGGCCGAGCTTAAGCCGCGCACCATGGGGGATTTCCGCCGCATTTCCGGCGTCGGCGATGCAAAAGCTGCCAAATATGGTGAGGCATTCATTAAGCATATTGCCAAATGGGTGCGCGAACACTCGGAGGAAGAATAAGCCGAAATGCTGCTGCCGGATGCAGCCCCGGCAGCAGCGCATAAAAGGCATAAAAAGCCGCAAAATGCCTTTAAGCAATACCGCACAATTCCCGCCTGACGGCTTAAGCACCGCTCCGGCGGCTGCGGCACGGCATCTGCGTTGCCAAAATGCTCGATAATACACAAAGTATTATCTGCGCTTTTGGCTTAGCAGCTGCCGCACCTCGCTCGCTGTATCGGCACTTAGAATTATGCGGTATTGCCTTTACAATTAAAAAGATCTATACTATAATGAAACAACAGTAAGTTGTACAAGACGAACTTAAGTTGTAAATAAACGACCAACAGCAGGGGAGGTCCGCTATGCCGGAGCAACAGGAAAATCAAACCGAGGTATTCCACCTCAAAGCACCGTTCAAACCGACTGGCGACCAGCCCCAGGCGATTGAAGCGCTGGTGCAGGGCCTGAAAGCAGGGGATAAAGGTCAAACTTTGCTGGGCGTTACCGGCTCCGGCAAAACCTTTACGATGGCCAATATCATTGCACAGTGCAACCGCCCCACACTGATTCTGGAACCAAACAAAACCCTGGCCAGTCAGATCTGCACCGAGATGCGCGGATTTTTCCCCGATGATGCGGTGGAATATTTTGTGAGCTATTACGACTATTACCAGCCGGAAGCCTACATCCCCTCCACCGATACCTATATTGAAAAAGACAGCGCCATCAATGATGAGATCGACCGCCTGCGCCATTCGGCCACGGCGGCATTGTCGGAGCGGCGCAATGTTATCATTGTGGCGTCGGTTTCCTGCATTTATTCCTTGGGCGACCCTATCGATTACCGCAGCATGGTCATCAGCCTGCGCCCCGGTATGCAGATGGAGCGGGACGAGCTCTGCCGCCGCCTGGTCAAGCTGCAATATGAACGCAACGATATGAACTTTATCCGCAATAAGTTCCGCGTTCACGGCGATATTGTGGATATCCACCTTGCTTATAATGATGAATACGCCATCCGCGTCGAATTCTTCGGCGATGAAATCGACCGCATTTCCGAGTTTGATCCCCTGACCGGCGAGCGCAAAAATATTGTGCGCCATGTGGCCATTTTCCCCGCCAGCCACTATATCGTCGGCCCTGAAAAAATGAAAGAAGGTCTCGCCAAGATCCAGACCGAGATGGAACAGCAGGTGCAGGCCTTTACTGCAGAGGGCAAACTGCTGGAAGCCCAGCGCATCCAGCAGCGCACCCAGTACGATATGGAGATGCTACAGGAAGTTGGCATGTGCAAGGGCATCGAGAACTACTCTGCCGTGCTGTCCGGCCGTGCCCCCGGCTCCACCCCCACCACGCTGCTGGACTACTTCCCCAAAGATTTTATCCTGATGGTGGATGAAAGCCATGTGATGCTGCCGCAGGTCCGCGGCATGTTCGGCGGGGACTACAGCCGCAAAAAAACGCTGGTGGAATATGGCTTCCGCCTGCCCTCGGCGTTTGACAACCGCCCGCTGAAATTTGAGGAATTTGAATCCAAGGTCGGCCAGACGATCTTTGTCAGCGCTACCCCCGGCCCCTATGAACGGGAACATTCCAGCCGCGTGGCCGAGCAGGTCATCCGCCCCACCGGTCTGCTGGACCCCGTCATCATGGTGCGCCCAGTGGAAGGCCAGATCGAGAATCTGCTGGGCGAAATTTTGCAGCGCATCGACCGCGGCGAGCGTGCCCTAGTTACCACCCTGACTGTCAAAATGGCCGAGGACCTGACCGACTACCTGGAAGAACACGGCGTGCACACCAAGTATATGCACCACGAGGTGGATACCTTTGAGCGCATGGAGATCATCAAGGACCTGCGCACCGGTGCCATTGATGTGATTGTCGGCATCAACCTTCTGCGCGAGGGCCTGGACCTGCCGGAAGTTTCGCTGATCGCCATTCTGGATGCCGACAAAGAGGGCTTCCTGCGCAGCGAAACCAGCCTGATTCAGACCATTGGCCGCGCGGCCCGCAACGCAAACGGCGTGGTGCTGATGTACGCCGATGAAGTAACCCCCAGCATGGAGCGCGCCATCATGGAAACCGAGCGGCGCCGTGCCATCCAGGATGCCTACAACAAAGAACACGGCATTACACCAAAAACTATCGTGAAAGCCATCGGCGGCGGGCTGGAAATCAGCATGAGCGAAGAAAACAAAAAGATGCGCCAGCACCGTATGAGCCGCGCTGAACGCGAACAGACCATTACCCGCCTGACCCGCGAGATGAAAGAAGCCGCCCGCCTGCTGCAGTTTGAGCACGCCGCATTCCTGCGTGATGAGATTGAAAAGCTGCAGCGCGGGGAGGACCCTACCGCCGATACCAGCACCCGCCGCGCCGCTGAAAAACAGCGCAAAACGGGCAAGGGGAGAAGGAGCTATAAAAAGTGAGCAACATTCAAATTGATGCCAACAACCGCATTACGATCAAGGGCGCGCGGGAGCATAACCTGAAAAACGTCAACCTGGTTCTGCCACGCAACAAGCTGATTGTTATGACGGGCCTTTCCGGCTCCGGCAAGTCCAGCCTGGCCTTTGATACCATCTTTGCGGACGGCCAGCGCCGCTATATGGAAAGCCTTTCCAGCTATGCCCGCATGTTCCTGGGCCAGATGGAAAAGCCCGATGTGGACGAAATCACCGGCCTTTCCCCGGCGGTTTCCATTGACCAGAAAACCACCAGCCACAACCCGCGTTCCACCGTGGGCACCGTGACGGAAATTTATGATTATCTCCGTTTGATGTATGCCCGCATTGGCGTTCCGCACTGCCCGGTCTGCGGACGCGTCATCAGCCAGCAAACGGTGGACGAGATGGTAGACGAGGTGCTTAAACTGCCGGAGCGCACCCGCTTCCAGGTGCTGGCCCCTGTTGTGCGGGGCCGCAAAGGCACCCAGGCCAAGGAGCTGGACGCTGCCCGCCGCGGCGGTTACGCCCGCGTGCGCATTGACGGCAACATGTATGATCTGGACGAAGAGATCAAGCTGGAAAAGAATATCAAGCATACCGTTGAAATCGTCGTGGACCGCCTGTCCATCAATGATACGGTGCGCGGCCGCCTGGCCGATTCTATTGAGACTGCCGTTGCCCTGACCGGCGGCCTTGTCATCATTGATGTTATCGGCGGCGAACCGATGGAGTTCAGCCAGAACTATGCTTGCCCGGAGCACGGTGTTTCCATTGACGAACTTTCCCCCCGCATGTTCAGCTTTAACAATCCCTTTGGCGCCTGTGAAACCTGCACCGGCCTGGGCACCTTTATGAAGGTGGACCCGGCCCGCGTGATTCCGGATCCGCGCAAGTCCATCCGCGAAAGTGCCATCAAGGCCAGCGGCTGGTATTATGCGGAGGGATCCATCTCTGAAATGTATTACAAAGCGCTGGGCAAGCGCTATGGCTTTACGCTGGATACCCCCATCAAGGAGATGAGCAAAGAAGCCGTGCACGCCATCCTGTATGGCACCGGAACTGAAAAAATCGAGATGCAGCGCGAGAATATGTTTGGCTCCGGCACCTATATGAACACGTTTGAGGGCATTATCCCCAACCTGGAGCGCCGCTTCCGTGAAACAGGCAGCGAGTGGGTCAAGGAGGAAATCGCCCTTGTCATGTCCAGCGAGGAGTGCCCCACCTGCCACGGCCAACGCCTGAAGCCCACCAGCCTCGCCGTCACGGTGGGCGGCATCAACATTGCCCAGTTCTGCGATATGAGCGTGAACGAGGAACTGGAATTTATTCAGACGACAAAAGTGTCCGAGCGGGATGAAGTCATCGCTGCCTCCATCTTCAAAGAGGTCAAAGAGCGTCTGGGCTTTTTGAAGAGCGTGGGTCTGGGGTACTTGACCCTGTCCCGCGGCGCATCGTCCCTTTCCGGCGGCGAAAGCCAGCGCATCCGCCTGGCAACCCAGATCGGCAGCGCACTGACCGGCGTGCTGTATGTGCTGGATGAACCAAGCATCGGCCTGCACCAGCGCGATAACGATAAGCTGATTGCCACCATGAAGCGCCTGCGCGACCTGGGCAACACCCTGATTGTAGTAGAGCACGACGAGGACACCATGCGCCAGGCGGACTATATTGTGGATGTCGGCCCCGGTGCCGGTGTGCATGGCGGCGAGATCGTGGCCGCCGGCAGTGTGGAGGACATCTGCAATGCCCCGCGCAGTGTGACCGGCGAGTACCTTTCCGGCCGCAAATTTGTGGAAGTTCCCACCGCCCACCGCTCCGGTAACGGTAAAATACTCACGGTGGTCAAAGCGCGGGAAAACAACCTGCAAAACATTACCGTGGATTTTCCCCTTGGCAAAGTGATCTGCGTGACCGGTGTTTCCGGTTCCGGCAAGTCCACGCTGGTCAATGAAATTTTGTATAAGTCGCTGGCTGCAGCGCTCAACGGCGCCCGCAGCCGCCCCGGCCAGTGTGACGAAGTTCAGGGTATGGAATGGATCGATAAGGTCATCGGCATTGACCAGTCGCCCATTGGCCGCACCCCGCGCTCCAACCCGGCCACCTACACCGGTGTGTTCGGCGATATCCGCACCCTCTTCTCCAACACCCAGGATGCCAAACAGCGCGGTTACGGCCCCGGCCGGTTCAGCTTCAACGTCAAGGGCGGCCGCTGCGAAGCCTGCGAGGGCGGCGGCATTGTGCAGATCGAAATGCACTTCCTGCCGGATATTTACGTCCCCTGCGATGTCTGTAAGGGCAAGCGCTATAACCGCGAAACGCTGGAAGTAAAATATAAAGACAAAAACATCTCCGATGTGCTGGATATGACGGTGGAGGAAGCCTGCAATTTCTTTGCCAACCAGCCCAAAATTGCGCGCAAACTGCAAACCCTGCAGGAAGTCGGCCTTGGCTATGTGCAGCTGGGCCAGTCGGCCACCACACTTTCCGGCGGCGAAGCCCAGCGTGTCAAGCTGGCCAACGAGCTTGCCCGCCGCGATACCGGCAAAACCGTCTATATTCTGGACGAGCCTACCACCGGCCTGCACATTGCCGATGTGCACCGCCTGGTCAAGGTGCTGGATAAGCTGGCCGATGCGGGCAACACCGTGATCGTGATCGAGCATAACCTGGATGTGATCAAGCGTGCCGACTATATTATCGACCTGGGGCCGGAGGGCGGCAGCGGCGGCGGTACCATTGTGGCAACCGGTACGCCGGAACAGGTGGCCCAGAACCCGAACTCCTTCACCGGCCAGTACCTGAAACCCGTGCTGGAGCGCGCCTGGAAACTGCAGGGCACAGCTCCGGCCCCCGTGCCGGAAGAGCCGGGACGCCCGGCGCCCGCAGAGGAAAAAGTCTCCGCCCAGCCGCCGCGCAAACGCAAAAAAGCAGACAAAAAATAACCACAACAGGGAACTTTGTGCAGCAAAAACGCAAAATTGGATTTGACAATTCCTGTCAACCTGTGGTTTAATTATCTTTACGCGCCTGAAAAAGCAAAATTCTGCGCGCACAGGGGTACGCAGCAGCGTGATTCCCTGCATCCAAAAACGGGAGGGAACTGCCGAATGGCAAAAAAGAAGGAAGAATACGGCAACGAAAGCATCAAGAGCTTAAAAGGTGCAGACCGTGTGCGCAAGCGCCCGGCCGTTATCTTTGGCTCTGACGGTGTGGAAGGCTGTGCCCATTCCATTTTTGAGATCGTATCCAACTCCATCGACGAAGCGCGTGACGGCCACGGCAACAAAATCAACGTTACCCTTTACCCGGATCACTCTGTGGAAGTAGAGGACTTTGGCCGCGGTATCCCCGTCGATTACAATAAAGCTGAAGAACGCTGGAACTGGGATCTTGTGTTCTGCGAACTGTACGCGGGAGGCAAATATGGCGAGGGTAGCGGCAACTATGACTTCTCCCTTGGTCTGAACGGCCTTGGCCTTTGCGCCACCCAGTATTCCAGCGAATGGATGACTGCGGATATTTACCGCGATGGCATGCACTATCACCTGGATTTCAAAAAAGGTGAGAATGTCGGCGGGCTGAAAAAAGAGCCGTTCACCGGCCGCCGCACCGGCTCCGTCATCCGCTGGAAACCGGACACCGATGTGTTTACCGACATCAATGTTCCGGCGGATACCTTCAAGGATATGCTGCGCCGCCAGGCCGTTGTCAATGACGGTGTGACTCTCGTGTTCAACGACCGCACGGGCGAACGTGCCGAAAAAATCGAATATTTCTATGAGCATGGCATTCAGGACTATGCCAATGAGATCGCCGGTGAGGGAACCCTGACCCCGGTGCATTTCTGCTCCGGTTCCGCAATCGGCCGCGACCGTGATGATCAGCCGGAATATCAGGTCAAAATGAACGTGGCGTTCTGCTTTTCCAACGCGGTGCAAACGCTGGAATACTATCACAACTCTTCGTGGCTGGAGCACGGCGGCAGCCCGGACCGCGCTGTCCGCCTGGCCTTTGTCAACCAGATCAACAACTGGCTGAAAAATAAGGGTCTGTACAAGAAAAACGAAAGCTCCATCACCTTCAACGATGTGCAGGACTGCCTGATTCTGGTTTCCTCCAGCTTCTCCACCCGCACCAGCTACGAGAACCAGACCAAAAAGGCCATCACCAACAAGTTTGTGGCCCAGGCCATGACGGAGTTCCTCAAGCACCAGCTGGAAGTCTACTTTGTGGAGCACCCGGACGAAGCCGAAAAAGCCTGCAAGCAGGTGCTAATCAATAAGCAAAGCCGCGAGCACGCCGAAAAAGCGCGTGTGTCCATCAAAAAAACAATGACCCAGCAGATGGACCTGGCCAACCGCGTGCAGAAGTTTGTGGACTGCCGCACCAAGGATGCCACCCGCCGCGAACTGTACATCGTGGAGGGCGATTCCGCTATGGGCGCGGTCAAACAGAGCCGCGATTCGGAGTTCCAGGCTATCATGCCCATTCGCGGCAAGATCCTGAACTGCCTGAAGGCCGATTACGCCCGCATTTTCAAGTCTGACATTATCACAGACTTGATCCGCGTGATGGGCTGCGGCGTGGAGCTGGGCGGCAGCCACAATAAGGACCTGGCTACCTTTAATCTGGACAACCTGCGCTTTAACAAGATCGTCATCTGTACCGATGCTGATGTGGATGGTTATCAGATCCGCACCTTGGTGCTGACGATGCTCTACCGCCTGACCCCCACCCTCATCAATCAGGGGTATGTGTATATCGCGGAATCCCCGCTGTATGAGATCAACACCAAAAATAAGACCTACTTTGCCTATACCGAGCCGGAAAAGGCCGATATCATGAAGCGGATCGACGGCCAGAAGTTTACGATCCAGCGATCCAAAGGTCTGGGCGAAAACGACCCCGAAATGATGTGGCTGACCACCATGAGCCCCGAAAGCCGCCGCTTAATTAAAGTTCTGCCCACCGATGTTCAGCGCACGGCGGAGGTGTTTGACCTGCTCCTGGGCGATAATCTGCAGGGCCGTAAGGAGCACATTGCGGAGCACGGCGCTGAATATCTGGACGATCTGGATGTATCTTAATCAGGGGAGGAGAGAGCAAAATGGCAAAAAAAGCAACCAAAAAGAAAGCCGCCCCTGCCCGCCCGCAGCTGGGCGATAACGTCGAGATCCTCTCTGCCGGTGAGGTCATCGAAAGCCCCATTACCGATACGCTGGAAACAAACTACATGCCTTACGCCATGAGCGTTATTGTTTCCCGCGCGCTGCCGGAAATTGACGGCTTCAAGCCCGCCCACCGCAAACTGCTGTATACCATGTACGGCATGGGCCTGCTGAAAGGCGCCCGTACCAAAAGCGCCAACATCGTGGGCAGCACCATGCACCTGAACCCCCACGGCGATGCCGCCATTTACGACACCATGGTGCGTATGGGCCGTTCCAACGAAAGCCTGCTGGTGCCCTTTGTGGACTCCAAGGGTAACTTTGGCAAGGCGTACAGCCGCGATATGGCTTACGCCGCCGCTCGTTACACCGAGGCAAAGCTGGAACCCGTGTGTGAAGAGCTGTTCCGCGATATCGACAAGGATACCGTGGATTTTGTGCCCAACTATGACGGCACCACCACCGAACCAACGATGCTGCCGGTCACCTTCCCGACCATTCTGGCCAACAACACACTGGGCATTGCGGTCGGTATGGCGTCCAACATCTGTTCCTTCAACCTGGTGGAGCTCTGCAATGCAACCATCGCCCTGATGAAAGACGACCAGGCGGACCTGGCCCAGCTGATGCCCGCGCCGGATTTTGTCGGCGGCGGTTCCATCCTGTATGATGCCGCCGAGATGCAGAATGTGCTGGAAAAAGGCCGCGGCAGCATCCGCGTGCGCGCCCAGTGGGCTTACGATAAAGAGAACAACTGCATTGACATCACCCGCATTCCGCCGACCACAACGGTGGAAGCCATCATGGATAAGATCACCGAGCTGGTCAAACTGGGCAAGATCCGTGAGATCAGCGATATGCGTGATGAAACCGACCTGAACGGCTTGAAGCTGACCATCGACCTCAAGCGCGGCCAGGACCCGGACAAGCTGATGGCGCGTCTGTTCAAGGCAACCCCGCTGGAGGACAGTTTTGCCTGCAACTTCAATGTGCTGATCGGCGGCCAGCCCCGCGTGTTGGGCGTACGCCACATTTTGTTGGAGTGGATCGCATTCCGCTCCGAATGCGTGCGCCGCCGCACCTACTATGATCTGCAGGGCAAGCAAAAGCGTCTGCACCTGCTGCGCGGCCTGGAAGCTATCCTGCTGGATATTGATAAGGCAATTGAAATTGTGCGCAACACTGCGGAAGAATCCGAGGTTGTGCCCAACTTGATGATCGGTTTTGGCATTGACGAAGTGCAGGCTGAGTATGTGGCGGAAATCAAGCTGCGCCACCTCAACCGTGAGTATATCCTCAAACGCACCGAGGAAATTGAGGAACTGGAAAAGGCGATCGCAGACTTGGAAGATGTTCTCAAACGCCCCGCCCGCATCCGCAAGATCATTATGAACGAGCTGGGCGATGTTGCCAAAAAGTATGGCAGCCCCCGCAAAACGGAAATTCTGTACGACCTGCCGGACGATTCTGCTGCCGATGAGCAGAACGAGATCCCGGATTACCCGGTCACGGTGTTCTTTACGCGGGAAGGCTACTTCAAAAAAATTACCCCGCAGAGCCTGCGCATGTCTGGCGAGCAGAAGCTGAAAGACGGCGACGAGGTGGTTTATACCAAAGAAACCACCAACAGCGCCGAGCTGCTCTTCTTTACCAACCATGCCCAGGTGTACAAATCCCGCGCATCGGAATTTGCCGATACCAAGGCCAGTGTGCTGGGTGATTATGTCGCTTCCAAGCTGGAAATGGAAGAGGGCGAAGTGCCGCTGTTCATGACGGTCACAGTCGATTACCGTGGTTACATGCTGTTCTTCTACCAGAATGGCAAGTGTGCAAAGATCCCGCTGGCCAGCTATATGACCAAGCAGAACCGCCGCAAGCTGCTGAAAGCCTATAGCGATAAGGAAGAACTTGCCGCAATGCTGCACATTGAGGAAGAAACCGAGCTGGCCGTCTTCACCAGCGGCGGCACCGGTGGCCCACGCTTGATCCTGGTCGGCAGTGCGCTGATTCCCGAAAAGGCTACCCGCGATACCGCCGGTATCAACATGGTAACGCTGAAAAAGAACGCCCGAATCGCCAAAGTGCGCCTGGCGGCGGGGCTGGAACTGAAAGACCCGCATCGCTACCGCGTGCGCACCCTGCCCGCAGCCGGCGCGCTGCTCCGCCAGGAGGACACGACCGAGCAGATGAGTCTGTAAGGAGCAAAAAAAGGCAATGCAATCTTTTTCTGCACAAGGCAGGGTAAAGTTCTTGCATTTTGCTTTTTGGTATGTTATATTATAACCTGTATGAGAGTTAGGGCAGGCCGAAACATCCGTTTTGGCTGTGGCCTGAAAAGGAGTTGCTGTTAATCCATGACCGCTTATGAAATCGCGTTCGGCGTTGTGCTGATCATTGTTTCGGTTCTGATCGTTGTGTTCACTTTGTCCCAGACCCAGAAAGGGCAGGGCCTGTCTGCTGCCATTATGGGTGATAGCAGCTTTATGGCTGCCGGCCGCGAGCGTGGCCTGGATGCCAAGCTGGCCAAAGTGACCAAAATCTGCGGCGCTGTTTTCTTTGTAGCTACGCTGCTGGTTGGTGTGCTGAGTGCCCGCTTGTAATTGAATGAAAGGAGAACGGTCTGGCCAATTTTGTTGGCGTTCCGCTTTCCCTTATTCAGGAACCGTCAACGACCCGCCCAATACCGCGGGTCGTTTTTTATGGGAAAAATAAAAAGGTCACAATGGTGCAGGTGCTGCCGCGAAACCAAAGGCCACGCCTGCTATGGAAGGACCCTGCCGGGTGGCAGGGTGACGTAAACGAGGAGTAAAAACAAAGGCATGGGCCGCTGCCTGTGCCCAACCCAAAGGAGAAAACATGACACCATTACAGAAAAATATTCTTGCGGCGTGCAAGCGCCGCCCCCAGACCCTGCGTGAACTGCAGAATGCTTTGCAGGTGGATAATTCCCGCCTGCGCAACACCGTAACCGGCATGGTAGCTACCGGTATGCTGTCCGCCCGCAACGGTACCTATGTTCCGGGCTTTGCCGTGATGGAAAATACCGATGCTCCCGCGGGCATTCCCTGCACACTGGTCAAGCTGGCGGCCCGCTTCGGCTTTGCGTCCCGCGATGACGGCACCGGCGATATCTTTATTCCCGGCCGCGCCCTGCATGGTGCTATGCCGCAGGATAAAATCATCATCAAACTGTTCGACCACCCCCGTGTGGAGGGCAGCGCCGAGGGTGAAGTGGTGGAGGTGACCACCCCGCACAACACCTTTGCCGGTACCATTGTGCTGACTGAGGACGGCCGCCTTGCCGTGGAGCCGGACGGCTGCCGTGATGTGCGCATTGTGCTGGATAAAAAAGGCATCAACGGCGCACAGCTGGGGGATAAGGTCGGTGCTATCCTGACCAACCGCGGCCAGCGCCATATGGATCACCGCTGCGCTGTTGCCGAGCGCTTCGGCACTTCCGACCGCGCAGCAGAGTGCGCCAAGGCTGTGCTGTATGGCCGTGATGTCCGCCAGGAATTCCCGGAGGAGGTATTGGCCGAAGCTCACGCATATGATAACGCTCTCATCGACCCCGCCGAAGCTGCCCACCGCGCCGACCTGCGCGGTCTGCCGATCTTTACCATCGACTCTGCCGAGACCAAGGATATCGACGACGCCATCAGCCTGATGAAGACCCAGAACGGCGGCTATGAGCTGGGCGTTCATATTGCGGATGTCAGCCACTATGTCCGCCCGGACACCGCGCTGGATAAGGAAGCTTATGAGCGCGCAACTTCCATCTATTACGCGGATAAAGTCATCCCCATGCTGCCCACCCAGCTTTCCAACGGCATCTGCAGCCTCAATGAAGGGGAGGAGCGCCTGGCGTTCTCCTGCCTGATGCAGCTGGATGAAAGCGGCAATACCCATAGCTATCAGTTCGTCAAGAGCGTCATCCGCAGCCGTGTCAAGGGCGTTTATAAAGAAATTAACGCTCTGTTGGACGGCTCCAATGACCCGGCTCTGGTGACGAAATATAAAGACGTTATGACTCAGCTGCCCGCGATGACCGAGCTGTACGAAAAGCGCCTGGCTCTGCGCAAAGCACGCGGCGCGATGGACATCGAATCCGACGAAGCCAAGTTGGTCATGGACGAGGAAGGCCGCTGCGTGGATATCGTCAAGCGCACCCGCGGTGTGTCGGAGTGCATGATCGAAGAGTTCATGCTGCTGGCCAACCAGTGCGCTGCCAATGCGGGCCGCACCCATCATGTGCCGTTTGTGTACCGTATCCATGAAGCCCCCGATGCCGAGCGCATGGAAAAGCTGAGCAACACCCTGAAAGCCTGCGGCCTGAACGTCCACTTTGCCGGGGAAGTGCCCACCCAGCTGGAGCTTTCTGCCATTCTGGACGAAACCCGCGGCCAGCCCATCCAGATCCCGGTCCACACCGGTATCCTGCGCAGCATGCAGAAAGCTCGCTACTCTCCGGAGCCGAAAGGCCATTACGGCCTGGTGCTGGCAGACTATGCCCACTTTACCAGCCCCATTCGCCGTTACCCGGACCTTGCCATCCATCGCATCCTGACGGATATGCTGGTGGGCAAGCCGGAGCAGGAGCTCATCAAGGATTATACCGGTTTTGCCACCCACGCCAGCGAGCAGTCCAGCCGCCAGGAAGTTTCCGCCGTGCGCATTGAGCGCGATGTGGAGGACCTGTACAAGGCCGAGTATATGCACAACCACTTGGGCGAAGTCTACACCGGCACCGTGGCAGGCGTAACACCGCGCGGCATTTTTGTGGCGCTGGAAAACACCGTAGAGGGCTTTGTGCCTGCCGCACAGCTCTGCAAGGGCGAAGCCACTGTGGTGGAGGGTGTCAGCATTCTGGACCCGCTGACCGGAAAACGCTGGATGCTGGGCGACCCTGTCAAAGTGCAGGTGGCCGGTGCCAACGTTGCCCTTGGCCGCATTGATTTTGACTATATGCCGCTGTAATCATAGTTTTTTATAAAAAGAGCAAACCAATAAAAGCAAAGCTGCCGTCCCGTACTGATATGTACCCGGTTTTCTGGACACGGGTAAAAATCGAATAATAAAGGCAACACCGCACAATTCCCGCCTTGCGGCTTAAGCACCGCTCCGGCAGCTGC
>OHPC01000474.1_pt1 | contig 24739 bp, 18 predicted proteins | sample 1577631 | NCBI WGS metagenome assembly OHPC01 (sample SAMEA3879560, study PRJEB24766) | human gut metagenome | biome: human-associated habitat; feature: feces | place: USA | collected 1985/1987 | reverse complement strand
TCATAACGGGAGTAAACTACGGAGGATACGCCCAATGCGGAGGCCACTTCTGCCTGTGTAAGACCCTTGCGAGTGCGAATATCCTTGATGTTCACAGGCACGACCTCCTTCCAATATACTATATTAAATTATACTACCGGAACGGAATGCAATGTACTACCGTATCGGTAAATGGCTCGTTGACCAGATACCGTTTTGGTAGTATCATATTCCACAGGGGTAAATGCTTCGTGTCACTTCGCACCATCTCGGAATGCGGAGGAATACATGAACCTAAAAGAAATACGAGTCAGTCGCAAACTAAAAGTACAAGAGGTATCAGACTATCTGTGCTGCTTGCCATCTGTTTACAGCCGTTATGAGAATGGCAAACGAGAGCCATCCATCGATATTCTTCTGAAGCTGTCCAGGCTGTACGGCGTTTCAGTTGATTGTCTAATTGGAAATGATGAGGTCGTTGACACGAGCATAACCGAAAAAGAAGCTGCAATGATAAGCGCTATGCGTCAGGCGGACGAACGAGCCAGACAGGATGCAATTGCCTTATTAGAGCTGCATACAGGGAATAAGAAAATCTAAACAGAGAGGTGCAAAGTGACAGGAGCTTTGCCCTCTGTATCTTGAAAGGGCACCGTAAAAGCGGTGCTCTTTCTTTTAAGGTCGCAAGGCAGCACGCACTTTTGCGAGGTTAAAAGCAGGAAAAGTGCGAGCTTGGACACCGTTTTTGCCAAAATGGCTCAGTGAAAAGCGGTTATTGCCGAAACGGCGATGGAAGCAGATGTGTCACCACCTTATAATAATAGTAGTGACTTATGATCCCTATCTGCTTTGAGAAATGTGCGAGGTTAGAATGGAAGGTTCCGTTTACCAATACTACGCAAATGTCCGAACTGAGCCGGTTGAATGGCTATGGTATCCCTATATACCGCTCGGGAAGCTGACGGTGCTCCAAGGCGATCCCGGTGAGGGTAAATCTACATTTGCATTGAATGTCGTAGCAAGAATTACGACAGGACAGCCTATGCCGGATGGTGTTCCTGTTAAAGGAAAGCGCGTTGCGATCTATCAGTGTGCTGAAGACGGTATTGCAGATACAATAAAGCCCCGTCTCCAGCAGGCCGGAGCGGATTGTGAACGAGTAGCTTATATCATAGACAACGACATTGCATTGACACTGGAGGACGGTCGAATCGAAACAGCGATCAAGGACACACACGCCAGTGTATTTATTATCGACCCCATTCAGGCATTTATCCCGCCTGATGCAGATATGCAGAGTGCCACCAAGATGCGCTCTGTTCTGCGGAAGCTGGCAAATATTGCAGACCGCAACAAATGCGCTGTAATTCTCATCGGTCACATGAACAAAGGCGGCAGTAGCAAATCATTGTATCGAGGGCTTGGCTCTATCGACATTGCTGCTATTGCACGAAGTGTGCTCATGATCTCAAGAGATGAAAGCCGCCCTGACATTCGATACATGTATCCGATAAAATCGAGCCTTGCTCCGGAAGGACCTGCAATTGCTTTCTCGTTCAAAGAGCATGGCGGAATCGTATGGCACGGCAAATATGATCTGAATACCGCAGAACTCATGGACAGCATCACAGTAAAAACAACCAAGCGGGAACGAGCTCGTGCAAAACTGGTTCAGCTTTTGGAGCATGAGGATCGTCCGGCAAAAGAAGTATATGCCGGCCTTGCTGATATAGGCGTTGGAAGCCGTACTGTTGAGAAAGTAAAAAAAGAACTCCAAGTCACAACTTACCGTTCTGGCGGAAGTTGGTACTGGAGTTTGCCAAAACCCAAATAACCAATGATGTTTACCGGGAGATGAGATGATGGAGAACTTGGTTTGGAAAGCCTACTATCACAGTATGAGTGGGCATGAGATTCGGCCATTTAACATATTTGAACATGGGAGATTCAGAGAAGAAGTACGGAAGCTCTTGCTGAAATGCACCCTGAAGGGCGAGGACACCGACGCCATCAAGGCCGCCACCGAGGAGCTGACGCAGGCCTTCTATAAGATGAGCGAGAAGCTGTACCAGCAGCAGGCGCCTCAGGGCGACGCTGCTGCCCAGCAGCCCGGCGGCGACACCGGCGCACAGGGCGGCCAGTATTACGACGCCGACTACAAGGTCGTGGATGATGACGACCAGAATAAGTAAGCATCCTGCGCCCCGCAGCGCAGCTTGACCACCGGAAAGGGGCAGGGCTTCCTGTCCCTTCCTGTGGCGTTTGGAACCAGATGATATCCGGCCGTCTTTCCGGCCGCCGGATATTCCCGGAGAAGGGAGAAACGCCGGTATGGCAGAAAAACGAGACTATTACGAGGTCCTTGGCGTAGACAAAAACGCCAGCGAGGACGAGATCAAACGGGCCTATAAAAAGCTGGCCCGCAAATATCACCCGGACATGAACCCCGGCGACAAGGAGGCCGAGGAGAAGTTCAAGGAGGCGGCCGAGGCGTACGATGTGCTCTCCAATCCCGAAAAGCGAGCCAGATACGATCAGTTCGGCCATGCCGGAATGAGCGGTGCGGCCGGAGCCGGCGGCGGGTTCGGCGGATTCGGCGGCGGGTTCTCGATGGAGGACATCTTCTCGCAGTTCGGCGATATTTTCGGGGGTCATTTCAGCGGCGGAAGTTATCGGACCTCTTCGAGCGGCGGCCGTCGCGTAAGCCGTGGTACGGATATCCGTGTGCGGGTGAAGCTCTCCCTGGCGGAGATCGCTGCCGGAACGGTCAAGAAGCTCAAGATCAACAAGCAGATCGCCTGTCCTAAATGCGGAGGTACGGGAGCCAAGGACGCCAACTCCTATTCGACTTGTTCGACCTGCAACGGAGCGGGGTATGTGAATCGTGTCGAAAATACCTTTTTCGGTCGGATGCAGACCCAGAGCGTGTGTCCCACGTGCGGCGGTACGGGCAAGGTGATTACCAATCCCTGCGACGAGTGCAAGGGCGAAGGGACGATCAAAGGCTCCGAGGTGGTGGAGATTCGGATTCCGGCCGGTGTGGGCGATGGAATGGTATTGACGGTGTCGGGCAAGGGAAATGCGGCTCGTCACGGCGGTGTGAACGGTGATTTGCAGGTGGTGATCGAGGAGGAGCGGAATCCGGAATTGCTGCGCGACGGAAACGACCTGATCCATAATCTGAATATTACGGTTCCGACGGCTTTGCTCGGCGGTTCGGTCGAGGTTCCGACGGTCGATGGCCGGGCGCGGATCAAGATCGCACCGGGTACGCCTGCGGGCAAGGTGCTGCGGCTGGCCGGCAAGGGCTTGCCCGACGTGAACGGTTACGGACGCGGCGATATACTGGTCGTGGTGGATGTTACGGTCCCCGCCAAGCTCAATGCCGAGGAGAAGCGGTTGGTGGAGCAACTGGCCGCACAGCCTTCCTTCCAGCGGGCCGAGGCGTCCAAAGGACACAACATTTTCGACAGGATGAAGAGTTTCTTCCGGTAATTTCCGGTCGAAAAGTGAGAGCTCCCGGAGTGACATGGCTGGTTATTCCGGGAGTTTTTCGTATCTTTACCGAAGAAATAACCGGTTTGGACGGCTGCATTCCGATCGGGCGTAACACGACGTGTTGCGGGCCCCGTATTTTTTGCGGATGACGATGAAGCGGGCCGATGCAATTCGTCTGTTCGGAGCCTCGCCCGGGCCGCTGCTGTCTTCACCTTAAAAAACAGAATTTTATGTCCGGTTTTACGCCGTTTAAGAAACACGCCAATAAATTCAACTACCTGCCGCGCTACTACGATCCCGAGAAAGAGGAGCGCGACCGGCGTCGTGCCGAGCTGCGCGGCGAACGGGCCGAGGATGCGGGCAAAGAGTATAAGCCGGGACAGTATATCCGTACGCAAAGCCAGGCCCGGGCAGCCCGCCGCCGCGAAGAGATGTCGCGAGGCTCCGGCCGTATGTGGATGATGGTCGTACTGGTCGTGCTGGTGCTTTTGTTCTTGGTGTTCGGCTATCCGCGTGTGGTCGCGTTCATTTCCGACATGCAGAAACCCAAAACCCCGCAGACCGAGGAGTTCAATCCCTACACTCCGATTACGGTCGTCCCTAACGATTATGAGGAGTAATGGCTGATCGTATCAAATTACTGCCCGAGGTCGTTGCGAACCAGATTGCCGCCGGTGAGGTGGTGAACCGTCCGTCGTCGGTGGTGAAGGAGATGATGGAGAACGCGATCGATGCCGGAGCCCGCAGCGTGAAGGTCAATTTCCGAGACGGCGGCAAGGAGCTGATTCAGATCGTGGACGACGGTTGCGGCATGTCGCCCATCGACGCCCGCATGGCTTTCGACCGGCATGCTACCAGCAAGATCTCTTCGCTGGACGATATTTATGCGCTCAAGACGTTCGGCTTCCGGGGCGAGGCGCTCGCGTCGATCGCCGCCGTGTCGCAGGTGGAGCTGCGTACGCGCCAGGCGGAGGATGAAGTGGGTACGCTCACGACGGTCAATGGCGGTGAGTTCGTTTCGCAGACCCTCGCGGCTTGTCCTGTGGGGTCGCAGTTTTATGTGCGCAATCTGTTCTACAACGTGCCTGCCCGCCGTAAGTTCCTCGAAAAGAGTACGACTTCCACGGGGCAGATCAAGTCCGAGTTTCAGCGGGTCGCGCTCTGCAATCCGCAGGTGGGGTTCGAATTGCTGATGAACGATCAGCCGCTCTATCGGTTGCCCGCTGCTTCGCTGGCTTCGCGGATCGTCGATGTGGTGGGGCGTCATATCAAACAGAACCTGCTGGAAGTCGATGCCGACACGTCGATCGTGCGGGTGACGGGCTTCGTGGGCCGTCCCGCTGCCGCCAAGAAGAGCAATAGTTCGGAACAGTATCTTTTCGTGAACGGGCGTTATTTCCGCTCCCCCTATTTTTTCAAGGCGATCCTGAAGGCTTACGAGAAGCTGATTCCCGATGCCTGTTCGCCCTCCTATTTTCTCTACCTGACGATCGACCCTTCGCGGATCGACGTCAATGTCCATCCCCAGAAGACCGAAGTCAAGTTCGCTGACGAAGAGGCCGTGTGGCAGATCATCAACGCTGCCGTGCGGGAAACTCTCGCCAAGACGGGAGCGGTGCCGCTCATGGATTTCGATCAGACGGACAGCGTCGAGATTCCGGTGCTGACCAAAGGGGCCGTTTACCGTGAACCCAAGGCGATGTCGAACGAGAGTTACAACCCTTTTCGTGCGGATTACGCTTCCGATGTGTCGGAACGGATGCCCGACGTGGATTTTTCGGGCTTCGACGCTCCTTACGACGGGGAGATGCCTGCCGGAAAGGGTGTGGGGGCGGAGGATCGATACGACGAGATGATCCCTTCTGCCGGGTTCGCTCCGACCGAAATGGAGTTCATTCCTTCTGCCGGGGAACCGGTGCAACAACGGCTGATGGACGATCCTGCGGCTTGTTTCAGCGGTGTGACGGTGCTCGGCAACGGGTATGCCTCGGCGCTGTACGGCGGCAAGTGGGTGGTCGTGGACCTGCGCCGGGCGCGGGAACGGGTGTTGTACGACAATTACCTGCTGCTCCTGACCAACGGATCGTCGGTCAGCCAGCAGCTCCTTTTCCCGGAGCGTCTCGCGTTTTCGGAAAACGAATATGCGTTGCTCGAGGAGAATGCGGTCGATTTCGCGGCGTTGGGTTTCGACCTGGAGTTTTGCGGCGGCGGAGCCGTCGAGGTAAAGGGCGTTCCGGCCGACATTCCGCACGATACGATCGACCGGTTGATTTACGAATTGCTGCAGGAGTTCGCCGTGCCTGTGGACGTTCAGGCATTGCGGCGCGAGAAGATCGCCGCTGTCATGGCTTGCAGCGGAGCCCGCAGCATGTCCCGTACGATTTCGACGGAGGAGGCCGAATCTCTGCTGGGGCAGCTCTGCGAAGGCGGGAATGTCAGCTTCACGCCTTCGGGCAAGGCGGTCATGGCCGAAATCACACTGGAAGAAATCCGCAATAAACTTGGTTGAGAGGTTGCCGGAAGGGATATAATCGTTACATTTGCATCTAAATCTTACTTTGTCTATGAATAATAGCCGCTATTTTTCTTCGACGCCTCCCGTAGTGCTGAACCTGATTATCATCAATGCGTTGATGCTTCTTGCGACCGAGCTGCTGCCTGTCGGGAACAGAATCGTCGGGGCGCTGGCGCTTTTCAACGTCGAGAGTCCGTTGTTCCATTCCTACCAGTTGGTGACTTATATGTTTCTGCACGGTGGATTTTCCCACTTGTTTTTCAATATGTTCGCCTTGTGGATGTTCGGTCGTACGCTCGAATACGAGTTGGGGTCGAAGCGCTTTCTGACCTACTACATGGTGTGCGGCGTCGGTGCCGGGGTGTTGCAACTGTTGGTCGGCTGGCTGGAATACCGCTATGGCAATGTCGGTATGATGGCCCTGATGGTGCCGACGGTCGGAGCTTCGGGTGCCGTGTTCGGTCTGCTGCTTGCTTTCGGCGTAATGCACCCCAATGCGGTCATCATGCTGCTCATTCCGCCGATTCCGATGAAAGCCAAGTGGTTCGTGGTCGTGTATGGCGTGATCGAACTTTTCTTCGGCATTTCGGGCCGGATGGACGGTGTCGCCCACTTCGCCCATGTCGGCGGTATGTTGTGGGGATTCCTGCTGCTCTATTATTGGAAACACAAAGGGGTGATCCGCTATTGATCGATGAGCAGGGAGTATTACGACGATTACAGACACGGTGCTTCCCGGAAACGTCGGAAAAGTTTGCCGGGCAGCGTGTTCAACGGGGTGATGCTGATCCTTTCGGTCGCGACGGGTGCGGCCATGATCGTAACGCTGCTGGCACCGTTCGTGCACCCGGGGCGAACCTGGATTTTTCCGGTGCTGGGGTTGGTCGCTCCGGCGGTTTATGTAATCACCCTGCTGGTGACGTTGTACTGGATCATTCGGTGGCGGTGGCGCATTGCCCTTCCGCTTGTCGTACTGTTGCTGGCGGGCCTTTTCAAGGTGCCGCTCTTCCTGAAGCCGGAGTTGCGCCGTCATTACGGCGAAGAGACGAGCTTCGGCCGGGGGGTGATCACCCTGCTGACTTTCAATGTTCGCAGTTTTTATAACGACCGGGGACAGTGGAGTTTCGACGGGGTGACGGAGGTGATCCGCCGTGTGAATCCCGATATTGTCTGCTTACAGGAGTTCAACCGTACCTCGAGCAAGGCCGAAGAGTTGGATTCGCTGTTATCCGATTACGATCGTACGGTGGTTATGGAGGGGAACAGACGGGATCCTGTATTTCCGCTGGCGCTTTATACCAAATACCGGATCCTCGGAAAATCTCATTCGATATTGGGTCCTATGAAGCAGGACGGGCAGTCGGTATGGGTGGATCTGCTGGTGGGGGACGATACGATTCGGATCTTTAACAACCACTTGCATTCGACCGCAATTACCGTGCATGACGATAAGTATCTTTCGGAGCATCAGTTTCTTACGGATACCGCTGGCGGAGCGAAAATCAAGAATATCTTCCGCAGGTTCCGCGACAACAGCATGTTGCGGGCGGCACAGGCGGACACGATCGCTCGGGCGATCGCTGCGACTCCGGGCTGTAAGATCGTTTGCGGTGACTTTAACGATACGCCTATGTCCTATGCCTATCGGGTGATGGCACAAGACCTCGACGATGCTTTCCGGGCGAGCGGTAAGGGGTATTCCTATACTTTTCGCGGATTCATGGATGTTTTGCGGATCGATTACGTCCTCTATTCCGAAGATTTGGAGTGTCTCGATTACCAGGTTTTGTACGATGTGGATTTGTCGGATCACTATCCGGTCGTAGTCCGGTTGAGGCCGGTTAAAAAATAGTTGTTGTTATGATTTTGGATTCATTGAGAAACTGGGCTTTTTATTGCGGGGCCGATTCCCGGTTGAAGCGGGCGTTGGAATACCTCGCAGCGGCCGATTTGAATACTCTTGAGCCGGGGCGGTACGAGATCGAAGGAGCTGAAATTTTTATGAAAGTGACAGAAGGGGAGCTCAAACGGGAAGAGGAGGCTTCGCTGGAGGTGCACGATAAATATATCGACGTACAGGTATTGATCGCCGGCGAAGTCGAAACGATGGGTTGGCGGGAGCGTCGGGAGTGCCGTGTTCCCCGGGGGCCTTTCGATGCGGAAGAAGACATTCGGTTTTTTGCAGACCGGCCGCAGCTTTTCGTCGGGATCAGGCCTGGACAGTTCGTCGTTTTCGGTCCCGAGGACGCCCATGCTCCGATGATCGGTCGGGGACGGATCAAAAAGGCGGTCGTAAAGGTGATGAAATAGGGGCTTGTGCCGCGTGTCGCAGGACTCGGAAAGAGATAGAAACTAAACAGGGACGGTGCCAATGACGGCACCGTCCCTGTTTATTGCGGACGAATCGGGATTTTCTACCGGATTTTTTCGGCAATGGCTTTGGCAAGTGCCGTGCAGCATTGTGCCCCCTGATCGTCGTATCCCTGTTTCATTTCTGTCGGCTGGCAGATGGCCTCCCATTTCATTTTCTGGGCGAATTCTCCCAGCAGGCGTACCGCTGCTCCAGCCCAGGTATAGGAGCCGAAATAGGCGAATTTCCGGCAGGGAATGCAACGTTCGCTGATTTTTTGCAGCAGGGACCCGACTTCGGGGAAGAGTTCGCCGTTGTAGGTCGGAGAACCCACGATCAGCGTGTCGTATTTGAAAATGTCGCGGATGACATTCGAAATGTCGGCATACGAAAGGTTGTAAACGATGATGTTTTTTACACCCTGTACGGCCAGCTCCCGAGCGATTTTCTCGGCCATCTGGGCCGTATTGCCATACATCGAACCATAGGCGATCACCACACCCGGTTCGCCTTCGTAGCGACTCAACTGATCGTAGATACCTATTACGCGCCCGATTTCCTGCTGCCATACGGGGCCGTGCGTCGAGCAGATCGTTTCGATGGGAAGGCCGCTCAGTTTTTGGAGGGCTTTCTGTACGGGGGCGCCGTATTTGCCCACGATGCAGGCGTAGTAGCGGCGCATCTCGTCCCAGAAATGGTCCAGCGAAAGCTGGCTGTCCAGGATACCGCCGTTCAGGGCACCGAACGTGCCGAACGCATCCGCCGAGAAGAGTACCTTGTGTTCGGGGCAATAAGTGACCATCACTTCGGGCCAGTGAACCATCGGCGCCATATAGAACGAGAGGTTTTTTTGGCCGAGCGAAATGCTTTCGCCCTCTTTGACTTCCCGGGTGAGGGTATGGATGCCGTAATATCCGTCGAGCATCTGAAGGGTTTTGGCATTGCCCACGATCTGCATCTCGGGGTAGAGCAGGCGCAGGGTTTTGATCGAAGAGGAGTGGTCCGGCTCCATGTGATCGACCACCAGGTAATCGATCGGCCGGTCTTTCAGGATCGCGCGGATATTGTCGATGAACTGTTCGCCGAACGATACTTCGACCGTGTCGATCAGAGCGACTTTTTCGTCGATGACCAGGTATGAGTTGTAGGAAACGCCGTAAGGAAGCGACCACAGCGATTCGAAACGGGTCGTGGTGCGGTCATTGACGCCGACGTAGTGTATTCCGGGTAATATTTCTGTAAAAGCCATAAATTGTTTAGGTTTTGATTCGGCGCGAAGATACGAAAAAAATCGTTTCGATCCATTGCTGCCGAATTTTATATATTATAAGGTGTCGAATAAGAGCGGGGTGTAAAACCGGTATTTTTCCGCTGCTTTGTCGGGCAAATGGCTTTTCCGCGCCGGTCAGATCTTAAATTGGTCAATATGGGATTTGAAAGGAGATAAATCCGAATATACGTGCTTTTTTTGATTATTTTGAATACGGTTATTTGCTTATGAAGCAATTAATTTCTATATTTGCTCGGAACTTTTTATTTCAAACTCAATTTTTAAATTAACGCTTATGATTAAGAAAATTGTACTATCGTTAATTACTGTACTGAGTTTCTGTTCGTTGGCTCTTGCGCAAAACAAGCAGGTGACGGGTACGGTTACCGATGAGAAGGGAGAACCTATCATCGGTGCTACGGTTGTGGCAGAGGGTACGTCTGCCGGTACGACGACCGGAGGAGACGGGCAGTTTACATTGACGGTTCCCGCCAATGCGACGCTCTCGATCTCTTTTATCGGTTACGAAACCCAGAAGGTGAGCGTAGCCGGTAAGACGCATATCGACGTGACTCTCGGGGAAGAGGCTACGGGCATCGAGGATGTCGTGGTGATCGGTTATGGTACGGGTAAGAAGATCGGTTCGGTGATTGGTTCTGTAGATCAGGTGAAGTCCGAGAAGATCGAAAACCGTCCCAGCACCAACGTCGTGGACGCTTTGCAGGGTCAGGTAGCCGGTCTTCAGATTATGACCGGTAACGGTGAGTTGACTTCGACTTCTTCGATCCGTATTCATGGTCTGGGTTCTATGGGTGCCGATACGTCGCCGCTGATTCTGTTGGACGGTGCGCCGATTCAGGCTTCGACGCTGCAGACGATCAACCAGAACGATATCGCTTCGGTGAACGTCCTCAAGGACGCTTCGGCGACTTCGATCTACGGTTCGCGTGCTGCCAACGGTGTTATCTATGTGCAGACCAAAACCGGTCGTCGCAACCAGGAGAGTGTCGATGTGACGCTTACGGGACAATACTCCATGTCGAGTGCCGTAGCGCCTGAATTGAATATGATGAGTGCGAACGAGATGTTGGATTATATCGGTGCGGCTGTTGCCGTTCGTTTGTCGGGCGATGCCTTGACGACTCCTGATAAGATTGCGTCCGGCCGTCAATATTTTATCCGTAATTTCGGTCTGGCTAAGTTCATGGATGAGAACTATAATCCTATGAATGACTACAAGTGGTGGAACGAGATTCTTGAGAGAAATGCGCCGATGTATCAGGTCGATCTGTCGGTTTCGGGCGGCTCGGCGAAGACCTCTTACTATTTCTCGGGTAACTATGCCAATAAGACCGGTATTCTGCCCGGTTCGGAGTTGGATCGTTACAACTTCCGTACGAATATCGATACCAGGGCTAACAACTGGCTGCGTTTGGGCTTGAACCTCGGTTTGGGTTATCAGCACAGTTCGGTTGCTGATACGGATGAATCGATGGGCGGTCTGTATGTATCGAACCCGGTGATGGCATCGTTGATTACGCCTCCTTACCAGCCTCTCTATGACGATAACGGTCAGATGCTCAATTTCTTTGATGCTACCCAAGCCATCAACCCGTTGATGACTGCAGACTATATGCCTCGCTGGCAGAATCGTATTACGATGAATGGTATGGCTTTCATTGAACTGACTCCGGTGAAGGGGCTGACGATCCGCTCCTCTCTTGCTGTGGATGCTTTTGACTGGCGTTCACACGGTGCGTCCAGCCCTGAAACTCCTACTCCTTCGGGTAAGTTCGGTACTGGTAGTGCCAGTGAACTGTTCCAGCGTTTCTATGAATGGACTTGGACCAATACCGCCGAGTACAAGCATACTTGGAATGAGGTTCATAACTTTACGGCGCTGCTCGGTGAGGAAACCCTCTATCGGAATAACAACAGCTTCTCTGTAGCTTCGATCGGTATCACCTCTTCGCGCTTCCTGAATATCGCGATGGGTACGGAAGTTTCCGGCGGTCTGCCGACCTACAGCATCGCACAGTCAGCTTCGAATTCTGTATTTGGCCGTCTTGAATATAACTTCGCAGAGCGTTATTTCATCAGCGGTTTGTTGCGTAACGACGCAAGCTCGCGTTTCGGTGAGAACAACCGCAATGCGCTTTTCTGGGCTGTCGGCGGTATGTGGAATATCAAGAATGAGACGTTCCTGCGCGACAATCAGACTATCAGTGATTTGAGTCTGAAAGTGTCTTACGGTACACAGGGTAACTCCGGTATCGGTGACTACAACCACCGTCAATATATGGCTGCGGGTTCGGCTTACGGCGGTTACACGACTTGGATGGTATCCGGTATCGGTAACCCTGATCTGATGTGGGAGAGCCAGAATACATTGACCGTGGGTGCCAATATTGAGTTGTGGAGAAAACTCTCTCTCTCGATTGAATACTATCGCCGTCAAACCAACGATATGCTGATGTCCATTCCGTTGGCTCCGTCAGGTGGTTACAGCGGTCGTGCCGGTAACGTCGGCGGTATGCGCAACTCCGGTATCGACCTTTCGTTGAACTACGATATTTACGCTTCGAAAGACTGGTTCGTGAATTTCCACGCGACTTTCAACTACAACAAGAACCAGCTGACCGATCTTTGGGAACCGGGTCTTGAATTCGCTTATATGGGCAACGGTCTGCAGGCTTACAGCGTAGGTGATCCGTTCCCGACTTGGACAATGCAGGAGTGGCGCGGTGTCGATCCTGAAACCGGTCTGGATACCTGGACTACGGCAGACGGCGGCATTACTTCCAATTTCAACCAGGCTGCTTTGGTGAATCTGGGTACTTCGCTTTATGCGCCTTATACCGGCGGTTTCGGTGTGACAGCCGCATGGAAGGGACTCAGCCTGACGGCAGACTTCTCTTGGGTTCACGGCAACTACGCGCTCAACAATACGATGTATTTCGTTGCTAATGCCGATATGGGACTCTCTTCCCAGTTCAACCAGTGCGACCTGGCATGGGACTATTGGCAGCAGGAAGGCGACCAGGCGAGATATCCCCGTCTGGACCAGGCGATCAATTTTGACAGCCGTATGCTTGAGAAGGCTTCGTTCCTGCGTCTGAAGTATATCCAGTTGGCTTATACGCTCCCGAGCCATATTATGGAGAAGACGAAGTTCATCAAGGGCCTTAAGGTTTGGGTCGGTGGCCGTAACCTCTGGACTGTGACGGGCTATAACGGCCTGGATCCTGAGGCTGCAGAGAAGGGTGTCGATGTCGATACTTATCCGAATACGCGCGAGTTCACTTTCGGCCTTGAGTTTAAGTTCTAATTTTCAGTGTTCATTATAAAAAAATAAATACAAGGCTTAGACTATGAAAAAGATAATAAATTCGATTTTGGCATTCGTTACCCTCTTTTCTGTGACGTCGTGCGACTTGGATATGGACCCCGAAACGGCGATCCGGCCCGAGGATGCGTACACCATGGAATATTGCGAGGGTGTGAGAGGTTACGTTTATGTGGACCTGAAAGCGCTCCTTTCCGGTGGTTTCTACTCGATACCGGACCTTTATGTGGATGTTCTGAATGTTTGCATCGGTAGCGGTAATCAGGGTATCTATCCTTTCAACTGGCGTTTGTATCCCACTGATCAGGATGTAACGTCGTTCTGGTCCAGTTATTATACGACGATGATGCATATCAACTATGCGATCCGTCATATGGATGCAGCTTATGAATATCTTACTCCCGACGAGCAAAAGAAAGTGGATGTTTACAAAGGCGAGATGTATTTCTTCCGCGCCTATGTAATGCACCGTGCCGCGCTGCTTTTCTGTGAGGACTATGATCCGGACAAGGCCGCTGATCAGTTGGGTCTTCCCTATCCGAAAGAGTGGGAGCCGGAAGCGAAACTGGCTCGCGGTACGTTGGCAAAGTTGTATGAGAACGTAGAGGCAGACCTCGTAGAAGCTGAAAAAACCGTGACTGCTCAGGGTACTCCGACGGATCAGATTTACCTGACCAAAGATGCCATTACCGCATTCCGCGCCGAGCTGGCACTGCATCTCCACCAGTACACGGAGGCCAGCCAGTATGCCCAGTCGCTTTACGGCACCTATCCTTTGGTGACAACGGCTGAAGGTCTCGAAAGAATGTGGCGCGAGGATACTTCTACCGAGAATATCCTGCAGTTGGAGGTATTGCGTACGACCATGACGACTGTGAACTCGTTCGGTAGCTATCTGAACAGCAGCTGGAAGCCGAATTTGGGGGAATACTTTTATGCTCCTACCTATATTCCGGAGCAGCATATTGTCAAGTTGTTCAAAGATGCCGATTTCCGTACGGATATTTTCCTTGTTAAGAATGCCAATGTTACGATCAGTGGAAATAAGGGGGTCGGAGTTCTTATTGGTAAGTTCCGCGGTAACAAGAATTTCCAGACCAATACGACTACGTTGGTTTATCGCAACAGACCCAAGATGTTCCGTATCTCCCAAATGTATCTGGTCGATGCCGAGGCGCAGTATCGTTTGGACCCTGCTAAAGGTTTGGATCCGCTGAACCAGTTGCGTACGGCCCGCGGTCTGGCGGCTCTTGCTATGAGCGATGTGGAGAAGGATGTTACGTTGCTTGACGGCACGAAGATATCTGGACTTTTCAATGCTATTCAGGAAGAGCGCGGCCGCGAGATGCTTGCCGAGGGTACGCGTCTTTACGACCTGAAGCGTTGGGGGCAGGGTTTCCAGCGTAATGTCAATACGAGTCTTGCTCCTTTGGTTGACAATGTGTCTTATTTGCAGACTATGAAACAGACTGCTGGTAGCCCGAAGTTCGTATGGCCGATTCCGAATAGCGAGATGACGCAGAACCCGAATTTCGGTAGCCAGAACCAGGGATATTTGTAATAGATATCTTTGATCTGACAAGATATGTGAAGGATCGACCCGTTACGGGTCGATCCTTTTTATTTTGCGATCATATTGAATGAATGGGTTGGTATGGATTCTCCTTTTTCGTTGAGAGGTTCAGCTTCTCTTTTCTGACGCGGTTTGGAAATGGATTCGGGATTCCGGATATACTGTCGCAGGAGGATTTTCGGACCTTGCAGTCTGATGCAAATAATCCGGAATAATGCAATATGCTTGTTTTTTCTTGGTGATAAGTGGGCTCTTTATCGGTCGGGATATTTTTGTCAATGTGGTGCGTGTCCCGGGGTGTTCGGGAAAGCGGTGATATTTATGTGTTCGTTCGTAGCACACTTCCGGATTTTGTTGCCGGGCACGAGCGATGCCGGTGGCGTTGTCTTTTCTCTCTTTTGGGTATAGGGAAAAGGGAGGGGAGGATCCGCAAAACAGTGTGTCGGAGGCGGGATTCAGGCTTTTCCCTTGCTTCGGGTAAGGCCCTGCGGCAGGGCGAGCGATAGCCGTGAGAAGCTGACGACGGAACCGGCCAGGGCAAACCCTCCGGCAAGCAACAGGGCGATATGGCAGCCGTTTTCCGGGTCGATATGGAACAGCAGGGCTACCAGAGCCGCTCCGGTCGTCTGTCCCGTGAGCCGGGCTGTTGCCAGCATACCGCTGGCGCTTCCGCTTCGCTCGGGCGGTGCGGAGGCGATCAGGATGCTGTTGTTGGGAGATTGGAACAGGCCGAATCCGAGGCCGCAGAGCAGGAGTCGCCAGACGATGTCGGCGACGTGGGGTTGCTCGGGCAGAAAAGCCAGCAGAACCACGCCCGCCGCCATGATAAGCAGTCCTACGCCGCCCATGGCTCCTGCGTGGATCCGTTCGACCAGCAAGCCGGCGATCGGAGCCACGACCATAATGATAGCGGGCCAGGCAGTGAGGATCAGGCCCGTATGTACTTCTGTATATCCGAATGTCTTTTGCAGGTAGAAGGGAAGCGCGACCATAGCGAGCATCTGGGCGATGAACGAGCAGATCGAGGTGATGACCGAAACGGAGAAGATCGGGATGCGCAGCAGGTCGAAGGGGAGGATCGGATAGGGTTTGTGGAGCTGGCTGCGCACGAACAGTGTGCCGATGAGGACCAGCAGGATGACGCTTATTCCGATATAGCTGGGTTTGAGGCCGTGCGAGTAACCTTCGATCGAAGCGATCAGCAATCCGAAGGTGAGGGCGTTCATCAACCCGTCCCGCCAGTCGAAGTGGCGGCCCCGGATGCGTACCGGGTTTTTAGGCAGGAATCGGTAGCTCAACAAACACGCGATGAGTCCGATCGGGATGTTGATAGCGAAAAGCCAGGGCCAGGTGGCGATGGAGAGAATGCCCGAAGCCAACGTAGGGCCGGCCACCGAGGAAACGGCTACGACCGTAGCGTTCACGCCCATTCCGCGTCCCAAGTGTCGGCGGGGGTATATCAGGCGGATCAGTGTGGTATTGACGCTTGTGATGGCTGCCGCCCCGAATCCCTGGCAGACGCGGGCCGTGACCAGCGTGGCGAGAGAGTCGGACAACGTGCAGCCCAGTGAGGCGACGATGAAGATACCCAGTCCCCCGATGTAGATTTTACGGTAGCCGATCACGTCGCCCAATGCTGAAAACGAGAGCAGGGAAACCACGATGGCTAACTGATAGGCATTGACGATCCAGATCGAATTGGCCGACGAGATGCCCAGCATACGGGCCATGGTCGGCAGAGCGACGTTGGCGATGGCTCCGTCTATGACCGAGAGCGATACGCCGAAAGCTACGGCGAGGATGGCCCAGAATCGGGTCGGCATGGGAAGGCCGTCCCACTCCCTGTTGCCGGCCAGACGGGGTGCTGCACCCTGTATCGGAATTTGTTGCAGACCTGCTTTCATCGTAAAAGAATCCTCTTGCAAAGGTGCGGAAAAAGCCGCGTGCAAGGTAAATTTATCGGCATTTTGTCGGGCGAAGTACCTAAAGCGGAGGCAAAGGTACGAATAAATACGGTCGGATGGACCGTCCGTCGGCATTTTCGGGTGTCTGGAAGCAGCCGGATATTTGTGGGAGAAAACGACCGGTTCGACGTTTTGCGGGGCAGGATGTGCCGGTCAGAGGATTTTCTGGAATGCGATGCGAGGATCTCCGGCGTAATGTATTTCTCCGCAGCGGACGAAGCCGAATTTGGCCAGCAGGCGGAGCATGCAACGGTTGTCGAAGTTGGTGTCTATCCGGAAGCTGCCTGTGCCGCGCTCCCGGGCCAATGTCATGGTGCGGCGCATGAATTCGGTCGCTATGCCCTGTCCTTTGACCTCCTGTGCGACGGCCAGACGGTGCAGGACGACGTATGGGGCTTGGTCGAGCCACGTGCCGTCGATTTCGGCATAGGCCGGTTCGCCGTCGAAGACGACAGCCCCGTAAGCGACGACGAGTCCTGTGTGAGTACATAGTACGTGGCCGTATCCGCGGTCGATGTCGTCCGTTATATGTGCCGCCGCCGGGTAGCCGTTCTGCCATTGGCGACTTCCCCGCAGGCGCATCTGCGCCTGGGCCTGGCGGATGATCGTGCAGATACGCTCCAGATCGTCGGGAAGTGCCGGGCGGAAGAGCAGACTGTCTGTCTGAAGGACGGTTGTCGTTGCGTTCATCGTCTTGCGAAAAATTTTTAGGAAGGGACGGGTAGTTCGGTCGTGCAGGGTGCGGGACGAAAAAGCGTTGGATTTATTCCGCCGTAACGAACATCCGGCCGAAGTCGAAGACGATGCGGTCGAACTTTTCGAAAAGGTCCATTCCGAGCGAACCGAAATAGGGTTGTTCGGATGCGGGGCCGAAGTCAGCTGTGACGGTCACCTTTTTCAGGGTGCGGGAGCCGTTGCCGATCGTGAAGGTTATATTCTTCAGGTCGTAACCCGTACCTCGCAAAATTCCGCCGAAACCTCCTGCGGCCGTTTCCCGCTTTTTCCCGCTGCGGTCGATCTCTTCGCGGTGCAGGGTGTAGTAGTTCGGCGAAAGTCCCGTGCGGGAGTTGCCCGTGTCGAAGACCATCGGGACGGTGTCTTTTCCGGCGACGAGCGTGTTGAGAATATATTGTCCCGAGGAGGTGTCGTGCATCAGGTTTCGCCCGCTTGCAGGGGTCGGTTCCGGAGTGGCGGGCAGGAGAAAGAAACCCTCTTTGGGGCGAAGCTCGATCTGGCCGGCCAGACGCATGAAGTCGGTGCCGAGGACGGCTTCGATATGGCCGATTTGGTCCGAAGCCTCGTCGTTGTCGAAGACCATGAAGTAGGGGTGGCGGATCGTGACCGGTCCGATCTGCATGGAGTCGGTCGTGGCGAATTTCACGAATCCGTTGCCGCCGATACCGCTCACGGAAATCGAATCGCAGATGATTTCGAGGTCGTGGCGCTTGGCGAATTCCGCCGAAACGAAGCTGGCGCCGCTGCAACCCGTGTCGAAGATGAAGCGCTCGGTGCGGCCGCCGATCGTTATGTCGGTATAGAAGTTATGGACCTTTTTGTCCGTGCCGTCCAGCGGGCTTTTGACCGTTTCGCTTCCGACGGTCAGCGGCAGCCGGATTTCGCCGTCGGGTTTCGTGAGCGACGTGCGCGGATGTCGGGCCATGGTTTGGAACCACCGTTGGGTCGCCAGGGTCGAAGCCCTCTCTTCCTCGCTCTGTCCGGCAGCGAACTGGGTGAGCAGGTCGGCCGCCTGTTCGTAGGCGCCCAGCTCCTGCAGGTTGCCGATAAGCATGGAGAGGAGCCAGCCGAGCATCGAGCCTTCGGGATCGGCGAAGAGTTCCTGTTGGTAGTCGTTGAGCAGCGTCCCGATGGCATTGCAGCTCTCCGGCAGCCGGTTGAAATGACTGCCCAGAGAGGCTTCGCAGAGCAGCCGGACGAAGGGCGACAGTTCGTCGCGGATCTCCGGGTAGCATGCTTCGAGCCGGAACCACTCCTGGGCGTTGATCAGAGCGGCGGCCTGTTCGTCGGCTGTCGGTACGGCAGGCTGTTCCTCTGCCGACAGGGGCAGGGTGAAAACGAGGAAGAGGGCGAGCAGCAGTTTTTTCATAGCGTCTTAATGGTTGGTATCGGTTTTTCCGGTCAGCGTCCGCAGGTCGTTGCCCGAAGGGTTTTGGAAAACGCGCAGGTCGAATTCGGGGATGACGGCCAGCACGTGATCGAATACGTCGGCCTGAATGCCTTCGTACGGGACCCAGTCCACCGTGTCGGTGAAGAAGTAAAGCTCCATCGGGAGGCCTTGTTCGGTGGGCTGCAGTTGCCGGACGAGTACCATCATGTTTTGATTGACCCGTTCGTTCTGCCTGAGATAGAGGTTCAGGTAGTTTCGGAAGACTCCGATGTTGGTTTGGTGCAGTCCGTTGATTTTGTCTTCACCGGAGGGGATGTCGTGTTGCCGGTTATACTCCTCGACCCGCTGCTGGGTCCGGGCGATGTAATCTTTCAGCAGGTCGATGCGCTTGTATCGCTCCAGCATTTCGGGTGTGCAGAAACGGATGCTGGTCATGTCGATATTGATCGAGCGCTTGACGCGGCGCCCTCCCGAGGAACGCATTCCTTCCCAGTTTTGGAACGAGTCGCTCACCAGCAGGTAGGGCGGGAGGGTGACGATCGTGTTGTCCCAGTTGCGGACTTTGACCGTGTTGAGCGTGACCTCCTCCACCGTGCCGTCGGCGCCGTACTTGGGCATGCTGATCCAGTCGCCGACTTTGAGCATGTTGTTGGCCGACAGTTGGATGCCCGATACGAAACCCAGGATGCTGTCGCGGAAGACCAGCATGAAGATCGCGGCCGAAGCGCCCAGACCGGTGAGGAACATCGCCGGAGAGCGGTCGAGAAGAATCGAGAAGACGAGGATGACGGCGACCAGGAAGGCGATGACCTGTCCGGTCTGCATCAAGCCCTTCAGCGGCTTGCCTTTCCACTCCTCCCGGCGGCCCATCAGTTGAAATATGGCTTCCAGCAGGGAATTGACGAAGCGCAGGACGGCGATGACGATCGCTATCTGTACCAGCCGCGTGATCAGGACGACGAGGCCGTTTTGATCGGGAAAGGCGATGGGCAGCATCACCACCACCAGGATCGGGGTGACGATGTGGCACAGCCGCCGCAGGACTTTGTCGTCGAAGATGATGTCGTCCCACGTGACTTTGGTCTGCTTGACGACGCGTCGCACGACCTGCAACAACAGCAGGCGGATCAGGAAGTCCAGCCCTACGCCGATGGCGACGATGATGGCCAGGATGACCCATTGGTCGATGCCGCGGGCGCTGTCCGCAGAGATTCCGATGTAAACGAGCAGTTGGTCGATCCAACTCCGGATGGTTTGTTGCAGCATAAATTCTTCGGTTCCGTTTTTCCAAGACAGGGAAAGGTGAGAGCAATCGTGCGGGACTTGCACGCGAAGATTGTCGAACCGCTTCCGATCTTTTGCAAAGATAGTGAAAGTCGAGAAGAAAACGGGAGCTTACTCTCAGTTTTCCGAGGCGTATCCTATCTTCTGCAAAGATAATGGAAGACAAGCGGTAGGCCAAACTTAATTTTCAGTTTTCTCATCCTTGCATGGCAGAGTTCACGAGCGTCCTCGGCGCATGCTTCGAGCGTCGGTTCGTGCAAATTTGATTCAGCCCTCGGTTTTCACTATATTTGTATTTCGAAATACGATGAAAATGAAACCCTTGTTTATTTGCTATCCCCGTTGCAGCACTTGTCAGAAAGCCCTTAAATGGTTGCAGGAGCGCGGGATCGAAGTCGAAGTGCGCGATATCGTGCAGCAGAATCCCTCCGAAGCGGAGCTCGAAGAGTGGATCGATCGCAGCGGTCTTGCGGTCAATAGATTTTTCAATACCAGCGGTCTGCGTTATAAGGCGCTCAACTTGAAAGAAAAGGTCCGCACGGCTCCGCGCGAAGAGCTGATCCGCGTGCTTTCGACCGACGGTATGTTGGTGAAACGGCCTTTGCTGATCGCTTCCGACAAGATTTTGGTCGGATTCCGCGAGCCGGAGTGGGCCGCAGCCTTGTCGGAAAAAAGATAGGCGTTTCCGGCTGTACCGAAATAGGAAGCGGACGGAAATTTTCCGTCCGCAGGGGCTATTTTTTCATTTTGTCGGGTTGTCGCTCCCGTTTGATTCTCTTTTTGCGGCGGACCGACCAGCCGAAGTAGCCCAGCATACGGCCCAGTGCGAAGTATTCGCCGTGCGAATAGACGATGGGGCGGGCTTTCTGCAACTCCAGTTTACCCGTTTCGGGGTCGATGTAGCGGCTGTCGGCCTGGATATTCACCACTTCGGCCAGAAACAGGTCGTGCGATCCTAACGGTAGGATCTGTCGTACGCGGCATTCGATCGACAGGGGAGCTTCGGCTACGACGGGAGCCTTGACGACGGTCGCCGGAGCCGGAGTAAGTCCCGTTTCCCGAAATTTGTCGTGGTCGCGGCCGGAACGTACGCCGCACCAGTCCGTAGCGCGTGCTAGCTCTTCGGTGGTGAGGTTGATGACGAATTCACCCGTGCGGCGGATGATGTCGTAAGAGTGCCGCTCCGGGCGGACCGAGATGTAGCACATCGGGGGATTGGTGCAGACCGTACCCGTCCAGGCGACGGTCAGCAGGTTATATTCGTCGGGGGTGGCGCCGCAACTGACCAGTACGGCCGGTAGCGGGTAGATCAGCGTTCCCGGTTTCCAGTTTTCTTTCATTGTTTTCGGAGGAATCTTGCGTGTTGTTCTCTGCAAAAGTAATCATTATTTCACAAAGCCTCCGGACTGTTTTCCGACTTTGTTCCGCCGATGAACAACCGGTACCGCGCGACGGCGGCATCCAGCGACTCGGGGGCGGTATCTTCCCATAAGGTCGTTTGTATGGTGACGTTCCCTCGTCCTGCGGCTCGTTTCCAGTTGCCGACGATCTGTCCGTCGCAAAGGATGACCGGTTGGAAAATTCCGTAGGAGTTGAAGGCTTTGGCGGTGTGCTCTTTTGCAAGGACGTCCGAACGGTCTTTGTAGCCGATCAGGTATTGGTCGTAGGCGGGCAGCAGATGCGTCGTGTCGCACGGAGGAGCGGCCGCTGCAGCGTTGCGGAATACGAAAAATTCCCTGTCGCCGAAATATTCGGTCGAGAGTGCTTCTGCGATGCTCGCCACGGCGCGGCGGGCTTCGGTCGCGGTGAGTCCCGACCACCAGGTGAAATCGGCGAGCGTGGCGGGGGAGTGGCTGCGGAAATAGATTCGGGCCAGCCGGGCCAGCGCCTCTTCACGGGAAGGTTCTTCCCCGTGCGGAGCCCGTTCGTCGAGAAGGGCATAGGTCGCGGTGCCCTTCTTGTCGGCGCCGCTGCAGACGACGCCGTCCGTTTCAGCCCGCATCAGCAGATGCCGCAGCGCATATTGCGAGAGCGGAATGCCCCGCTGATTCAGCGCTTCTCCGATTTCCTCTTTCGTCCGGTGCTTATTTCCTTCCAGCGTCTTTTGCAGCAGCTCCAAGGAACGCGACAGGAGCCTGGGGGTAAATTCGGCGTCGGTGCCCCGGGCGAAAGATTCGTTGGCGGCACGGATACGGTCGGCGGTGAGGGAGAGCATCCAGCGCAGGTCTTTCGAGGAGACGAAATGCCACGTCGGGCGCAACAGGTGCGTGCGCAGGATGTCGCCCCTGTTCAGGGCGGCTTCGATCTGTGTGGCATCGGTCGATGCGGTGCGGCAGCCGACGGCCCACTTGGCCATCCGGTAGTCCTGGGCTTGTATGGCTCCCATCCACTCTACGACTTGTTGCGGAGAGTCGAAAGGCGGCCGAACCAATAACTGGTTTTGCAGTCGTAGTGTGATGAGAGGCAGCATTGCGATTTCGTTTTATACCTCTCCGGCCGTGGAAAAATCGGAGCGGATTCTATGATTAAAATATATTGATTCGAATTTTACGCCACAAAGGTACTAAATTGCATTCACGGTGGAGGATGTTCCGTACTTTTCTGTCGAATCGATTGGGATTCAATTATAAAATAGGTATGGGAATCGGCAGACAGGTTGATCGAAGAAAGGTTTTGACCGAAAACAGATTAAATCGGATATTTTTTGTTCTTTTTGTCGTTATTGTAATTTCAAAACGGGAACAAAATTTTTCTTTTCAGGAATTATTCTTTAACTTGATTTTCGAAAAAGGAGAAGTTACTTCAGGGTGATTTTTTCGATAGAGGTTTAATTTTAAAATTGTACTGTATGAAAAATCTTTACTTCGTAGTATTGTGTTGTCTGTTGGGGTTTACGACAAGTTGTAGCGATGACGACAATGCGACTGCATTGTTGCAGATCGATCCTTCGACCGACCTGGTTTTCGAAGCTGTCGGCGGTACCAGGACGATCGAGGTCAAGACCGACCAGGCTACATGGCAGGTGGAATCGAATCAGGCCTGGTGCAAGGTCGCTCAGTCGGATGGTACTCATTTCACGGTAACGGCCGAGGAGAATACGGCTTCGGAACCGAAGCCCCAGGCAGTGGTGACGGTGACGGCCGGGACGGCACAGGCCGTATTGAAAGTCGATCAGAAGGGTACCGAAACCCCTCCTGTGACAGGAACGACTTTTAAGATTACGCTCGGTGAGCCGACTCCGACCGGAGTGAATATGAAAGTGGTGCCTTCGGACAACGATGCGGTTTACTATTACGACGTTCTTTCCAAGCAGATCCTCGATCAGCACCACTCGGGCGATTTGGCCGTATATATGAAGAATATGATGGCAGAAGCGGTCAAGAATTACGGCTCGGTCGAAGAGGCTCTCAAAAAGTTGGGATCTCAAGGCGAATCGAACTATGCATTCGAGGGGCTGGATCCGAATACCGATTACCTGGCTTTTGCTGCGGGGCTCGATGCAGCGGGCGAAGTGAATACCGCGATCGAGAAAACGACTTTCAAGACCAAGGAACTGGCTGCGGGAGCTACTTTTAAGGTGGAGTTTACCTGCTATTATAACGGAGCGGACTTTACGATTACTCCGTCCGATCTCGAGTTTCCGTATTATTCGGCCATCCGTCCGGCGTTCCGCTACCAAGGACTCGACGACGATGCTTTGCTCCAGACAATCATAGCGGAGGACAGCTTCATGCTCGATTTCATGGCTGCTCCGGGCGTATATGAATACAAGAACGAAGGAGTTTATCTGCCCGATACCGAATATTGGGTGCTGATCTTCGGTTGGGCGGCCAGTGCTCCGACCACTCCGATTCAGAAATTCCCGTTCCGCACGAGCAAACCCAATATCGATCCGGCGGCGTGCCAGTTCACGGTGACCCATTCCGACCTTACTTCGCGCGGAATGAACATATCGATCAAGCCTTCGGACGATACGGTTCCCTACATGTTCGATTTGATCTCCGAGGCCGATTACGAGCGGTACAAGGCCGATATGAAGGCTTATGTGACGGAGTACGTGGGACAGGATATCGACAATCTCGATAATAACCGGGTGTGCGGCCAGTCGGGTTACAGCTATACGAAGGTGCTCGAACCGGGAACGAAATATTATGTATGGGTAGCCAGCATCGACGAATTCGGCAAGCCGCAGGCGGAGGTGTACGTTTCCGATCCCATCGAAACGCTGCCTAAAGCCGTGAGCAATGCGACGGTAACGGCGACCATCGACAAATACTTCAACGGCGACGATCTCTATGCGCTCGATAACGAGAAGTATGCGGATTGTCAGGGTCAGGCCTATGTCATGGTGACTTTTGCAGCCGAGAATGCGAAGGAGTGGTACGGAACGATGATCGCGGAGGATCCGAACGATCCGACCAGTGCGATTTCCGACGACGAGGTTATCGAAACGTTGTTGGTCGGCGGTACGTGGTGTCCTACCGGCAAGCTCTACCTGTGCAAATGGGATACGGAGCATACGATTCTGGCCGTAGGTGTCGCTGCGGACGAGAATCCGGGTGTACTGTTGCGTCAGAGCCACACCTTCACCAAGGCGGGAGCGTCCCCCGTTTCCGAATTCGTGGCACCCGAATCGCAGGGCGTGCGTACCGGGACGATGAGAATCGCTCCGCACGTGGCTTCTGTCAGGAATTACAAGTAACAGATGATTAACCGGATGAAATAGTTCCGGTCGGGGTAATAAAATAAAAGTTAAATGGAGGGAAAAGCGGACTGCGTGATGTACTGCACCCCAAAAGTTGGACACTTTTGGGGTGTTTTTTATGAAATATAAT
>OHPC01000404.1_pt1 | contig 28937 bp, 27 predicted proteins | sample 1577631 | NCBI WGS metagenome assembly OHPC01 (sample SAMEA3879560, study PRJEB24766) | human gut metagenome | biome: human-associated habitat; feature: feces | place: USA | collected 1985/1987 | reverse complement strand
ATTTCTCATGTCCAAGAAATGGGAGGCAGTTCACACCCCCGGTGGCGGGTTCTTTTTTGCTTCAAACGCAACGGAAGGACATCATGGAGCGCCACAAGCCGTATCTCGCCACCCTGCCCGAACTCATCCTGGGCTGTCTTGTTTGCTGCGTGCTCTGGGGATCGGCTTTCCCCTGCATTAAGATCGGCTATGCGCTCTTTGGTATCCCCGCGCACGATAGTGCCTCGCAGTTGCTCTTCGCGGGCTTGCGCTTCACGCTTGCCGGTATCCTGGTTATCGCCGGTATGAGTGCGGCCCAGCGCCGCCCGCTCGTCCCACAGGCACGCGATATCAAGCCCATCTTTAACTTGTCGCTCTTTCAGACCATCGGTCAGTACTTCTTTTTCTATCTGGGCCTCTCGCGCGCCAGCGCCATGTCGAGCTCCATCATCGAGGCCAGCGCCAACTTCCTAGCCATCCTCTTTGCCGCCCTGGCGTTTCGCACCGAAAAGCTCGATGCGGCCAAAGTGCTCGGCTGCGTACTGGGCTTTGCCGGTGTCGCGCTCGTCAACCTTTCGGGCGCGGACGGCACCTTTGGCTTTACGCTCGACGGCGAGGGCTTTATCCTGGCCTCCACCGTCGCGGGTGCCCTTTCGACCTGTCTGATCGGCATCTTCTCGCGCGAGCACGACGGCGTCTTGCTTGCCGGGTGGCAGTTCTTGGTCGGCGGCCTGGTCCTCACCGCCATCGGCTTTTTGATAGGTGGCGCGCTCTCCCCCACGGCGATTGCCCCCGCCATCGCGCTCATCATCTACATGGCGCTTATCTCCGCGGTCGCCTACTCGCTGTGGTCGCGCCTGCTTGCCGCCAACCCCGTCAGCCGCGTCTCGGTCTTTGGGTTTATGAACCCCGTCTTTGGTGTGCTGCTGAGCGCGCTGCTGCTCGGCGAAGGCGCGGGCACGAGCCCCGTTACCGTCATCGTTGCCCTGCTGTTGGTCTGCGGCGGCATCATCATCGTCAACAAACCCAAAAAAGCCTAGCGAGCTCACCTTTTTAGGGAGGGCGTTTGCACACTTTAGCTTAATGGAATACATCGATGAGCTGAGGGCCGCCACGCACGCAAGCGTGCGACCCTTTTCCTAGCGTATCTGGATGCCGGCTTTCTTTTTCTCGGCCTTGACGCGGTAGAGCTCCGCATCGGCAGCGCGAAGTAAGTCTTGCCAGGTATCAACACTATCGCCGACCCGCGCGCAACCGATGGACATCCGCAATGCATACGGCACCTCGGCATGCGCGAGCTCGTCGTTGATTGTCGCGCACAGATGCATGATATCCTGTTCCGCCGCTGCCTTTTGGAGCACCACGAACTCATCGCCACCATAACGCGCGATAAAGCCACCAGACGCCGAGCAGACCTCTTTGAGCGCAGCGGATTATTACCTGAAGAGCATGGTCGCCCTCCACATGTCCATAGCGATCGTTAATCTGCTTAAAGCCGTCAGCGTCCATCATAAGCAGATATACATCTTCGGCCTGATCCACATTTGAAAAGAGCGACAGCATATAGGTCTCAAAACGGTTGCGGTTGTTGAGTCCAGTCAACGGGTCAGTCGAGATCAGTTGCTCCTGGCAGATGATATAGAGCAGCAACATGCTAATCATTATGCCGACACAAAGGCCAGGCACCGAGTATACGATCTGAAAGGTACCGCCCACCAGGGCCGGAATGGCGAAAAATGCTAAGGTTCGATAGATAGCCTTCGTCTGCAGGCTCTCGACCCTGCGAGATTGCACAAACGCATGCAGGGACGTATGTATAACGTAACAGTAGCTGACAATGGGCTGGATCATATAGGCAAAGCCGCGACGATACACGCCCTGCGAATCGATATAGAACAGGGCGTGCGTCCAGTAACTGGTAAAAGCCAGCACGACCACCAGAGCCGTAGGCAACGTTACAAGCACCACCCTATAGCGCGAGGTCACAAGGTGAGAGCCCTGCATCGTCTCGGAATAGATAAACCAAATGAGTCACGCGATGGCGAAGAGCGAAAACGAAACCGCGTTGGAAATCCAGTTGGCTGCAATGCCCAACGTGCCGTCCACACCATCCGAAAGCGTCCAGATCATATCGAAGAAAATGTAGGCAGCAGACGTGTAGCCCAGCATGCTAAACAAAAGCTGCTGGGTGCTCGAGAACAGGGAGCGACGGCTTCGTACGGCAAGCCCGATAAGAACAATCATGCATAGCAGGAATATCTCAATCTTGAGTGCCTTAACCACTAGACGCCCTCCCTTCAATATCCAAGTGGTCAGAATCGCCCGATTCGTGTCTGGGCAATAAACGCCCCTTTCTCCGCAGGGGTAAGGGGAATAATAGCAGAGCGCCCGAACGTCACTGCAAGACAGCTCTCGTTCGGGCGCTCAAACGGCGCGAGTTGCACGCCGGAATCATTGATGGGTATCGATTGCTACTCGCCATCGATGTCGGCCGCGACAGCCTCCTCGATGGCCTCGACACCGGCAGGCGACAGGTCTTCCTTGCCCTGGCAGAACTTCTTATCGACCCAGCCGGTCAGAATCGGGGCCATGATTGCCGTGATGATGACGGCGGTGGCGATCTGCGCATACGCGGTGGGCGCAAGCTCGGCATAGCGCGGAGCGACCTCGGCGAGGGCGACCGGCGTGGTCATGGCCGTGCCGGCAATGGTGGAGCATGCCACAGCCGCCTTACCGTTGCCGCCACACAAGCGCTCGAAGGCAAAGGTAATGGGACCGACGATAAAGAGCGTGATGAGGCCCAGCAGGATACCCGAAATACCGCCGGTGATAAAGCTCGAAAGGCTCATGGACGCACCGAGCTGAAAGCCGATAACGGCGATCGCGGGATTGGCGCCGGGGACCAGCAGGTTCTTGATAAACGGGAACAAGTTGCCCAGGACCATGCCGATAACGAGCGGCAGGATGGATCCGATGATGGTGCCGACGGGGATGTTGGCGAGACCCGAAACACCAAGGATGATCATCGTGACGGCGGGGCCGGCCGTAAAGAACAGGATACCGACAGCGCCCTGCTCGGACTCATCGCCGAACTCGCCCATGATGCCCGTATAGAGCGCCATGTTGCAAAACGTAATGCCGCCGATGATGGAAACCGAACTCAGGCCTAAAAAGTTATCGTTAAAGAAGTACGCGACGCCCAGACCCAGCGCGGCTGCCACTACAAGCTTAGGAATCAGCACGACGATGCCGGTCTTGATGGCGCCCGGCGTGGACTTAAAGCTGATGCCGGCGCCCACGAACAGCAAGATCGCGGCAACGATGGTGTTGGACCCACCGCGGCAGGCAGCCGTAAAGAAGCCGCCGACCTCAAAGACCTGCGGGCAGAAGGTATTGAGCAAAAGGCCGACGATCATCGGATAGATCATGATGTCGCCCGGGATACGCGGGACCTTGAATTTCTTTTGCTCGTTAGCGGTTGCTTCCTGTGCCATGAAACCCCCATTTCCGCTGACGGGGTACAAAAGCCCACGTCACGCTTTGCTACAGTAAAGTTTGACCATGGTACCAGAAGAAATAGACCAGCTCGGTAAAAAATTCGACAAGTTGGGATGGAACGAGATTCGGCGCCCGCGACGCCACCCCTATATAAGGCTCAAGACGATATAGAGTACGATGCCCGAGACGCAGCACCACAGCATCGATTTTGTCTTGACCGCCACGACCACGACGCCGGCGGCCGCAATCCAGGGAACCAAGGCAGGCCAGAGTCCCGCGTCGAACGCGCCAGGGCTCACCAAGTCGTTGGCGACCAGCGCGGCAAAGGCAGCGGGCGGAATATAGCCCAGGGCCTCGGTAATGCGGGGCGACAGGGTCCGCCCGCGCAAGGCGAACGCCGGCGCGATGCGAAAGAACGCGATAGCAGCCCACGACGACAGCCACAGAACCAAGAACTCGTTAACGGGCATCGCGGGCACCTCTTCCGTCAAATACAGCATCGCACGCCAGCGCAATGGCAATGCCGACCACGACGCTTGCCGGCACGGCAATATTCGTGAGGCCCAAGAACTTGCATACGGCGACGGACACCGCGCCCGAAACCGCCGCGACAACGTTGCCGCGCGACAGCCGCTGCGAAAAGAGCAGACAGATAAAGAGCGAGGTGCAGACAAAGGCCGCAATGGCGGTGGGAACATCGGCAACGGCGCCGACGATGGCGCCCGTCGTACACGAAACGCCCCATGTTGCGATAAGGATCACGTTGAGCACGAAGGACTCACGCGGACCCCAATCCTCCCCTTCAACCAACTTGGCAAGCGAGATGCCGTATGCCTCCTCGGTAAGTGTCGCGGCAACAGCCAGCGTCTGACGCTTCGAGGCACCCCTCAGATGCGGTGCGATCGATGCCGAGTAAAGCGCAAAGCGCGAGGAGATTGCGGCGACGCTCGCGACGATCGATGCTGCAGGCACACCCGCCAACCACAGGTTGCAGATCATAAACTGCCCGCTGCCCGTCACAAACGTGCTGCTCAGAGAAAAGACCATCCAGGGCTCCATTCCCGTCTGCCCCATGATCATTCCGCACGGCGCGCCTATTGCAACATAGGTAAGCATCACCGGCCAGACGGTTCTAACGATTTTGAGCACCATACGCTTCTCATCCTGACAAGGTCTCCGAGCCGCATGTAACGACACGGCAGAATCATCATCCGACAGCAACCGAGTTCACCTACAATTGCCACCGGATCGAAAGACACAACTTTTTAGGAAGTCATTATGACAGCTATCGATCGTGACCGGGCGCGCGCGGCCTTCAAAAGCTACACCGATGCCTACGACGCCACCAACCCACGCATCGCGCTCAAAATCGAGCATACGTACCACGTGGCCGAGGCATGCGATGCCGTAGCGCGCGAGCAGGGCTGGTCGTCAGAAGATATTGACCTGGCATGGCTTTGCGGCCTGCTGCACGATATGGGTCGCTTTGAACAGCTGCGACGTTGGGACACGTTTAAGGATGCCGAAAGCATGAGCCATGCGGCGTTAGGCGTCGAAGTCCTCTTTGGCGAGAATCCCGCCGATGCACCCGCCGTAACGAGCATCCGCGACTTTATCGATGACCCGGCAGAAGATGAGCTCATCCGAGCGAGCATTGCCTATCACAGCGATTTCCGTCTACCCGCGCAGCTCGACGTGCGCACGCGAAGCTTCTGCGATATCGTGCGCGATGGTGACAAGATCGACATTATGCGCACCATCGCCGACAGCACCGTCAACACCATCCTCAAGGTGGACGAGAAGACGTTTCTCGACAGCCGTTTCTCGTCGCCGACACTTGCCGCCTTTGACGAGCATCGGTGCGTCGCGCGCGACGAGCGCAACGAGCCGGCGGACTACCTGGTGGGACTCATCTGCTTTATGTTTGAGCTCGTCTATCCAGCGAGCCGCACGCTGGCGCGCGGGCAGGGCGATATCTACCGCCTGCTCGACGCGCCCTTTGGCATTACGCGCCCCTTTACCGATCCCGCCACGCAGGCAACCTGGAGCCGCCTAAAGGACGAGATGCGCGACTGGCTGACGCGCGCCTAGCGCTCAAGCTGGGCCAGCAGTTCCTCGACGACCTCGACGGCATCGCCGACAACCTTGTACTGGGCAGCACCAAAGATGGGGGCATCCGGGTCCTCGTTGATGGCGATAATGCACTCTGCCCCACCGATGCCGGCAAGATGCTGGATGGCGCCCGAAACACCGATACTCACGAGAAGCTTGGGCGAAACCGATACGCCCGTCTGGCCAATCTGATGGCGATACTCCAACCAGCCGGCCTCCACGACAGGTCGCGTGCAGCCAAGCTCGGCTCCCAGAGCCTCGGCGAGCCTTCGCATCAGCGGCAGATTTTTCTTGGAACCAATGCCGCGGCCCACCACGACCAGGCGCTCGGCATCGGCGATCGAAGCCTGCTGCCTCCACTCCTCGGCGGGAATCGAGATCTCGACACGAGTCTTAGCATCATCCGCAAGTGATATCTGGGTGATCGTGCCGGAACGGCCGTAGTCAAAGTCGGGCGCCTTAAAGATACCGGGGCGTACCGTTGCCATCTGGGGACGATGATTGGGGCAGACGATGGTGGCCATCAGGTTGCCGCCAAACGCCGGACGCGTCTGCTGCAGCAAGCCCGTCTCCGCATCCATCGAAAGCACGGTGCAGTCAGCCGTAAGGCCTGTCTGCAAACGCACGGCAACGCCGGGTGCCAGTTCGCGGCCAAAAGCGGTCGCGCCGTATAGGATGGCCTCGGGTTTTCGTTCGGCTACCAAATCGCAGATCAAGCGGGCGTAGACCTCCGCATCGTTTTGGCGCAGGCGCTCGTCGCGACAGGCCAGGACTTCGTCGGCGCCCGCGTAAACCAGATGCTCCAGGTCACCGAGAGAACCCTCGGGGCCCATACCGACCAGCGCCACCAGACGGCAGCCGCGAGCATCGGCAAGCTCGCGGCCCTTGCCCATGAGCTCGAAGGCCACGGATGCCACGGCATCGTTCTCGTCAGTTTGCACGAAGACCCAAATGTCTCGATATGCATCAAGGTCCACCGCACCGGCGGCCTCGTCGCGCTCGATCGAGATGGCGTTGACGGGGCAGGCGTCGACGCACCCGCCGCACAGGATACAGCCGTCGGTTACGCGGGCACAGCGATTGGGGCGCTCGCCCTCCACCACAATGCCGCCCGAGGCACAGGCGCGAACGCAGCGACCGCAGCCGATACAGGCTTCGCTATCGATAATCAGTCCGCTCATCTATGCCATCCCCTCGATAATCTTGGCAAGTTTTACCGCCTGCTCGGACGCCGTTCCCTCAACGGCCTCGCACGTTTGATCACGGTCGGGCACAAACGAGCGCACGACCTGCGTCGGTGATCCGGCAAGGCCACAACGCGAGGGATCGGCGTTCACATCGGCAGCGTTGACCACGCGTACGTCCGCCTCCTCGGCCGCACGAATACCGGCAATGCTCGGCATGCGCAGTTGGCCAATCTCCTTGGCGGTCGTCATCGCGCACGGCATCTCAAGATAGACCGTCTCCTCGCCGGCATCGCATCCGTGAACGAGCGCCAGTGAACCACAGGTCGTAAAGCCCGCGCTCTGCACGCAGCTCACGTCGGTCACGCAGGGAATCTCAAAGGCACCGGCAAGCTCGGGACCAATCTGGGCCGTATCGCCGTCCACCGCCATCTTGCCGCAGATGAGCAGGTCGAAGTCCTCGTCGAGCGCCTCAATGCCGCACTTGAGGGCATAGGTGGTTGCCAGGGTATCGGCACCTGCAAAGGCGCGGTCGGTCAGCAGTAGTGCGTCATCGGCGCCTCGGGCGATGCAGTCGCGCAATAGCGATTCAGTCGCGGGGATGCCCATCGACACCACCGTTACGCGCACGTCCATGCCAAAGCCGATAAAGTCGGCCTTCAGCGCCAGCGCGCATTCCAAAGCGCTCGCGTCAAAGGGATTAATGACCGCCTGTTTGCCATCGCGCACAATCGTATTGGTCTTGGGGTCCATCTTGACCTCGGTGCTGCCCGGCACGGCCTTGACGCACACCACCATATGGAAATCGCTCATCTTCACGCGCCCCCTTTCTGGACGAGCTCATCCAAGAGCTTCTCCGAAAACAGGTTACCGCGACCCAGCTGCCCGGCAGGATCGAGCTGGAGCTTGAGCCGCGCCGACTCGACCATGGCCTCGTGACCGTACATCGTCTCCAAGAAGCCCGCCTTGATCTTGCCGACGCCGTGTTCTGCGGAGACGGCACCGCCCATGGCCGTGACCTCGGAAGCCCACTGGGCAAAGAGTTCTCCGCCGCGGCGATAATCCTGTGCATCGCGCGGCAGAATGTTCACATGCAGATGGTTGTTACCGATATGCCCCCAGGCGGCAGATTCAAGCCCGCTTTCCGCCAGCGTGCGGCGATAGAGGGCGATAACATCGGCCAAGTGCGCGTTGGGCACCGACATGTCCGAACCCAGTTTGGTGATGGTGGGATCCATGCGGCGGCGCTCGTCGATGAGCATGTTGACGCTCTCGGGCACCGCATGGCGGAAGAACCGCTGGCATTCGCGATCGACCTCGGTGCGCGCAACCCAGGTCGCGTCGTCGCGGCCACCCGCAAGCTCCAGTACCCACCCCAAGTGATACAGCTCCTCAGTCGCCTGAACTTCGTCGTCGCAGTCGAGCTCCACGTAGACACAGACCTTGGCCTCTTTGTCGAGCGCCGGCAGCGAGGCAAACGCCGTCGACTGCTCGCGCTGGCGACGTAGAATATCCAGGGCGCCAGCGTCGAAGTACTCGATGGCAGCCGCATGGGACAGGACGGGACGCACGGAATCGGTGAAGGACACGGCCTTGTCTTCGCTGTCAAAGAAACAGCTCACGCCCCAAACGACCGCAGGCGCCGCCTGCAGGGCAATCTCGAGCTCGGTGATGACGCCGATTGTGCCACACGCACCGATAAACAATTCGATGGCATCCATATCGTCAGCAACGAAATAGCCCGAAGCATTTTTGGTCTTGGGCATGGTGTAGTCGGGAAGATCGAGCTCGAGTGCACGGCCCACTGCCGTCACGAGCGACAGGCGGCGGCCCTGGGCAAAAGCCTCGCCGCGCTGAAGCTCAAGCAAATCGCCATCAGCCAGCGCGACGTGGAGTCCCGTGATATGCGGGCGCATGGGGCCGTAGGCGTAGCTGCGGGCACCGGAGGCGTTACATGCCGCCATGCCGCCCAGACAGGCAGACGCCTCGGTGGGATCGGTGGGAAAGAACTGCTCGGGGGCCTCTTGAAACTCATCGTAGGCCTTAAGCGATGCCTGGTCCCAACCAGCGGTCGGCAGCACCTTCTTGCTCAGCTGCTTGCGCAGCTCCGAGAGCACAACGCCCGGCTCCACGCGCAGCAAAAATTGGCCTTGTTCATCGCGGCGAAGGCCCAAGTAGCGATTCATACGGGAAGTATTGAGGATATGCCCGCCGTGGGGCACGGCACCGGCGGCAAGGCCGGTTCGGGCGCCCTGAACCGTTACCGGGACACGCTCGGCATGGAGCTTTTCCAAAATGGCACGGACCTCGTCTTCCGTTGTCGGAAACGAGATGCTCGATGCTTCGCCCGATGCGCGAGATTCATCGCGGCCATACTCTTCGAACTCGTCGGTGAAGGGTTTGATGGTTGCAGACACGCGAACTCCCCCTTTAGCTAACTACAGTGTTTGCAGGGAGATGTTACCGCATCGTTTCGTCGACGTGTTCGAGACCGTCTCCATAATTGGCGATTTTTACGTTCGTGCAATTCGGCGAGCGGCTTGATTTCCTCGGCAGACGATGCTTTTGACACATATGGCCCCGCCGTCGCCGACCGCGCGATTGTCGCTTGAAAAAAGTTGGAGTATTTTTTGCCGCCTTTTACCTGCGGAGACACCAATCCGTCAAGTATTTGGTCAGCAATTGGTCAAGTAGTGGCTGATACCGTCAGCATCGACAGCCAAAACCGACAGAAGTTTTGGCCCCAGAAGCAGGGAGGTTCCCATGGCATATTACTGGCCCCAGTACGGCATCGCCATCGAAGTCGACGACGATCCCCATCTCCTGCCTTTCGACGAAGAGGCATTCCCCGATACGACGGTCTACCACGTTACCACCGATGTGATCTGCGACCCCGAGTCGTTCTCGGCGCTCGCCCACCGCATCGCGCATATCCACGACATCGAGCTCCCTCCCGACTTCGACGAGCTTGTCTACTCACGCCGCCTGATGCTTCACATGCTCTTTGGAGCGAACCCGTCCACCTTTGCGCGCATCTATACCGCCAAGGATGCCGCATGAGCGCGAAGAAGCCACCCCACTTTGCAGGCCCGGGTCGTCGCAAGAAGCTCATCGTTGCCTGCTTGGCCATCGTCTGTGCCCTTGTCGCCGTAGGACTATACGCTTGGCAGTCGCAGCCCGTACCCGAGGCGGGCGCTTCGGTTACGACGGCCGAGGGCAAAACGCGTCAGGAAATCCAAGATGAGCTCGACGCCATCGTCCGCGACAACATGATGACGATTTCGGTCGCACCGGTCGCTCAGCTGCAGGAGGACGGCAAGCTGCGCGTCAACGTGCAAAACGTCCAAGACAATAAATTTCCCCAGCGATTCCGCGTCATCCAAAACGACGAGACCATGTACGAATCTGGTGTGGTCGAGACCGGCAAGACAATCGAAACGTGCCCCGCCGGCGACATCAAAGAAGGCGAGGCGTACATCGAGATCCAGGCACTCGATGCCAAGACCCTCGACAGCCACGGCAATCCGACACGTGTCAAGGTACGGGTTGAGCAAGCCGAGAACTAGCTTTTCCGGCCGACGCGGCACCGCACGCAATTCACCAGCATTCGTCCAATCATCGCGGGGACGGCCCGCGGCGAATAGAAAGGAACGACCATGGACATCACCAGGAACATGAACGGAGCCAGAGCGCTCGCCGTGGGCGCAGGGCTCGCGCTCGCGCTCGCAATGGGCGCCGCCCCGACGCCAGCCATGGCAGCCGGGCGCGTTGGAACCACGAAGGTAATGGTCAGGACCGAGATCGACAACGTTGAGTTCAAAGTTCCGACGGTTATTCCCTTCGTCGCCAAGGCCGACGGCACGCTTCAGGGCCCCTCAGAAGACGCGACCACCATCGACAATCATTCGGCCTACGGCATCCATGTCACCAACATGAAGATCGACGCCATGAACACCTGGACCATTGCCGCCGACGCCAAGGCCGGAACCGCGCAGAACTCCATCGACTTTAAGGTCGGCCCCGACGGCGCGCTCCAGAACGCCAGCGCCGCAATGCAGGGAACGGGCCTCGATCTTTCCAAGAATGCAGCCTTCGACATGGGCTACCAGGGCATTGCCGGTGGCACGGACAAAATTAAGCTCAAGACAAGCGGAAACGTCGCCCGCGTCACGCGCGACATCTTCCGCGTAACCGGCGAAGGCGATCAGGTTGCAACGATCACCTGGACGGTCGAGCCCGGTGCGCACACGGCATAAGGCCGTCGCCCTGGCCGCCGCCGTCAGCATCCTAGCGTTTGGGCCAGCCATGGCCTTTGCCCAGCAAGAACAGGCGCAGGCCGCCACGCAAGTGACGGTCGACCTCTCGGAGCTCGACCGCAGCGACCGCGAGGAACCGTTGGCGCAGACAGGCGACAAACGATGGCTCTTGGCAGCAGGCGCCGCAGCAGCAGGCGCGGGAACCGCCGGCCTCGGTCTGCACATCAAACACAGCCAGAAACAAAACACGGACAGGCCGCACTAAATTAGCTAAGGAGACCCCATGGCATCGAAGAACCTTTTGCCCGTCGTCGCACTCTGCGGCGCGCTCGCAACCGGAACGCCTGTCGCCGCTTGGGCGACTCCTGTCATGGCAGACTCCTTACCAGCGGCCCTAAGCTCCGCACCAAATCCGTCGAGCGCCATTGCGTGCAAGCGTTTTTCGATCGCACAGGCCGCAATCTCAACCTCGGGATGCCTTCGTCGTAATACGGACGGCTCGATAGTCGTGGATATCAATCGTTCGAACAAGGCAAACGGCTCCCAGGCGGGGTGCGCCGTCTGCACGTGGCGCTCGGTTGTGCTCGATGCAGATGGCGATCCATGCAATTTAGAGCTGCGCATCGACATCGCTTCGGTCGATGACTCGGTGAACGGAGCGAAGGTCGCCTTCGACGGTGCGTTTTTCGAGAAAGGAAGCGGTATATGTCTGGGCTGCGCCGCCGCGAATGCAGACGATGCGCAGCCCACCCTCTCATTCACGGCATCGTTGCGGCTGACCAAAGCCGGCACCGATGCCATCGCGGCGGGAGAAGCTTCCCTGCTGTTCTACGCCGTCAGCACCAAAGACACAGACGCTCATTTCGAGAAGCCAGCCGGATCACTCAGTCTTACACGAGGGATAGAGGCAGGCCCTATTGAAATCGATGCCCACGCGCAAAGCAGGCAACGCATTCTTGCCGACCCGGCGCTTCTCGAAATGGAGTGGAACGGATCCGGAGCCATCGGAATTCTCCCCTCCGCGCTTGACGCCAAGACGCTCCCCTCAAACGACGAACCCATCAACGCAACCATACAAGAAGAGAGCGCGGATAAAGAAGCAGGTGCGGGCGACACGCCGTCGCCGACAAACAGCGTCCCAGCTTCTTTCGAAGCACCGAATGAGCCCGCTGCCGATCCAAACGATCCCGAGCTCGCGGACAGCCTGGGGCTTGCTGATCCTCAAGAGATCGATGAAGGTAACTGCTGCGTGCTTGCCGCGCTCGACCACACAGAGGTCATCGACGCTGCGAACATCGAAGTTGCCGCCGCCAATCAGCCCGTCCGCAAGTCGGCCATCATCGCATTTCCTGAATCCATCGAAGTCGTCTTTTTGCCATCGGGCGAGGTCGTGGCCCCAACACTGCTCACCTTGTTGGGCGCCAAGAATACTCGAAACGAAATTAAAAAGGTCACAGTTGTTGACCCTGCAACCACCGCCAAGCTGCGTCTATACGCCGTTGCTCCAGACGGAGGCAAGACCTTGGAATTCGATGGTGACACACTCCTAGCCTGGCGACGTCTGGACATTATGCAAAACGTCTCGTACCAGATCGAGCTCGAAGGGTTTGATCGTGCCCGCGATGCCAATATCATCGCCGCGGCTATTGAATCCCCACAGCGGCTTATGACACTGCGCTTTGAATACTATCCCTATGTCCCGACAACCACCTGAGACTTAAATGCTGCGCGTCGTTGCTAATGCCACTTATATAACGTATTAGATGAGTCGCGATGTACCTCGCATTCCACTCTGCTACGATTGCCACGTTGGCATCAATACGGGAGGGCTCATGCCGGGCTTGGGAACAATCATCAACGTTGTGCTTTTGATTGCGGGCGGTCTTTTGGGATTAGCGGGCGGTCGCTTCATTACACCGCGCATCCAAGACACGCTCATGAAAGCATCGGGGCTGTGCGTCCTGTTTATCGGCCTGGGCGGCACCATGCAAAAGATGCTCATCATCGATGGAAAGGCACTAGCGACCACCGGTACCACCATGCTCATCGTCTCGTTCGCCCTCGGCTCGCTCATCGGCGAGGTCGTCAACTTGGAGGCCGCCATCGAGAACCTTGGCGAATGGCTCAAGCGCAAGACTGGCAGTGAGGGCGATAACGGGTTCACCAACGCTTTTGTCTCGACTTCACTCACCGTCTGCATCGGTGCCATGGCTATCGTGGGATCAATCCAAGACGGCCTGCTCGGCGACTGGTCCACGCTCGCCCTCAAGGGAGCGCTGGACTGCATCATCGTCTGCACCATGACGGCGTCGCTCGGACGCGGCTGCATTTTCTCCGCCCTGCCCGTCGCCGTGTTCCAGGGGACGATCACGTTGTTTGCCGGCGCGCTCTCCCCCATCATGACCACAGCAGCCCTCAACAGCCTTTCGCTCGTAGGCTCCATGCTCATCTTCTGCGTCGGCGTCAACCTCATCCGTCCTCAGACCTTCCGCACGGCCAATATGCTCCCCTCCGTCGTCATCGCCGTCATCTACGCCCTCCTGTTCTAAATCTATCAACGCAGCGGTATCTCGAACACCTGTTTGATGCTGTGCTATGATATGAGGTCACCGTAGCTGCGTTCGAGAGGAGGAGCGGTGGCCGACCAGGACATCAAGATGCTCATCGAGCGCATTATGGCCGAGGCCCGGACCCATCAGTCTGCCCGCTTCTCACATGAAGTCTACGCAGACGAGCCGATTCTCAAAACCGGCCGACAGATGCAGAATTTCCTCCCCGACCAGTACCGTAAAATGCGCGAGATATCGCGCTGGCAGGATGACCCCAAAGGCGGCGCAGGTCGCTGGCTTTCGGAAGCCGAGCTTTTCTACCGCCAAGGCTTGCTGATGGCCGATTTTGAGGACGACTGTCCCTACAACGGCACCTTTAAATCGTACTTTCCCACCTACAACGCCATGAGCGACCGGCAGTTGCGCGGCTACTTTACCTGGCGTGCCCAAGTGCGCCGCGGAACCGTTGAGGAAACGTCTACGTCTTTTGCCTTTCTGTATCTCTATGAGCTGATTTGCGGCATTGGCGTAGATAATCCGCTCGATGGTTTTAACAAGATCAAGGCTTTTTGGGATGCCTATCGCGCCTTCGAGCCCGGCATTGATCGGTTTGCACGCGTGTGGTTGCAGGATTACGCCGTATTCCATGGGCTCGACCCCAAGCTGCTTCGCGACTCTAAAACCGTCATGTTCGATAACGCCCTTATCGAGCTGCGACGCGCGGCACGAGACCTTGTACCGGCACCGTCCGGCCAGACCCCCAAGCGTCGCAAAACCTCCGAGCCCACGCTCCCCCTTCCGCCCGATGAGGTGCGCGAGGAGCGACTCATGGCCGCCATCAACGCCCTCTCCACGTACAACCTAAGTAACTCGCGGCTCGACCGCATCCACCACCGCGATCTGCGCCACGTGGCATGCGCCGTGTATGTCCGCATGGCGCGCTACTATGACACGCACCGAAAGACCGGCATCGTGGCGAGTTTATTTGGGGAGGAGACGGCCATGCCCTACACCATGTTTGCCTCGGCCGTATTCTTTGCGCCCGAACGCCACGAGGACTGCGAATACCGCCTGGATCCTATCCATATCTACCGTTGCCAAAACGGCTTTTGGGAATGCATGCGTATCCATGGTAGTAGGCAAAAGAGCAGCAAGCTCGGTGAAATGATGCGCGCCTGCGACCAACGCCTGCGCCTGGCGCTGGACCCCGCCCATCCCCTTAAAGAAGAAAAGGTCCCCAAATATCTGGCCAAGATTATCGATGACGAGATTGTGGCATGGCTTTCGTGGGACGCCGCACACCAGCCCGTCAAGATCGATATCGATCTGAGTCAGCTGGGGCACATTCGGAGCGCCGCTGCGCAAACGCGCGAAGCGCTTTTGATCGACGAAGAGCGCGAGGACAGCGCGCCTGTGGAAGTCGAGGCAGCGGACTCAGGGCAACCGGAAGCCGAGCCCGTAGCCGACGCGATTGTCGAACCGGTCGCGGCACCCATTCGGCAGGACGAGGCCGACGAGTCGACCATATCCACCGAACAGTTTGGTGTCGTGGCACCGCTTCTCGCGCCGACGCCCGCGTTCGCAACTGCTGTGCCCGCTGACGCCACGATCGAACTCGCGCCCGCCGCAGACGCCTATCTCCGCGCGCTGCTCGAGCACAACGCAGCACAGGCGGAATCGGCGGTAGTGCAATCGGAGCAGAGCGAGGACATGCTCGTCGATACCATCAACGAGGCGCTCTTTGACCTGGTGGGCGACACCGTAATTGAATTTAGCGCGGCAGGGCCGCAGATTATTGAGGACTACAAAGCAGACGTGAGAGGATACCTAGACTATGAGTGACACCGCATCCGCAGCACCCCGCGTGCCCAAGCGCGTCGCTGCCGTCATTCTCAACTCGCTCAAGGGCGGCGTGGTCCCGCGCATCGGCCTTCCTTACATCACCGTAGGGCGCGAGGTCGAGATCCGCGCCCTGCTCACCGATCTGAGTCTCATTGCCGACGGTGGCGCAAGCTTCCGCTTTCTGGTCGGTCGCTACGGAGCCGGCAAGAGCTTTTTGCTCCAGACCATCCGCACGCACGCCATGGGCGAGGGATTCGTCGTCGCTGATGCCGACCTGTCGCCCGAGCGCCGTCTGCAGGGCGGTCAGGGGCAGGGCCTTGCCACCTACCGCGAGCTCATCCGCAATATATCGACCAAGACGCGCCCCGAGGGCGGTGCGCTCAACCTTATTTTGGATCGCTGGGTCGCCTCGTGTGCCGATGTCGACGAGTCGGTCGTCAATACCCAACTGGCCCCGCTCGAGGAGATGGTCCACGGCTTCGACTTCACCCGCATGCTCCGCCGCTATCGCACGGCTGTCTCGGAGGGTGACGAAGAAGCTATGAGTCGCGTGACCAAATGGGTTCGCGGCGAGTACCGCACCAAGAGTGAGGCACGCGCCGAGCTGGGCTCCTCGACCATCATCAGCGATGACGACTGGTACGACTACGTTAAGCTCATCGCGCGTTTTTTGGTCTGCAGCGGCTACAAGGGTATGTTGGTGCTCATCGACGAGCTCGTGAATCTGTATAAGATTCCCAACGCCATCACGCGCCAGTACAACTACGAGAAAATCCTGACCATGTACAACGACACACTTCAGGGCAAGGCGCAGTACCTGGGCATGATTATGGGCGGCACGCCAACCTCCATCGAAGACCGCCGCCGCGGCGTGTTCTCCTACGAGGCTCTGCGCAGCCGACTCGCTCAGGGTCGCTTTGCGCGCGAGGACCTTAAGGACATGCTCGCGCCCATCATCCGTCTGCAGCCACTCACCTACGAGGAGCTGCTGGTGCTGATCGAAAAACTCATGCAAATTCACGCCGGCTACTTTGGCTGGACGCCCACGCTTACCGAGAACGACTTGGTGGACTTCCTCAAGATCGAGTTCGGTCGCGTGGGAGCCGACACGCATCTGACGCCGCGTGAAGTCATTCGCGACTTTATCGAGCTGCTCGACATCCTATGCCAGAACCCCGACGCCAACGTGGCAGAGCTGCTGCAAAGCGTCGGCGGCGACGCGCTGGCGCCGACAACCGCAACAGGCGACACCGATACCGCAGGCGGCGACCGCAACTTCGCCGAATTCACCATCTAACCTGCCAAAAAGGGACAGGTTTATTTTGGCAGGTTTTATCTGGGCAAACGTTGAAGCGGTAATGCAGCAAGCCACTGCCCGCCGCGTTGAGAGATTCGCTTTTGAAAGGAGGCCTCGTGAACGCCTTTGACCGCTACGCCCCGTTTATCCAAGACTTCATCTACTCCCACGATTGGGAGAGCCTGCGCTCCATCCAGGTTGCGGCGGCAGATGCCATCTTTAACACGCAGGACAATGTGCTCCTGACGGCATCCACGGCATCTGGCAAAACCGAGGCAGCCTTCTTTCCCATCCTGACCGAGTTTTGGGAGAACCCGCCCGCAAGCGTGGGCGCCCTCTACATTGGCCCCCTCAAGGCGCTCATCAATGACCAATTCGTCCGCCTCAACGATCTGTGCGAAGAAGCCGATATCCCTGTCTGGCACTGGCATGGCGATGTCTCGCAGTCGCACAAGGCTAAGCTCATCAAAAAACCGAGCGGCATCTTGCAGATTACGCCCGAGTCACTCGAGGCGCTCCTGATCCATAAGCACATGGCGATCCCTCGTATGTTCTGCGACCTGCGCTATGTGGTTATCGACGAAGTCCATTCGCTCATGCGCGGCGACCGCGGCGGGCAGACGCTCTGCCTTATCGAGCGACTCTCGCGCATGGCCGGCGTGCAACCTCGCCGCATTGGCCTTTCGGCCACCATCGGCGACCCCGAGCGCACGGGTGCCTTTCTCTCACGGGGAACGGGACGCAACTGCGTCATCCCACGTTTTGAGGAGCCGCGCCGCGTGTGGCGCATCTCCATGGAGCACTTCTACAACTCGGGTCCCCAGGCGCAGCAGCGAGGATTCGCGAGTACAGGTCCGCAGGAAGCCGAAGTGCTCGCATGCGAGCGCATCGAGACGGTGGGGCCCACGGCACTGCCCGCCGGCGCCCAAGACATGCGTCACAGCGGGCAGCTCACACAAGAGGAGCGCCGTCAACGTCGTGAGCGGGCACGGGGCAAGGCCGCTCCCAAAGACCGTCGCACTTCCTCGGCCCCCGAGGGCGAAGTCGACATCCCACGAGCGACCGAGCAGGCGCTTCTCAACCCCACCGACACGGTGCCCGACAACGCCGACCCCGGTATGGGCTATATCTTTGAGCATACGCGCGGCCGCAAGTGCCTGGTCTTTGCCAACTCGCGCGAGGAGGCAGAGGCCGTGTGCTCCATGCTGCGCAGCTACTGCGAAAGTCGACACGAGCCCGACCGCTTTCTAATCCATCACGGCAACCTTTCGGCATCGCTGCGCGAGACGGCCGAGGAGCTCATGCGCGACGAGGAGCAGACGCAGACAACCGTCACCACCTCTACGCTGGAGCTCGGTATCGATATCGGCCGCCTGGAGCGCGCCTTCCAGATTGACGCGCCGTTTACCGTCAGCTCCTTTTTGCAGCGCATGGGGCGCACGGGACGCCGCGACCTTCCGCCCGAGATGTGGTTTGTCATGCGCGAGGAAGAACCCGAGCCGCGCACGATGATGCCCGAAACCATTCCCTGGAAGCTCCTGCAGGGTATCGCGCTCGTACAACTCTATCGCGAGGAAAAGTGGGTCGAGCCGCCCGAGCTCGATCGACTCCCCTACAGCCTGCTCTATCACCAGACTATGTCGACCCTCGCCAGCACCGGCGAGCTCACGCCGGCCGAACTTGCCCAACGCGTGCTCACGCTCAGTTATTTCCACCGCGTCTCAGCCGATGACTATCGCGTACTGCTGCGCCACCTCATCAAGATCGACCACATCCAGGTCACCGAGGGCGGCGGGCTGATCGTGGGTCTCGCGGGCGAGCGCATCATCAACAACTTTAAGTTCTACGCCGTGTTCCAGGAAAACGAGGAGTTCACCGTTCGCAGCGAGTCGGCCGAGCTGGGCACGATCGTCAATCCGCCCCCGCCCGGTGAGCGCATCGCCATCGCCGGACACTGCTGGATTGTCGAAGAAGTGGACTGGAAGCGCCATACTGTCTTCGCCACGCAGGTCAAGGGCCGTGTGCCGGCCTACTTTGGCGACTGCCCCGGCGACATCAACACACATGTACTCGAGCGTATGCGCAAGGCGCTCAACGAGCACGTGGCATATCCGTACCTTATGGGTAACGCACGGGCCCGCTTGGCGCAGGCTCGTCATACGGCCGAGATTTCGGGTGCGGGAACTAAGCCACTCATCAACCTGGGTGGCGACACCTGGGTGCTCTTCCCCTGGCTGGGCAGCTACGCCTTTTTGGCACTCGAGCGCATGCTCAAGATTAAGTGCGCCGCGGAGCTGGGCCTTCGCGGACTCGACCCATCACACCCGTACTTTATGCAGTTTAAGATGAAGGCCGACGAGGAGACGTTCTTTGAGGTGCTCGCCGCCGAGGCCGTGAAGGACTTCGATCCCATCGAGCTCGTCTATCCCGGCGAGGTGCCTTATTTTGATCGCTACGACGAGTACGTTCCCGAGGAGCTCGTGCGCAAGGGCTTTGCCGAAGGCGTGCTCGACATCGAAGGCATGAAGCAGCGCGTTCTCGGCTGGCGCGACCACGCCTAAGACCAGTCTTTTTGGGACGGGGAAACTTATTTGTCGTGAAGGACGGTGCCGAGGAAGTCGGTGTCGAAGGGCACGGCTTCGGCAAAGGCGTAGTTGCCGTCGCTGGCGATGAGCAGGTAGTTTTCCTCGCCGCCGAACTTCGCATCGCCACATGGGACCACCCAGGCGTGGACGAATACCTCGAGTGCCGTGGCAGCGCAGTCGCGCAGGAACGTCACATCGCTCCCCTCGTTTGCGCTCACGATATTGGCCACGTAGATACCCCCGGGGTTCAGGCTGCCCCGCACCAGGCGCAACGCTTCAACCGTCGCCAGCTCGCGTACGGGCTCGGCACCGCCAAAGCAATCGCTCACGACCACGTCGTAGCGACGATGACCCACGCTCGTAATGCCCAAATATGAACGAGCCTCGGCGGTTATCACCCGCAGACGATCGCCCGCCGCGCGCTCCAGCTCGTCTAGGTAGAACCAGCGGCGCGCCAGGCGCGTAATCTCTCCGTCATACTCGATGACGTCCATGCGCAAGCCCTCGTGCGACATCAGCGCGAACTTGGAATAGGCAAACCCGCCGCCACCCAGCACAAGCATGCGGTTGATGCCGTGACCATAAGCATCGCGCATCGCATCCTCGGACTCAAACACGTCGTCAAACGCACGATAGTACGCAAAGACGGGCTCCGCCCAACGCTCACCAACGTAGCTTGCGCTTTGGTAGACGCCGCCTTGCACCAACACGCGAATCTCATCGCCGTCCCCATCGTGCACGCGTTTCACACGCGCCAACCCATTGCGGGTTCGCGCAACCTGCAGACAGGCAGCGCGAACAGCGACAGCGGCCGCACCAAGCGCCGCGGCTCCCAGAGCAACGCCGGCAACGACGCCGGCAGAAACACTCGGCTTGTTCATCTAGAGCTCCTTTTGCAGATAGAGTCCATGATCGTAAAAACCCAAATGGCGATAGTACTCGCGCGTACCAATCGCGCTGATCACGTTGATGCGCGTATAACCCGCATCCCGGGCAATCTCGCACGCACGCTCTACGAGCAGACGCCCCAACCCGTGATGCTGCGCCGCCTGGCCTTGATCACCCACGCGCGCAGCCATGCCGTACACGTGCACCTCGCGAATCATCGCCTCGTCCGGCATCGTCAGCAACTCGTCCGCATGCGCGGCAACAAACGAATGGTCGGGCAGCGACAACCGCAAAAAGCCCGCGATCTTGCCCTGCGGCGTCACCCACTGCAAAAAGCGCTCGTGCGTCACCGGCGTCTCGTACGCCACCTCCTCATCAAGAGATAGCTCATCCAAGTCGGCACCCGCCGTGCTGATCTCGCGATAGCGAATCTCACGCACCGTCGCGCCTTCCCCACGGGCCGCCAAGCGGTTTTCGACGAGCTGGCGCAGGTTGGGTTTCTTGTTGCCCACCATAATGTCGTCGGAACTAAAGTCGCGGATCATGCGACTGATACGGCAGAACGCCGGCGTCACCACGATGTCGTCGGCCAGCACATCGAGCAGCTCTTCCTCGGTATAGGGACGCCACTCGCCGCGCTCATAGCAGCCCACCAGACGCGAGCCCTCGATGAGCGCACACGGGTAGACCTTGACCTCGTCGGGCATAAAGGCCCCTTCGGTCATAAAGCGTTCGTAGTCGCGCTTGTCCCCCTCGGGCGTGGCGTCCAGCAAGTTAAGCATAAAATGCGCGTGGATCTTAAAGCCAAACAGGCGCGCAAGCGAAAACGCCCGCTCGATCTGCGCCACCGAAATACGACGCTCGTTGATATCGAGCAAATGTTGGTCGAGACTCTGAATACCCATCTGGATCTTGGTGCAGCCCAGGCGGCGGATAAGCGTGAGGGCCTTCGGCGTTACGGCATCGGGGCGCGTCTCGATAACGAGTCCCACCACGCGATGCTTCGCCGTCTCGTTGATGCGCTGCTGACGCTCAAGTTCCTCCATCGTTGCCGTCTGCCACTTGGCAACCTCGCCCCACGGCGTACCAGGGCCGTACAGACGACGCACCGCGCGGTTGTAGCCGCCCACGGCAGCATCCACACGCTCCTGCTCGTCGGCAACGCCAGCAGCAAGCTCAGCCTCGTCTGTCGCAATGCCGGCAACCCGATAGCGCTCGCGGCGCTCTGTTACCACCGGCGGCAGCGCATCGGCGGGAGCGTCATCGAGCAGGCGCCCCGCCTCGGCACGGCTGATGCCCGGACGCGCCAGCATGGGGTTGGCCGCCACGCCGGCGACGGCATCGTCATTGAGCGCACGGAAAAGCTCCGACATAAACCACGTCTGATACCCTTGCGGATAGTCGCTCCAGGTGCCACCGAGCACGATGAGCTCAATCTTATCGGTTGCGTGCCCCATCTGCGAAAGCGCGGTCAGACGAGCGCTCACCTGCAGATACGGGTCAAAGCAATTTTGCTCCGCACGGGCGCACGCCGGCTCGGCGTGCAGGTAGCTTTTGGGCATGCGCAGATCGTTGGGACAAAACAGGCAATCGCCCGAGCATGGCCAGGGCTTGGTGATAACGGTAATGGTCGCCACGCCCGAAGCCGTGCGACGAGGCTTCATACGCAGCACCTGCAGCAGTCGACGTTCCAGCTCGGCATCGACATTCCACCCAGCCCAACGAGCCGGCTCCTCACGTTTTACCCGCTGGTAGAACGGCAGCAGACGGCGCTTGGCCAAATCGCGTTTGTCGGCACCCTCACGGCGCGCCTCGGCATGTATCAGTTTGACGAGCGCTTTGTCGTCCACGGTCTCGCCGCGACGCAGAGCCTCGAGTATGTTCAAGATAATCTGTTCCATGACCCCATTGTAAAGGCAAAGGCGTCGGAGCCCGTCACGGCTCCGACGCCTCCATCAAACAGCGCAGCTATGGTATATAAGTCTTCGATAACCGCCCGTCACTCTGAATCAAATGACATGTCGCCCGAACCGACCTCAAAACGATACGTAGCAGACTTATCGCCGTTATCGAATTCAAGATTCAAAATGGTCTCGCCATCGTAGCCAAGCGGAAGGAAATCGCTCTCGAAGTCGCCGCTGCCCAAGGTAAGGCTCGCCTTAAAGCCCGTCGAGTTCGGAACCATCATCTCCACATCGCCCGAGCCCACACTCACGTCCATCGACTTCGCGGGGGCCTGGTAGAGCTCGAACGTCACATCGCCCGAACCGACCTCAGCACTGAGCGCATCAGTCACGCTGCCCGCAAACTCTACATCTCCCGCACCCAGGAAAAGGTCGAAACCATCACAAGTGACACCGGCAATCTGCAGATCACCCGAGCCCACGTGCGCGTTGACTCCCTTCAGATGTTCGGCAACACGGCGCGGCAGCTCGACCGTAACTGAGCGATCGATTGCCTTACCGTCATCACTTCCAAACTGGGAAACCTTGAGCGTCGAGTCCTCGACGGATGCGATGTTCTGCGTCGCGGCCTTGGAGTCATCCATACCATTGGCAACGCGTCCCCGCTCGATAACGCGAGCCTTGTTACCATCAATAACCTTGACGTCCACCGTAGCCGCATCGATATCGAAATCGAGGTAGCGAAACTCATCGGCATCAAAGGTCGTACACGAAAGCTGCTGAGGCCGAGCGGAATAGTTACCGCCATCGTTCATAAAATCGTCGTCATCAACCACATCGTCCATACCGGACAAGCCGGATACAACATCGTCGAGATCCCACGGGCCATCAAAATGAATCAAAGTCCGCGAAATGCCAAAGACAAGCCCGATGATGAGCACAAACGCTCCGATGCTAACGCCCAAGCGTACCTTGGATTCATGCGAAAGCTTCATCATTCGTCACCTTCTTTGGCACATGGCTCAGCGGTGGCCGCGGTAGCCACGTCAGCATCAACCGAAGCGGAAACATTCTGAGCCCTAGCTGTCACCGGTGCCGGGCCAACCTGGATATCCCCACGCGCCCAATCACCATCGAGCGCACGTGCCACCCAGTGATAGATGGGAATCGTAAAGAAGATCAGCGCGGCAAAGGGGCCGGCACCAAACAGGAACATCAGCAAAAAGAACAGCAGCCAACACACAGCCCAATACGGGAACGACTGGAACGGGCCCTTCACCGGAGTCGAGCCAACCGCACCGCCACTCGTCGCCTGCGCCGTAGCGGCATTGGCGGCCTGCGCACTCCAGCTTGCCGCTTGCGCCGCCTTGGCGGCGGCATCACTCGCCTGTGTTGCCGCCTCGGTGGCACGTGCCGCCGCCTCATGGGTGCGTGCGCGCTCTGCCGCCTCGGCCTCGCGTTGGCGAGCGCGGTCCTCGTTCTCAAACTCGATATCGTCCTCGATCTCATCGCTCGGATTGAGCAGCTCGTCCAGGCTCACGCCATAGAGCTTGGCGAGCGAGATCAGGTTCTCGGTATCGGGCGAGCTCTCCGCGCGCTCCCATTTACTGACCGCCTGGCGCGACAGCCCCAGCTTTCGCGCCAGGCCTTCTTGGCTAAAACCCTTGCTGCGACGAAGGTCGGCGAGCCGCTGCGCAGTTTCTACATTCATGGTTCCTCCTATGTGATGCCAGCCGTGCCGCCGGACCGTTTTTGTTCTTAAGGCGCCTTGCACAGTTAAAAATCTATCCGCCACTGCCAAAAGCATGCCACCTATTCTAGTGAGATTTTTGACAACCGGCGGTTGCGGGTGCATATGAGCTGCGGAAATGTGTCCAAACAAAGCAATGACCCACGGCTCGGTTGTCCCCGTTGCGGCGTTAACGGTAGTATGGTCGTACTGTTAATTCCGCACCGCCAACGGAGGGAGTTCCGCGCCGTGAACCGCGATTTCGCCTCATCGCTCATCCAGCTCAACAATACGTTCTATCGCGAGCACTCCGCCTCCTTCTCCGATACGCGCCAGGCCCCGTGGCCCGGGTGGGTGCGCACCATGGACATCGCGGACGGGCAGCTCGACGTCGCCACGATCGAGCATCCCGTCCGCGTCTTTGATCTTGCCTGCGGCAATATGCGATTCGAGAATTTTGCCGCCGGCGGCGCACTTGCCGCCAAGGCGCAAACCCCTCGGCAGATGCCAGCTGCCCGTTCGAGTTCTATGGTGTCGACTCGTGTCAAGATTTGGCTATCGATGCACATGGCCACGCCCTGCGCATTCCCAACCTGCACTTCCAGGAGCTCGACGTGCTCGACGCCCTCATGAAGCTCAACCCTGCCGAGACGCCCGATGCGCTTTTCGACGCACCGCTCGCCGACATCTCGGTCTGCTTTGGCTTTATGCACCACGTGCCGTCGTGCGAGTACCGCGTACGCGTGCTCGACGCCCTGGTGCGGCAGACGCGCCCAGGCGGCATCATCGCCATCAGCTTTTGGGAGTTCATGAACGATGAGCGCATGGCGCGCAAGGCCGTTCGAGCCGAAGCCCGCGCCGAGCTCACCCCGCCGTTACGATTCAGCGCAGTTTGAAGCCGGCGACCACCTCATCGGCTGGCAAAACGACCGCCACGCCTACCGCTATTGCCATCACTTTGACGATCAGCAGATCACCGACCTGGTGCGCGGCGTCCGTACGTTCTACAAGAGCGGCGAGGTCCCCGTGCGCGAGCTTGAGCGCTTCCATGCCGACGGTCGCAGCGGCGAGCTCAACCGCTATGTGATTCTCAAACGTCTGTAGGCACCGACGATTCGCCGCCGAGCCGCACCGCATCTTTCGGGCAAACTATGCCCACCCTTTTTCAACCCATTGACGGAACGCGCAGCTATGCGTTCCATACTTATGACCAAGGAGCCTCATGGGAGCCGTCCACGTTCGCACGCCTAAGAACTTTGTGCTCGAGGAGCGCCTGGAGCGCTACGCCGATGCGATTGAGACGAACCCCGAGGCTTATGCCGGAGATTGGCGCGAGGCTTGCGCGCCAGCTGGCAGCAAGCCCTTCGAACAACTTCACCTGGATCTTGGCTGTGGCAAGGGAACCTATCTGGTCGAGCGCGCCCACCGCGAGCCCGACACCCTCTTTATCGGTATGGACCAGGAGCCCATCTGCATCGCCTATGCCGCACAGAAAATCTGCGAGCAGGAACTGACCAACGCACTCGTCCTGCCCCGAGGCGCCGCATCGCTGTCGCAGCTGTTTGCCGCAGGCGAGCTCGATGCCATCACCATCAACTTTCCCACGCCGCAGCCCAAGGCCAAGTACGCTAAAAAACGACTCGTCCATGTCGACCATCTGATGCTCTACCGCCCGCTCTTTGCAGTCGGCGCCACCGTCACACTGCGAACCGACAGCAAGCCATTGCGCGACTACGCCCTGGGGCAGTTTGCCGCGGCAGGCTACGACACGCTTTGGGTAAGCGACGACGTTCGTCGCGACCATCCCGAGCATCCCGAGACCGAATATGAATGCCGCACGCGCGAGATGGGTGCCGCCGTCTATGGCATTTGTGCCACGCCCGGTGCGCAGCCCAGCGATGAACAGCTCGCAGCAGGCCGCGCGCAGGAGCAAAGCCTTGCCTGTTACCTGCCCGACAACCTCGATGAGCTCACCTATGTACCTCTGGGCATGGAAGAGGCCGTCGAGAACTTTAGAAACCGCGCCCGCAAAGGCAAGAAGCGCCTGCCGCAAGAGTCCTAGGGACCTCTGATGGTCGCGGTGTCGGCAAACAAGCGCAAATAGGCGTCAGCAAGCAACCCTCAAAACCTAAGTGAGTAGACTTTTTTGCAATAGCCAAGCACAGCCCGAATAACGAAAACTAAACCGCAGGTAGAGCCCTTGCGCAAAAGCCATGTGCTCGCGACATCGCAAAAAGTCTACTCACTTAGTTGGCAACCGCACCAAACGGCCGGACAGAACGCCCATTTCCTGCATTTTCTCGCGCGCTGGCACCCCGCGCCGCCGCTACGCCATAATAGTTGGCGGACAATCGCGAGAGAAAGCAACCACATGGCACAGACCACGACAGATACCGCCGCCAGCACCGTCTCCGGCGCCGGCGCCGCCAGCTCATTCTCGGGCGGCACGGGAACCGAAGCCGAGTTTGGCTCGCTCGGCGCGCTCTCCCCCACCTGGTGGGAGCCCGAGGATGGTAGCGAGCCCGAACCATGGCTCACGCCCGATCAGGCCTTCGAACGCTTCTTTGAATGGACAAGCGACCGCGGTATTGAGCTGTGGGACCACCAGGAAGAGGCCCTCATGGATCTAGCCGCCGGTGACCATGTCATTTTGGGAACACCGACCGGATCGGGCAAGTCGCTTGTCGCGCTAGGCATGCTCTTTATGGGCATGGCACAGGGCAAGCGCTGTTATTACACGGCCCCCATCAAGGCTCTGGTCAGCGAAAAGTTTTTCGACCTTGTGCAGGTGCTCGGCCGCGATAACGTCGGCATGATCACCGGCGACACGCATATCAACACCAAGGCGCCCGTCATCTGCTGCACGGCAGAAATCCTTGCCAACGATGCACTGCGCGAGGGCGAGGGCGCCGACGTGGGCTGCGTCGCCATGGACGAGTTCCACTATTTTGCCGACCCCGACCGCGGCTGGGCCTGGCAGGTGCCGCTGCTCACCCTGCCTCACACGCAATTCATGCTCATGAGCGCCACGCTCGGCGATGTCACTGCCATCGCCGCCTCACTCGAGGAACACACCGGCGCTACCTGCGACTTGGTCGTCGATGCCCCACGCCCCGTGCCGCTGAGCTACGACTACGTGACGACCTCCCTCGAGGGCACCGTCGAGCTCGCGATGCGCGGCGGAGAGGCCCCGCTCTATATCGTGCACTTTAGCCAGGATGCCGCCCTTGCGACGGCACAGTCGCTCGCCAACTTTGGCATTGCCAGCAAGGAGCAGCGCGAGGCCATCAAGGAGGCGGCCAAGGGCACGAGCTTCTCGACGGCCTTCGGCAAGATCCTCAAGCGTTTGCTTGGCTGCGGCGTCGGCGTGCACCACGCCGGTATGCTGCCGCGTTATCGTCTGCTGGTCGAGCGTTTGGCGCAGCAGGGCCTGCTGCCCGTCATCTGCGGCACCGATACGCTCGGCGTCGGCATCAACGTACCCATCCACACCGTGGTGCTCACCGCGCTCACCAAGTTCGATGGCTACAAGATGCGTCGTCTGCGCGCCCGCGAGTTCCACCAGATTGCCGGTCGCGCCGGCCGCTCGGGCTTTGATACCGAGGGCATGGTGATTGCCGAGGCACCCGAGCACGAGATCGAGAACGCCAAGCTCATGGCCAAGGCGGGCGACGACCCCAAGAAGCTCCGCAAGATTAAAAAGAAGAAGGCCCCCGAGGGCTTTGTCACCTGGAACAAGCAGACCTTTGAGCGCCTGATCGAGACGCAGCCCGAAACGCTCAAGCCGCGCCTGCGCATCACACACTCCATGGTGATTAGCGTGGTCGAGCAGGGCGGCGACGCCCGCGCCCGCGTGCACGACCTCATCGAAACAAGCCTGCAGACCCCTGAGGAAAAGGCAAAGCTCGAGGTTCGTGCCGACGAGATCTTCGCCACGCTCATCGACTCCGGCGTCGTCGTGCGCACCGAGGTGCCGCCCGCACCCGACGCTCCAGCTGACGCCGCGCCGGACATCGACTATGCGCTAACGGTCGACCTGCCCGAGGATTTTGCGCTCGACCAGCCGCTCTCGCCGTTTTTGCTTGCCGCGCTGGAGCTGCTCGACCCCGAGAGTGAGACCTATACCATGGATCTGATCTCAATGGTCGAGGCTACGCTCGAGGATCCCAAGCAGGTGCTGCGCGCGCAGGAGCGCGCCGCGCGCGACCGCGCTATGGCCGAGATGAAAGCCGACGGCGTCGAATATGAGGAACGCTTGGAGCGCATCCAGGATGTCACCTACGAAAAGCCACTCGAGGATTTGCTCGATGCCGCCTTCGACAAGTACTGCCAGGAAGTACCTTGGGCCAACGACTACCAGCTCTCGCCCAAGAGCGTCCTGCGCGACATGTTGGAGAGCGCGAGCGACTTTAAGGGCTATATCCAAAAGCTCGGCATCGCCCGCTCCGAGGGCATTCTGCTGCGCTACCTAGCCGAGGCCTACCGCTCCCTCGATCGCACCGTGCCCATTGAGAAGCGCGATGAGCGCTTGCGCGACATCATTTCGTGGCTCGGCTTTGTGGTACGCTCGGTCGACTCGAGCCTGGTGGACGAGTGGGAGAACGCCGGCAACCCGGCGGCCCTCGACGCCGCGCCGCCGCAGGGCATCGACGAGGTCGTTGCGGACCGTCGCGGCTGCACGCTGCTGGTGCGCAACGCACTCTTCCGCCGCGTGACCCTTGCCGCCCGCGAGCACGTTCGCGACCTGGGCGAACTCGACGAGGACTGGGGCATGAGCGAGGTCCGCTGGCAAAAGGCGCTCGATGCCTACCATGAGCAGCACGAGGAAATCCTCACCGACGGAGATGCCCGCAGCGCCGCGATGTTTACCATCGACGGGAGCGACGAGAAGACCGATCACGTGTGGCACGTGCACCAGATTTTTGCCGACGAGGATGGCGACCACGACTTTGGCATCATGGGCGATGTCGACCTGGATGCCACGCAAGACGGCGGCGAGGTCATCTTCAAAAACTACCGCGTCGGCTTTATCGAGGACCTGCTCGAGGACTAGCCGTACATACTGGAACGAAGCGGGGCCGTTGGCAGTATCGCCAGCGGCCCCGCTTTTGCAC
>OHPC01000387.1_pt1 | contig 29858 bp, 18 predicted proteins | sample 1577631 | NCBI WGS metagenome assembly OHPC01 (sample SAMEA3879560, study PRJEB24766) | human gut metagenome | biome: human-associated habitat; feature: feces | place: USA | collected 1985/1987 | reverse complement strand
ACGAGCCTCTTTTTGTCTCTGGGCTTGTGGATTGGTGAAGGCAGAATGCTCTGTCGGCTATTTTGAGTTCTTGATGCGGCGTGTGGCTGTGGCGGTTATTCCGAGTCCCATGGCGGCGATTCCTGCGAGTGCTATTGCGCTCGGTGCTGTGTCGCCCGTGTTCGCGAGCTTGCCGGCGGTCGTATTTGCTTGCTTGCCGCTGCTCGAGTTCGCCTGCTTGGTGGAGCTTGGTAGGGCGTCTTTGCCGGTTGCAGGTGAGGCAACGGGCGGTGTCGCCTCGGCGGGTTGCGTTGAGCCGGAGGGGGGCGTCGTCTCGGTCGGTTTCGTTATCTCGGGCGAGGTGGCCTTGTCTGCCGCGGCTTTCGCCTCTTCGTATGCCTTGCAGGCGTCGTCATAGGCCGTTTGCGCTTTTTTCAAATTGTCGAGGAGCGCATCTCGCCAGGCTGTGAACCGGTCGATATCGGCTTTATATTTCTCTACAGCACGTTCACAGTCATTAACTCGTCTTTCCTCTCTTCTGAGGCGGTACTGGAACTCGCGGAGCTCCGTTTCGCAATAGTTTACGTGCGTTTTTGCCGATATGATCTCACTGTGCAACTGCTTTATTTGCTGTTTAGTAGTTTCGACAAACTCCTCGTAGCCGAGTGCTTCGAGTGTCTTAAGCATCTCATGTTTCTTCTCTAATTCTGCCTGGAGCTCGCTTACCCGGTTGATGGCCCCGTCGTATTTGGCTTGGGCAGCATCGACGTCCGCTTGCATGGTGGGAAGGAGTTCCCTCCCTTCGGCGGCTTGCGCCGCCATCTTTTCGCGGTACTCTTGAAAACGGGTAATGTCATCATTGAATCTCGCAATTTTCTCGGGACTTGCGGCGTTTTTTGCGGCCTCGAGGTTTTTGAGCGCTTCCTGCATGGCTGCATACGCTTTTTCTTTTGCGGCGGCCGCGTCTTCTGTCTGCGGGGCGCCCGAATTGCCGTTGGTGGCGCTCGTCTGCGAAACGGCCGCATCGGTGGGGGAACTGGTTTCTGCCGCGATCGCCGCTACGGGGGCGATTCCCGCGACAAGTGCCGCGGAAAGGGCGATGCCCACAGTTGCTCGTCTTGCTCTTCTTGCGAGAATGTCGTTCATCTCGGCACCTCATTTCAAGGGTCGGCGACTAACTTGGTAGCACTAATGTAAGTATATCAGGCGGTCGACCCGACACTGGCTGGGTGTGCGCGTGCCTCTCCGCTTCTTTGGAAACCGAATCCCATTAGAAATGGCGAGTTGTTTACTCGTCTTTTGGGCTCACCGTACTATCATGATTCGAATTGAGTGTGAATGATGATAGGGAGCGCCTTTTTATGATTGAGCTGCTCAGGCGTTTTGGTGGTAAGTTTCGCCGGTATATGGTGATCGGCCCAGCGTGCAAGTTGATCGAAGTGATCTTTGACCTGCTGACGCCGCTCGTGATTGCCCAGATGATCGATAAGGGTATTGGCGCACACGATGTGAACGCTGTCGTCCGCTACGGCATGGTGCTTGGCGCTATGGCCGTGATCGGCATCTCGTTTACGCTTGTTTGCCAAAAGATGGCGGCGCTCACCTCGCAGGGCATGGGCACCGACATTCGCGGTGCGCTCTACCAGCACATCAATAAGCTGAGCTATGTCGAACTCGACCGCTTTGGCACGCCGTCTCTCATTACGCGTATCACCAACGACGTCAACCAGGTGCAGCTTGCCGTGGCGCTGGGCGTGCGTATGCTCATCCGCTGGCCCTTCTTGGCGGTGGGCTCCATGTGCGCGGCCCTTGCCATCGACCTTAAGCTCGGCGTGATCTTTTTGATCTGCACGCCCGCCATTGGCCTGGTGTTTTGGTTCGTCATGGCGCGCTGCATTCCGTACTACAAGCAGCTGCAGGCAAAGCTCGACCGCATCGCGCTTATCTGCCGCGAGGGGCTTTCGGGCGCCCGCGTGGTTCGTGCCTTTGTACGCGAAGATCACGAGCGCGAGCGCTTTGCCCAAGCCGCCGATGACCAGGCCCATACCGCCATCGCGGTGGGCAAGCTCTCGTCGGTCCTTAACCCTGTCACGTTTCTTGTGATGAACCTGGGTGTGTGCGCCATCCTGTGGGTGGGCGGCATCCAGGTCAACGTGGGCGAGCTCACGCAGGGCCAGGTCATGGCGTTCGTCAACTACATGACGCAGACCCTGACCTCCATCGTGTACGTCGCCAACCTGGTCGTGGTCTTTACCAAGGCGAGCGCCAGTGCGTTGCGTATCAACGAGGTGCTCAATTGCGTGCCGAGCATTACCGACGAGGGCAACGAGCCGGCCGCGCTGCCCGAGCCGGGCAATGTTGCTCCAGTTCCCGCGCTGAGCTTGAGCCATGCGAGCTTCTCGTTTGGCGCCGGCGCGGCAAATGCCGTGAGCGATGTGACTCTGGAACTGCCGCTGGGCAAAACGCTCGGCATTATCGGTGGCACGGGCAGCGGCAAGTCCACGCTCGTCTCGCTTATCCCGCGCCTGTACGATGCGGGCACCGGCAGCGTGTGCGTGATGGGTGCCGACGTGCGCGCTTGGCCGCTCGACCAGCTGCGCCATGTGGTTGCGACTGTTCCGCAGCGTGCGTCGCTGGTGAGCGGCACTATCCGCAGCAACCTGACCTGGCGCGACGAGGCGGCAACCGACGAGGATCTTTGGGCAGCGCTCGATATGGCGCAGGCGAGCGAGTTCGTGCGCAACAAGCCGCAGGGGCTCGACGCCCCGGTCGAGGCGGGCGGCAAGAATTTTAGCGGTGGCCAGCGTCAGCGTCTGACTATCGCGCGCGCCTTAGTGGGCTCGCCGCAGGTTCTGATCATGGACGATTCTGCCTCGGCGCTCGACTTTAAGACCGACGCGGCGCTTCGCCATGCCATTCGCGAACGCAGCGTGCGCGGTGCCGCCGAGGGCGGGCTGCCGCTGACGACGGTGATCGTAAGCCAGCGCGTTTCGACCGTGCGCGACGCCGACATGATCTGCGTACTCGATCACGGATCGGTCGCGGGCTTGGGCACGCACGATGAGCTGTACGCGACCTGCCAGCTCTACCGCGAGATTTGCCAGTCGCAGCTTCGCCGCGAGGAGCTCGAGGGCCAGCAGGGGAGCACGGCGCCCGCGTCCGCACCGATCGCCTCCGCATCCGTCTGCGCAAAGGAGGGCTGCTAAATGAATCCGTACACCTCTTCCGGTTCGGTCGCCACGATGACGGCCAACGTGTCCGGCAACGATAACCTCAACGACCTGGGTGACGGTCCGCGCCAGCCCGGCGACCCCGAGCGCTACCCCGTAGGCGCGGTAACTCGCCGCCTGCTGGGCTACGTCCGTCCGCACCGCATTTCGTTTACGGCGTCGTTTGTGAGTGCTGCCGTCTCGGTGATTCTGCAGCTCTACACGCCCATCCTCATCGGCGAGGGCATCGACCTCATCGTCGCCGCCGGGCAGGTGGACTTTGACGCACTGCTGCCGCTCGTTACCAAGCTCGCGATTGTCGTCGTAGGCGCTGCGGTCTTCCAGTGGCTGCAGGGCTATTGCGTCAACCGCCTGTCCTACGAGACGGGGCGCGACATGCGCGTGGAGGCGAGCGACAAGCTCAGCCGCATGCCGCTCAGCTTTATCGACAGCCATGCCCACGGCGACCTCATGAGCCGCGTGGTCAACGACGTCGATCAGGTGGGTGACGGCCTGCTGCAGGGTTTTACGCAGCTCTTTACCGGCGTTATCACCATCGTTGGCACGCTCGCGTTTATGCTCTCCATTAACCTGACCATGACGCTTGTGGTGGTGCTCGTCACGCCGCTTTCCATCTTTGCGGCCGGTGCCATCGCCAAACTTTCCAATAAGAGCTTTACGGCCCAGCAGCGCATCCAGGGCCAGCTCGGTGGTCATATCGAGGAGTATGTGGGTGAGCAAAAACTCGTGGACGCCTTCGCCTACGGCCCGCACGCTCAACAGCGCTTCGATGTCCTCAACGCCGAGCTCTATACGGCGGGCGAGCGCGCGCAGTTTATGGGTTCGCTCTCCAACCCCGGCACGCGCTTTATCAACAACATCATCTATGCCGTGGTTGCTGTGATCGGCTGCGTGGGCGTGATCACGGGCGTGCCCGCGGCGCTTACGGTGGGCGGCGTGCAGATCTTTCTGTCCTACGCCAACCAGTACACCAAGCCGTTCAACGAGGTTACCAACGTCATTACGCAAATCCAGACCGCGTACGCCTCGGCGCGCCGCATGTTTGCACTGCTCGACGCCCGCGAGCAGGAGCCCGATGCGCCAGACGCCGTGGAGCTTGCCGCCCCGCGTGGCGAGGTGACTTTTGAACACGTGGACTTTAGCTATGTGCCCGACCGCAAGCTGCTGCAGGATATCTGCATTGATGCCAAGCCCGGTATGCGCTATGCCCTCGTCGGTCCCACGGGCTGTGGCAAGACGACGCTCATCAACCTGCTGCTGCGCTTTTACGATATCGATGCCGGCCGCATCATGGTCGATGGTCGTTCCTCGCGTGACTATACGCGCTCGAGCCTGCGCCGTGCCTTTGGCATGGTGCTGCAGGACACATGGCTGTTCGAGGGCACGGTGGCGGACAACATCGCTTACGGTTGTCCAGGAGCCACGCGCGAGCAGGTTATCGAAGCTGCCAAGCGCGCGCACGCGCACAAGTTTATCGTGCAGCTGCCAGGCGGCTACGATACGGTCATCGGCGAGGACGGCGGCACGTTTAGCCAGGGTCAAAAGCAGCTGCTGTGCATTGCGCGCGTTATGCTCACCGATCCGGCTATCTTGCTGCTGGACGAGGCGACTTCGAGTATCGATACGCGCACCGAGCTGCAGGTGCAGGCGGCATTCGATGAGCTCATGGCCGGCCGCACAAGTTTTGTGGTGGCGCACCGCCTGTCGACGATCCGCAACGCCGACTGCATTCTGGTCATGCGCGACGGCCAGATTATCGAGCGTGGCACACACGACGAGCTGCTGGCGGCAGACGGCTTCTATGCCGAGCTCTACCGCAGCCAGTTTGCCCAGTGAACAAGCCCGTGGGGCAAATTAATCAATCGACAGACGGTGGTTTACATCTGTCACGTTAGTACTAAGATATTCATCTAATAAATTGCATTAGTGGCTTTAGTTTTGGGGGAAACGAGGCAACGTGACTATGACGTGCTCTTTGGTGGTTAACAGCAAGAGCGGTAATACCAGGATGGTTTCGGGCGCGATCAAGCGCGCTCTGCAGGCTGCGGGCGTTGAGTTTGTCCATGCCGCGGCGTTGAGCGACGATGCGGATGCAAATCAGGTTGCGCTCGAGGCGCAGGGCGCCTGCGCGGCCGACACGGTGCTCGTCGGTTTTTGGTGCGACAAGGGCGCGTGCACGCCTTCGGTTGCCGCGCTGCTCTCCGCTCTGCACGGCAAGCGCGTTTTCCTCTTTGGTACCTGCGGTTTTGGCGCCGACCAGAGCTATTATCAGCAGATTATCAATCGCGTGACCTCCAATTTGGCCGAGGATGCCGAGCTTGTGGGTTGGGCAATGTGCCAGGGCAAGATGGGTCCCGCGGTCAAGCAGCGCTACGAGGCCATGCTCGAGCAAGATCCCGACAATGTCCGCTTTAAGATGCTGCTCGATAACTGGGTCGCCGCAAAGGATCACCCCACCAAGGAAGATCTGGACAACATGGCTGCAGCCGCCAAAAAGGCCGTGCTGGGGGAGTAGCTCCCATCGCTGACGGCGGTCGGTCCATCTTTCTAAATGAAACGTCCTCCCGGGCGTCGGGGCACGAAGTTCCCTGCTCTACAGTCCTGCGCAAGACGAAGGCCACATTAAGTGGCCTTCTTTGCGTGCGGAACTCGCGATGAACTTCGTGCCCCGCCGTCCGGAAGGACGCCTCTTTATTGATGGGAGGCCTGATAGGTCGATGGTTCCGTGCCCGGATGCGTCCAAAGTGGGACGGGCTTTCCGGATGGGCAGGCTTTCGAAAAATGCGTCCTGGAATTTGCCTTTGGAATGGGACGTAGTTTCCCGTTGAGGTGCTTTGCGGAAAGTGCATCCCACTCTGGGCGGTCGAAGTGGGACACACTTTCCCAAAGGCGCTCCAACGGGAAATTGCGTCCCATTATTCGGTCAAGAAACGGGATGCATTTTCCCAATGAGAGCAAAACCGGAAAATGCATCCCACAATCAGCCCTCAAAGTGGGACGCCGTTTCCCGATGAGGCACTCGACGGAAAATACATCCCAGAAATGGCCTTTGAGCTGGGATAAGATTTCCGCGGCATCTCGGATTCTCAAAAATGAGACACGCCGTTGGCGAAAATGAGACACGTGATATCGGGCATCGGATGTATCATTTGCAAAAATGAGTCCACTCCACTCGAGTAAAGCGAGGTCCCTCATGTACGTTCCACACCCCCGTATCCGTAGGCTGTCGAAAATCCCGCTTGTTGGGACGGCGGCGCTTGCTGCGTTGATCGCCACGAGCGTCGCCTGCTTCACGGCCACGCCCCAGGTTGCCCAGGCGGCAGACGCGCCCGCAATCACCGATATGACCGAGCAGGATTATCAAGCCCTGGGTCTGGGCACGAGCGAGGACATTCCGGCCGATACCGTTGGCCCCTATTCCACTGATACCCCCACGACGTTTGCCACGCGCAGCGAGGTCTATATGGCAGCTAACGGTAGCCATGGCAATCGCTACACTCTGCGCGACAAGCTCGAGAACGTCGAGCGCGGTGACATTGGCGGCAGCAGCAAACTCACCGATGGCTATGGAAGTGTGTGGGGCGCCGCAAAGTTCTGACAAAACGTCAACAACTTCGATACGAACAGCGATCTCTACAAGCATAGCGACTACGGTGGCGGCACCTGGTCGTACCTAAGCAACAATGAGTCCTCAACAGTACTCGCCAACGACAACAACGGTTTCTCGGGCATTCACGCCACGAGTGTTGAGTTCTGCAGCGACGCCAGCACGGGCAAAAAGAGCCGCGTTGCCGAGCTCCGTGCCTACGGCGACAGTTCCTCCACGACGATTGACGGCAAGTCATACGCCGGAAAGGTTGAGCTGGTCCTCTACTCGTTTAGCAACGGGCGCACGCGCACTCTCGACACACACCTGCCGGTGACGGTCAACACTAATATGATGTACGAAGGCCGTTTTAAGTACCTGGATGCCGGTTACCTGCAAGAGCACGACGCCGTCTTTGATGTCGAGGCGGGCGATGTCGATGGCGACGGCGTCGACGAGCTTTTTGTCTACGCGGGCTGCTATGTCGACGAGAACGGCGTGCGCAAGGCTGTAGTCGACATGTATGACTTGGAGGGCGGCAACTGGAAGCAAAGCGTCGTCAAGATCGATGCCGGTAACGCCGCGGACTACACCACGCACAACAAGGGCGGGAACGACTCCTGGACGCAGCTTCAGTCAGCTCCTGTCGTTTCGCTAGCGGCCGGCGACCTCGATCGCGATTTTTGCGATGACCTCGCCATCGTGGTCTCGGCACCCTACGGCAAGAAGAATATTGATAAGTCGACGCATTGCGAGCTGTTTTCGTGGGATGCATCCAAGGGTGCGCTCGTCCATGTCGATGCTCTGGGCGACGCGGGCGCAATCTCCCTCTCCGCGAACGGCAAGACCATGGTCGCTGCGAATGCGACGTTCGGCACGTTTGCCGCCTACGATGAAGAAGGAAAGAAGACGGGTGAAACCGTCACGGGCCTTATTCTTGCGGGCTATGACTGGCAACGCAGCGCTTTTGATTACGGCGCTTCTGACGGCAGCAAGGGGCTGTACGGCGCGCTGTACCGCTACGCGTATTTTGACTCGGAGTCTGGCGAGTTCAAGCTTTCCGATTGCAAGGAATACAGAGACGGCTCCTCGCCTCCTATGGGCTGATGCATGTGCCCAACAGCGCATGGAAGGATAGCGCTCAGGATAAGCGCTATCCGTGCACCTTGGCGCCTATTGCCCTTGCCACTGCCAACCTTGACGGCCTGTCCGAGCAGCTGGCGGTCGACGAGGTGCTCGTGGGCGGCGATGTGTTCCGCGACTTTGCCTGCAACACGGCACAGAGCGGGGCTCAGGGCTTGGGGTCCATGGTCGGAACCATGAGCATGAGCGGTCAGCAATACAACAGCAGCAACAAGCATGACCACAAGGGTATAGAGCAGGTGTGGATCAGCGACGTCAAGGCGGGCAGCGTCTCGGGTTCGGACCGCTATAACGAGAGCTTTATCGCTGTGGTGGGCAAGCACCGCGACGAGGACCTGCGCAAGAACGATGACTACTATTGGATGACCGCCTCGCATTTTTCGCTCGACGAGAACGGAAAGGTGCGCCGCGGCGAGGAGCAGGTGATTAGCGAGAGCAACCGTCGCGGCACTACCTACGGCACATTTATCTCGCTCGCGCTGCCCGATGTCGACAACGACAGCGTCAAGATCACGTACAAGGACCGCTACAAGGTCTATACCAACCCGCGCGTGCTTGCCGTGCTGCAGGATGCGCCCTATGTTGAGGATCTGGAGCAGGCATACGGCTATCTGGTGTTGGGCGGCACGTCATACGGAGAGGAAAAGGGCACGGGGACATCCCAGGGCTATACCATTGGCGCCGAGTTGGGCGTTGCCGTCGAGGTGCAGACCGGTCCGCCCCTGGTCGCGATGAATGCTTCAGTCGATTTTGCCGCCGAGGGATGCTATGACTACCGGAGCGAGCGCACGGTCAGCGCAAGCGTAAGCTATGAGTCGCATGCCGGCGAGGGTGACAAGGCCGTGCTCTACACGATTCCGATGGTCTATTACGAGTATGAGATCGAAAATGAGGAAACTGGTGGCAAGGGCGTGATGGCGGCGCCCGTGTCGCTCGGCGCGCAGACCTCGGTCGTTAATGTCGAGGCCTATGACCGCATTGCCAAACAGCACAATATGACGCCGCTCAGCTACTTTTTGACCAACCGGTCGGGAGAACCCGGAACCTATCAAACGACGCTCAACGGCGAGACTCCCGTTGGGGATTCCTTTGGTCTGGGCAAGCCTGGCGTAACGCGCGCCTACACGCACGATGGGTTTAACGGCGCCGCCGCGCAGTCGGGGGCGAGCATTGAGCAGACCATCGAAGTCGAGGAGGGCAAGGAGCAGGAGCTCGAGCTCGGCTTGACGCTGAACGGCAGCGTTGTCATGGGCGCGAAGCTCGCAAAGCACGAGTTGTTTGGCGGCCTGTGCTTTGGTGCCAACGCCGGCTTTACTACGGGTAACTCCTCGAGTGAATCGACCGAATACGGCGGCACCGTCGACAACCTGCCCGAGGCCGCGCAGGGCAAGTACGGTTTTGTGTGGCGTCTGGGTGTCAACGCGGTGGATGTCGACAAGTTCGAGGCAGACTCGGGCGACAAGCTCGGCACCAAGGACACCGACCAGTTCTGGATCGTGGGCTATGACGTTAAGGACGTCGAGATGCCCGACGCGCCGGCCGTGACGGGCTTTACGGCAAACGCCGTCGATTCGACCAGCGTTACGTTTAGCTGGGACGATGTACTCGCAAACAAGAGTGGCTTTAGCTACGGCGTGGGCATGCTGCAGAGCAATGCGGCGGATGCGGTCGTCAATAGCTGGAAGATTGCCGACAACACGAAGACCTCGCTCAAGTGGGATGGGCTGCAGCCCAATACGGAGTATCGATTCGCCATCGCCGCCGTTAAGAATGGATCCACGACCGAAACAGGTATTCGCTCGGCAATCATCACGGTCAAGACCATGCCCGATGGCATGACGATGACCGTGAGCGGACCTGCGGCGGATGCTGCGGAGGGGTCGGATCTTGGATACGGCTCTTCGGTTGAGCGCACGGCGGGAAGCCGCCTGACGCTCTCGGCGATTGGCCATGTGAAGCAACTCGGTGCCGACGATAGCGAAACAGGGCTGGCACCGACCTATATGTGGTACCGCAAGGGCCGCGGCGAGACAGAGTTTAAGCTCGTGGGTGCCGATGGCAACCTCGCGGCTGGAACGGCCTCAAAGCTCGAGATTGACCTGACCGCAGACGATGACGGTGCGCAGTATTACTGCCACGTGGGATACAACGACGTGGGCCTCGACACCGGCACGACGCTCGTGAATATCGAGGCCGAGGAGACGGCGCCCACAACGGTGAACGCCACCCCGATCCGCACGCGCCGCCTGTTCTCACAGGCAAGTGCGGGCGCCAAGAAGTTCCTGGACCATACGCTGGTAAACACCGCCGGCCCAACCGATTCCGAAGGCTCAAAGGACCCCGAGACTCCTGAGACCCCGACGAACCCGGACAAGCCCAAGTCCGACAACGGAGCTAAGACCGACACCAAGGTCAAGACTACGACCACAGCGAAGAACCTCGCAAACACCGGCGACCAAACATTCGCCCTAGTCGCCACCGCAGCAGCAGCGGGAGCAACGCTCGTAGTGATAGCCCTCATCATGCTGATCAAGCGCCGCAAGACCCACTAGTAGCCAGTCGAACATATCGACAACCCAAAAACCCGGGTAGCCAAAAAACAGGCCACCCGGGTTTTCTGTTGAGTGGAGACTCCGCAAGCGGAAACTGCATCCCACAATTAGCGCCCGGAACGGGACACATTTTCCGTCAAGCCCTCATCCGGAAAATCCATCCCAGTTTGAGCGCCCAGACCGGGACGCACTTTCCCAAAGGGTCCTCAACGGGAAACTGCGTCCCATAATTTGGCCGAGAAATGGGATGAACTTTCCCAATGAGAGCCAACCGGAAACCACGTCCCAGAATCAGCCCCCAAAGTGGGACGCACTTTCCCAACGAGCCTCAACCGGAAAATACATCCCGGAATCCAGCTGAATAGTGGGACACACTTTCCCAATCGGGTCCCAAGCGGAAACTGCATCCCATTCCAGACAAGAATTCCGGGACACACTTTCCGCAAACAAAGAAGGCCACATAACGTGGCCTTCAACTTATATATGTTCGGCGATACACCCAAGACAAGCCACGCCCCAACATCAGGGCGTCTGTCCAGGCGGAGGCATATAAGGTTCATCGCGAGTTCCGCACGCAAAGGAGGCCACTTAATGTGGCCTCCGTCTTGCGCAGGACTGTCCGAGCAGGGAACCTTATATGCCTCCGCCCGGACAGACGTTTCAGTTATGAACTCGCAGCTAGTCGCTATTTGATCTTGGTCGTACCCGGTGCCAAGTTGGGGTCGGTCTCGTTGGCCTCGGTCTGGAAGTGCTCGGTGTACACGTTCTTGCCGTCGCGGAACATCTCGTAGTACTGCATCTTGGCGTAATCCTCGCGCGCCTTGGTGGCGGCTGCTGCGGCGGCGTCGTCACCGGTGACGTTGGAGGAGAGCGCCCAGCGCAGGCTGGCGTCCTCGTAGCCGACCGAGTTGATGGCGGGCAGTGACTCGCGCAGCGTCATGTGCGCCTTCTGATAGTCGGAAAGCGGGGCACCGATCAGCTGCATCAGCTGCGTGGACAGGTAGTTGGTGGACAGGTCGTCGACCTCGCTCGTTTGGTCGCAACCGGCAACGTCGTAGTTAGCCCAAATGATGTAGTCGGTCTGCCACAGACGTTCCTGGTGCGTGGCATCGTCCTCGCCGGTAAACCACTTATCGTTGAACTTGGACGGGAAGAACGGCTGGTGATCGCCCCAGAACACCACGACCACCTTGCGGTCGAGTTTGCTCAAGGCGTTGAGGAAGTAGCGAAGCGCCTGGTCGGACTGCTCGATGCACGAGACATACTCGTCGACATCGGAGAGCGTGCCGTCCTCGACGGTCTTGGCGTCCAGGTCGGTCGTGTCGATGTTCAGGTGCATCTGCTTGTCGACCGGCAGCAGGCCCGTATCGTAGCCCGAGTGGTTCTGCATGGTCACGTCGAAGATGAACTGCGGATCGGCGTTCTGGTCGAGCAGCTCAAGAATCTTGTCGTAGGTAGCCTGGTCGGTCACCATGCCGCGCAGGGTATCGGCGCCCTGGAAATCGTTGATGGACAGGAACTGGTCAAAACCAAAGTCCTTGTAGACGTTCTCGCGGTTCCAGTTGGTCGCGTGGTTGGGGTGCATAGCCGTGGTGGAATAGCCGAGCGATTTGAACTGCTCTGCCAGGTTCCCGGTCGTCTCCATGTTGTAGATGGTGTAGGGGTACACGCCCGAGCCCAGGTTGGCCATGGAGTTGCCGGTCATAAACTCAAACTCGGTATTGGCGGTACCGCCACCGTAGGCGCTCACATAGAGCTTACCGCGGCTGAGGCAGTTGGACAGGCTCTTAAAGTACTGCGGACCCTCGTAGCCGGCGCGCATGTTCTGGTAGATCGACAGATCCGAGAAGGTCTCGTTCATGATGGCGATGACCGTGGGCTTCTCGCTGTCGAACTGTTCCTTTGCGGCGGCGCGCTCGTCGCTCTTGGCCGCGTCGGACTTGTCGTAGGTCTTGGCGTACTTTTTGAGCGTGGCTTTGGCATCGTCGACGGAGTAGTCGGCGGGTTTGGGCGGCTTGATGGACTGCGCTGCGCTAATGAAAGCGGGCAGGTAGCCCTCGCGCCAGTAGCTCTCGAGCGGGCGCCAGGTGTAGACGGTGATGCCGAGAGTGTTGTAGTAGTCGATGAGCGTGACGTGTGCGGTCACGCCGCCCAGGCACAGCACCGCCACGAGCAGGTTGGTGAGCAGCATGCGCTTGGCGTTGGCGGCGCCCTTCTGACGGTGCGGTGCCACCAGGCCGGCGTACTCGCATAGCAGCATGGCGATGGCGGTAAAGCCCATGGACAGCACGCAGAACAGTGAGATCGAGAAGGTGTAGCCGGTGCCGGCGACCGCGGCGGCGGTGGAGATGGCCGAAAGGTCGCCCGGCTGGATGGGCATGGATTTAAACGTGATGACGAAGAACTCGGCAATGCCCAGGACAAAGAGGGCAAAGGCCAGGACCGCGGGAGCTGCGCCGTGGCGCTGGAACAGGAAGAACAGGCCGACCATGAGCGTGGTGATGATGGCCCACTCGAGCAGGATGCACAGGGGGTAGACCCAGGTAAAGTCGTGGTTGGACGAGACCTCCATGCCCAGCAGCGCAAAGACGCCGGCGAGCAGCAGGCACAAGACGGCGGCGACGAGCGGTTTGCCCACAAAGGCGCCGCGCAGGCGGGCGAGCTTGCCGGTGGGGGCGGGGGCGTCGGGCCCGGCGAACGCAAAGACGCGCGGGGCGATGCGGTCGCGGGCGATGCTGGCCCAAGCGCAGCCGGTGAGGATGGCGTTGGTCAGGATGAGCATTACGAAGGCGAGCGGCTCGTTTTGCGCGACGAGGCCAATGGCGCTCCAAATGGTCAAAAAGAGCTGGAACAGGCCGAAGGCGACGCTCCACCCAAGAGCGCTTTTGGCAACGGTGCCCGACTGAGCGCGAATGGCCTTGGCCTCGCGCAAAACAAGGTAGACGGTCGCCGCAAGACCGACGAGCGAGATGGCGGCAGCGAACATGCTGAGACTCCTCACAAACTTAAAACCTACGAAAGCGGGGGTTTACCCGATTGTTACCTAAATATGCACTGCATTTGCGGGCTGCGCACGACAACCAGCCATATTAACGCGCATGTGCGGCGGTGTGGCGCAATGTAGTGGCGACCTGCGCGATAATGGACGGGAATTACACGGAAACGTAAAGGCTTCTTAAAGAATTGGCGAGGATAGAGCTATGGGCGAGCGGGTTTGTATGACGGGTGCCGGGCACTGCGGCGGAGCTGCGGGCGTGGATGCGAACGGTTATCCGGTCGAGACTACGGGTAACGCGGTGCTGGACATCTTGGAGCACCGCTCGTCCACGCGTGCCTTTGCGCGCGATGACGACGACCGTCCCGTGGCGGTGACCGACGAGCAGCGGGCAGCGATTCTGCACGCGGCGAGCCGTGCGCCGTCGGCGGGCGCCATGATGATGTATTCCATCGTGAGCATCCGCGAGCAGGCCACGCTCGATCGCCTGGCCGACCTGTGCGACCATCAGCCTATGATTGCCAAGGCGCCCTGGGCACTTATATTTGTGGTCGACTATGCCAAGTGGATCGATCTGTTTGAGCATGTGGGCTGCTTTGAGCCCGAGTTTGTAGAGCGCACGGGCAAGTCGCCCCGTCGCGCGCCGGGTCTGGGCGACTTTGCCATCGCGGCACAGGACGCCGTGATCGCCGCGCAAAATGCCGTGGTCGCCGCCGAGGCCCTGGGCCTGGGGAGCTGCTACATCGGCGATATCGTCGAGAATGCCGAGGAAGTGGCCGAGCTGCTGGATCTGCCTGCGTATACCGTGCCGCTGTCGATGCTCATCATCGGCACGCCCCGTAAGGAACGCCCGGCAATCGCGCACCCCGTGGTAAACCTGGTACACGAGGAACGCTATCGCCGCGCCGATGCCGCGACCATGGACGCGCAGGTGGCCGAGATGGATGCGATGTTTCGCCCGCATGCCCGCGAGGTGGGGGAGCGCGTCGTGGACATCTATACCCGCAAGCACACCAGTCCCTTTATGGCCGAGATGAGTCGCTCCATGGAGTGGTGGTTCAAAAACTGGCTCGGAAAATGACGAATGTGACAAGGGGACAGTCCCTTTGTCACATTCCATATCGCCGCGGTAGCCTAAAGACTGTATAAATCTTTATCTAGCTGGGAAAACAATGCATTAAAACATGGGCCGATTACCTATAATCCCCTCGAACGTTAAAGTTGGGAGGAAACCGGCTTATGGAACAAAAGGCCAAGGAGGCAGCCTCGCACGCTGCGATTCCTGTGAGTATCTCGGCGATGCTCGTCACGCTGGGCGTGGTGTACGGCGATATCGGCACCAGCCCTATGTATGTAACCAAGGCGCTCGTTGCCGGCAACGGCGGCATCGGAAGCGTCACGGAGGAGTTCGTGCTTGGTGCGCTCTCCCTTGTCGTGTGGACGGTCACGCTGCTGACGACCGTCAAGTACGTGCTGATCTCGCTGCGCGCCGACAACCACGGCGAGGGCGGTATCTTTGCCCTGTACAGCCTGGTCAAGCGCTGCGGCAAGTGGCTCATCATCCCCGCCATGCTGGGCGGCGCCGCATTGCTCGCTGACGGCATCCTGACGCCCGCCGTTACCGTTACCACGGCCATCGAGGGCCTGCGCACCATCCCGGCGGTCCATGCTGTGTTGGGTGACGATCAGGGCCGTGTCGTGGCCATCACGCTTGCCATCATCATCGCGCTCTTCTTGGTACAACGTATCGGTACGGCCAAGATCGGTCACGCCTTTGGCCCCATCATGACGCTGTGGTTCCTGTTCTTGGGCGGCACGGGTCTGTTCTTTGTCTTCCAGCACCCCGCGGTGCTGCTGTGCCTCAACCCGCTGCGTGGCATCGGCTTTTTGTTGAGCCCCAACAACCACGCGGGCATCATGATTCTGGGCAGCTGCTTCCTTGCCACCACCGGTGCCGAGGCGCTCTATTCCGACATGGGCCACGTGGGCCGCGGCAACATCTACGCCACCTGGCCGTTCGTTAAGTGCTGTCTGCTGCTTTCCTATATGGGCCAGGGCGCGTGGCTTATCAACAACGCCGCCAACCCCGAGCTCATGGGTATCGCCGACCTCAACCCCTTCTACCAGATGCTCACCCCGGGCCTGCGTCCCTTTGCCGTCGGCCTTTCCACCGTTGCGGCCATCATCGCCTCGCAGGCGCTCATCACCGGCGCATTCTCGCTGGTGTCCGAGGCCAGCCGTCTGGACCTTATGCCGCACATGCAGGTCTTCTACCCTGCCGAGACCAAGGGCCAGCTCTACATCCCCATGGTCAACAACGTCATGCTTGTCGGCTGCGTCATCGTGGTGCTGCTGTTCCAGAACTCGGCGCATATGGAAGCTGCCTACGGCCTTGCCATTACGCTGACTATGATGTGCACCACGCTGCTGCTCTTCTTCTACCTGCACGAGGAGCGCAAGCTCAAGGTTGCTCCGTGGATCTTCGCGGCCTTCTTCCTTTTGCTCGAAGGCTTCTTCTTCGTGAGCTCGCTCACCAAGTTCTTCCACGGCGGCTACTTCACCATCCTCATGGCTGCACTCATCATGGGCATTATGGTGTGCTGGTACAACGGCACGGCGGTCGAGCAGCGCCAGTTTACGCTGCTGCCGCTGCGCAGCTACCTGCCGCAGCTCAAGCGCCTGCGTGACGACGACCGTTACGAGCGCATGAGCGACAACGTCGTGTACCTGACCAAGGACGCCCATACCGACTACATCGACCGCGATATCGTCTATTCGATCTTGGACAAGCATCCCAAGCGCGCCCGCGCCTGGTGGTTTGTGAATGTCGAGACCATGGACGAACCGCACACCTTTGCCTATTCGGTCGAGACGTTCGGCACCGACTACGTGTTCCGCGTGCATCTGTACCTGGGCTACAAGATCAACCAGCGCGTCAATGCCTACCTGCGTCAGGTTGTTCAGGACCTGGCTGCCACCGGCGAGCTGCCGCCGCAGACGCATGACTACTCGGTCTACAAGGATCCGGGTAACATCGGTACGTTCAAGTTCGTCCTGATCCGTAAGCTTCTGGCGCCCGAAAGCGATGTGGAGCCCAGCGAGCGTACGGCCATCACGCTCAAGTACATCATTCGCCGCGCCGCCGGCACGCCTGCACGCTGGTACGGCCTGGAGAACTCCAACGTGAGCTTTGAGTACGTGCCGCTGTTCACCAAGTTCAAGGCCGTGAACAAGATGCAGCGCCTGGCTCCCAACGAGCGGCCGTAGACGTCGGCGGCTACACGGAGTTGGTTTTTGATGGATAAGCATGAGGCCGGGGAGGTAAACATGGATACAAAGGCGCTCGATGGCCGTGAGGCGGTGGTCGAAATGATGCGTGAGGCGCGTGTCGACGCTGCCGAAGATCGGTTCTTTACGAATCGGGCCAACATGGACATGGCCGATCGCGTAATTTCGATCGTGGCACTGGTATTTGGAGCGGTGTGCGTGTGTGCCCTGCTCGCGCACGTGCTGTTTGTCTAGCGACTGCCGGTCGTAGAAGGCTTTACACTTAGAACCACCACGAGGGAAAACCACCACAAAGGTGCCTGTCCCCTTTGTGGTGGTTTTTGTTTTTGAGGGAGGGGTACGGTGTCTATGGACGTCCGTGCGGACGGCGATATTGCCGATAACTTTTGGTGGCGGCGCACAACGCTGACGCGCCGCACTCCTCTGTATGACGCCTGCGTATCGGCGGGGCTGCTGGTCGCAGCGACGATTGTGGGTGCGCTGCTCGACCATCCGGGTCTCGCGCCGAGCATCATGATCGTCTATGTGTTCGCCGTTCAGCTGTGCGCATTCTTTACCTGGAGTCGCCTGTATTGCTTGCTGAGCTCGGCTGCCGCCGTGGCGCTCTACAACTTCTTGTTTGTCGACCCGCGCTACTCGCTGTCGCTTATCGACCGCGTCTATCCCGGCATGTTCTTCATCATGTTCGTGGTCTCGCTTGTGTCGAGCTCGATTGCGTTGGCCCTGCGCCGGGCCTTGGCGCAGGCTGCCGCCAGCGACCGTCGCACGCATATGGTGCTCGAGACCAACCGCATGCTGCAGCGGTGCGCCGATCAGCAGCAGATTGTGCACGCCATGGCCACGCAGCTGGCGCGTCTTTCGGGCTGCCCGGTCGTGTGGTACAGCGCCGATGCCGAGGGCGATGACCTGCTGCCGCGTGCGACATACACGGCCGTGGGCGATGCCGCGCCGGTGCATGAACTGGCGCCGCAGATGCCGCCGCGGCTCTCGGCGTCCGCCTATGTGGGAACGCCGCTCGATGCCACCTATGGTGGCTCGGCGTTTTATGGCATCTACCTGACGGTTCGCACGGGCGACGGCTTCGTGCGCTCGGGCGACCCCGCCTCGGTGGTGGGCGTGCTGGCTATCGTTGCCGAGCCCGACGTGCTGACGCACGAGGAGCGGACACTTGCCGATGCCATCGTGAGCGAAGGTGAGCTGGCACTCGATCGCGCCCGCGCCATGGAGGCCCGCGAGGAGGCGGCGGTGCTCGCCAAAAACGAGCAGCTGCGCGCCAACCTGCTGCGCTCCATCTCGCACGACCTGCGCACGCCGCTCACCAGTATTTCGGGCAATGCCGATGTGCTGCTCGACCAGGGCTCGACCGGCACCGCCGTGCTCGATAGCCAGACGCGCCGCGGCATGCTTCTGTCCATTCGCTCGGATGCGCAATGGCTCAACGCCACCGTCGAGAACCTGCTCGCCATCACCAAGCTCGAGGGCGGCGGTATGCGCCTGTCGACCACGCTCGAGCTCATGGACGATATCGTCGAGGAGGCGCTGCGCCACGTGAACCCTGCCGTGCGCGAGCACGACCTTAAGGTGGTGGCGTGCGATGAGCCGGCGCTCGTCAACGTCGATGCGCGCCTGATGGTGCAGCTGGTGGTCAATCTGGTGAACAACGCCATCACCTATACGCCCGCAGGCTCGCATATCGTGATCTCGATTAGCGTCGACGATGGACGCGTGGCGTGCTCGGTGACCGATGATGGTCCGGGCATCGCACCCGAGGACCGCGAGCGGATCTTTGAGTCGTTCTATACCGCCAACCACGGTCTTGCCGACAGCCACCGCAGCGTTGGCCTGGGTCTTTCGCTCTGCCGCTCCATTGCGTTGGCGCATGGCGGTAGCATAGAGGTTGCCGCGGCGGACCCGCACGGCTCGGTCTTTACGATTGAGCTTCCCGTCGCCGACGTTTCGTTTGATAAGGAGTAGCGCCGTGCCGAACTCTGCCGTAAAACCGCTTATCTTGGTCGTTGAGGACGATCCCGCCGTCCGCAACCTTATCGTTGCCGCGCTCGAGGCGCACGGCTTGCGTCATATGGCCGTTGAGACTGCCCATGCCGCCATCGCCGCCGCCTCATCGCAGGCACCGAGCATTGTGCTGCTCGATCTGGGCCTGCCCGATATGGACGGCGTCAAGGTGGTGGAGTCGGTGCGCGCATGGTCGGGTATGCCGATCATCGTGGTATCGGCGCGCAGCGAGGACGCGGACAAGATTCGCGCGCTCGATGCCGGCGCCGACGACTACCTGACCAAGCCGTTTTCGGTCGAGGAGCTGCTCGCGCGCATTCGCACGACGCTCAGGCGCCTTTCGTATGCGCAAACGGGCGGCGTTGCCTCCGAGGGCTCGTTCGATACCGGTGAGCTGCATATCGATTTTGATGCCGGCATCGCCACGATGGATGGCGAGGAGCTGCATCTGACGCCGATCGAGTACAAGCTCCTGTGCCTGCTGGCGCATAACGCCGACAAGGTGCTGACGCACCAGTTTATCCTGCACGAGATTTGGGGCACGGCAACCAAGAGCGACCTGGCGAGCCTGCGCGTCTTTATGGGCACGCTGCGCAAGAAGATCGAGTCCGACCCCGCGCATCCGCGCTATATCCAGACGCATGTGGGTATCGGTTACCGATTGGTCACCCAAGGCTAGATCGCCAACCGCCATTCCAATATGAGTTGCGGTGAAATACGGTCTAAATTTGCCTAATTCCAGGCAAAACAGTCCGTATTCCACCGCAACTTTGTCTATTTGTCCTTGGGCTTGCTGGCGTAGAACTTCTTCTTTTTGGGCTTGCCTGAGCAGGCAGGCTTGTCGTCGCAGTGCGGTCCTCGGTCACCGGTCTGCGCGTGCGCGGGCGCCGTTGCGCGAGGCTTGCGCGCCTCGGGGTTGCGCAGCTCCTCGGTTCGCTCGGCAATCTCCTCGGCGCTAAAGCCGACCTCGGCCATGGCGTCCTCGATGGGCAGGCGGCGCACGATATAGCAATGGTGCACCTTCTGGTTGCGCGCGAAGTCCTCTGGGATGGTTTGCGCCGTAATGTTCTCCAGCACGACGCCCGCGCGCGCGAGCTTGCGCGTCTCGGGGCGGAAGCCACGCAGGTTGCAGCTAAAGATGGCGTGGCCGCCCTGTGCGAGCAGGCGCGATACGCCGGCCAAAAGCTCAACATGGTCGCGCTGGACATCCCAGGTGCGGCGGCCCATCTTGGACGAGTTCGAGAACGTGGGCGGGTCGACAAAGATCAGGTCCCAGCGGTTGCGCGTCTGGCGCTGGTCACGAATCCAGGCGAGCACGTCGTCGCGCACAAAGTGATGCTGCGGCCCCACAAAGCCGTTCTGGCGCATGTTGCGCTCGGCCCAGTCCAAGTAGGTGTTGGAAAGGTCGACCGTCACGGTCTCCTCGACGCCGCCGTCGGCTGCGTAGCAGGTGGCGGTGCCGGTGTAGGCGAACAGGTTGAGGAAGCGGCGCGCCTGCTTGGCGTGCTCGCGCACCAGGTTGCGGGTGACGCGGTGGTCCAGGAAGATGCCCACATCCAGATAGTCGTCAAAGTTGACGGCAAAGGTGAGGCCGCCCTCTTCGATGAGCGGCAGACGACGGCGTGCGATATTGGCGCGCTCGCCCGACGCGCCCTTGCCGGCACCCTGCTTGCCGTACTGAGAGCCACCGCGCGAACGCATGCGGGCCTTGGCGTGCACGTGCTCGGCCGGAACATCAAGGATGCGCGGCGCGATGGCCAGAATGTCGAGCATACGGGCCTGGGCCAGTGCGGGGTCGATGGTCTTGGGCGCGGCGTATTCGGCGATGACGAGCCAGCGGCCCGGCGTCTGCGGGCAGCCTTCGTACAGGTCGATGGCGGCGGAGTAGTCGGGTAGGTCGGCATCGTAGACGCGGTAGCAGCTCACGCCCTCGCGCTTTGCCCACTTGCGACGCAGACGGGCATTCTTGCGCAGGCGGTTGGCGAACTGCTCCGACTCGGGGATGAGCACGGGCAGCGGCTTGCCGTCGCCCAGGTCGAGCGTGGCAGCAGGTTCGGGCATGGCGGAAGCGGCGGCTTCATCGTTGGTTTCGTTGGCATCCGTAACCTCGGCCTCGGTATCCGCGCTGGTCGCAGCCTCAAACGCTGCGGCGGCATGGTCGAGCGAAGGCCAGACCTCAATAGCTGCTTCCTCGTTGTTGGGCATGACGGCAATCGAGCGCTCGGGCTCGGCGTGGAGCGCGCGGGCCAGCAATCCGTCGCGGGTGAGCGCGGCGACCGGTGCCGCGGCAAGCTCGGGCGCGCGGCGCAGCTCACCGACCAGCGTCATGGCGTCGTGCATGAGCGAAAGCGGTGTCTCGGTCGTATCCGCGACCACGGCGGCACCGGCGACGGCGCCCGCGTGGTCCAGTACGGTGGCGGACTTGGCGGCGCAGAAATCGACAAAGCGCTTGTGGCCAGCGCTCTTGACCATGCGCTCGGCAGTCTTGCGGGCGGCGGGGTCGATGTCTGCGGCCACGATGCGCGCCTGGCGCTCGCGCGCTGCCGCCTCGCGCGAGCGCGCCTCGGCAAGCAGCTGCTCCCACAGGGCGGCGTCGTGCAGCTGCCAGCCCTCAAAGCCCCAGCGCTCGCGTGCGGCGCCCGGGGCGCGGTCAGTCAGGATATTCACGGCCTCCAGCAGCAGGCCGCCGCCGGCGCACGAGGCGTCGATCAGCGTGGGCAGAGCTTCGTTCTCGTAATCATCGGCCGTCAGCTCGCGCTCGCATAGCGCGGTCCAGCTGACTTGCGCCAGCACCAGGGCGGCGTAGTCGGGGCGCAGCACGTGCGCGCCCTCGCTGGCGCGGGCCGCTGCGGGCGGCAGGCGTTTGAACAGCGGGTCGCCCGAAAGGTCCAGGCTGATGCTCGCGCGGCGCTGACGCAGCGAAAGCAGCAGATGAACGTCGGGATCGGCGGCATCAACGTCGGCGCGACGGCCCGTGGTCTCGGCCAGGCGGTCACACAGCGCGTCCTTGGCGCGCAGGGCCGAGAAGCGCGTGTTGCGCAGCTGCTCGGTCACGCCGCGGGCGGTAATGGCGATGGTGGCGCCGGGGCGGATGATGGTCTCCCAAGCGATGTCGTAAACGCCGTCGTACAGCTCATCGGCATCCTGCGCCTCAAAGCGTCCGAGTACCACGAACACGCGGCTCGCCAGGCGCGACCACAGGCACGCGCGATAGCCTTCTTCGAGCTCGCCCTCAAACGTGGCGCGGCCCTTCAGCCGGCGAACATGCGAAAGCCCGAGGCGTTTAAGCTCATCGGCGAGTGCGGACTCAAAGCCCTCGGGGCAGCTTGCGTAAAATTCCATGGGTGACCTCTCTGGTTGCGTCGCTCCATTATATGATGGATGCTTCGTTTGCCCTTATCCTCGAAAGGAACTCATATGATTGATGCGTGTCCCAAACCCGCTGTGCTCTTTTTTGACGTGGACGGCACGCTGACGTCGTTCGATCCCGACGATATGACCGATAAGGACTTCAATGCAGTCCATCCGTCGAAGGCTGTTGTCGATGCATTTGGTCGTCTGCGCAATGCGGGTCACCAGGCATTTATCTGCACGGGTCGTCCCTTGTGGCTGATTGCCGATGGCCTGCGCGCGCTGAACCCGGCGGGTGTCGTTGCCATGGCGGGAGCGACGCTCGAGGTCGAGGGCCGCGTGGTGCATGAGGACTGCTTTGACGAGGACGTTATTGAGGAGCTTGCGCGCCGTATGGCCGCGGCAGGGATTGAGGCCTTTTTCGAGACCAACGTGGCTACTTTTGCCCTGGAACCCGCGGGTGTTGAGCAGTCGTCTCTGATCGGCACTTCTGTGGTGCACAGCACCGAGGAAATGCGCGTCGACGGCAGTCTGCACGTGGGCAAGGTATGCATCACCGCGGGCGACCTGGCTCGCGTAGCCAATGATGACGGCTTTATCGATTGCGAGTTTGAGCTGTGCAACACCGGTGGCCAGAATCGCGAGCTGAGCCCCAAGGGCATTGACAAGGGCGTGGGCGTGGCGCGAGCGCTGGCGTATCTGGGCCGCGAGGGAAATGCGCGCACCTTTGGCTTTGGCGATTCGGGCAACGACCTGGGCATGCTCGCCGCCGTCGAGACAGCCGTGGCCATGGGTAATGCCATGCCCGAGGTCAAGGCGGTCGCCGACTACGTGACCGACGATGTCGCACACGACGGTACCGTCACAGCGATGCAGCATTTCGGCCTCATCTAGTGAATCCCGCGTTCTGACGTTTGCTCAAACTGCGACTCTTCGCTTTTGCATGCTCAATCGATTTATCAATCCAAACACTGAGGTGTTTATACCGTTCGCCGAGAAGATAAAAAACCGCAGCTCACGCCTTGATAAACGTAGGTAAAGTGTTTAGCAGTTTAACGCCCATGTGCAAGCGAAAGGAATCAGGCAGATGGCAATCAAGGTGTTCGCTGACGGTGCAAACCTCGAGGGCATGCTCGACATGTACGAGAACGGCAACGTTCAGGGTTTCACGACCAACCCGTCCCTTATGAAGAAGGGCGGCGTGACGGATTACCGCGCGTTTGCCAAGGAGGTCCTGACCCACATCACCGATGTGTCCGTCTCGTTTGAGGTCTTTGCCGATGACGTCGAGACCATGGAGGTCGAGGCGCGCGAGATCGCTACCTGGGCCGAGAACGTCTACGTCAAGATTCCGTGCGTGACCACCAAGGGCGAGTCCACCGCCGAGCTGGTCCGCAAGCTTTCCGCCGACGGCATCAAGGTCAACGTCACTACTATCTTTACGCCTACGCAGGTCGATGAGATGGTCGAGGCCGTTGACACCGAGACGCCGTCCATCATCTCGCTCTTTGCCGGCCGCATCGCCGATACCGGCGTCGACCCCATTCCGTTTATGACGGAGTCGGTCAAGAAGGCCGCCGCAAAGCCCAACTGCGAGGTCCTGTGGGCGTCCACGCGCGAGCTCATCAACATTTACCAGGCAGAAGCCTGCGGTTGCCAGATCATTACGGTGCCCAACAGCATCCTGGCCAAGCGCAAGAACATCGGTCGCGACCCGTACGAGGTCTCGCTCGACACCGTCCGCGGCTTTGCCAAGGATATCGCGGCGCTCGGTTTCCATATCCTGCCGTAAGCAAGGGTACCCCCGCCTGCGCCGTGCAAAATTGAGAGTATTCAGCAAGGTAAAGGTCTTTATCAGTTAACCGAAGCATGGAACGGCCCCCGTTTTGGCTCTGACGACGCTAAAACGGGGGCTGTTTTTTGCTTTTTCGTCTCTGAGGGGCATCCGGAACGGTGGAATTTGCAGAATACTCGCGATTTTGCACATTGCTACAGGGGGTACCTTTGCTTTGGCGGTTTACTTGCCCTGTACCATGGTGAGCGAGATCTTCTTGCGGTCGCGATCGACCTTTTCCACCCACACCTTGACCGTGTCGCCGACGCGTACCACGTCGCTCGGGTGCTTGACGAAGCGGTTGGCCAGCTTGGAGATGTGCACAAGGCCGTCCTGGTGCACGCCCACGTCGACGAAGGCGCCAAAGTCGACGACGTTGCGCACCGTGCCCTTGAGCTCCATGCCGGGTTCCAGGTCGTCGATGGAAAGCGCTGAGCGGCTAAAGACCACCTCGGGTGCGTCGTCGCGCGGGTCGCGGCCGGGCTTCTTGAGCTCGTTGACGATGTCGATGAGCGTGAGGGTGCCGCAGTTCAGGTCGCTTGCCAGCGCCGAGATGCTGCCCAGGCGGCGCTCGATGTCGGGCACGCCGCCGCGGCTGAGCTCGCTTGCTTTAACGCCGGCGCGTTCTAGGACGGACGTGGCCACCTCGTAGCTCTCGGGGTGGACGCTTGTCGCGTCGAGTGGGTTCCTGCCGCCGCTAATGCGCAAAAAGCCCGCGGCGTTGAGATATGCCTTGGGTCCCAGCTTGGGGACCTTCTTGAGCTGGCGGCGATCGGTAAAGGCGCCGTTTTCCTCGCGGTAGGCCACGATGTTTTTGGCCACGCTCGGCGTGATGCCCGATACATATCCCAGTAGGCTCGCGCTCGCGGTATTCACGTCGACGCCCACGCGGTTGACGACGTCCTCCACCACATGGCCCAGGGTGCGCGAAAGCTCGGCCTGGTCAAGGTCGTGCTGGTACTGGCCCACGCCGATAGACTGGGGCGGAATCTTGACGAGCTCTGCCAGCGGGTCTTGCAGGCGACGGCCCAGGCTCATGGCGCCACGCACGGTGACGTCCAGGTCGGGATATTCCTGGCTGGCGAGCTCGGAGGCGGAGTACACGGACGCGCCGGCTTCGTTAACGATGGTGTATCGCAGCCCAGGCGCCTGCTCGGCGATGAACTCCGAGACGACTTCCTCGGTCTCGCGGCTGGCGGTGCCGTTGCCGATGACGATGGTGTTGACACCGTCCTTCTTGACGAGGCGGGCGAGCTCGCGCTTGGTGCCAGCGACGTCGTGGCGCGGCTTGGTGGGGTAGACCACGCCGTGGTCGAGCAGCTTGCCGGTCTCGTCCATGACGGCGACCTTGCAGCCGGTGCGGTATCCCGGATCAAGCGCGAGCACGCGGGCGCCGCGCACGGGGCGTGCCGAGAGCAGGCCCTCGAGGTTCTTGGCAAAGACATTAATGGCCTCGGTCTGCGCGCGGACGGTGAGCTTGGCGCGGGCCTCGCGCTCCAGCGAGGGGGCCATGAGGCGCTTGTAACCGTCGGCGATGGCGGCATCGAAGACGGGCGCGAAGACGCCCTGGCGTCGGGGCCAACGGCTGCCGAGGCGTGCCGTGGCGGCGGCGCCGTCGACGTTCACGCGCACGCGGAGCTTGCCCTCGCGCTCACCGCGGTCGATAGCCAGCACGCGGTGGTTGGGTATACGGCGCAGCGGCTCATCATAGCTGTAGTACGGCTCGTAGGGGGTCTTCTCGGTGGGGTCGGTGGCCTCGACGACGATGTCTGCGGTGTTTTGCGTAAAGGCACGCAGGTCGGCGACGTTCTCGGGGTCCTCGGCCACCGTCTCGGCCACGATGTCCGCCGCGCCGGCGAGCGCCTTCTCGGGCGTGTCGAAGCCGGCTTCCTCGTTGACGTATGCCGCGGCGGCGTCGAGCGCGCTGCCCTTGGCCGAGGCCTGCATGATGACCATGTTGGCAAGTGGCTCCAGGCCTGCCTCGCGGGCCTTCTGTGCGCGGGTCATGCGCTTTTTGCGGTAGGGCTTGTAGAGGTCCTCGACACGCTGGAGCTGCGTGGCCTCGCGAATTTGCTGTTCGAGCTCGGGCGTAAGTTTGCCCTGGGCGTCGATGAGCAGAATGACGTCCTCTTTGCGCTGTTCAAGATTGCGCAGGTAGGACAGGCGCTCGTCGAGTGCGCGCAGGGCGACGTCGTCCATTCCGCCCGTGGCTTCCTTGCGGTAGCGCGAGATAAAGGGGATGGTGTTGCCCTCGTCGATGAGCTTGACGGCTGCCTCGATGTTGGCGGCCTTAAGGTTGAGCTCGTGGGCGAGCTGGGCGATAAGATCCATGGGACTCCTTGCGTTTAAGGTGCGTTTGCAGCACAGGGCTACCAAGGATACCACCCGTTTCAAAAGACTGTTTTGGGCCCGCGCCACGAAAACGACCTATCTACTACGTTTGAACCGTATGGGTCGACCATCCCCCGGTTTTCCGAGAATGCGCAAGCAGTCTACCTGCGCTTTTGATTTTAGGAAATTCGGCATGGTTGAGGGCGGTCGGTTAAACGTAGTAGATAGGCCCATTTCGTGGCGAACGAATCAAGCCGAGGTGCAAAATAGCCCCCGCCCCAGAAAAATCGTCGGCAAGGTAGCAAAATGCCCCGCGGGCAGGAGGCTGCTCGCGGGGCAAAGAAGAGGGGCTTGTTGGTGACGGACCGAAGGGTTCGGCATGGGGTTTCTGCCGCGGTCGCTCTTAAGGCATTACAGCTCGACGAGCTGGCCGGTCTCGGCGGCCTCCTTGATAGCGTTGAGAAGCGTGAGCGTCTTAACGTTGTCGGCGGGGGTCACGACGGGCTCGACCTCGCGGCGGACAACCTTCACAAAGTGCTTGAGCTGCATCTTGTGCGGCAGTGCCGGGTCGACGGCCGGAATCTCCATCTGCAGCGGCTTGTGCCAGTTGGAGGCGCCGTCGTAGGAGAACTGGTGCAGGCGGGGCAGCGACAGGGCGCCCTTAGTGCCGCCGATAAAGTAGGCGTCGGCGTCGAAGGGGCGGTACTGCGGGTCCTCGCGAGCGGTTGCCTCCCAGTTCCAGGGGCTGGCGGTGGCGTCGGAGATGGTCATGCTTGCGAGCGCGCCATCGGCAAAACGGACGTTGACCACGGCGGAGTCCTCGGTCTCAAAACCGCGGGCGGCGCTGGACTGCATACCCTGGACGGCAACGGGCTCGCCCAGCAGGTAGCGGAGCAGGTCGACGTCGTGCACCAGGTTGACCAGGATCGGGCCGGCACCCTTCTTGCGGCGCCATTCGACATCGAAGTACTCGTCATTCTTATAGATCATGTAGTGGAAGCTCGACACGGTGAGCTTGCCCAGCTCGCCGGACTCGATGATCTCCTTGGCCTTGTTGACGAAGGGGTTGTGGCGACGGTGCTGACCCACGAGCACGGGCACGCCGGCGGTCTCGGCCTCGGCAGCGAAAGCCTGGGCATCCTCCAGGTCGTTGGAGATCGGCTTTTCGACCAGCGGCACGATATTGCGCTTCACAGCCTCGCGGGCAACGCCCAGGTGCAGGTCGTTGGGCGTGGCGATGATGACGGCCTCGGGCTTAACCTCGTCCATCATCTGGGCGGGATCGGTGAAGAACGGCACGCCGGCGGCCTCAGCCGTGGCGCGGGCGCCCTCAAAGGCGTCGGCGATGGCGACGAGCTCGGCCTCGGGCTCCTCGGTGACAAAGCGGATGTGGTTGCGGCCCATGGCGCCGGCGCCGATAACGGCAATGCGGACGGGGTTGAGCTCAGACATTTCGACTCCTTAATACTGGTGACCGGTGGAATGCGGCAAAGGGGCCGTCCCTTTGTCGCATCGGTAAAACTAGGCAGACTTCTTCTTGCTGTCGGAGACCATCATGTAGACGGTGAGCACGACGGCGATGGCGGCGATCACAATGGCGCCGTAGAAGGACTGCTGGTAGGCGGCGCTGCCGGCCTCGGCGTGATACAGCACGGCGGTGATGGGCTGGCTGATCCAGGTGGAAGCGGCATAGCCCAAAAACATGATGCCGTAGTTGACACCGATGTTGCTGGTGCCAAAGGCGCCACCGGTGAGCGGCGGGTAGATGACGAGCAGGGCGCCAAAGCTAAAGCCGAGCAGGGCGAGCGCAACAAAGAACATGGCCTGCGTAAAGCTCATCGACATGATGACGAGTGCGACGATGGTGACGACAAGGCTGATGAGCAGCGACTTATAGGCGCCGAGCTTGTCGATGATCTGGCCAAAGGACAGACGGCCAACCAGGTTGGCGCAGGTGTTGACGGAGACCACCACACCGCCGAGGGCGACGGCCGCGGCGCTCGTGGGGTCGGCGAAGAGCTGAACGGCGGCGATGGAGGCAACCTTGCCCACGAGCAGGGTGCCCGCGGTGGCGGCAAAGGCGAAGGTGACGATGAGGACCCAGAAGCGCGGGGTCTTGACCATCTCGCCCGGGGTGAGGTCGCCGAAGGTGCCGGCATGTGCGCCACCCTTGGGGGCCTCGAAGCCCTCGGGCAGCCAGCCGGCCTCGGGGGCCTTCAGGAATAGGGCGGAGGCGGCGATCATCACAAAGAAGATGACGCCGAGCGCCTTAAGGGCGCCAAAGATGCCCAGGCTCGGGATGAGCAGCGAGGCGAGCACCGGGGACAGCACGGCGGGACCGGCGGTCGAAGCGGCCAGGGTGATGCCGGAGGCGAGACCCTTCTTGTCGATGAACCACTTTTGACCGGTGGTGAGCGCGGGGTTGTAGCCCAGGCCGTTGCCGATGGCGGCGACGAGCGAGAACCACAGGTAGAACTGCCACGGCTCGGTGACGGTGCCGGACATGAACCAGCCCATGCCGTAGCACACGGCGGCGGCGATAACGACGTTGCGCGGGCCGATCTTATCGGAGATGCGGCCGGCGAAGATGCCCGTCACGGCCATGATGGTCTGGAAGACGGGAAAAGCCCAGGTAAGGGCGCTCGACCACTCGGGGTAAACGGCGAGCAGATTCTTGCTCACGACGGAATACAGCGCGATGGAGCTGATAAAGAACATGGTGACGCACGCGGCGGAAAGCACGACGGCGCGACCCTTGTTGGAGTTGCTGGAAGCCATTTGACTCTTTCTAATCGATACGGGGGAGGAGCGGGCGTGTCCGCGGGGCCTCCCTGTCAGGTTGGTTTACTGGTCGGTCGGCTTGGCGACGCCGGACTCATCGGACCAGAGCTCGACACCCTTGTTCTTAAGGTAGTTGTCGGCATAGGCGCGACGGCCGCCGGGCTTGGCGGTGAGGTCGCCCATCATATTGGAGAAGCCGCCATCGACCTTGATGGCGTCGCCGGTGGTAAAGTCCGAGCGCTTGGACGCCAGGAACATGACGGCGTTGGCGATATCGCTGACCTCGCCGATGCGACGCGTGGCGATCAGACGGCTGCGGCTCTTTTCGACCTCGGGATCGGCGTAGAAGTTGGCTGACATCGGGGTCTTAACGAAGCAAGGCTCGACGCAGTTGGAGCGCACGCCGTAGGGGCCCCACTCGGCAGCCAGCATCTTGGACATCATGTTGACGCCCGCCTTGGTGGAGCTGTACACGCCCGAGAACGTCTCGGGGGAGTGGCTGGCGACGGTCGAGATGTGCACCAGGCGGCCCTGGCCGGCCTTGATCATCTCGCGACCAAAGCGCTGCGAGGTGATGAAGTAGCCGGTGAGGTTGACGTTGATGACCTCATTCCAGTCGGAGAGCGGCAGGTCCTCCATGGCGGCGAAGCGCAGGATACCGGCGGTGTTGACGAGGACGTCGACGCGACCGAAGTCGGCGATGGTGGCGTCGACGGCGGCCTGAACCTCGGCCTCGTCGGCGGCGTTCATCTTGTAACCCTCGGCGTGGATGCCA
>OHPC01000375.1_pt1 | contig 30782 bp, 29 predicted proteins | sample 1577631 | NCBI WGS metagenome assembly OHPC01 (sample SAMEA3879560, study PRJEB24766) | human gut metagenome | biome: human-associated habitat; feature: feces | place: USA | collected 1985/1987 | reverse complement strand
CGACTGGTCCGCCGTTCGTTAGAACGGCGGAACTGAGGGCAGCGTCGAGCTGTTACGCGGTTTGGTAAAACCGCGTAACTACCTAACTACATCAAGTTGCAGACAGCTGCCGCGAAGGCAACGGGGTCCTCGGGCAAAATGCCCTCGACCAGCAGGGCCTGATCGTAGAGCAGACCGGAGTACTGCTTGATCTTGTCGGCGTCGCCTGCCTTCTGGGCAGCGACAAGCTTGGCAAAGACCGGGTGCTTGGCGTTGAGCTCGAGCACGCGCTGGCTCTTGGGCATACCATCGGGCGCTCCCTCGGGACCCTTCTGGAGCACCTTCTCCATCTCGAGCGAAAGCGGGCCCTCGGTGGTGATGCACGCGGGAGCATCGGTCAGGCGCGCAGAGACGGCGACCTTCTCGACCTTGTCGCCGAGCGCCTCCTTCATGGCGCTAAAGAGGTCCTCGTTCTCCTTGGTGGCGTCCTCGGCCTCCTTCTTTTCGTCCTCGGTCGCCAGGTCAAGATCACCGGTCGCGACGTTCTTGAGCTCCAGATGACGATCCTCGACCTCGGGCTCGGCACCGTCGGCCACAGCCTTCTCGGCAGCCTCGCGGGCAGCGTCGTCCTCGTAAATCTTGGGCATATCGGCGGCAATGTACTCACGCATGGCCTGGAAGGTGAACTCATCCACATCCTGCGTCAGTAGCAGCACGTCATAGCCGCGGTCGAGCACGCCCTTTACCACGGGCATCTTGGCCAAGCGCTCACGCGAGTCGCCGGCGGCGTAGTAGATGGCCTTCTGATCCTCGGGCATGCCCTTGGCATACTCGGCTAGGGTAATCATCTTCTGCTCCTTGGCAGACCAGAACAGCAGCAGGTCGGCGAGCTCATCGGCCTTCATGCCATAGCTCGAGTAGATGCCGTACTTAAGGCCGCGGCCAAAGTTCTCAAAGAACTTCTCGTAGGCCTCGCGGTCGTTGTCACGCATATCCTCAAGGTCAGCGGTGATCTTCTTTTCCACACGCTTGGCGATGGCCTTGAGCTGACGGTTCTGCTGCAGCGTCTCACGCGAGATGTTGAGCGACACGTCGGCGGAATCCACGACACCGCGCACAAAGTTGTAGTAGTCGGGCAGCAGGTCGTCGCACTTCTCCATAATCAGCACGTTGGAGCTGTAGAGCGCCAGACCCTTCTCGTAGTCCTTGCTGTACAGATCGAACGGCGCGCGTCCCGGCACAAACAGCAGGGCGTCATACTCGAGCGTGCCCTCGGCGTGGAAGCTGATGGTGCGCGCAGGATCGTCAAAGTCGTGGAACGTGGACTTGTAGAACTCGTCGTAGTCCTTCTGCTCGACATCGGAGCTGCGCTTCTTCCAGATCGGTGTCATGGAATTGACGGTCTCGAGCTCCTGGTAGTCCTCGTACTCGGGCTTGTAATCATCCGGCGCGTCCTCGGGCTTGGGTTTCTGGCGGCTCTTGGACACCATCATCTGGATCGGGTAGCGCACATAGTTACTGTACTGCTGAATCAGGCTCTTGAGACCCCACTCGGTCAGGAAGCGATCGTAGGTCTCGGCCTCGCCGTCGGCATCGAGCTTCTCGTTCTCGCGCAGCGTCAGGATGACATCGGTACCGTGCTCGGCGCGCTCGCCGTCCTCGATGGTGTAGCCCTCAAGACCGTCGGATTCCCACACATGGGCGACATCCTCGCCATAGGCGCGGCTGACGACCTTCACATGGCTGGCGACCATAAAAGCCGAGTAGAAGCCCACGCCAAACTGACCGATGATGTCGACATCGGAGCCCTGCTGCTCGGCGTTCTCGGTCTTAAACTCCTCAGAGCCGGAATGGGCGATGGTGCCCAGATTGCGCTCCAGCTCCTCGGCGGTCATGCCAATGCCGTTATCCGAGATGGTAATGGTGCGGGCGTCTTTATCAAAGGAGACGCGAATGGCCAGGTCGCCCTGGTCGATCTTAACGCTCGGGTCCTGCAGACTCTTAAAGTTGAGCTTGTCGACGGCATCGCTCGCGTTGGAGATAAGCTCACGCAGGAAGATTTCCTTGTTGGTGTAGATGGAGTTGATCATGAGGTCGAGCAATTTTTTGCTCTCGGTCTTAAATTGACGCATATGCAGTCCTTTCGCGCTACCCCCGTCCGCAAAAAACGGCCCGGTTGCCCGAGCCGCATCGCAGACCTGCTATGTTCAGACTTAGATTTTATAACCCATTAGTGCGCATATATACATACGGAATCGAAAAACTGTATGTCCGAGCGCTCTGATGCGCCAATTGCCAAGGAGTGTCCCAAACTGCCGGCAGGAAAGGAACGTTCCTATCTGCCGTCTACGCGCTTGGCCATCCAGGCATGAGGCTGGCCCTCGTCTTCGTAGTCCACCGGGGCAATCTGCGTGTAGCCCGCCTTGGCATAGAGCGACAGCACGTATTCCTGAGCATGCAGCTTAATGAGCTTGGCGCCGGCATCACGCGCGCACGTATCACTGGCCTCGACAATCTTGCTCGCCAAACCGCGACGGCGCATGCTCGGCAGCACGGCCACGCGCCCCATAATGTAGGTCTCCCCCGCCGCGACACCTTCGTCCAAGTCGCACGCCGGCGACACCGGAGCCTCTGCGTCAGCCGCGCGCTCAAGCTCTTCGGGAAACACGCGCGAGCAACCGGCAAGCTCGCCGTCTACATAGAGCGTCACATGAATGCAGTTCGGATCCTCGTCGATAGCGTCGAACTCATTCTCGTAGCCCTGCTCGTCCATAAAAATGACGCGGCGCACCAACGCCGCGTCATCAAAGCATCCCGTCTTAAGTTGGATATCCATGGCTGCCCTTTCATTCAATGCGAACGTTAGGGACAGATTTTAGCGAAAATGAGCTCCGCGCACGCTAAACTTCGCGCGAGCCTTCGCCAGGCAATCGTAATGACCCACGTTATGGGCATCGCTCGCGATGAAGCTGTACAGGTTCTGATCGAACAGGCGCTGTGCCGGCTTTTTCTCGCGACCAAAGCGACCGCCGGCAATAAAGTCCGCCGAAGCCTGCAGCTTGCAGCCCATATCGACCAGGCGCTCCGCCACGCTTACATCCTTTTGAACCGCACGATAGCGCTCAGGATGAGCGATGATCACCTGGTAGCCACGGCACTGCAAATCGTAAATCGTGTTCTCGTACTCTCTAAACGCATACGCATCGGCATGCGTCGAAAGCTCAAGCAGGAACTCGTTGGTTCCATCGAAATGCAAGTGCTCCGCGGCATCGATACCAAGTTCAACGAGCTTTCGATGGTTGACCTCGAAGCCCATCTGAAGCGGAAAACCGTCAGCGTTATCACGCAGCAGCTCAAAGGCATCCCACATCTTGTCGTAATCAAAATAGGGATCACGGCAGTGAGGAGTGCAAACGATTCTGGTTACACCGGCCCGCTTGGCAGCCTCGAGCATCGCCAAGCTCTCATCGAGATCGGCGGCGCCGTCGTCTACACCCGGCAAGATATGGCAATGAATGTCACGCATAGGTCAGCCTTAATCAACTAAACGTTTGCTCGGTTGGTGAAGATGCCCTTTTTGGAAGTCCCCTGATCGTCGGAGCCCTTCTTAACCTTCTTACCGTCCTTGGTGTAGTAGGAGTAGTAGTACTCGCTGGTCTCGGTCTCGCAGTAGTTCATAACGGTACCGATGAGCTTGACCTTTTCGGACTTCTTAAGCTGGCCGATAGCGTTGAGTGCCTCCTCGCGCTTGGTGAAGTCCTCGCGCACCACGAACAGCGTGCCGTCGGTCAGACTGGCGATCTCGGCAGCATCGATGAAGGTGCCGACCGGGGGAGCATCAAAGATGACGTACTGGAACTTGGCGGACAGTGCCTTTACCAGCTTGGCAAAGCGGTGAGAGACGATGATGTCGGCAGGATTGGGAATATGCGGCTCGGCATCGAGGAAGTAGAAGTTCTTCTGACCCGTCTCGACAATCGCCTGGTCAATAGAAACCTGCTCGGAAAGGACTGCATAGAGTCCGCCGCGGGAGCGGACGCCGAGCATATCGGCAAGGGACCTGCGACGCATATCAGCCTCGACCAGCAGGACGCTCTTGCCGCTGGTGGCGATAGCCTGGGCAAGGTTGATGGAAACCGTAGACTTGCCCTCGTTGGGAATCGAAGACGTAACGGTGATGGTGCGAATGGGGTCGTCCACGCTCGCAAAGCGGATGTTGGCCAGAAGGGTCTTGGCGGCATTCTGTACAACGAGCTTATCGGTGTTCTTTGCCTTAGCCATGCCTATTTACCACCTTTCATAGCCGGAATTCGGCCAACAACGGGAATGCCCAGGAGCTCTTCCGCCTCTTCGGCACCGCGGATGCGGGTATTGAGCATGTCTGCCAAAACGACATAGGCGACTGCGATAAAGATACCGGCGAGGAACGCGACGGCAATATACAGCGTGCGCTTGGGGCCGCTGGGGGCTTCGGGGGTCTTAGCCTCGTCGATAACGTTGATGCTCTGGGCAGCGCCGACGTTCTGAGCGACCGTACTCACCGAGCTAGCTATGGCCTTTGCGACCTCAGCCGTCTCCTTGGCATCGGTGCCGGTAACCGAAAGCGTAATGACACGCGTGGTGGTCTCGGAGGAAACAGACACCTTGTAGTCATCCAGATCGGTGAGGCCCAGTTCCTTGGCGGCGCCGCTCTTAACGCTATCGCTATCCAGCAGCGTGGCGATATCGTTGGAAAGCATCTGGCTCGCCGAGAGATCGTTGTAGCTCATCTGGCCGCTATCGTCGGTCTTGGCGAGAATGTACATGCTCGTCGTCGCGGTATAGGTGTTGTCCATCGCGGCGAAGGACACGATGCCCATGGCGATCGCGCAGACCACCGGAAGGGTGATGACCAGCTTGAGGTGCTTCTTCAGCAGCTGGAACAGTTCGAGAAGGGTCATGCAGCTTGCCTTTCATTTCCCCAGTTCGGATTGACAAAACTGTCCGTATGTTATCGCATCTTTTTACCGAGACCAAACTCTATACATAAGAAACAGGCTCTCCTGTAAAAATGTCGGAAGCAATCGTAAAATTGCACAACAACGCCGCACCCGAAAGTCAAATGCGGCGTCTACATCAATACCTATGTTGTATCGCTATGCGAATGGCTCGTCCTGCTGTATGGGAAACGTCACCGTAATGGTGGTTCCCACGCCCAACTCGCTCGACAGATCGAGCGTGGCGTGATGATACAGGGCCGCATGCTTGACAATGGCAAGCCCCAGACCGGTTCCGCCGCGCGCCTTGGACCTACTCTTGTCCACGCGATAGAACCGCTCAAATACCTTGCCCTGTTCTTCAGGCGCGATACCGATTCCCGTGTCGGCGACCGCAAGGAACGGATGGCCTTCGTCGTTGGTGCCGCACTGCAGCGTAACCGTACCGCCGGGTCGATTGTAGCGGATGGCGTTGCTCGCCAGATTATAGATGAGCTCGTCGATCAAGCGCGACACGCCTTCGATGACCACAGGCTTGGTCTCATGACTTATCGTCACATTCGCCTGACGGGCGACCTGTTCAAGACGCTGCCCAACCGCGTAGATGGCACGCGAGAGCTCAATAGGCTCCGTGGACCCAATGGGCACCGCCTCGCCCTCAGTTGCACGCTCGGCCTCGTCCAAGTTAGACAGCGTAAGGATGTCGTTGACGAGCGCCGCCAAGCGGCCTGCCTCACGATAGATGCGACCGCCAAAGTTGCGCAGGTCGTCCTCGCCCTCGACCATGCCGTTTGCGATGAGCTCGGCATAGCCCGAAATCGCCGTAAGCGGCGTCTTGAGCTCATGGGTGATATTCGCCGTGAACTCGCGGCGCATACGGTCGTTGTCCGTCAGCACCGCCATTTGGCGCTTGAGTTCCTGGCGCTGCGACTCGATACGCTCAAGCATGGGGACCATCTCGGCATAGGCGTGCTCATAGCTACGGCGTGGGTGGTCCAAATCCACCTCTTGCAACGGCGCGATGATGGCACGGGACTCGCGGCGCGCCATAAAAAACGAGAGTACCGCACCCGCTGCTGCGATAAGCAGCATCGGCGCCACCATCGACAGCAAAATCGCCGCAACGCCAGGCTGGGCCTGCGCCAAGCGGACAACCTGGCCGTTATCAAGGGCGACGGCGCGATACAGCATAATCTCGTCGAGCGTAGAGCTTGCGCGCTCCGCGGAACCCAAACCACTCTCAAAGGCCTCGATGACCTCGGGGCGATCGCCATGGTTGGGCAGTGTGGAAGGCGACGCCTCGTTGTCGTAGGCAACCGATCCATCCTTGTTAATCAGCGTGATGCGCAAGTCCTCGCGATCGAGGCTACGCAAGAACGGGATGGGCTCCTGCTGCTCATCGAGGGCGGCAGCAATGAGCTCGGTTTCCTGCGCCAGGTTGGCACTCGTGGCATCCGCCAAGGTGTTTTGCACAAAGAACGCACCCAGCACCGTAAACGCCACGATAACCGCCATGGCGCAGACAAAGATCGTCACAAAAACGCGGTGCGACAGCGTATGTTTTCCCTGGGGGGCGAAGACCACGGGTTACTCCTCCGATGCGGTGGCCGCGGTGTCGTCACCTTCGGCACCATCACCGGCAGAAGGCTCGGCCAAGCGGTAGCCCACGCCGCGCACGGTCTCGATGGCGCCGGCATGCTCGCCCAGTTTTTGGCGAAGCGTCTGCACGTGCACGTCAACGGTGCGCGAACCGCCGTCGAAGTCCCAGCCCCACACGCTCTGCAGCAACGACTCGCGGGTAAAGACCACGCCGGGCTTGCGCATGAGGTACTCGAGCAGGTCGAACTCGCGCAGGGTGAGCTTAAGCGGCTCGCCGGCAACGGTCACCTCGCGATGGCTGGGCGAGAGCACGATGTCGCCCACGCTGAGCACATCGCTCGCCTGCTTGACCATGCCGCCGCGACGCAGCAGTGCGCGGCAGCGGCTGGCGAGCTCCATGAGCGAAAACGGCTTAGTCAGGTAATCGTCGGCACCGCCATCGAGCGCCATCACCTTGTCGAGCTCGGTATCCTTGGCGGTAAGCATCATGATGGGCACCGTCGCCGTCAGGCGGTCGGCACGCAGGCGACGCATAATCGCCAAGCCATCGGTATCGGGCAGCATGATGTCGAGCAGGACGGCATCGGGTACCCGTCGCGCCACGGCAGCCTTAAACTCACCGTCGCACGAAAAGCCCTCGGCCTCGATTCCCTGCTTGCGCAACGCATAGACCGTCAAATCCCTGATGTTGTCATCGTCCTCGACGTAATAGATCATGTTGAACCCCTTTGCGGCCGGCATGACCGCATCTTAACCCTAAAGGTACCTTTACTAGATGGTATCAGCCAAAACGGCCCGTCAAATAATCCGCCGTGCGCGGATCGGTCGGATTCTTGAAGAGTTGCGCGGTGGGCGCGTGCTCCACCAGCTCACCCAGCAAAAAGAATGCGACCGAATCGGAGATACGCGCCGCCTGCTGCATATTGTGCGTAACGACCACGAGCGTGCAGGTCTCCTTGAGCTCGCAGGCAAGCTGCTCCACCACCAGCGTCGAAACGGGGTCGAGTGCCGAGGTCGGCTCGTCCATCAGCAGAATGTCGGGCTGCACGGCAAGTGCGCGGGCGATGCACAGACGCTGCTGCTGGCCGCCCGAAAGACCCAGACCCGACTCTTTGAGCTTGTCCTTGACCTCATCCCATAGCGCAGCGCGACGAAGGGAGTCCTCGACCAGCTCATCCAGCGCAGCGCGATCGCGCACACCCATACCGCGCGGACCATACGCGACGTTGTCGTAGATGCTCATGGGAAACGGGTTGGGGCGCTGGAACACCATGCCCACGCGCTGGCGAAGGCGGCAGATGTCGTAGTCGCCCAGGATATCTTGACCATCGAGCGCAATCTTGCCCTCGATTCGGCAGTCCTTGATGCCGTCGTTCATGCGGTTAAAGCAGCGCAGCAACGTGGACTTTCCGCAGCCCGAAGGCCCGATGAACGAGGTAATCTGCTTGTCGCGAATCTTGATATTCACGTCCTTGAGCGCATGGTGGTCGCCATAGAACAGGTCGAGGCCCTCAACATCGATGCGCGTCGGCGAGGCGGCAAGATCCTCTGCCGTGGGGCGAGTCGCATCCCCAACCTCGCGCTCGTGCGCGGCCTCGGCCTGCGCTTTCATGAGTTCTTCAAGCTCCGTGGGCTCCACTGCCGCAGCAGCCGTCATACCGCATACCTCCACATCGATATCAATTCAGCAGTATCGATAGTAGAAATCGCGGCTCATATGCACGTGAGCGCATTGTCAAGTGTTTGTAAGGGCACGCTGGCTATGCGGCGGGCAGCTCGATGGTGAATATCGTGTGTTCGGGCGTCGATTCACATGCAACGGTACCACCGTGTGCCGCGATGATCTCCTTGGCAATAGCAAGGCCCAGACCGGCACCACCGCGATTGGTCGCACGCGCCGCATCCAGGCGATAGAACTTCTCAAAGATCACCTTGAGCTTAGCCGCAGGGATAGGATCGCCCTGATTGATAAAGCGCACGCGCACGCCGCCATCGTCTTGGCGCCCGGCCTCAATCGTGATAGTCGAGCCCTCATAGCTATAGGCGACGGCGTTTTTCATGATGTTGTTGAACACGCGAGCCATCTTGTCGCCATCCACGAGCACCGTCAGGTCCTCGCGAATATCAACTTGGACTTCCTTATGCTGCTCGTTGAGGATGGGATAGAACTCGTCAGCCACCTGAGCCAGCAGCAACCCCAGATCAACATAGCCGCGCGTGAGCACGATATCGTGGAAGTCAAAGCGCGTGATATCGAAGAACTCTTCGATGAGCGTATCGAGCCGGTGCGCCTTGTCGAGCGCCACGCCCGTAAAGTGCGCACGTTGCTCAAGCGGCAAATCGGGAGCCTCCTGCAGGAGCGAAAGATAGCCCACCACGCTGGCGAGCGGGGTGCGTAGGTCATGTGCCAAGTACGTGACCAGATCGTCCTTGCGATGCGACTCGTCACGCAGAGCTTGTTGCACCTTACGCCCACGGTCACGCACGCGGTTAAGGGCGCCCTCGACCTCCAAGAAGTCGCCGTCGATGTTGTCCCAGGTGTCGGGGTGATCGATCAGGCGATCTTGAATACGAGCAGCCAGCACACAATCGGCATGCTGCTCGCCCTGCTCGTAGCCCTGGTAGTACAGGGCGCGGCCGCACAAGAACAGCACGCACACGGCAAGCGCCAGCACAAAGCCAAGCATGTTGAATACAAAGCCGGCATCAAACAGCACCGGCCCTTCGATGCCGCCGAGCGCCATGGCGCCAATCGCCAACGTCATGGCCCACGCGGCGCCGCCAATCACCACGCAGCGGCACACGATCTCAAATCGATCGATCAGCAAAAAGCCGACAAGCAGCACCGCCAAGATTCCGACGATGTTGTCGATGCCAATCAGCAGCAGGCTCAGCAAAAAGAGCAGCACCGTTGCAAGCGCGCGGTTGTCGACGACCGACCTCACGTATTCAAAGAGCCGATCGGGCACCTCGAACGCTTGCCTATCGTCTTTTGTCATATCAAGATCCTCACAAGCGAAAAGCGTTATTCGATGATGTAGCCGACGCCCCAGACGTTTTTGATAAAGCGTGGCTTTTGTGCGTCGTCGCCGATCTTTTCGCGCAAGTGGCGAATATGCACCATCACCGTATTGTTGGAGCCGGGCATAAAGTCCTCGTTCCACACCGCGCGGAACAGGTCCTCCACGGCCACCACGCTGCCGCGATGCTCGACCAGATACAGCAAGATTGAATACTCGGTGGGCGTGAGGCGAACCGGTGAACCGTCCACTGTCACGGAACGAGCATCGCGGTTGATCTCCAAGCCGTCGAGCTGAATGGTCGGCGACTCGGCCGCCTGTGCACGGCTACCGTAGCTGGTGTAGCGGCGAAGCTGAGCGTGCACGCGCGCGATGAGCTCCGGCGGACGGAACGGCTTAACCACGTAATCGTCCGCGCCAAGCGAAAGGCCCCCGATCTTGTCTTGCTGGGCATCGCGCGCCGTCAGCATGATCACGGGATAGGTATGGCTGGAACGGATCGTACGCAGCAGCTCAAACCCATCGATATCGGGCAGCATGACATCAAGCAGCGCCAGATCGAACTCCTGCTCCAAAATCGCCTTGGCAGCATCGGCCCCGCTATAGGCAATCTGGACATCAAAGCCCTCTTTTGTAAGGTAGATGCCAACCAAGTCGGCGATGGCCTTCTCGTCATCAACTACCAAAATGCGCTCGTTCATGCGTGCTCCTCTCGCGCTCCATTATGCCTGAGGCGACGCACGCCACACACAACAAGCGTGGGTGATTAAGCCGGTCTTAAGCACCCTTGTGCCCGTTCGGGTGCGGATGTGGGCCACGCACGCACGCGATGATCGCCGACGCCGGCAAACGATATACTCTAGTTTCAGAAGAGACCATCCCGTCGAAAGCGAAATCTGTGAAGTCCCTCACCTCTTTTGCAAAGCGCTCAGCCCAGCTTGCCGCCGGCTTTGTCTGCGCTATCGCCCTTGCCGCTGGCGCGCCCACCGTCACCGGCGCCCAAGTGCTCACGACCGACAATGTTTGCGGCAAAACCGCCGATGCGCGCGGCATCACGGCCGAAAACCTGCCCGATATCGATGCGACCAATGCCCTCGTCATGGGCAAAGACGGTACCGTCTACTATGGGCGCGGCGCCGATGAGCAGGTCAAAATCGCCTCGATCACCAAGGTCATGACCGCAATCCTAACCGTCGAGAATTGCAAGATGGACGAGAAGGTCACGGTGAGCAACGCCGCAGCCACCGTGGGTAATTCGACCGCCGGCTTGCTCGAAGGCGACGAGCTTACCGTGGAGCAGGCACTACGCGGTCTGATGATTCCCTCGGGCAACGACGCCGCCATCGTGCTCGCCGAATATGTGGGCAAGAAGATCGACCCCAAGACCAAAGACGCCGAGGCCACATTTGTGAAGGCCATGAACGAGCGCGCTAAGAAGCTCGGCTGTACCGGTACGCTTTTTGAAAACCCGCATGGTCTGGACTTTGATGAGTGGGCTGGCAATATGCACTCAACCGCACACGACGTAGCGCTGATGATGCAGGAGGCCATGAAAAACGACACGATCCGCGAGGTCGTAGCGAGCGAGGATTCCTGGATCGAGGTCACGGGCGCCGACGGCACCGACCATTCGCATTCCATGGACACGCATAACTATTTGCTGGGCCAAGATGGCAACATCGGCGGCAAGACCGGCACCACCGACGACGCGGGCTATTGCTTTACGAGCGCCTACAACCGCGACGGCGACGAGATCTACACCGTTATTTTGAACTCCACCACCACCGATCAGCGCTTTACCGATACCGCCACCCTTGCCAACTGGTACTACGGTCACAAGGTGACGGTCGCAATCGCCAACACGCAAGAAAAGACCGCCAACGGCAACCCGCTTATGGCGCGCATTAGTCAAACCGACTGGACGGATAAGACAATCGACGCCACGCTCGCCGATCCCACGGCGCAAGCGACCGTGTTTTCTCTTGCCGGCGAGGTGACCGAAAAGGTTAGCTACGACGATCTTTCGGGCACGGTGCATGTGGGCGACAAGGTGGGCAGCGTTACACTCAAGCAGGACGGCACCAAGATCGCCGTCATGGACCTGGTTGCCGACGAGGAAGGCGCAGGGCCGAATCCCATTGAATGGCTGCTCGTGAAGCTCGATCGCTTGGGCCGCCGCATCGACAACCGCCCGCTCACAGCCGAGAGCGAGACCGTAGCCAAGGCGCCCAAGGCGTAGGGCGCAAGAATAATAAGTCCACTGAAAGGAGGCGTCCGAAAGGATGCCTCTTTTTTTGAGGGTTCGAATCCCCAGCCTCCTTTCTCCACACAAAAAAGGGCCCCAAATGGGACCCTTCTTCAAATTCGTACTGGCGGAGAGCTGGGGATTCGAACCCCAGATGCCCTTTTGGGGCATACTCGCTTAGCAGGCGAGCACCTTCGGCCTCTCGGTCAGCTCTCCGTAACAGCCGTTCTATAGTAACCAAACAGCCAAGGATGGGCAAGAGGAATTTTTTAATTGCCTAGCATCCTTTCCTCCTTGGAAGCTTCGCCTACCCCAGCGAGCGGTTGAGGGAGCCGAGCTCGTCGTTGCCCATGGTGCGCCACATTTGGAAGATGCAACCGCGTGCCAGGAAAAAGAAGCCGTTGTCGACCAGTTGAACAGCGGCATCTGCCAGCTGATTCGTCACGGCGGACACTGGCGGCAGCTCGAGTCCAGCCTTGCGGATGGTCTCGACCGCTTCCTCGAACGTCGGAGGCTCGCTGACGCCCATCTCGTTCATAAGGCCCTGCATTTCTTCCAGCGCGCTACTGCCCGACTCCTCGCCGCGCGGCACCAGACGGTAACAAGCCAGCGCCAGGTCGAGCTGATCGCAATTCCAATAGGCAAACGCCAAGCGATAGAACAGGTAGCCGATTGCAGAACGATCGCTGGCAATACGTAGGCCGTGGCGCGCCACCTCGATAATCTCGTCAAAGCGCTCCAGACGCGCAAGCACGTTGATGAGCGCAAAGTGCGATTGCATGGACGAGCGCGCCAGATCGTAAAGATGGCGCACCTCGGGCAGCGCTCGTTCAAAGTCCTCTTGCTCGGCGTAAAAGCTGCAGATCTCGTGCTGGGCAAAGTACAGCGCATCGGGCGCACGAAGGATTCGCACAGAGCGGTCTTCTTCCAACACCGGTAGCACCATGCGCACCAGCTGGTTATCGCAAAACTGCGTTTGAACCGGACCTGTCGCCAAAAGCTCGGCGACGGCGCACTTAGCCTCCAACTCCTCGACAAGACGAGAAAAGCCTTCAAAAGCACCTGTACGGTCGACTTTTGCCTGCTCGCGCAATTCAACAACACGGGCCACGTATGGGTCGTCGTCCTCTTCCATGACCTCCAACTCGTCAGCCGTATCGGCAAGCAGCAGATCGCACAGCGCCGGCGGCAGCGCGCGATGGTCATCACGCGGACGAGCATGAACCTCCGCAGGCTCAATCGTCTCCGGAGCGGTTGACTCATACGCCTCAAGCACACGCTTGCACGGCATATCGTCCATGCCCATGCTCTCAAGATCCTTGGCGGCAGACACGCAATCGGCCAGATAGGCCGCGCGCCCAAAGAAATACGTTGTGACAACGCGCTCGCCCTGCTCACCGTCGGGAACAGCAATCTGCACATAGCAGCGCGTGATGCAGGTGCCCGCGGCAAAACACGCTGCCGCAAGCGTGAGTGCCACGCGCGCATCGTGCTCCGCGGCCCAGATCGCGCGCGTGTCCTCGTCCAGCTCGCGCCAGGCGTCATCTTGAGCGTCGTATTCACGTTGCGGCATGGCATCAACGACAGACTGCCCAAACCGAACGAGCATAATCCCCTCGGCAACGTTTACTCGATAGGTATAGTCGAGCCGCGTGACCACGTTGAGCGCCTCAACGATTCGCGCAAAACGGGTGCGCACGTCCCACTCGCCGCCCGGCTGGCACGAAACCGTTCCCGGCTTGGCCCACGGGTTATCACTCGAAGCCGTATCGAGCAGGCGGGGAACATCGTTGGTCGTCTTGGCGATATGCCACGCATCAAAGAGCGCGCAGCCCTCAAGGCTCGGCGAGGATGCCGCAGGGACCAATCCGGCCCCGATGCGCTCAAGGATGCCGGAGAGGCGGTTGAGACGGCACTCTATTGCAAGCAGCATGTCAATCTCGTCCTGGTCCAACAGGCTACGATCAAAATTGAGATAAAAAAGCTTTGAGCGATCAATGCGAGCCAGGCTCATCTCGGACTTGGCGGCGATGGTGCGCAGGCGGGGCAAGTCAATTTCACTCATGAGGGCGGCGGCATAACGCTCGATACCGCTCGGATTCTCGGCATGGTCAACGCGGTAGAGCAGCGTCTCGATAGCATCGGGGAGCGGTGCCGTGTTAAAGCCCAAAAACACCTCGACCGGCTCGGGCAACTTTACGAGCTTGATCTTGTCGACAACGTTTTGCATACCCTCGTCGAGTCCGCCGGCGTCCGCCGTGTTCACAATAGCGCTTTCGGAGTTGGCAAATATCACGTAGCGCAAGAACATCGAGGCCATGAACTCGCCGTAAGGAAGGGCGCGGGTCGAATTCCATGTCTCGTGGTCGGACTGCTCGCGCATGGGGCCTTCGGGAGAGCCGGCAGTTTGCGCACACGCGCGCATTGCACCGTTGGCTTCCCTTACCATAATCTCACCAATACTGGAATCCGACTCGTCAAGGACCAGTTCCATGTCGGGATCGTTGGGCAGCGGAGCCTCGCTGACGGGGCGGTCCACCTTGTACACCTCACCCGAAACGCTTACGTAGCCCAAAAGCGACACATGACTTTTGCCAACGAATTCGACGACATAACAAGATTCAAGCTGATCCTCGCCAAAGAGTTTCCAGACCACGCCATATGAGCGTCCCGCAGGCTGCTCGGGCATCGCCGGAAAGCGCTTCTTGGGATCGAGAAACCTGAGCTTGTATGTCGGACGCTCTGCCACGAAGTATCACCCTGATCGGTCGCTTGAAGAAGGAGTGGTCGCGAATAAGTCGCGACATCTACTCGGAATCTTACACGAGTCGACAGGAAATCGTCCGCTTCACGCTCGCGCCTCGACCGAGGTTCGAATCCATGCAGCGGCGACATAAAAGAAAAGCCCCCGTTGCCGGGAGCTTTAATCTCAAATGGTGCGGCGTATAGGATTCGAACCTATGACGTTCTGATTCGTAGTCAGACCCTCTATCCAGCTGAGGTAACGCCGCAGCGCAAGACATATAAAACCACTTTAGCTTATTGGAGTCAAGCACAATCTCAAACTTTTTTGTGGAACGCAGTTTTGTCATGCTGCTCCGCATATACCGCTGTTCCCCGTACGATCGATTGGCTTTTCGATCACGTCAAACTTGGCATCAAGTTCCCTCAGGAGCGATCTCACCCGCTGGGCACAATCATAATCGGCAAACGAGATGCTCAGCATGCGCGCGACCTGGTTGGAAGTCCCAACTCCATAGAAGTGCTCCAGCGCCACAAGCCCCTCGTGCGTCACAAAGGTCTCGACCACATGCGGCGACTCCTCAAAGCACCATTGTGTCAACGGACCCTCACTCGTCTGCCGAACCACCAGGCCGCCCATGCCAGACGGCTCACACGTTACAAGCAGGTACTCCCCGCCCTCGTCGCTCTCAAACAAAACCACCCGATCATCAAACAGCTCCATCGCGTCCCCTTTCTCTCGCTCTTATTTAGCAAAAGCATAGCAGGTAGATGGCTGTATACAGAACAGTTGTTCGTGTGTTTTCTATTGAGCTGTCCGCACGGCATGGTATGGACCTGCGCACGAAATAGGGCGCCCCCGAAGGAGCGCCCTTGCATATCCCCTATGCAGCCAACTTACGCGACCGGCTCGATCTTCTCGAGACCACCCATGTAAGGACGCAGGACCTCGGGAATCGTGATGGTGCCGTCGGCGTTCTGGTAGTTCTCCAGAATGGCGGCCATGGTGCGGCCGGCCGGCAGGCCGGAACCGTTGAGCGTGTGCAGGTAGCGCGAACCCTTGAAGTTCTCGGGGTCGCGGTACTTGATGTTGGCGCGGCGGGCCTGGAAGTCGCCGCAGTTGGAGCAGGAGCTGATCTCCTTGTAGGCGTTGTAGCTCGGCAGCCAGACCTCGACGTCGTAGGTCTGACGGGCAGAGAAGCCCAAGTCGCCGGTGCACAGGCTAATCACGCGATACGGAAGGCCCAGCTGCTGCAGCAGGTACTCGGCCTCGGCGGTCATGCTCTCGAGCTCCTCGTCGGACTCCTCCGGCTTAGCGAACTTGACCATCTCGACCTTGTCGAACTCGTGCTGACGGATGATGCCGCGGGTGTCGCGACCGGCGGAACCGGCCTCCTCGCGGAAGCAGGGGGTGAAGGCGGTGTAGCGGCGCGGCAGGGTGTCGGCGTCGAGGACCTCGCCGGCGTGCAGGTTGGTGAGCACGACCTCGGCGGTGGGGATCAGGAAGTTGTCGCCCGAGACGTGGTAGGCGTCGTCCTCGAACTTGGGCAGCTGACCCGTGCCAAACATGGTCTGACGCTTGACGACGATGGGCGGCCACCACTCCTTAAAACCACGGCTGGTGTGCGTATCGAGGAAGAAGTTGATGAGGGCGCGCTCCAGGCGGGCGCCGGCGCCACCGAGAACGGTAAAACGGCTGCCGGAGAGCTTGTTGCCGCGCTCGAAGTCGAGGATGTCCAGATCGGTGCCCAGATCCCAATGCGGCTTAAAGTCGAAGTCGAACTCGCGCGGGGTGCCCCAACGACGGCGCTCAATATTCTCGTCCTCGTCCTTGCCGTACGGCGTGGCCTCGCAAGGAATGTTGGGCAGGTGAGCCATGAAGTCGTACTGCTCCTGCTCGAGAGCAGTACGGCGCTCGGCCAGACCGTCAATCTTCTCGTTGACGGCGCGCACGGCCTCCTTGGCGGCCTCGGCCTCGTCCTTCTTGCCCTCCTTCATCAGGGCGCCGATCTTCTTGGACTCGGCGTTGCGCGTAGCCTGGAGCTCCTCGACCTCGGTGATGACGGCACGGCGCTCGTCGTCGAGCTCAAAGAACTTCTCGCGATCCCAAGACGTCTGGCGGTTAGCCATGGCGACATCGATGGCATCGGGATTCTCGCGAACAAACTTGATATCAAGCATTAGATCCTCCGGCGATATACATTCCATTTAGGTTGCAACCTTGTACATGTATGGGCAAGTATATACTTATGAGCGTTTACGACCCAACTCAACTACGCAAGAAGGCACCCAATGGACGCAGTTTTTTCCTTTTTGTTTGGCACCCGCACCGGTTTTGCCATCCTTTTCGCCGGCGGCATCCTGTTATTTGCGATTCTTGCCTTTGTAATGGAGAAGCGTACCCATAAGATGTACGTCGACCGCGGACCCAAGTCCGAGGATGAGGAAGACAGCTTCTGGGACTAACCTGCCAAAAAGGGACAGGTTTATTTTGGTCTGTTTTATCTGGGCAAACGCAAGCGCTCCGCAACTGGAATTGAGCCAGTTGCGGGGCGCTTTTCGCTAAAAGGACAAAACCGCAGAAAATACCTGCCAAAAATAAACCCGTCCTTTTTTTGGTCGGTTTTACTGGAGAGTTGCGTCGATTGCCTTGACCAGGGCGCTGCGCATGCCAGCGTCCTCGAGCGCAACGACGCCCTTGATGGTGGCACCACCGGGCGAGCATACGGCATCCTTCATCGCCGCAGGATGCTGGCCAGTTGCAAGCTGCAGCTTTGCCGTACCTAGCACCATCTGGCTCACAATGCGATAGGCATCGGCACGCGGGATACCGTGCTTGACCGCCGCATCGCCCAGGGCCTCGATTGCCATGGCGACAAATGCCGGAGCGCAACCACCCACCGTGCCGCCCACAAACAGCAGGCTCGTATCGAGCTCGACCACCGCACCGAGTTTGCCAAGCAGATCAAGCACCACGGCGCTCTGCTCATCACTAAGCGTGGAAGCCTTCTCGCAAGCGATGACGCCCTCGCCCACCGAAACCGGTGTGTTGGGCACCGTCGAGATATGCGCGACGCCCGGCAGGACCTGCTCCCACTTGGCACTGTCCCAGGTCCAGGCAACCGACAGAACGACCTTTTTGGCAAGAGCATCCTTGAGCGGGGCGAATACCTTCTCGATCATGTACGGTTTGACCGCAGCGACCACGATATCGGATGCGGCGACAACCTCGGCGGCATCGTGGCAGGCGACCATGCCGCGCGCCTCGCAGCGCTCAACCAGTGCGTCGTAGCGACCCGCGCAGGCGCACATGTCGCTCGCAGCTACACCGGCAGCGATCCAGCCATCGGCCATAGCGCTCGCCATATTGCCAAAACCGACAAATCCAATCTTCATATCTCATAGTCCTCTCAGACACGCTCTTCAAAACGAAAGCTATTGTCCCACGCCATTGTTTCGTATTGCCGACCTATTTGTGATACGGCTCGCCACGGCTGATCTTGCAGGCGCGGTAGATTTGCTCCAGCAGCACCACGCGCGCCAAGTTATGCGGCAAGGTAATGCGTCCAAAGCTGAGCATCTCGTCGGCGCGGGCGCGCACCTCATCGCTCACGCCGTCCGAACCGCCAATCACAAAGGCGATGTCGCTGCTGCCTCGCAGCATAAGATCGTCGAGCCTCGCCGAGAGCTCCTCACTCGAACGCTCCTTGCCCTCGATAGCCAGCAGGATCACATGCGCTCGAGACGGCAATGCAGCAAGAATTGCCGCCCCCTCCTTGTCGCGCGCGGCATCCACGCCGCCCGCCTTAGCCGGGTCGATATCGGCCACCTCGCGGATATCCACCTTGGCATAGGCGCCTAGGCGCTTGGTGTACTCAGCGCACGCGTCCTTCCAAAAGCGCTCCTTGAGCTTACCGACGCAAACGACGGTGTATTTCACGCGCGTCTACTCCTTCGAATCGTTTTGAACTTTGCCGGCGGTCAGCATCTGCTCGAACATAGAGGCCGACTGCGAGAAGTCGCTCGGCAGCACGACCGTCGAGGTTTTACCCGTGCGAGCAAACTCCGTCATCATCTCGGACCACTGCGTAAACATGAACAGTTGGTTGGCCTCGTCATTGCCGACACCCGTCTCCTGGATGATCTCGAGCGAATCTTTGATACCCAGTGCGATGGCCTTGCGCTGGTTGGCGATGCCCTCGCCCGCCTTTTCCATAGCCTCGGCCTCGGCGGTCGCCTCGGTGACGCGCTTGATGCGGTCGGCCTCGGCGAGCTCCTGTGCCGCAGCGCGCTTGCGCTGGGCGGCGTTGATGTCGTTCATGGAGTTCTCGACCTCGGTCGGCAGTGCGATTTTGGTGATGAGCGTCGACACGAGGGTGAAGCCGTAGGCGGCCATCTGCTCGGAAACGGTAGCGTTGACATCCTTGGCGATGTCATCCTTCTTGGCAAAGACCTCGTCGAGTGTGTAGACGGGAATCGAAGAGCGCAGGGCGTCGGTGATGAAGTCACGCATCTGGTCGACGGGCTCCTGCAGCATGTAGTAGCTCTTGTAGATACCCGAATCTGCCGGGCCGGCGCCCATGTCATAGCTCACGTGGTACTGAGCAGAGACCTCAAGGCCGATGGTCACGTTGTCCTGGGTCTTAACGTCGATGCCAAAACCGTTTTTCATGGTGCGCAGACTCACCGTGGCGGCTTTGCGGTCAATCACGGGCACCTTCATGTGGAAGCCCGCGTTGACGATGCGGTTAAACTTGCCCAGACGCTCGATGATCACGGCATGCTGCTGTTCAACGACATAGCAGGCGTTGGGAAGCAGTAACAACAAAATGATGATGGGAATCAAAAGGCTGGTAAGGGCGGCGATGATACCGGACAACAGCATGGTCTCTCCTCTGATAGGCACACGTTGGCACTAGGATACCCGCACGAAGCAGCAACGTGACATCAACAAGAGGCCCATAACAAAAAGCTCCCATTGCTGGGAGCTCTTTCAATCAATGGTGCGGGCGAAAGGACGTCCGCGTATCCGCTTCGCGGATCCGCACCGGCTTCGGCCGCCTGCCGGCGTCCTCACCCGCGGGCTAAAAACGCCCACGCCCTGCACAGAGTTCGATTCTCCGCGGTGCGGACTAGAAATAAAAAGGCAGGTAGATACGAATATCTACCTGCCTGTTACTTCTGGTGGAGGCGCGGAGAATCGAACTCCGGTCCGCGAAAGCCCCCTGATTGGCATCTCCAAGCTCAGTCGCTGGTTTAGTCTCGGATGCTTTGCGCGCAGCGACACGCTCGCGGCGTCCTAACCGGTTCGGTCTTAGCCTGCACCATACCGATTACGTGCGCAGGAGCATTCCCCTAACATGACGTCGCGCCGGTGTCGGGGAAATCACCGGGTTGACGCGCCGCTATAAATTAAGCAGCGAGAGCCATAGGCTCAAAAGAAGAGTTGTTGTCAATTCAATTTGACGGTACCCCTGTTTAACGAGGCGAGGAGACCTCGGCTTGCTTCCTCTCTCAGAGCTATCGTGTCGAAACCAGTCGCCCCCGAATGTCGGGAAAGTCTGGATGGCATTGGGCGCGAGCACCCAACACCCGTCGACTTTTCAAGGAACATGCGGGGCGAGCCCCGCTTGTGGAGTGTTATCTTACCACGTTCTGAAAGCGGACAGCTGTTCTATGCACGAGCTGTGAAGACCCCAATGTGCGCCGCACTTCGCACTTTTGCTACCGATTGCGTCACGTATATTTTCGCCAAGCAAAATTGACCCGTCGAAAGGACCGTTATGAATACCAAGCAGCAACTCGTCAATGCCCTCGCAGGCCTGGGCTCAACCATTACCGAAGCTATGGATGTCATCGAAGGCTTTGTCCCCTGCGGACATCCCGCCCTCACGGTTTCGAACGCACTCGTCGCGCTGGACGCTGACGATGATGCGGCTCTCGCCCAGCAACTTGAGACCGTCGAGGGCTTTATCGACCACGTGAGTGAGAACCGCGGCGTGGCCGCCTACCACGGCATCGAGGTCGAGCTCGCGGGTCCCAAAGCCGATCTGCTCGCAGCAATCCGCGAGGTAGGCGCCCTTATGCAGACCGCAGGCGTCAAGAACACCCAGGTCAACGAGTGGGTCTACCGCAGCCTGGCAGCACTAAACGATTCCGACGAAAAGGCAGCCGAGCAGCTCGCGGAAAGTCCCGCCATTAAGGCCGAGCTTTTGTAAATAGCAGACGCGGGCCCCTTGGCGCATCGTCGTCCAAGAGGCCCGCAAACAGTTCGCGTCAACCGATAGCCGCGCCGCCACGTTCGGTCAAAGCCAGAATTGGCATCATTTGGCGCGGGGTCTTTGCTGCAAGATCGGCATGTTCGAGCAGCTTACGATCGTTGGTCACCAAGTAATCGACCTGCGCGCGCTTGCACGCGGCGAGCACCAAGTTGTCCTCGTAATCGCGATGGAGCGCTAAGTATTTGTCGGCCAGCCAAAGGTCCGACGCATCTGCGCCCACGGCCGTGGCGTTTTCGGTCATGTTCCGAACAAACGCCAACGCCGCATCGCCAATTGCACGGGCAGATGCCTCGTCGAGCGCTCCCCCGCTGGCAAGAACGCTGCGCTTCAGTTCGTGTTGGACAACGTACAGCACGTCCTTAGCGATATGCACCGGAAAGAACAGCAACGCCCCCGTCTCCGTCGCCTGCCCAATAAACGCACGCGCGGCAAGCGACTCGGCATGGTCAACACAAAACGAATCAACCCATACGTTGGCGTCCACCATGATCTTGAGAGGCGCCCCACTCACAGGATCATCCCCTTTTGGCGATAATGCTCATCCATGGCTTCGGAATAGATTGTGTCCCAACCGCGATCGTCGGATACGGGCGACGGAGCGATGCCCAGATCTGCATAAAGCCGGTCGGCCGCTGCCCACGACGCGGCAAACGGAGTATCGTGCGCGACGGTCTGTTGCCGGCCATCAACGGCAGACAGCACTTCTTCACACTGCCCGCCACCCTGTGCGACTTTGGCCACGACCTTTTTGATGAGCTCGGGCAGCGAGGCGCCCGAAAGCCGCAGCGCCTCCTCGGCACGGTTCTTGACCTGGCGATCCACGCGAACGTTCACCTGCGCCATGCCACTAACAGCACCCACGTTGAACCCCTCTCTTCAATTGCTAGCTTTGCTAGCAACACTATATAGAGAAGCTAGCAAATGGTCAAATGCAAAAGGCCTGCGCCCAGACGGCACCGATGCCGTCTGGGCGCAGGCCAGATAACGTGGGCGAACACGCCTGCTAGCGCAGATATGCCTTCGCGTTGCCCAGGCTGTAGGCGATCGTTGAGCCGTTGTGCAGCAGTGACGACGTCTGCGGGGTAATCGCGCCGGTAATGCCGAGCGCCAAAAGCGCCGAGTTCGTGAGCATCACCTTGGAATACGAACTCGTCAGACGGTCGATAAGCCCCTGACTCATGCGGCGCAGGCGCACGATCGCGGCCAGATCCGTATCGGTCAGGATGATATCGGCGACCTCCTTGGCGATGTCGCTTCCGCCACCCATCGCCAGGCCCACGTCGGCCAAACCGAGCGCCGGCGAATCGTTGACGCCGTCGCCCACCATGGCAACGTGGCGCCCCTCGCTCTTAATGCGCTCCACATAAGCGTACTTATCCTCGGGCAGCAGCTCGGCCTTAAACTCGTCGACCCCCGCCTCTCGCGCAATGCGCTCGGCCGTGCGTTCGGAGTCGCCCGTAAGCATAACGACATGTTTGACGCCCAGCGCATGCAGATCGGCGATGGCCTCGCGCACTCCGGGCTTGAGCGGATCCTCGATGCCGAGCACGCCCACGACCGTGCCGTCGACCGCCAGGTACAGCGGCGACAAGCCCTGCATCTGGGACTCGATGCGCTCCTTGATGTCGGATTCGAGCTGCGCGCCCTCATCCTCAAATACAAAGTGCGCGGAACCGATGATGGCGCGACGCCCTTCGATGGACGAAGCGATACCGTGTGCCACGATGTACTCGACGGCGGCGTGGCGCTCGCGATGCTCGAGCCCACGCTCGCGGGCGGCGTTGACCACGGCACGTGCCACCGGATGCGGAAAATGCTCCTCCAAGCAAGCGGAAAGGCGCAGGATCTCGTCCTCGCTCCAGCCATCGGTGGTGAGTACGCAGGCAAGACGCGGCTGCGCCTCGGTGAGCGTGCCGGTCTTATCAAACACGATGGTGTCGGCCTTGGCAAACGCCTCAAAGTACTTCGCGCCCTTGACCATAACGCCCATCTTGGCGGCATCGCTCATGGCGGTCATGACGGCGACCGAACCCGTGAGCTTGAGTGCGCACGAGTAGTCGACCATCAGCGCCGCTGAGGTCTTGATAAGGCTGCGGGTGGTAAGCGCAACCAGGCCCGCGAGCAGGAAGTTCCACGGGACAATCTTGTTGGCGAGGTCCTCCATATGCGACTGGCCCTCGGACTTGAGTGAATCGGCCGTCTGCACGAGCGAGACGATCGAGCGGAGCTTGGTCTGAGCCGTGTTGGCGCGCACGCGCACCAAGATGCTGCCGTCTTCCACGACGGTCCCGGCGAACACGTCGTCGCCCACGCTGCGCTCAACAGCAAGCGGCTCGCCGGTCAGGGTCGCCTGGTTGACCATGGCGCTCCCCTGCTCGACAACACCGTCGATGCAAATGGACATGCCAGTGCGCACGGCGACCAAGTCGCCGGGTTCAAGCTCGGTGGCGGCAACGCTTACCTCGGTGTCGCCGACGACCTTTTGCGCCTTATCGGGCACATCGAGCAGCGAGTTGATGAGCTCGTTTTCGCTCATGGCGCGGGTGTAGTCCTCGAGCAGTTCGCCCACGTTGAGCAGGAACATTGTCTGGCCCGCGGTGTCGACATCACGCTTGACGAACGAGATACCGATGGCCGAAGCGTCGAGCACAGGAACGGTCAGGCGCGGCTGCGCCAGCTCATGAAGGGCAGCGCGCAAAAATGCCATGTAACCGGCCACGACAAACACCGCACGTAGAGGCATCGGCAAGAACCAACGACGCGCGTAATGGGCACCGACGAGTGTCGCCAGGTCCATGACGAGTTTGTGCTTGCGTGGCTCAAGCTGCATCACGTAGCCCGTCTTTGCGTCGGCAATAGCCTGGGCATCGAGCGCACCCAACGCTTCGAGCACGCCCGCACGACACTGCTCATCATATTCGAGCGCCATCTGGCCAATACGGCCGTAGACGCGCACCTTGTGCACGCCGTCGATATCGTCGCTGAGCTTAAGAAGCGCATCGAGATCGCTCTCTGGCACAGGACCCGCCAACTGGAGACGGGTCCTGCCGGGGATCTCGCTGATAATCGAGAATCTCATTGTTTATGCCTGGGAGTGCTACTCGGCTGCCTTGTCCGCAGCGGCCTCGCTCTGAGTGAGATAGGCAGCCTCGGCAACCATATCGTCGACCTCGGCCTTGGCCTGCTCGACCATGTCCTGGTAGCCGTTCTTGATGCGCATGCCGCACGCGATACCCTGTACACAGGCATTCTTTACCGGAGCGCTGGTAAGCAGCTTGATGCCGGCCGTGCCGAGCAGAAAACCGCCACTAACAAGCAGGGTGTTAAACGTGGACTTCTTCATGATGTCTCTCCCTTTTCCGCAACAACTGCGGCACGGTGCCTCAGCACCCGAGTAAATAAGTTTGCTCGAGCACACTTTTAGAAAATAGTTTAGTTTATCTAACTATTAAGGTCAACAAAGGTTAACTTTTTGGAAATCTTGAGGCGCGATGTGACCAAGGGGACCGTCCCTGCACCCCATCCACAAAAAATGAGGGCGCCAACGGCGCGCCCATTCACTCTATTTATATCAGCCCACCTGACCCGAACGGCCGAGTCGTTGCAGAACCCGGGAGCCCCGGCAGGGCGGGTGCTTGCTCAAAATGAGTTCCCTTCAAAACAATGGGCGCGCCAAACGGCGCGCCCACTCACTCTATTCCATTCAGCCCCGCCTGACCCGAACGGCCGAGTCGTCACGGAACCGAGGGGCCGGGCACAGGGCCTTGCCTCTCAATGAGTTCCGCACGAACAGGAGGCGCCAGTGGCGCCTCCGTCGTGAGTCAGGACTGTCCGAAATTGAGAGGCAAGGCCCTGCGCCCGGCCCCTCGGTTCCCGTTTACGAGAGCGACGTTCTCAGCAACTCGTTGAAGAGCTTCGGGTTGCCCTTGCCGCGGCTCGCCTTCATGCACTGGCCCACCAAAAAGCCGATGACCTTCTGGTTGCCGTCACGATACTGCTGCGCCTGATCGGCACAGTTAGCCAGCACCTCGTCCACGATCGGCTGCAGCGCGCCGGCATCGCTCACCTGGCGCATGCCACGCTCGTCGACGATCTTGTTGGGGTCGTCGCCGGTCTGAGCCATGGCCTCAAAGACCTCGTGCGCCTGGTTGGAGCTGATGGCATCGGTCGCCAGCAGCTTGGCAAGCACTGCCACCTGAGCCGGCGCGATGCCGGACTCGGTGAGCGACACACCCGCGCCCTTAAGATAGGCGATCATCTCGTTCACCAGCAGGTTTGCGACCGTCTGGGCCTCCTTGCCAGCCATACCGGCAGCGGCGGCCTCAAAGAACTCGGCAAACTCGGGGTCGCCGGCGATCTGCTCGGCATCGGCCGCCTTAATACCAAAGTCGGCCTCAAAACGGGCACGCTTGGCATCGGGCAGCTCGGGGATCTCGCCTCGGCAACGGTCGATGAACTCATCGTCCAGATCAAACGGCGCCAAATCGGGGTCGGGGAACAGACGATAGTCGTCGGCCGTCTCCTTGACGCGCATGACCACGGTGCGCTTACGGCTGGGCTCCCAGTGACGGGTCTCCTGGTAGATAATGCCGCCCTCCTCCAGCACCTCGGCCTGGCGGCAGATCTCGTAGGCAAGGCCGTCGTGCAGACTCTTAAACGAGTTGAGGTTCTTGAGCTCGGTCTTGGTGCCCAGCTTGGTCTCGCCGCGGCGGCGCAGCGACACATTGCCGTCGCAGCGCATGGAACCCTTCTCCATGGAGCAGTCGGAAATGCCCAGCGTCACAAAGATGCGGCGGAGCTTCTCCATAAACAGGCGAGCCTCCTCGGGCGTACGCAAGTCGGGCTCAGTCACGAGCTCAATCAAAGGCGTACCGCAGCGGTTGTAGTCGACGAGCGACTCGGCCGCGGCGGTAATGCGGCCCTCGGCGCCGCCCACGTGCACCATCTTGGCAGCGTCCTCCTCCATGTGGATGCGCAGGATGCGGATGGGCACCGTGTAGGAACCGTCCTCGCGGCGCTCGGGCATCTGCAGGCTGGACGCGTCATAGCTGGCCAGGTGGCCGGCGCGCTGGTTGCCCTCGCGCATGGTCGACGTCATGGACGTAGACAGACCCTCGGCATTGGCAGAGGCGCTCGCCAGGCTCTGGGCCTCGGCCTCGCCAAACGCGCAGTCGGGGCGCTCGGCGGCACCGCGACCGGTCACGTCCAGGTCCAGGTGACCGTACATGGCAAAGGCGACCGGACCCTGCGTGGTCTGGAAGTTCTTGGCCATATCGGGATAGAAGTAGTGCTTGCGGTAGAACATCGAGTGGCGCTGGATCTCGCAGTTGGTGGCAAGACCCGCCTTGACGACGCTCTCGATGGCGCGCTTGTTGGGCACCGGCAGCGCGCCGGGCAGGCCCAGGCACACCGGGCACACGTTGGCGTTGGGCTCGTCATCGTGGCTGAGCTTGCAGTTGCAGAACATCTTGGTATCGAGTGCGGTGAGCTCGGTATGGATCTCCAGGCCGATCACGGCCTCCCAATCCTGCAGGACCTCGGAAAGCTCCTTCATTACAGCTCGCCTCCCTTCCCGGCAAAATCGGGCGCGACGGAAAGCGCGGGCGCACCCGTGGCGGCATCGGCAAAGCCGCGCTCCAGGGCGCGGGCAAACGTGAGCAGCTGACGGTCCTTAAAGGCCGGACCCACCAGCTGGGCAGAAACAGGCAGCTGAGTATCCTCGCCCAGGCCGAGCGGCACCGAGATACCACCGTTGCCGCAAATGTTGAGCGAGATGGTGTACAGGTCGGAGAGGTACATCTGCGTGGGGTCGCTAATCTCGCCAAACTTAAAGGCCGTGCGCGGTGAGGCGGGCATGAGGATGGTGTCCACCTTGGCATACGCGGCGTCGTAGTCCTGCGTGATGAGCGTGCGGGCCTTTTGCGCAGCGTAGTAATACTTGTCGTACACGCCCGAGCTCAGCAGGTAGGCGCCGAGCATCTGACGGCGCTTGGCCTCGGCGCCAAAGCCGTGGGCACGCGAGAGCGAGCTCTGGTCGGACAGGTTGGCGCAGCCCTCCTCCTGATAGCCGTAGCGAATGCCGTCGAAGCGGGCCAGGTTGGAGAACGCCTCGGCCGGGCCGATGACGTAGTAGGCGGCGATGGCGGCGTCCAGGTGCGGCAGGTCGACCTCGACCAGCTCGGCGCCCTGGTTCTGCAGCTCCTGGGCGGCGCGCTGAACAGCGACCTTGACCTCGGGCGTCAGGCCCTCGGCCTCCATAAACGCGGGGATAATACCCACACGCTTGCCCTCGATGCTGTCGTTGAGATGCTCGGTAAAGTCGACGGCGCAATCCTGGCTGGTGCAGTCGTACGGATCGTGGCCCGCGCCGGTAAGCGCGTTCATGGCCAGCGCGACATCCTCGACCGTGCGGCCAAAGGGGCCCACCTGGTCGAGCGACGAGCCAAAGGCAACCACACCGTAACGGCTCACGGCGCCATACGTGGGTTTAAAGCCCACCACGCCGCACAGCGACGCCGGCTGGCGAATGGAGCCGCCGGTGTCCGAGCCCAGCGAGAGCGCGACCTCGCCCGCGGCGACGGCTGCAGCGGAGCCGCCCGAGGAGCCGCCGGGCACGCGCTCGGTATCCCAGGGGTTGTTGGTGCGGTGGAACGCCGAGCTCTCGGTAGAGCTGCCAAAGGCAAACTCGTCCATGTTGGCCTTGCCCATGGGCAGGCAGCCGGCATCGAGCATGCGCTGGACGCAGGTGGCGGTGTAGACGCTCTGGTAGTCCCCGAGCATGCGGGAAGCGCAGGTGGTGCGCGTCCCCACAAGGTTCATGTTGTCCTTGATGGCCAGCGGCACGCCCGCGAGCGGGGGCAGCGACTTGCCTGCGGCACGGTCGGCATCCACGCGCGCGGCGGCCTCGAGCGCAAGCTCGGGCGCCACCTGCAGGAATGCCTGGACCCCGCCCTCGCGCGCCTCGATGGCGGCGAGAGAGGCCTGGGCCACCTCGGTAGCGGTAAAGTCGCCGGCGGCAACGCCCGCGGCGATCTGGGCAGCGGTAAGGGAATCGAAGCTTAGCGCCATTACTCGCTCTCCCCCTCTCCCAAAATGGACGGCACGCGGAAGTAGCGGTCGCGCGCGCTACCAGCGTTTTCCAGCGCAACGTCGAGCGGCAGGTCGCGCTCGGGTTCGCGCAGGTCATCGCCCATCACGTTGGACAGGCTTCCGATGGGATGGAACGTGGGCTCCACGTCGGGCAAGTCATATTGCAGGACGGGCTCGAGCATCTGGACGGCGTCGTTCATGTAGGACGTCATCTGGGTGAGCTCGTCATCGGTCAGTGCGATCTTTGCGTACTCGGCGATGCCGCGCACGTCTTTCTCGCTGAGTGCCATAGGCGCTCCCTTCCGCATAACAGTTAAACCGCTCTAGTATACAGGGCAACGCCGGCTTGGAGCAGGCGCTTTACCCAAATGCAGCGAAAACGTAACGAGGGCGGCGGGCTGGCAGGCGGCGGGCCGGCGGTTCCGCAGCGAAACCGCACCGTCCACAACGAAAACCGTCTCGCCCACAGCGAAAACCGTACTGTCCGCAACGAAAACCATCACAACATTCGACGCTTATCGTCAAAATCGCGATTTTCATCGAATGTTGTGATGGTTTGGAAGTCCCGACCACCACAAAGGTGCCTGTCCCCCTTGTGATGGTTCTGGAGAATGTCTTATGCCGAGGCCTTGGCCTTGCGGCGCTTGCGGATCGCGTGGATCACGATGTCCAGCAGCAACAGCGCAATGGCCACAACCACGATGAGCACGGCAAACTCGCGCTTGCCCCAGTGGCGGCCGGCCAGCGACTTTTGCTTGTCGACGTCCTTCTTGCTGTACTTGGTGCGCACGCAGTGTACCAGCAGGCGATGGTCGTTTACGCCGTAGGGCGTGCAGGTGACGAGCGTCACCTTGTCGGCGCCGGGCTCGATGGTCAGCGACTCCATTTCCTCGGGCAGCACGACCTCGGAGTCCACCATCTTGTAGGCGAGCGTCTTGTTCATGGTGTGTAGCAGCACCAGGTCGCCGGGCTCCAGCGAATGGATGTCGTCGAACATGCTCAGGTTGCGCATGCCCGAGTGCGCGGTAAGCACGCAATGCGTCGAGGTGCCGCCCACCGGCAGGCTCGTGCCCTCCAGGTGGCCGCCATAAGGACTTCCTCGCTCGTGCCGTGGTAGATGGGCATGCTCACGTCGATGGAGGGGATCTCGACCCAGCTCATCATGGGGTCGCGGTCAAAGATGAGCTGCTGAGCGTAGGGCTCGATCTGATCGGCGGGAAGCTCGGTGGCCTCGCCCGCAAGCTGCTCGTTAAAGGAGCGAGCCTGGAGCAGGATGCGCTCGCGCTCCTCGGTAGACAGCGCGTCCACGGTGCTGGACACGGTGCTGATCTGGTTGAACACGCCCGAGGCCTCGAGCCGGTCCAAGATCCACGGCCAGGTCATAAGGCCCACGCCAATAAGGATGATGACGATGGTAATGAGCCGGTCGGCCCAGCGCGGCAGTCGCTTGCGACGGCGCTTGGGCTTTGGTTGAGGTTTGGGCTGAGGGCTTGAGCCACCGTTAGCCGCGGCGTTATTGCTCTTCATGTGTTTGGCGCCCTGCACCATCACCGGTCACTCCTCTACAACTCAAGTTGTCTAAACAAATAATAGCCGATTAGCGAGCTCATGCGCCGGACAACGCAGCTAGGACCGAAACGCCGCCTACGGTTCGAATTCTTATAGACCTTCTACAGCGCTTCTTGCCATGGATATTCCTTTCCAAACATGCGATCGACTTCGAGCTGAATTCGCTCATCGTCGATTGCCGCCAAAGATAGCGCAAGCGAAATGTCGTCGACGCGGGAGGAGTCGGCAAACACGGGCACATAGCGCCACACTTGAATCATCGCCGTTTCGTTATCCGGCAACTCCCCGTCTGCGACTTCGAGGTCGCTCAGTTGACGCCATGCACTTCTTAAGACGGCCTTTTGTTCCATACCCGGCGCAGCGAGCATCGAACGCGCAGCGAGCGCCGTCTCCCCGGCGTCAACAAGATAGTCGATCTGCGGCGCCTTCTTTGCAAAAAAGACCTTCGAGACAGGCGAGGAGAGCTCTGCCATGTGTTCGCTGAGCAGAAGATCAATGGCAACAGGGAACACGACGACACGTCGCTCGCAACGCTCGCGCCTCGCGAGCCCCCTGTCGACAAGCTCGGTTATGGCCTCACTCGCACGGCTTGCCGAGATCCCAAGCGCACGACAAAGGTCATAGGGACGATATGGCTCCTGGGCTGCTCCCCAGATTGCGGCAGCCTGCGCGTTGGGTGACATCTTGGTCGCGTGATTGCGAAACCGGGCACCGCCCCTCTCCGTGCAGGCTGCGCCCATAAATGGAAGAAAAGCCTGTCTACCTGGGCAGACAAAGGGAATCCCTTGTGCGACCAATGCTTTGCGCTGACGCGCATCGGCACCAGGAAACGAAACGACAACAGGAATCTCCGCACGCAAGGCTAGCTGACTATAGACTCTCTTAGCCTCGGGAAGCCCGACGCCAGTAGACAAACTTGCAAGCAAAAACGAAAAACCGTTTGCGTCAACAGCGCGGACCTCAATCGCCCGCAGATGCAGCGGCAAGCGTGCGAATCCAGGCCAAGTTTTGGCCTTGGCGGAGAGGCCTAGTGCTTCTTGTAAGTAGGTAAGCGCTTCGTTCATTTCCATCTTTTTCGCTTAGTTCCAGTTAATATTGGAATTATACATAATTTTAGGAAATAACGAGATTTCTATCAGGCATAGGCCCGTATTTGAGTTTTCAAAATATCTCGGATCAACAGAAAGATTCGGGATACAATGTTTATAGAAAACGACGCATCCCGCGTAAGTGTTAAGGAGCGCGGGCAGCCTAGTTTTCTAACGTGTTAAACGGCCGGGCT
>OHPC01000360.1_pt1 | contig 31361 bp, 31 predicted proteins | sample 1577631 | NCBI WGS metagenome assembly OHPC01 (sample SAMEA3879560, study PRJEB24766) | human gut metagenome | biome: human-associated habitat; feature: feces | place: USA | collected 1985/1987 | reverse complement strand
TATACTTGATGCCGTTTTCCACCAGATTGAACACCAGCCGGTAGATCAGCGCATCACTGCCCACCATGCCCAGCTCCGCGCAGTCCTGCTGCAAGGAGATGTTGTTTTTCTGTGCAAGGGAGGTCAGGTCGGTCAAGATCTCCTCCACCAGCGGTACAAGGGCAATCTGGTCGGTGCGGGAGACCGATTGCAGATTGCTCATTTCCAGCAAAGTGCGCACAAGGGCGGTCAGGCGGTCCAGCTGCTCCCGCACAGAGCTGACCAGCCCGGCGGTCTCGGCATCCATGGCCGGGTGCTCTTCTGCAAACAGTTCCAGCTTTGTCTGCAAAATAGCCAGCGGAGTGCGCAGCTCGTGGGCGGCGTTACCCGCAAACTGCCGCTGCAATTCAAAAGACTGTGCCAGACCATCCAGCATCCGGTTCACCGACCGGCTCAGCTGCCTGAATTCCTGCACGGTATCTTCGTCCAGACGGACGGTGGCGATGCTGTCCTGATCGACCCGCTGCGCCTGCTGCGCAAGTTGCTGCAAAGGTTTCAGCGCTCTGCCGCTGACAAAATAAGCGATGGCTGCGCTGAGGATGGTGACCACGGCTGTGATGCACCAGCCCTTGCGGCCAAAAACCACCTTTGCATCGTAGACTTCCTGTGAAAAATGCGCCAGCAGGCTGGACATTTCCTCCTGCGGGATCTCGATGGTCAACGAATCTGCACTGCCGGGCTGATACTGCATCATAAAGCCGTTGAGGGCATCCATGCCGGTAACGCCGGTGCGATACAAAAGCAGATTCATGCACACGCAGGCACAGGCGATGAGCAGCGCCGTCAGCAGGGTGATGCGCCATTGCAGGGATAAACGCTTCATTGTGCCTCGCCTCCGATCTCGTAGCCTTCCCCGATGCGGTTGCGGATGGGGTCGTAGCCCAGCGCCGCCCGCAGCTTTTTGCGCAGGGCAGAGATATGTACCCGGATGGAGTTGCTGAAGCTGTCCACGCTGCCGTCCCAGACGTGCTCAATCAGCTCTTCCTGACTGACCGGGCGTCCCTGATGCAGCAGCAAATATTCCAGTACGCCGCTCTCCTTCCGCGTCAGCGCAAGGGTCTGACCGTCCACCGTGGCAACGCGGCTGCGGGTGTTGAAGCTGAGCCGCCCGCAGCACAGGCAGACATCCTGCTGGATGAACTTGCGCCGGGTCAGGCTGCGCACCCGGGCCTCCAGCTCTGCAAGGTGGAAGGGCTTGGAAAGATAATCGTTTGCCCCGGCATCCAGCCCCTCCACCTTATCTGAAATCTCACTGCGCGCTGATAAGATCAGCACACAGGTCTCAAGGTCGTGCTGCCGTAAGCTGCGCAGCACCTGCATCCCGTCCACCTTGGGCAGGTTGAGGTCCAGCAGCACAAGGTCGTACCGCTCTGCCGCCAGTGCTTCCAGCGCAGCTTCGCCGTCTGCACAGGCGTCCACCTCGTACCCGGACAGCCGCAGCTTCCGGGCAATGTCCTCCCGCAGGGAGTGCTCGTCCTCTACCACCAAAAGACGCATCTTGTGTTCCACCCTTCCCGTAAAAAATCCATTTCTTGCGTTTTTCTTCATTATAACAGATTATAGCAGACGGTGTTAAGATTCGTGTTAAGATTTTCTTAGCAGAAATTTTATCTCCCATGGTGTATACTAATGCCATCAAACAACAGGAGGCTATGATGTTCATGACAAAAAAACAGGCGCAGCTGCTTTTGCTTGCCGCCGGGGTGCTGATGCTGCTGTTCGGCGTATGGCGGGGCGAGGCAGACACCGTATTTTCAAAAGCCATCCGGCTGTGTATGGAGTGTGTGGGCATTGGATAAGAAAAAATTAAATCCCCTCGCCCGGTTCCGGGGCTTTATACAGGCCGGGGCGACCCTTTTGACAAATATCCACCTACCTAACTTTGCCAAAGGGACGCTGTATCAGGGCAGCGGAAAATACGTCTGCGTGCCGGGACTGAACTGCTATTCCTGCCCGGGCGCTGCCGGTGCCTGCCCGGTGGGAGCATTTCAGGCGGTGATAGGCTCTTCCAAATTCCGCTTTTCCTACTACATCACCGGCATCCTCATCCTTTTCGGGGTGCTGCTGGGTCGGTTCATCTGCGGTTTCCTCTGCCCATTCGGGTGGTTTCAGGAGCTTTTGCACAAGATTCCCTCTCCCAAGCTTTCCACCAAGAAACTGAAGCCGCTGCGCTATTTAAAGTATGCTGTGCTCCTGGTCATGGTGGTGCTGCTGCCATTGCTGGCGGTCAACGAGCTGGGCATGGGCGACCCGTTCTTCTGCAAGTATCTCTGCCCGCAGGGCGTGCTGGAAGGTGCCATTCCCCTCTCCCTGACAAATGCGGGTATCCGCGCCGCGCTGGGCAAGCTGTTTACATGGAAGGCCTGCATTCTGTTGGCAGTCATTGTGGGCAGCGTGGTGTTCTACCGCCCCTTCTGCAAGTGGCTGTGCCCGCTGGGCGCGTTCTATGCGCTGCTGAACAAGGTCTCGCTGTTCCAGATGCGCGTAGACACTCACAAATGCGTCTCCTGCGGAGCCTGCGCAAGGGCCTGCAAGATGGACGTAGACATTACCAAGACCCCCAACCACGCCGAATGTATCCGCTGCGGGATGTGCATGAAAGCCTGCCCTACGGACGCCATCCAGTATAAATTCGGACTGGGAGACAAATCAAACACTGAAACAACAAAGGAGTAAAACCATGAAGCTTAACCGTGTAACCGCACTTTTTCTTGGCCTTGTGCTGGCCTTCAGCCTTGCCGCCTGCGGGCAGGGCGCATCCTCTGCCTCTACTGCATCTTCTTCCGCTTCCTCTGCGGCAGCGGAAGGCAAGACCGAGGAGCAGCTGCTGGCCGAGGAAAACGAGATCCTTTCCGCAAACGATGCCCTGTGGGAGAAGGTGTTCTCTTCCATGGACAAGAACGTGACCGAGACCACCCTCAGCACGAACTACGGCGATTTTCTGCTGAGTGCCGTGGAAAAGGCAAAAGACCAGTTCTCGGATGAGGAGTACAAGACCCTGACCGCCGATGCAGAAAAGATTCGGGATATCGAAAATCAGATTGCTGCCCTTGCCCCCGCAGAGGACACCTCTTCCAGTGCTGCCGCACAGGGCACTGCCTTCCCCAAGTTTGAAGGCAGCGATCTGGAGGGCAACCCGGTGGACAACAGCCTGTTTGCGGGCAACGCCTTTACGGTGGTGAACTTCTGGTTCAACGGCTGCAAGCCCTGCGTGGAGGAACTGGACGACCTGAACGCCCTGAACGAGAAGGTCAAGGCACAGGGCGGCGAGGTGATTGGCATCAACACCGAGACACTGGACGGCAACCAGCAGGGCATTGATGCCGCCAAAAAGCTGCTGGCTGCAAAGGGCGCAAGCTACCGCAACATCTACTTTGCTTCCGGCAGCGAGGCCGGTAAGTTTGCGCTGAACATCATGGCCTTCCCCACCACCTACGTCTTTGACCGGGACGGCAACGTTGTGGGCCAGCCCCTGCTGGGCGGCATTGACAAGGAAGAAAACCTTGCCGCCCTGCAAAAAAATATTGACGCCGCCCTTGCCAAGGACAGCGCCAAATAAGCTTTCTACCCTGCCGCCTACGGGCGGCTTTTTTGTTTGCTACGGGCATTGCCATGCACGCCCGGGCACCGGACGGAATACGCTGGGGCAGAAGCATACTTTTACCAGCAAAGGAGCGTATCTCCATGAAAAACACCGGAACTCTCCGCATCCAGACCTTTGCGGCACGCCAGTCTGCCCCCGTGGAGGGGGTGACCGTTACCGTGCAGGGGGACGGCTTTACCCTGCACCGCATCACTGATACCACCGGCAGCGCCGCCGATATTCCCGTTGAAGCCCCCGCCTGCACCCTCTCTCTGGACGAGGACAACACCACCCGCCCCTACGCCATTGTCAGCCTGACCGCCGCAAAGCCCGGCTACCGCACCGTGCGCATTGAGGGCATCCAGATCTTTGCCGGGCAGGTGACGCTGGCACAGCCCCAGATGCTGCCCGACACCGAGGAGGGCCGGGACATCCCGAACGCGCCCATCATCATCCCGCCGCACGCTTTGTTTGCGGGCAGCGGCGGCAGCGGCCCGCAGCCGGCGCTGCACTGCACGCCCCGGGTGCTGGATCAGGTCATCATCCCCAAAAATATCACGGTGCATCTGGGCAAACCGGCAGCTTCCGCCCGCAACGTGACCGTCTCCTTCCGGGATTATATTGCCAACGTAGCCTCCAGCGAGGTGTATCCCACCTGGCCGGAGCAGGCACTGCGAGCGAACATCCACTGCCAGATCTCGTTGGCGCTGAACCGCATCTATACCGAGTGGTACCCCAGCAAGGGCTACACCTTCAACATCACCAACTCCACCAGCTACGACCAGTACTACGTCCACGGACGCACGGTGTTTGAGGTGATGGTGCGCATTACGGACGATATCTTTAACACCTATCTGCGCAAGCGTGGCACGGTGAACCCCTATTATTCCGAGTACTGCGATGGCAAGTCGGTCACCTGCCCCGGGCTCAAGCAGTGGGGCACGGTAACGCTGGCCAACAACGGACGCAGCGCCTTGCAGATCTTGCGCTACTACTACGGCAGCAGCATCGAGATCGTGCGCACTAAAAATATCCGCTCTATCCCGCAAAGCTACCCCGGCACGCCGCTGCGGCAGGGCAGCCGCGGCACGGCGGTATTCACCCTGCAAAGGCAGCTGAACCGCATCGCCAAGGACTATCCCTTCCTTGGCAAACTGACGGTGGACGGCGTATTCGGCAGCCGGATGGCCGCCACGGTGCGGGCGTTCCAGAAGCAGTTCAATCTGACCGCCGACGGCGTGGTGGGGCGGCAGACATGGTACAAGATCAGCTACATCTATGTATCGGTAAAGGACCTCGCCGAGCTGACCAGCGAGGGCGAGACTTCCACCGGCACCCTGTCCAACGGCACATGGAACGGCACGGTGCTGAGCACCGGTGCTTCCGGCAGCGCGGTGGAGCAGGTACAGTTCTGGCTGAACACGCTGGCGCAGTACGACAGCGCCATCCCCTCCGTAACGGTGGACGGCGTATACGGCACTGCCACCGCCAATGCGGTGCGCGCCTTCCAACGCAAGTACGGCCTTACGGTGGACGGCATAGTGGGCCAGACCACTTGGAAAGAACTGTACGATGAGTTTTTGAGCATCCAGTCCGACAATGGCACCCCCAACGCCTACCCCGGCACGCCGCTGCGGGAGGGTGCCTCCGGGCAGAATGTGCGGCTGGTACAGTTCTGGCTGAAGATCGCCCGCACCGTGTACACGAGCCTTGAAAGCGTGACTGTGGACGGAAAATTCGGCGCGGGCACGGCGGCGGCTGTGCGGCGGTTCCAACGCTATTTCGGTCTGACAGCAGACGGCGTGGTGGGGCGCACCACATGGCAGAAGCTGTACGAGGTGTACAACGATATTGCCAACCGGCTGCTCTCCTCTTCCCTGCGCCCCGGCGAGTACCCGGGCGTGCTGCGCAGCGGCTCCACCGGCACGCCGGTGCGGGAACTTCAGTTTTACCTCTACCTCATGAGTGCCTACGAAAGCAGTATCCCGCCGGTAAGCATTGACGGCAAGTTCGGCGCGGATACCGAGCGGGCGGTGCGGGCGTACCAGCAGTTTGCAGGGCTTACCGTGGACGGCGTAGTGGGGCGCACCACATGGAACTCCCTTTATGGCCGCGCCAGCCAGCTGCGCTCTTCCGGCCCGGTGGTCACCTTAAAGCGTCTGCCCTACCCCGGCACCCCGCTGACGGTGGGCAGCAGCGGCAAGGCGGTGCTGTACTACAATCTGCTTTTGCTGCGCATCGCCTATTATTTTTCCAGTGTGGAAGCCCCGCCCCTTGCCGACCGTTATACCGACGAAACTGCCACAGCCACCCGCAGCGCCCAGCAGCTTTTGGGGCTGGAGCAGACCGGCATTGCCGATGCCGACACATGGACGGCGGTGGAAGCGCTGAGCTTGCAGCTGGCCGCCCATGCCCCGAACCCCGATAGACACACACCATCCGGCACCGCCTACCCGGGGCGCGCCATCGCCGAAGGCAGCGCCGGGCAGGAGGTGGGACAGGTGGAGCGCTGGCTCAACCGCCGGGCGCAACTTTCCTGCGGCGAGGGCTATGTGGCCGACAACAACCGCTTTGGCGCGTCAGACGCCGCTGCCGTGCGGGCTGTCCAGCAGCAGGCGGGGCTGCAGCCGGTAAACGGCATCGTGTACCGCGAAACATGGCACGCCTTGCAAGCCCAGTGTACCGACCCCTGCGGCTGCGAGAAGGAGGAATGAGGGATGGCACGCCTTTTGATCTATGACGCCTACGAAAACAAGGTATACACCTACGCAAACCTGAACGAGAACGACCCCATGCCTTACAGCACCCTGACCACCCTGCGGCTGCGGGAGTTCCGGGGCAAATCGGCCAGCCCTACCCTATGGACCACCATTGCAGCCATGGAAGCGTGGAACCTGACCCGCCGCAAATACGGCAGGGGCATCCCGGTAGGGTACGCTTTCCGCCGCATCTGGGAGGGTGGCCACGGCACCCGCAGCCAGCACTACGCCGGGGTAGCGTTCGATGTGGGGCAAAGCCTTGACCAGCGCCAGCGCACCGCCATTTACAACGCTGCCCGCACTTCCGGCGCATGGGGCTATGTGGAGCCGCTGAGCCAGACCCCCACATGGGTGCACTTTGACCGCCGCTACGGCACCCCGGCGTGCAGCGGCACCACCGCCGGTTACCCCACCCTGCGCCGGGGCAGCCGGGGCTGCTATGTCATGATTTTGCAGGATGCGCTTTCCACCCTTGGCTACCAGACCGGCAGCCGTATCGACGGCATCTTTGGTGCCCGCACCGAGCAGGCTCTGCGCGGCTACCAGAAGCGCACCAGCCTGCGGGTGGACGGCGTGTGCGGCTGCGACAGCTGGAAAAAGATCTCCACCGCCGTCATCGGCATCGGGCGCACCAAAACCACCATTGACTAACGTTTGTCCTATATAGCTTATACAGAAAGAGCGACCGCACAAAACAATGTGCGGTCGCTCTTTTTCACTCACTTTACGGCCTGCTTCAGCTGTTCCAGATCTGCGGCATCCGGGTGGGAGAGCGCCTTATCGAAGTTTTCGATCAGGGCATCCAGATTGGGGATGTGCAAAGGCTTTGCCTTCATGGCCTCGTACCGCTGCCGGACGGACACCGGCATTTTGCCCTGACACATAAAGCTGCCAATGACGGTGTTGCTGCCGTCCAGCGCCTTCCGGGTGGCGGCAAGAATCTTTTCGAAGTAGGGCGCACTGCCGCCAAAGCCTGCGGTGCCAAACAGGAACACCCGCTTGCCGTGCAGCTGCTGCAAGAAATCCAGCGTGTCGGCGTCCGCCTTGCCCTTGTCTGTCCAGAAACCCACATACAGGGTGTCTGCTGCCAGCGCGGCAGCGTCCGGTGCGCCGAAATAGCAGCAGTCTGCCTGCGGCAGCTGCTCCTGCAGGGTCTGTGCCAGCAGTGCGGTGTTGCCGGTTTTGCTGCTGAATACGATGGCGTAACTCATTTTTACCTCCCTCAGAGCAGCGGCAAAGCTGCCGGATGCTCTTGTGCATACGTTATTTTACGGCAGTTCCTTTGCCGGGAGAGCCTGAAATCATGGAACAGTATAGTACAGTGCCCTGCCAAAATCAAGGGTTGACGATATTCTCGCCTTTCCCGGCCAGAAAGCTGCGCAGGTTGCCGGTGGTGATATCCATCAGCCGCTGCAATGCTTCCTTGGTGGTCCATGCGATATGCGGGGTGAGCACCGCGCCCGGCAGACTGCGCAACCGGCTTTGGGGCGGCAGCGGCTCGGTGGCAAAAGCATCTGCACCGTAAAAGGCAAGCTTGCCGCTTTCCAGCGCATCGGCTACGGCCTCCTCGTCCACCAGTGCGCCCCGGGCAGTGTTCAGCAAAATAGCGCCGGGCTTCATTTTTGCAAGGGCTTCCCGGCTGACCAGCCCGCGGGTTTCCGGGGTGGCCGGGCAGTGCAGGCTGAGCACATCGCTGCGGGCAAGCAGGGTGTCAAAGTCCACGAACTCCACCCCATCGGCGGCGTACTCCGGGCGCACCGTGCGGGTGCACACCAGAACCTCCATGCCAAAGGCCCTTGCAATGCGGGCGGTCTGGCGGCCGATGCTGCCGTAGCCGTAGATGCCAAAGGTCTTGCCCAGCAGCTCCACCTGCGGCAGCAGACCGTACTCTGCCGGGATGCCCAGCTGCCAGTATCCGGCCTTTACTGCCCGGTCGTACCGCTGGGCGCACTGGCAGATGGCCAGCAGCAGGCTAAAAGTCATCTGGGCCACGCTATAAGTAGAGTACCCTGGCACGTTGGCCACTGCCACCCCATGGCGGCGGCAGGCTTCAAGGTCGATATTATCCGTACCGGTGGCGATGATGCCCACCCACTTGAGGTTCGGGCACTGCGCCAATATTGCCTCGTCAATGCGGCACTTGTTGATGAGCACCAGTTCTGCATCCCCGATGCGGGGCGCGATGTCGGCGTAGTCGGTGCGCACATAGCTGGTGGTGTCCGGCACCAGTGCCTTTACCCCGGACCAGTCCAAGTCCCCTTCTTCCATCACATAGCTTTCCAGAATCACTGCCTTCATAGCTTTCTCATTCCCTCTCTGGTTTACGTTATTCCGTTTCTTTCAGCGGATAGAGCGCCAGTGCAAGACTGCCGCCGTAGGGGCGGCTGTCCAGTGCAGCATAGCCCTTTGCCAGCAGCAGCGCCAGCTGCACCCTGTCTTCCAGCGGCACCCACACCGGCGCGGTGTGGGCGGGCACGCAGCCGGTGCGCAGCAAAAAGCAGGGCGCAAGACTTTCCAGCGGGCGCAGCGCCCGCAGCCCGAAGCCCTGCCGGAAATACAGCGGCAACAGCGCTGCCGCCGTTTCGGTGCACTCTACTACCGCCCATGCCGTACCCTTGCGGCGCAGCCGGTCTGCCCGGGCTGCGGCAATTTCCACCAGCCGGGCGGGCAGCTCCTCGCCGGTATTTACCGGCGGGGTGAGCAGGCAGCCGCCTTCCAGCTGCCTGCGTCCCAGCCAGCTGCGCAGTGCCGCTGCTGCGGCAGTATCGGCGGTGAGGGGCAGCACCAGCAGCGCCGCCCCGGCTGTGCCCCACGCCTCGCCTGCGGTCAGCATCCGCAGCACCTCGGAGCAGGGGCGGTAAAACCCCGCCCCGCCGCAGCGCACCAATGTAAAAAATTCCTCGGCGGAAAGCCGCCGTACCTGCCGCTGACGCGGCGGGTCGCATACCTGGATCATTTGCAGTTCCTCCGTTCTGATGTTCTTTCCATCAGCATACGGAAAACTGCGTGCGAACCGGCGCGAAACAGCGCGCCTTACAGTGCAAAAATCAGTCCAGCGAGATGTCCTCGCTCAGCACCTGCCCGATGGGCTTTGCGATGCACAGGTCGGCAGAGGTATCCGCTCCGGTGGGCTGCATGTTGATGACCACCAGATTATCGCCCCGGAAATACCGGATGAGCCCGGCGGCGGGGTACACCACCAGACTGGTGCCGCCAATGATGAGGGTATCGGCATGACGGATGGCATCCACCGCGCCGGACAGCACCTCCTCGTCCAAGCCCTCTTCGTAAAGCACCACGTCCGGCTTTACGATGCCGCCGCACTCGGTACAGCGGGGCACGCCGGTACTGTTTGCGATGAAATCCACATCGTAGAACTTGCCGCAGCGGGTGCAGTAGTTGCGCAGGGTGCTGCCGTGCAGCTCGTACACGGTTTTGCTGCCTGCCGCCTGATGCAGGCCGTCAATGTTCTGGGTGACCACCGCCCGCAGCTTGCCCTGCTGCTCCAGCTTTGCCAGCCGCAGATGGGCGGCGTTGGGCTTTGCACCCTTTACGATCAGCTTGTCGCGGTAAAAACGGTAAAACTCCTCCGGGTTTTCCTCCCAGAAGGTATGGCTGAGGATGGTTTCGGGCGGGTAGTCGTATTTCTGGTGGTACAGGCCGTCCACGCTGCGGAAATCCGGGATGCCGCTCTCCGTAGAAACGCCCGCGCCGCCAAAAAAGACGATGCTGCTGCTTTTTGCAATGATGTCTTCCAGTGCCTTGACCATAGTTGAAACGCCCCTTTCCTCATGGAAACTTTTGTGTTAAGATAATACCAGTATAGCACATTCTTACAGGAAAGGAAGAGGCCGGTTTTGAACGTCTGGTATATCAACAGCATCCTTGGTGCCATCTGTCTGGAGGAGGAAAACGATGCGCTGTGCGGGGTACATTTTTGCCCGGACGGTGCGCCGGAGCTGGAACCTCTGCCACGCAGGGTGGTGGAAACGCCCCTGCTGCAGGAGGCCGAGGAGCAGCTGAACGAATATTTTGCCGGGGTGCGCCGGGAGTTCGACCTGCCGCTGGCGGCAAAGGGCACGGCCTTTCAGCAGGCGGTATGGGCGCAGCTGCGCAAGATTCCCTATGGGGAGGTGCGCACCTACGGGCAACTGGCGGCGGCGCTGGGCAAACCCAAGGCAAGCCGCGCCGTAGGCAGCGCCTGCCACCGCAACCCGCTGTGCATCGTGGTGCCCTGCCACCGGGTCATCGGCGCAGACGGCAGCCTGACCGGCTACGCCGAGGGACTGGAGATCAAGGAATATCTGCTGGAGCTGGAACGATTTTAAGAGAATGATAAAGGCTGCTGCGCATCGTTTGCGCAGCAGCCTTTGGCGTTTTATGCAGTTTTAAAAGCCCGTGGGCGGGACGTAATAGCTTGGGATAGACCCGCTTTTGGGCATAGCTGCGGCCTGCTGGCGCAGCGCCGAGCGGGTAACCTCTGCCCAGGAATACTGGGTCATATACTCGCCCCGGTAGGAGTTGAAGGCTGAGCGGTCTCCCCGCAGGAAGTTATAATAATCGCAGTCCACCTTGCTGGTATCCAGCGCCAAGGTGCTGCGGCCGCGTACCAGCAGCCCGTTGACCCCTGCATCCTCCAGCGTATGGCTGAGGTCAAAGATCAAATTGCGCAGGTGGCTGTGCAGCGAGGCGGTGTCGGGCTTATCTTCCCACAGGACAGCCAGCATCTCGCCGTTGGTACAGGTGGCGCCGTTGCGGTCCACAAGGTAGGCCAGCAGCTCCTTGCTTTTGCTGCGCTTGAAGGAGAGCGGACGTCCGCCCACAAAGATCTCAAAGTTGCCGAAGCACTGGATCTTGATGCCCACAGGTGCCGTTTCCGGCGGGTAGCGCAGATTTTCCAGCACATTGCGCACGTCCGCCTCGTTGGCGGGCTTGAGCAGAAAACCGCTGACGAAGATCTGCAATGCTTCCAGTGCATACTCCGGGTGCTCGGTGACCACGATGATATTGCAGCGGGGCTGCAATTTCTGGATCATGCGGGCAAGGGCAAGGCCATTCATGCCCGGCATTTCCAGGTTCAAAAAGGCAGCATCCATCGGGCCCTGCCGCATCCACGTCAGGGCATCGTCAGTCGTCATGGCACTGATATAGTCACAGTCCGGTGCCACCCGGCACAGGATGCGGATCAGCGAATTGATCGCAAGCTGACCGTCATCCACAACCAGTATTTTCATAGCTTCATCCCCCTATCTGCTTACGCAAAACAATTCCCCGCTGTTAGTTTAGCACGCTGCAAACTTTTAGGCAAGTTTTTTTCCGGAAAAGCCCAAAAAAGAAACGTTTTCGCCCAGATATCTGTCCATCTTCTCCTGTCTCTTCAAGTCATTTCCGCAGCTTCGGTCGCCTTTTTCGACGAAATACCGGAGCATTGCGCGCTCAATTGATATATCAAATCAGCGCTCATTTGTCCCCGCTTCCCGCCGGAAGGCACGGCTTTTCCCCGACAAACACAAGGCCGCTGCACCGGTCTTGTGCAGCGGCCTTGTGAATAATTTGCGTTTGTCGTGCTCTAACGTTTTTTCACGGGTTCTTCAATGGAGATCCAGCTCCGGCGGGACATCCAGCTGGTCGGAGACATATTTCCCATTCTTTTTGCGCTGACGCACACACTCGGTAAGCAGATATTCGATCTGCCCGTTCACCGAGCGGAAGTCATCCTCTGCCCAAGCGGCAAGGGCATCGTAGAGTTTAGCGTTCAGGCGCAGGGGCACCTGTTTTTTCGGCTCTGCCATATCAGTACAGGCTGCCGCTGTTCACGATGGGCTGGGCATCCCGGTTGCCGCACAGCACCACCAGCAGATTGGATACCATTGCCGCCTTGCGCTCATCGTCCAGTTCCACTACCTTGTTCTCGTTCAGACGATCCAGCGCCATTTCCACCATGCCCACAGCGCCGTCCACGATCATCTTGCGGGCATCAATGATGGCGCTGGCCTGCTGGCGCTGCAACATGACCGCTGCAATTTCCGGTGCATAGGCCAGATAGGTGATGCGGGCCTCCACCACCTCGATACCTGCCTCTGCCACGTTCTTCTGGATCTCGTCCCGGATGCGGGCAGCCACCACCTCAGAGGAGCCGCGCAGGCTGCCCTCATCGGCTACGCCGTCGCCGGTGGTGTCCACGTTGGGAGAAACATCATAGGGGTACACCCGCACCACGTTGCGCAGGGCGCTGTCGCACTGCAGGGAGAGATATTCCTTATAGTTATCCACGTTGAACACAGCCTTGGCGGTATCGGTCACGCGCCAGATGACTGCAATGCCGATCTCCACCGGGTTGCCCAGACAATCGTTGATCTTCTGGCGGGAGTTGTTCAGGGTCATCATCTTGAGCGAGATCTTTTTGCTCATGGACTCGGCGCTCATCTGAGCATTCTGGCCGTTATTGCCAAACAGCGCAGCCACGCTGTTCTCCTTGCTGTTCACGTCTCCGCTCTGGCTCAGGCGGGTGCCGGCAGCGGGGTTGACGGCGGTACAGAAGGGGTTCACCCAGTAAAAGCCCTGTCCCTTCAGGGTGCCGATGTAATCACCAAACAGGGTGAGCACCAGCGCCTCCTGCGGCTTTAACACCTTAAGGCCGCAGAACAGGAAAATGCCTGCGATCCAATACGCAATGGACAAAATCAGCAGCGGCACGCCCAGAAGCATCCGGTCTGCATTCAGCAGGGTGATGCTGTAGATGAACAAAGCGATGGCCACCACATAGCCCAGCAGGGTGAGCAGCAGCGCGGCCATGCCGTTTTTGCGGGTATTCAAAATTTTCTCTTCCATAACAAGTCCCTCCTTATCAGGGTCGGAAGCGTTTCTTTCTGATATCAAAATCATATCATTTTGCAGAAGAGCTGTCAAGTATTTTCAACAAAAAAACCCGCCTGCCCGGGTAAAGCGGGCAAAGCGGGGTCAAATGTTATAGGAGCACCGCGCACCGGGCAAGCAGAGTTCAGGCGTCTGCCTGCGCTTCTCCCCCAATCAGTACCACGGCAACATCATTGACGTTGGTACCGGTAGCGCCTGTGATAATAAGCCCCTCCACCGCCTGCAAGGCGTGGTAGGCATCGTTGTTTTGCAGGGTGTCGAACAAGTTCCAGCCCTTTTCTGCTAAGGCGGCGGCAGTGTCGCCGTCCACATAGCCACCAGCGGCATCGGTGGGGCCGTCGGTGCCGTCACTGCCCACGGAGAACACCGCCGCGTTTTGTCCGGCCAGTGCCGGGGCTGCGGCCAGCGCCAGCTCCTGATTGCGTCCGCCCAGCCCTTTGCCGGTCAGGTGCACCACGGTTTCCCCGCCCGCGATAAAGGCCAGCTTTTTCCCCTGCCCCGCATGGGTGCGGGCGATGGCCCCCAGAAAGCTGCCTGCCTCCCGCGCCTCGCAGCAGAGCCGGTCGGTGAGGAGCAGCGGTGCATAGCCCAGCTTCCGGCAGGCTTTAGCGGCAGCGGTGCACAGCTCTCGGACGCTGCCGGTGATATGGGTGGTCACGTTGTCAAGGGCTTTCGGCGTTTCCTGCGCCAGCAGCGCCTTTGCCTGTTCTGACAGGTTCAGGTGGTATTTCTCCGCAATGGCAAGCGCTTGTGCACAGGTGGAGGAATCCGGCACCGCCGGGCCGCTGGCGATCATATCCAGCGGGTCGCCCAGAATATCGCTGAGCACGATGCTGAACACCCTTGCGGGCGCGCAGTGCTGTGCGAACCGACCGCCCTTGACCCCGGACAACCGCTTGCGGATGGTATTCATTTCCACGATATCGGCTCCGCTGGCAAGGAGCTGATTGGTGATGTCCTGCAATTCCCCGCCGGGGACAAGCGGCTTTTCAAACAGGGCGCTGCCGCCGCCGGAAAGCAAAAACAACACCGTGTCCTCTGCGGTCAGTCCCTGCACCAGCGCCAAAGCTTTTTCGGTGGCTGCAAAGCTGTTGGCATCCGGTACGGGATGACCTGCCTCATAACAATTTACACCGGGGATTCTGCCTTTTACATGGCCGTACTTGGTCACCACCACGCCGCCGTCCACGCGCCCTAGTGCCTGCACGGCGGCATGCGCCATCTGCCATGCGGCCTTGCCTGCCGCCACCAGCAGCACTCTGCCGCCTCCGGGCTGAAAGTCCTCCAGCGCGCGGCACACGGCTTTATCCGGCAGAACCGCCTGAATGCTGGAACAGATGATCTCATCCGCATCCCGCCGCAATGTAGTATTCATAATAAAGCCCTCCTAACAGAGTTTGCCCATTCTCGATCCGAATGACCTGCTGCGCAATTTCCGAGTGATGCAGGGCTTTACGCGGTCAGGTCTTTTTTGCCGGGGTTCAGGATGAACCATACGCCCTCGCCTTCACGGCTGCGGTTTTCGTGGCTGCCATAGTAGACATAGAGCTTGCTCAGGGATACCGCACTGATCTCTTCCGCAGTGGGGGCGGCGGCAGTCAGGGCTTCGGCGGTGACTGCGCCGTTCTCGGCTTCGCTCACGTCTGCCCATGCGGTCTCGTTGGCAGTCGTCAGTTCATTCACCTCGGCACGGCCCATGTATGCCGGAATGTTCTCCGGGTCAAGGCCGATAGCCTCGGTAAAAGACGCCACAGCCTCGGTGTAGTTCAGCTCAGTCAGGTATTTCCGTCCCAACTCGATCTTATCCGCTGCCGTAACCGCTTTTTTGCTTTTTTCAGTTGCTACATTTTGTATTCCTCCAAAGCGCAACCCCAAAGTTATGCTTCAAACATTTTCCAGCTGACACAGCCGTCCAGCCAGAATTTTCCGTTTCCAGAGGTCATGCGCACCTTATTCTGTGCATCCAGATCGTTAAAGTGCCACCACTCCGAGGCCAGCGGTGTCATGCCTGCATTGGTACAGTACCCCTGCAGCCGCCGCGCACCGTCTGTCATGGATGCCGATGCAGTGGCCCGCTTCCATGCGGTGGCCGAATTAGAAGTTATCGGGCCGGTAAAGCAGGCCGCTGCACTGCTCAGCTCGTGCATGGCAGAGGGCATGGCGTATTCCTCACCGGTCACCTGTACAAAGGGACACCCCGCCATGCTGTGCTCTGTCTGCTCAGTGATGCGCAGCAGGGTCGTGTCCATTGCCACACCGCGCTGATGGTTGGAAAGAGACGTTGCAATAAACCAGCCGATATTCCACGCGCCCTTGTTCAGCGCCGTCATCAGTTCCTTGTCCATCCTTGCCTTGGCGTACACTGCATCCTTTACCAGCATCTGCACCTCATAGGGCCGGAATGTCTCTACGATCTTCAGGCAATCGCCCGCCTTCAAAGCATTTTTCTGCGCTGCACCAACCTTTTTTGCCATAGCGTAATTGATAGGCATTAGATACTCATCCCGCCCAAGGCGCTGGTTGTAGAACAGGCCGTCATACAGTTTCTGTCCCGTAATGCCTTCAATATCCTTTCCGCAGGTTTTAAAGATCGATGCCTTGGCATTGGGGTTTTCGTATACGATGGAAGGCAGAACATCGGGCAGATTGATCATACACAGTTTATTTTCCAACCAGCCCACGGTGCCGTCCAGCAGGCAGACCTGCCAATATGCGCCAGACTCCTGCCGGATATAAAACATATCTCCCGCTGCAAGTCTGCGCAGTACCGTACTGGTTCCATCCGGTCTCTCATACAGCAGCATCACAGCCGCCCCTGCAAAGCCTGTTGAACCTTCCAACGGCAGTTCGAAGTTCTGGGGAACGCGGATGCCACCCCGCAGAACCGCATTGTCGTCCAGTGCTGCATTCCACATCGGTCCGGTTTCAGAGACCGGATCACTGACTTTCTGCTGCTGCCAGCTGACCGCCCGCTCTTCCACTGTGGGGTTCTGGCAGCCCGTCAGAAGCCATGCGCATGCCATGGCCGAAAGGCACAGAAAATCACGTCTTGTTGTTTTCATGTATTTTCCGTCCCTTCTTCCTGCTGTTCCTGTGCCGGAGTTTCCGGCGCTGTCGGTGCCTTCAATGCGGTCTCCTGCTCTGCCGCCGATTCCTCCGTCAACTGCGTCGGCTGTTGTACCGCCGGGGCAGTCTGCCCCGCTTCCGTTGTTTCGGTCTGTGTCGGCTGCGCTTCCAGCAGTTCTTCCTCCGGCGGTTCGCCCTCTGCATCCTTTGCAAGATCGTCCTCCGGTGCCTGATCCCCAACCGGCTGAACACTGCCGCTGCCGTTCAGGTTGCTGCTAAGTGCGCCCTCCCCGAATGTGCCCGACTGACTGACGCCGTTGATAAAATAGTAGCTTTTTTCATGGGAATGATCCCATCCCTGCTTCGGTTCACCATTTGTCCCAAAAGCATAGGGCTGGCCGTCGATCACACACCACCCGGTCATCTGATTTCCGTTGCCGTCCAAATAGCGCGTGCCCGCATCCGTTTCAACCCAGCCGGCCTGACTGACACCGTCCACAAAGAAATAATCCTTTCCATCGATCTCTGTCCAGCCCTGTGCCGGTGCGCCGCTGTTGTCGTAGTATTTCAGGACGCCGTCCGTTTTTTTCCAACCGTTCAGTCGGTTTTTGACCCGTCCATCGCTATCCAGTTCCCAGACCTTTCCGTCCTCCTGATAAGTACCGGTGCGCGGATGTCCGGTTTCGTCAAAGCAGTACTGCACTCCGTCCAGCATGATCCAGCCGGTGTACAACTGGCCGGTCTCCGGTTGGAAATAGTAGTATTTTCCGTCTATCTTCGCTTCGCCCTGGGTGAGCTCTCCATCTGCGTTGGCATAGCCGACATAGCCGTTCTCTTCGATCCAGCCGGTCTTCAAAAAGTTGTTGCTGCCAAAATAGTAGAGCTTATAGTTGATCTCATACAGACCCTGCGCACGGGTGCCGGTAGTCGGCGAGATATAGTAGCGATGCAGTCCTTCGCCGTGCCACCCCGTAGTCTTACTCTGGATCGCATTGTAAACTCCAAAAGCGGCCCCTGTGAGCAGACACAGGCACACCAGTACTACACCGACGGCTTTCAGCGGCGTTGCCGCCCTTCTTCTGCGCGTATTCTGCGTCACGCTAAACCGATATCGTTTGATCTTCTGGCGTTTCATTCTCATCTTCCCATATAAAGATTCAGCCCCCTGTGGAATGCCAGAGGCCGAATTTCATGTTTAATAGGCGTCCTGTACCGTCTCTTTACCGTTTTCACGGTAGGTCGTCACAGTAAAGCCGTTGTAATGCAGCAGGCCATCCTCGCCATCACCGATGCAGCTGGAAGCATACTCCGAACTGTTCGGCTTGCCAATAGCGGCATACAGCTTGGAAACGTCTTTGCCCACATACTTCAGGGCAGTTTCCAGGCTGGCAGTTTCTGCCGGAGCAGTCTCTGTAACGGGCTTGCTTTCCATAGGCTCCGTCTTTTCTTCTTTGGAGGAAGCAGCCGTCTCCTGCTTTGCAGGCTTAGATTTTGCCGCAGTCTCGGCCTTGGATTCGGCCTTGGATTCGGCCTTCGACTCTGCCTTGGATTCGGCCGGTTTCTCCGATGCCGCCTCGCTTACCGCAGAAGAAGCTTCAGAAACTGCCTCCGAGACAGCCTCGCTTTCCGGCACAGCCTCCGACGAAGCAGCCTCCAATGCCACAACGGAAACCGATTCGGATTCCACAGCCGAGGAAGCGGTCGTTTCTGCTTTTGCCCCGCATCCCGATGCCAGAAGCATCGCACCGCAGAGCACTACACCCATCATCTTATAGTTTACATTCATTTTGTTTGTTCCTTCTTTCTATTCTTTCAGTCAGTCGGCCAGGGCGCAAAAGACCCATTCACCGTCCGACAGAAATGCTGCTTTTAGTTGCTGCTCCCGCACATTCTGCGGAAGATACGCTGTAAACGGCTGTATTCCCTCTCTGCAGGGGGAAGCTTCGTAGGTTCCGGTCTCTGCCAGAATGTAGATCGGAGAGTCGTCATCCACACGCTGCACGCTCAGATCGCCTGTCAGGCAGAAAGTCCCCTCCATTCGGCTGTCCTTCCGTTGTGCCTTCGCACTTGTACCGGTATCTGCTGCCGGGACTGCCATGCGTTCCGGAGCAGGCATTTCCGGGGCGCGTTCCAGCAGCCAGTTCAGGTTGCTTTCCACCAGTTCCACCAGCAGCACATCGGGCTGCTCTTCTGTAACAGCCGTCAAAAGGTAGGGCATATTCCGGGAGAAACAGGCGTTGCCGTAGCTCTGTGCCAGAAAAGGATGCAGATTGATGCCAAAGGAATCGCGGTATACAAAAATGCTTCCGTCTGCCCCCGAATTTTCCGTGTGGATCGTGATATCATCTGCCGAGTGGAATTTTTCGTCATACTGATAGGTAAAGTCGTATGCCGTATCCTGTTCCGTCTCGTTTCCGGCAGGGTACACCATCTCATACAGGTCGCCGGTATGCGGGGATGTTTTTCCATTGATGCAGGAATCAAACTCCGCTTCAGAGCCTTTCAGTTCTTTCAGCAAAGTCTGTGCTGCCAGCTGTGCGCCCCGCATATTCCAGTGGCTGTCCCGACGGTAATACAGCTGCTCTTCGTGGTCAGACAGTGTTTTGAACAGATCCACATACCGGACATTCTGCTGTTCCATCTGCTGCTGAAGCAGTTGGGCGTTCCGTACGGAGGCTGCCGTATATCGTGCCGGCATCTGACTGCCATACAGGGAACTTTTATTGGGTGCGATGGTAAAGCAGAACCCCATGCCGTTCTCTTCGCAGTATTCCTGCATCAGACCCAGTACATGAGCGGCCGCATAACTCTGCCGGGCTGTAAAGAGTTCTGCGCCGGTATAGTCCGCAAGGGTGCTTTTATAGAACAGCCAATCGTCTTTTCCCAACAGCACACTGCTGCTGTCCAGCGTTTTGAGCATGGTTCCGGTAAGCTGATCGTTCAAGGTGATCATCTCATGACGGAGCCCGAAATGATCCGCAAAATAATCCGAAAACTCATTCAGGATACCGGTATTGAAGCTGCCATCCTCTTTCCGTAATTCAGGAAAGGATGCAAGCTGCTCATTGCCCACCGCTTTTTCCGTCTGCCAAGGCATCACAGCCACAGGCAAAATGCAAATTGTGGCAATGACCCCCACAAACAGGATATATCCTAATTTTTTCACTTGCATTTTTCCACCTCAGAACTGGAAATAGATAAAAGGCACATAGGATGCAGCCGACAGATGCAGGATATCCACCAGCAAAAGCGCCAGCGCCCCTGCATAACTCAGTGCCTGAAGGCATGCATACACGCTTCCGGTCTGCTGCTCTGCTTTACGGCAGACCAGCGGCAAAACCGGCGTACTGCCCACAAGGCCAACCGCCAGTGCAAACAGGGTCAGCGGGGTCAGACACTGCGCCAGCAGCAGCCCTGTCTGCGCAGAGGCAGAGCCCCCGGAAAACATGGCTCCTATCATTGAGAAGGCCTGCCCCATGTTGTCTGCACGGAAGATCACAAAGCCAACCAGCACCACAAGCAGGGTGTACAAATGTTTCAGCACCGCACACGCAGGGTTCCGCCCGCCTTTGCCATGTTTTTCCAGCCCAAACAGCTTTTTAACGGCGTCCTCTGCCACGATAAAGAAACCATGCCACAGGCCCCAGACGATAAAGGTCCAGTTTGCACCATGCCACAGTCCCGTGCAGAAAAACACGATCAGCTTGTTCCAGTAAGTCTTTGCCTTGCCCTTCCGGTTGCCGCCCAATGGGATATACAGGTATTCCCGGAACCAGGTGGAAAGGGAGATATGCCATCTGCGCCAGAATTCCTGAATACTGGCCGAGATGTACGGATAATTGAAGTTTTCCTTGAAGTGGAACCCAAAGCACAAGCCCAGGCCGATGGCCATATCGCTGTATCCGCTGAAGTCGAAATAGATCTGCATCAGATAGCACACCGCGGCCAGCCAAGCCGTCCGGCTGTCCAGCACAGAGCGGTCGGCGTTGTAGATCAGTGCTACAACATTGCCGCAGATATCGGCGATCAGCAGCTTCTTGCTCAGGCCCACAATAAACCGGCGCAGGCCTTTTGCCAGCTGCTCCAGCGTATTTCGGCGGCTATGGATCTCATCTGCCACGTCCTCAATAGCGGATGATCGGTCCTGCCACCAACTGTGGAAACAGAGCAATGTACAGCAGTACATCCCGGAAATGAGTGCTCTTCAGGCGTTCATTCCGGTATACATCGATCACATAACTCAGCCCTTGAAAGGTGAAGAACGAGATACCCACCGGCAGAACGATGGAAGGCACCGGGATCGTCACGCCCGGCAGTCGGTCTACCGTCTGTACCAGAAAAGTCAGATACTTGAAAATACCCAAGATTCCCAGATTAACGGCCACAGCGGCATAGAGCACGCTCTTTCGCCCGGAGACGAACAGACCGGCCAGATAATTGCAGAACACAGAGAACAACAGCAGCAGAACATACCACAGCCCGCTGAAGGCATAGAACAGCAGACTGGCTGCGACGAGCCAGAGATTTTTTGCTTCCCGCCCGGGCAAAAGATAATAGCATCCCAGCACGATGGGCAAAAACAGAAACAAGAAAATTACGGAACTAAAAACCATTTTTCGGCTACCTCAGCAATCACGGAAACTGGTAGCTGAACACCGTTTTATTCAGCGGCATTTTATACATATTATATTCTGCATGGCCGTATCTGCCGGCACGATAGCCCCACTCCAGTTCCACATCATAGATATAGGGAACTCCGTTCTCGTGGATCATGACCCATGCATGGTCCGAGTCCTTGCGGCCCACACCGCCAGACACTACATAGGCATTGTAGCCCAGCCGCCGGGCCATATAAAGGAACTGGCCTGCAAAGCAGTAGCAGTTGCCCTTTTTGTGTTCAAACATGAACAAAGCGCTCTCTTCTGCCCAAGCCGTTGTGCCTCTTGCCTGATGCGGACGGGCAAGGTATGCGCCGTGATCCCGGACATACAAATAGGCGGCGCGCAGCTTTTGCGCCTTCGTCATGCCAGAGTTTGTGCACGCAGCCAGTGCCTGATCCACATAGCTGTCCAGCGTTGCATTGCCAGAGGTATAGCGGCCATTCGCATCAAAAGTAAGGTATTCTACCGCGCTGTTCGTCAGGAACGAGCCATCCTCTTTGACATAGTACATTCCTCCGTCGATCTCGTGCAGACCCTTGGCGTACCGATCGATGGCATAGCCATTCTTCGAAACATGATACAGCTTGCCGTCAATCGTCACAAAGCCACCTGTGCCGGTGCGTCTACTGACTGCACCGCGTATGCAGTCGGCACCAGAAGCATGGCCGACATTGCAAGAATAACAGCCGTTACACTAAGTTTTTTCAGCATTTTTTCATACCCCTTAATCGATTGATTTTTATTGATACTCGTTCCAGATCTGTTCCTTCAGCTTTTTTCCTGCCTGCGCAGGATCCATGCTGAAACGACTGCCGCAACAGCCGAAACGATCATGTCAACGATTCCAACCACACAAAAGATTTGTCCGGTAGACGCAGGTATTCCCTCCTTATTTGAGTCATCCGCTGGTGCGGAGCTGGTCGATCAGAAGATAGGCCATCTGCATATCAAAACGATAATCCGATGGATACTGCTCCTGCAGATCTTTCAAAACCTTTTCAGCTTCACTGTACTGATCCAATGCCTGCAGTACAGTTGCCAGATTCAACCGGGTGGCAATAGTATCGTAGCCGCTGTCCACCAGTTCCTCCAGCAGCTGCTGCGCTTCAGCATAGTATTCTTCTGCATTTTCTTTGTCAGATGCTGCCTGCTGCATCATAAGATCCGCAAGCATCTCCTTTTGAAGCACAGCCTGACCTTCCGGAAGATTCTGGCATCCCTGTTTCAGAATGCGCACAGCCTTTTCCATATCGTCCTGATTCAGCGCTGCATTTGCGGCTGACAGGTAAGCATGGCTCAGGAGCTGCGGGTTCTCCACCTCATTGAACACTTTTATGTAAAGCGCAAGCGCCTGATCATAGTTCTTTTGCAAGGACAGAATTTCTGCCGCAACCAGATCACAGTCACCGGAGGAAGCGCCTTTTTTCTGCAATGTATCCAGCTCCTGCTGTGCCTCTTCCAGCTTTCCATCATTGGCAAGTGCAATAGCAAGACCCCCGATAGCTTTCAGTACCTGCTCCCTGTAACCGGACGGCCGCCTGCAGTTCCAGCACCGCATTGGCGTAATCCTTATCATAATACTTAAAGATCGAGCAGATCGTAGAGTACCCCACTCTACAGCCACTATTCTTTTTTAGATTTTACAGCTAATTCCGCAATCGGTCAATGAAAAACACTCCAAAATCCAATTTTTTTGGGAGGAGAAAAAAATTGTTTGACGCAATCGACAGTATTGCCAAAAACCTGACAATTTGATTGTATGCTCCGTCAAACAGGCCCATTAAACAAAAGGAATTGTATCGCCGATGCAGGCGTTGGGCGTGGATATTCAGACCATCCAGAGCATCGTAGGCCATGCCGATACCGAGATGACTGAGCATTATCTCCATGTTCAGGAATCCATTCGGCAGAGTGCGATCCAGTTGTTCAGTGAGGCATTTTCGGCCTGAAAATTGGACGGAACGGCACGAATTATCGCGAGCCAGCTTTTCAAATCGTTGGCATCAACGCTGGCTCGCATATCGCAGCAGATGAGGTTGCGTCAAAAAAGCCCACTTGCCCCTGCGATTGACCAGATAAAATCTTTGGCATTGTGGTCAAAATTGTGGTCAAAACCAAATGAGGCCAGCCTATAAACAAAAAAATCCAACGATTTCTAACGTGAAATCGTTGGATTTATGGTCCGAGTGGCGAGAATCGAACTCACGGCCTCTTGAACCCCATTCAAGCGCGCTACCAAAACTGCGCTACACCCGGATATCTGTTTGCGTTTGCCGCTCACAGCTTGATTAGTATACCCGACTTTGTCCGTTTTGTCAAGCGCTTTTTCCAAATTTCTGGTGTAGTTTTTACATTTTACTGTCCCGGCTTTTGCCCGCCAAAAGGATGCGCGAAAGAGCGTTATTTTCAAAAATCGCGATACACATCTTCCTCATCGTCCTCATGGATGGGGGTGGTGTCGTCCGGCGGTGCGCCAAACTCCACCGTGGCAAAGGCCAGCGCGAATACGCTGTCTGCCCCGGCGTGAAGCAGTGCCTGCGCGCAGGCGGCAGCCGTTGTGCCGGTGGTGATGACGTCATCCACCAGCAGGATGCGCTTGCCCTCCAGCTGCTGCGGCTGTGCCGCCCGGAAAGCACCTGCCACGTTGGCGATGCGCTGTTCCAGCGGCAGACCGGCCTGATGCCGTTTGGCGCGGGTGCGCTCCAGTGCCTGCGGTGCCAACGGCACCTCCATAGACTTGGCCAGCGGCAGCGCCATCAGTTCCGGCACATTGTAGCCGCGCCTTTTACCGGAGGCCGGCACCGGTACGATCAGGTCGTACCCGATGGCCGCCCACGGCACCGGCTGCGGGAGCAGCTCGCCGTACTGCACGGTCAGTTCACCGCCAAAGGCCAGCTGTACCAGACGGTTGCCCATCTCCACAGCCCGCCACGGCTTGCCCTGATACTTCGCGTTCAGGATGCCGCGCCGCACACAGCCGTTGTAACGGTAGGGCGCAGCCGCACCGGCCAGATTGCTGATATAGTGCTGCGCCGGGTCCAGCCGGATGCCCGGCTTGCGACGCAGCGTTTCCAGCTGCACTGCACAGTCCGGGCAATCTCGTACATCCCCCAGCACCCGGCCGCAGAAGGGGCACTCGCGCGGGTAGAGCAGCTGCCGTACCGCCCGCAGCGCCCTGCGCCGGGGGTCATAGTAGTCCATCAGTCCTTTTTGACTGCCACGATCACCCGCACGCGCTTGCCTGCCGCGCAGCCAAAGTTATCGTACCAGCCGGTCAGGTAGTAGCCCTCGGAGTTTACCTCAGAGAGCTTGGTGGCGTAATACTGCCCCTTGTACCACAGGTACACCTGCATATCGTCAGCCGTCTCGTAGCGGGTGCCGTTGCTCATCACTGAGGCTGCACCCACCTTGTCGATCTTCATGGGCATCAGCTGGATCATGGCCTTTACCGTGCCGTTCACGTTTTGCCGCACTGCCAGACCGCCCGCCAGCACCGGATACTTGATGGAGGTGGAAAAGCTGGCCTGACTGCCGTTGACGTAGCAGATGTAGGTAGCGCCGCCGCCTACAAAATTGAGGATGGTGCTCATAGGCTGGCCGGTAATGTTGGCCAGCTGCTTGAGACCGATGCTCAGCAGCGAGCCGGAACTGCTGGTGATGCGGTTCCAGACCGTGCTCAGCAGCGAGCCGTCGATCACGCCCCACAGGATCTCGCTGGTGGTGGGCACCAGCACACTGCGCAGATCGTCCACCACGGTGGTGGTGTTGGTGGTGCCGCCGGTAGAGCCGGAACCGGAAGAGCCGTCCCCGGTAGAACCGCTGCCGGAGCCGGAAGAACTGTCCCCGGAAGAGCTATCCCCCGAGCCGGAGGAGCCGCTGCCGGTCAGGGTGCCCAGAATGGAACTGGCGTTGAAGGCCAGATTCTTCACATCGTCCAGCACGCCGTATTTCCACAGATCGCCGGTGACATCGTTCAGGATCAGGCGGTCGATTTGTCCCTGCTCATTCAGCGTATAGTAGCGCACGGCCAGTGCGTTCAGCTTTGTCCCCGCTATTCGGCTGGGACGAACCGTCCCAGCCAACCCCTCCGATGTCGTATCCAGAATTTGTACGTCATCGGCCAGAGCATAGTCCCCCAGCGCGGTGGCGGTGTCGTTGATGGTGCCGCTGACCGATTTGGACTCGATGGCAGTCACCTGCTCCCCTTCGGGGGTCACGTTGATCTCCACCAGCCAGCCGGTGGGGTAGTTCAGGCTTTTGTCGATATTTACGGTGCGGGTGATGCCGTCGGTGCACATCACCGAGATCTTTTGCAGCACGTCTGCGCCGTTATCCTCCACAAGACTGCGGGTGGCAGTCTGCACCACGCCGTAGAACACGCTGTCGGCTTCCTCGCCGGTGATCACATCGGCTACCTCGTTGTCCATGCCCAGCAGCAGGGTGACCACTTCGCCCACGCCGCCGCCGTTCAGAGAGGAGATCTTGGATGCCACGGCAGAGCTGCCCAGCGTGTAATTGCTGCCCGCCACGGTCAGCGCGGTGGGTGCGCTGGCGCTGGGCGATACCGCCGTAATGCGGCCTGCGGCGCGGCGGGTGTAGATCCACACCGTCTGCAGGCTCTCGCTATAATAGTACACGTCGTACTTGTTCAGCTCTGCCGAAGCAGAGGTCTTATCGTTGCGGTAGACGCTCACCGGCGTAAAGGGCAGCTGGGTGCCCTCTTCTGCTACAAAGGGACCCTTGCGGCTCTTGAGCAGCACCGAAGAGGTATCCACCTGACCGTTGGACACCGTAAAGCCCAGCGAACTGCCGTAGGCGCTGCCGCTGGCGGTGTTGGCGCGCAGGGCGTTGTACAGCAGCAGGGTGCTCTGCTCGTAGGTCATGGCCTGTCCCTGCGTGCAGGTCAGCTGATCCCGCAGACCAATCTGCTGTGCCTTGTTCAGCTGTGCCTGTGGGAAGGAGCCGGTCAGGTCGGTAGTCTTATAGCTCAGCAGCTTCAGCACCGCTGCGCAGGCTTCCTCCAGCGTAACGGTGTTGTCCGGGCGGAAGGAGCCGTCGGTGTAACCGTTCATCCAGCCCTGCTGCACTGCAATGCGGATGTAGGGTGCCCACTGGGAGCTGCCGGGCACATCCCGGTACAGGGTGCCCACCGTGCCCTGCGCGCCTACGCTCTCCCGGTAGGTGGAAAAGGACACCAGCATTTTGGCAAAAGCGCCGCGGGTAATGTTGGCGCTAAGCTCCTGACCGGTGGGCACAGCGCCCAGAGTAATAGCCGTCTGCAGGGCCGTGTTGTTGATGCTGGCCGCCGAGACCTGCAGCACCAGCACCGACACCGCAATGCTGACCGCCAGCAGAAATGCGAGAATCCGTTTTTTCATTGGTCGTACCTCTTGTTCTTTGTTTATCACGCCGCCGCGATCAATCGTAGCGCAATGCTTCAATGGGGTTCAGCCGGGCTGCGCGCCGCGCCGGCAGGTAGCCGAACAGCACGCCAATGCCCACCGAGATGCCAAAGGCCACCACAATGGAGTTGAAGGAGGGGCTTACCGTAACGGTGGTATCGGTCATGAACATGGGCAGCACCTTGTTTGCCGCCATGGACACCGCATAGCCCAGCGCAATGCCTAAAACGCCGCCCAGCGCGGAGGTGGTGGCTGCTTCCACCACAAACTGCGCCAGAATGGTGCGCTCCTTTGCTCCCAGCGCCTTGCGGATGCCGATCTCACGGGTGCGCTCGGTCACAGACACCAGCATGATGTTCATAATGCCGATGCCGCCCACCAGCAGCGAGATACTGGCAATGCCGGTAAGTATCACGATGACCATGTTGATCATCTTGTTCATTTCCTCCAGCCACTCGCTGGCGCTGTACACATAGTAGCCGTTTTCGGTCTTGAGGATCGACATCAATTCCTCTTCCATCGTGCTCTTGGCCTCGTTGGCAAGGCTTTCGTCGGCCATCATGGCGGTGTAGCAGTCCACCATGCTTTGGCTGGAAAGCCGCATCACGGTGGTGTAGGGCAGGTAAACGCAGTCGTCATCGCTGCCCTGCTGCATAGTGGGGTCGCTGACTTTGGCAGACAGCACACCTACGACGCGGAACTTGTTGGCACCGATCTTGAGCGTCTGCCCCACACCGTTGCCGCCAAAGGCTACGCGGTTGAGGTAATCGCCGATGACGCAGACCTGCTTGTTGTCCTGCATATCCATGTACTGCAGGCCGCGCCCCTGAACGATCTGGTAATTCTTCATTTCGGTAAAGTTTTCGTCCACACCGCTCATGTTGGACCAGCGGTAGCTGGTGGTACCAATCTTCAGCGTACCTCTGGCATTGCCGCTGAACTCGATCTGGGGCGACACCGCCTTGATCAGGTCGGAATGCCGCTGGCATATATCGTACATCTCCTCCACCGGCACGGTACGGGAGCCGTAGCCCCACACCTGAATGCTGAGGGTGTTGGTGCCCAGTGCGGAAAAGCTGTCCCGCATGCTCTTGGTCATGCCGTTGCCCAGACCCACAATGACGATGACCGCCATCACGCCGATGATGATGCCCAGCATGGTCAGAAAGGTGCGCAGCTTGTTGCTCCACACGTTCTGGATGGCCTGCCGGAAGGTTTCAAAGATCATGCCTGTTCCTCCTTTTCCGGCGTTTCGGGCAGCAAAGTAGGCTGCACCATGGCCTCCGGTGCGTGGGAGTCGCCGTCATACACCACCTGACCGTCCTCCAGCCGGATGATGCGGTCGGCCTGCACGGCAATGGAATTGTCGTGGGTGATCAGCACTACGGTGTGTCCCTGCTTGTGCAGCTGCTGCAAAAGCCCCAGCACCTCGCGGCCGGTATGGGAGTCCAGCGCGCCGGTGGGCTCGTCCGCCAGAATGACCGGCGGGTTGCGCACCAGTGCCCGCGCAATGGACACGCGCTGCTGCTGGCCGCCGGAAAGCTGGTTGGGGCGGTTTTTCAGCTTGTCGCCAAGCCCCACCTGCTCCAGCACCTCCCGGGCGCGGATGTGGCGCTCGGCGCGGGAGATGCCCGCATACACCAGCGGCACCTCCACGTTTTCCATCAGGTTCAGCCTGGGCAGCAAATTGTATTGCTGGAAGATAAAGCCCAGCATCTCGTTGCGGACAGCGGCCAGCTCGTTGCGGTTCATCTTGCCCACATCCCGGCCATTGAGCCGGTAGGTGCCGTAGGTAGGCACATCCAGACAGCCGATGATGTTCATGCAGGTGGATTTGCCCGAACCGGACTGACCCACGATGGCCACGAACTCGCCTTTTTCGATTTTCATGGTGATGTGGTCGGCAGCCTTTACCGTGGTATCGCCCATCTGGTAATATTTGCAGACTTCATCAAACTCGATCAGAGCGCTCATTCATCCCTCCTGCGTCAATCCACCACGACTGCGCCGGCCTCGGCGGGGTCGATGCCCTCTGCGGGCTCTTCAGCGTCCGCTGCGGGGGCTTCACCGTTTTCCGTCTCCTCCGGCAGCGTCTCCTCGCCGCCCTCGGCAAGGTCTGCATTGTTTCCGGCGCCGCCGATCACTTCGCCGTCCATATCGTCATAGCCGCCGTCGTCATAGTAGCTGTCGCTGCTCACGGAGCTGGGGTCGTAGGCGATGGTATCACTCTCGGACAGGCCGCTGGTCACCTGCGTATAGTTGTCGTCGCTGACACCGGTCTTGACCTTGACATACACATAGCCCTCCGGTGCGCTCATGGAATCATCGGCGTTCACGGCGCTGGGAGAATCCTGCCGCACCAGCACATAACCGCCCCGCACAATGGCGGCATTGGGCACGGTGAGCGCATTTTTCGCCTGCGCCACCACGATCTCGGCGTTGGCATTCATGCCCGGGCGCAGACCATCGGTCTCGTCAATGCGCACGGTCACCGGGTAGGTGGTGGTACCGCCGCTGGTATCACCCTTCATGGACACACGGGTGACCAAGCCCTCGTAGGTCTTATCCTTCACGGCATCTGCGGTCACCTGTACGGACTGCCCCACCTTCAGGCTGCTGACCTGCAGCTCGTCCACGTTGATGGTCATTTCCAGATAACTCAGGTCGTAGATGGTGCACAGGTCGCTGCCGGTGCTCAGGGCATCGCCCACCTTGGCATTTTTCTCGATGATGGTGCCGCTGATGGGCGAGGTGATGGTGTAGTTATCCATGGCGTCCTGCATATTTTGCATGGACAGTTCCGCGCCGCGCAGGGTCTCGGAGGCAGACTGGATGGACTCTGTCAGTTCCTCACCGCTGAGGGTCAGGATGATATCGTCCTTGTTCACGCTGCCGCCCTCCCGCACATTGATGGCGGTGACGGTACCGGAAGCCAGCGCAGTCAGGGTACGCTCGGCCTGATACTGGAAGTTGGCTGCTGCAATGGAGCTCACCCCGTTGATAGTAGCCGTTGCAGCCTGTGCCGTGGTCAGACCACCCGCATTGGACACCGAGAGGGTCACAGTGCGGGTGAGCAGGTTGCCCGTGCTCAGGGCATCGGTGCCGGTCACAGCGGTAATAGTGCCGGGCAGCACCTCAAAAGTACCGTCCAGCGTCACCTGGGCGGTCTGCCCCGCCGAGAAGTTAGCAGCATCCGCAGCCGGGAACTCCAGCACCAGATTCATCTTGGAGCTGTCCCGCACCACGGCCACCTCCTGACCGCTCTTTACCTCATCGCCCTTGTTCACCTTCAGGCTGCTGACGACGCCCGCCACCTCGGCACGCACATACTGATGGTCGGCGGTCTTGTCGTAGCTGCGCTGCGCCTGCTGCAGGGTGATGGCTGCCTGCTCCACCTTGGTGGTTGCATCGGAGGAATCCACCGTGTAGAGCACAGTGCCCTCCTCCACGATATCGCCCTCCTCAAAGCCGCCGGTCAGCACCTTGCCGGGCACCAGCGATTTGACGCTGTAAGTATTGGCAGGCTTCAGCGTACCAGTGCCGCTGAGCGTGTTGGAGACATCCCGGGTCTCCGGCACTGCTTCTGTATAGGAAGTATCCACGTTGGCGGGCTTTGCACCCTTGGGCTTCAGCAGCCACCAGCCGCCTGCCAGCACCACGATGGCCACCGGCACCAGCCACTTCCAGTTCTTTTGGGCAAAGGCTGCTGCACCGCCTTTTTTGGGTGCAGCCGCTGCGTCCTGCTGCGGGTCGGCGGGCTGTTTAGACTTGTTCCAGATCATTCTTGCCGTTCCTCCTAGGTTCTTTTATGACAAGGTGCTTTTTGCAAAAGCACCCGTCAGAAACTCTTATTTGTAGTGTATCGCATTTTGCCCCGATAAACAAGCGTCCAATTTTCGTTTCACGGCATTTCCACAAAGTTTCAGACTTTTTTAACAAAGAATGGCTTTCTTTGTGCGCCGCTGAGCAGTTGCTTATCTTTATATAATACGATTCAAACTGCCTCTCCTCTGCTCTCCTTCCTGTGAAAAAGGGTTCTGAAAAGCCCGCAGGCTTTTCAGAATCTCAGATGGGGGAGATTCTCTGCAACTATCGGCTCACGCCAAAAAGCTCCCCCTTCGGGGGAGTTGGCATCGCACAGCGATGCCTGAGAGGGTTCTTTTGCCGTTTTTCCCTCAAAAAGAAAATCAGCCGGACCCGAAGGCCCGGCTGATTTATTCTTTTTTACCCTGCGTCTGTGATGGGCTCTACCACCACATACACCCCTGCGGGCACACAGGCGGCCCATGCGCCGTCCTTGTCCAGCCAGCCGAATTGCTCACAGACATGGTCCGGGCACTGACTGTCCAAAAACGCGATGGCACCATCCTTCACCTGCAGATGCACGATGTAGTCCCCTACCTCGTACAGGTAATCATGATCCTGCGCAAGGGGCAGGGTCTCGGTAACGCCGTCACCGAAATCCACAACGGCCTGTAAGCCGCTGCCCTTGGCGGGGTGCTGCGCCCGCACCGCAAGAAAAATACCTGCGGCCAGTGCCAGCACCACCAGTGCAAAGATCACATTTTTCTTCCACGCGCTGCCCTTGGGGGCGGCGGTGTCAGAATTTTTTTGCTTTATGCTCATGCAGCGTACTTGCTGGCAGCTGCACCGGCAATGCGGCCAAAGACGGTAAAGTCGGCCACAGCGTTGCCGCCCAGACGGTTTGCACCGTGCACGCCGCCGGTCACCTCACCTGCTGCGAACAGGCCGGGGATCACAGAGCCGTCAGCCTTCAGCACCTCGGTGTTGGTGTTGATCTTCAGGCCGCCCATGGTGTGGTGCACACCTGCGGTGACCTTGATAGCATAGTAGGGAGCAGTATCCAGAGCCTTTGCAAAGCTGGTGCGGCCAAAGTCGGGGTCGTTCTTGGCGGCAACGTAGCCGTTCCAAGTCTTCATGGTCTCGGCAAAAGCAGCCTCGTCCACGCCCATAG
>OHPC01000353.1_pt1 | contig 31698 bp, 27 predicted proteins | sample 1577631 | NCBI WGS metagenome assembly OHPC01 (sample SAMEA3879560, study PRJEB24766) | human gut metagenome | biome: human-associated habitat; feature: feces | place: USA | collected 1985/1987 | reverse complement strand
CGTTAAATAAAAATAAATTCTGTAATGATGCCATTGAAATAGAGTATGAGGGAGTTGAATTTTTAAAACTGATAGATCAAATTGTAGGACAAATAAAGGGATAAGGAAGTAAAAATTATGAATGTAGAATACATTGTGGTACAAGCTGGCGGAAAAGGAACCAGAATGAAGCAAATGACATATAATAAGCCGAAAGCATTAGTTCCTATTAACAATTTACCAATGATTTTTCATTTATTTCGTCATTTTTCAGAAAAAAAATTTATTATTATTGGCGATTATAAATATGAGGTTTTAAAACAATATTTAAAGGCTTTTGCAGAAGTTGATTACGCTTTAATAAATGCAAATGGTAAACAAGGAACATGTGCAGGAATTAGGGATGCAATAAATCTAATTCCTGAAAATAAGGCATTTATGCTTATATGGAGCGATCTTATTCTTTCGGAAAGATATCAATTTCCAGAAAAAGACGGAAATTATGTAGGAATATCCAAGGGATTTTCATGTCGCTGGAAATTTGAAAATGGATCATTCAAAGAAGAAAAAAGCCGGGAATATGGGGTCGCGGGACATTTTATATTTGAAGATAAGTTACAGATTCAGGAAGTCCCGGAAGAAGGGGAATTTGTCAGGTGGCTAAGTGAACGTAAGATATTATTTGATACACAGGACTTAACGGATACAAATGAATTTGGATTAGCAGAAGATTTAAGTTCTTTGGAAGTAAGTAAATGCAGACCATTTAATCGAATGATATTTCAGGAAGATCGTGTAATAAAGGAGCCGGTAGATCAACAGGGAAAAGATTTAGCAGTTAGAGAAATTGCATGGTATGAAAAAATTAAAAATGAAGGGTTTAGAAATATACCTATTATATATAGTACAGATCCGCTTGTTTTAGAAAGAATAAGAGGAAAAAATATATATGAAATAGATTGTTCCCATGAAGAAAAAAAGAAGATTTTAAAAGAATTGATAAGTTGTCTTAATAAAATTCATGAACTAGAACATTCTGAGGTGGATGAGCAAAGCTATTATGAGGCATATATAGGAAAAACTTTTAAAAGACTGGAAAAAGTATATGATCTAGTTCCTTTTGCTCATGATAAGTATATTACAATAAATAATCAAAAATGTTTAAATGTATTTTTCTATAAAAAGGAATTAGAAAACGAAATTATTAAATTTATGCCTCAAAAATTTGAATTAATACATGGTGATTGTACATTTAGTAATATGATGTTAAGAGAAGACGGATCGCCCGTTATGATTGATCCTAGGGGGTATTTTGGGACGACAGAATTATTAGGGGACCCGGCATATGATTGGGTAAAATTATATTATTCAATAGTGGGAAATTATGATCAATTTAATTTAAAAAGATTTACCCTGAAAATAGAAAAAGATTGTGTTGATTTAGAAATAGAATCTAATAACTGGGAAGATATGGAGGAGGATTTCTTTAAATTATTAGAGGGAAAGGTAAGTAAATATCAGATGAAACTACTTCATGCAATTATTTATTTATCATTAACTACTTATGCTTGGCAGGATTATGATTCCATCTGCGGAGCATTTTATAAAGGATTGTTATTATTAAATGAAGCTATAAAGGAGAAAAACTAATGAAAAGAGTATATTTTGAAGATGTGTTATCTGTAATAAAGGAATCGATCGAATCCGTAGATGAAAATGTCTATAAAGATTTAATTGATGAATGCGTAAGAACATTAAAAAATGGTGGAAAAATAATTGCCAGTGGGTTAGGAAAAAATGTGCCGATTTGTGAAAAATTTGTTGGCACTATGAATTCCATGGGGTTAGATGCCCGTTTTTTACATACTAATACAGCAATGCATGGTGACCTTGGCGTAATCAGACCGGAAGATTTATTAATTTTACTATCAAAAAGCGGTAATACGAGAGAATCTGTTGAACTTGCAGAACATTTACTTGATAGAGGTACTGATATGTGGTTAATGACATTCAGTACGGAATGTAAATTGGCTAACATTTGTAATAAGCAGCTTATTATGGATTTAAAAAATGAAGGAGATAAATGGGATATTATTCCAAATAATTCAACAAGTGTTTATTTGATTTTGTTGCAGGGACTCGCATTAGATATTGCAGAAAAAATGGGAGTTACATTAGATGATTTTAGAGTTAATCATCCAGGTGGAGGAATAGGAGCAAAATTGCGAAATGAAAAATAAACATAGAATGTCTGCACTAGGAAAAACGTGGTTATTTGATCTTGATGGGACAATTGTAAAGCATAATGGCTACAAACTTGATGGGCATGATACTTTATTAAGTGGGGCGAAAAATTTTTTGGACGCGTTGCCCGAAACAGATAGAGTTATTTTTTTGACATCAAGAACCATGGAATATAAAGATATGACTTTGCGCTTTTTAAAGGACAGTGGAATACGGTATGATCAAGTTATATTTGGGTTACCATATGGTGAGAGAATTTTAGTCAATGATAATAAACCATCTGGATTAAAGATGGCATATGCGATTAATTCGGATCGAGATGTGTTTATGCAAGATGAATTTGTGATTGACGAAACATTATAATGTATGAAAAGATAAGGATAAAAAATGGTTTCTGAAAAAATAAATCTTAAAAGTGAATGTGTTGGATGCGGAACTTGTGAAAAAGAGTGTCCGGGAGGAGCAATTAGTATAATTGCTGATAGGAAAGGATTTAGAACTCCTCAGATAGATGTTGATAAGTGCATTACCTGTAATCGTTGCGAACAGGTTTGTCCACAGATTAATTATTCTCCCACAGGGTGTGAAAATCCAAAATGTTATGGAGTTATTGCAAATGAGGAAGTGTTGAACCAAAGTTCGTCAGGTGGAGCATTTTCGGTAATCTGTGATTATATTTTTGAACGAGAGGGATATGTCTGTGGAGCAGCATATAATAGTGACTTTAAAAGTGTTTCTCATATAATGATTTCAAGTAAGGATGAACTCTATAAGTTACGTGGGAGCAAATACGTTAGATCTGATTTGGGTAATATATTTAATGTGGTTAGAGAAAAACTGGATGGGGGTAATTATGTTCTTTTTTCAGGAACACCTTGTCAGGTAGTGGCTTTGTATAATGTTTTGGGAAAAGATTATGAAAAACTTATTACGGTAGACCTTATTTGTTCGGGTGTTCCCTCTGAACATTTTTTTGCGCAATATGTAGATGAAATCAGAAAAGATAAGGTGATAAAATCTATTAACATGCGACCAAAAAAATATGGATGGGATGAGTCTGGAATACAAATTATATTTGAAGATAACAGCGAGTATATGATTCCAGGTATAAGAGACCCTTATTTGAAAGCATATTTAAATAAAATTATGAACTATTCAGCTTGTTATAATTGTCAATTTGCGTCTTGGCCAAGGCAAGCCGATTTTACGATAGGTGATTTGTGGCATGTGCAAAAATTGTTTTTTAAAGAAAATTTTGAAAAAGGAATAAGCTGCTTGACAACAAATAGTGTAAAAGCAGAAAAAATTTTTGCTGAGATAAAGGGAAAATACGCTGATGTTAGAAGTGTGCAGTTAGAGTTTCTTAAAACACATAATATGACCATTAAAAAGAGACGAGTACCATTATGCAGAGAACGTTTTTTCTCTCTTTTGAATGAAAAAATGTCATTTGATGATGCAGTGGATTATGCGATAAATTGGAAATTTGATGTTGCTATTACGGGGTGTTGGACAGTGCCAAATTATGGTGGTTTATTAACATATTACGCATTATATAATTTAATAAAAAGTTTTGGTATGAAAATAATAATGGTTGAGCGAAGAGCCAATATTCCAAATTATAATGTGCCTAAATCAATCAATGTAAGACAACAATTATATCCATATTATGATGTATCAAGAATACATAAGTCTTTTGAAGAGCAAAAGGAATTGAATGAAAGAGTATGTAGTTTTGTGTCTGGGTCAGATCAAATTTGGAATTATAGATTATTAGATGATGATACAATATCTTCTTATATGTTTGATTATGTTGCACCATATAGGAAAAAAATTGCATATGCAGCATCGTTTGGAAGTGAAAAATTCAATGGGAATGATGATCAAAAAGAAAAATATCAGAGATTAATAAGAAATTTTGATTATGTTTCTACTCGAGAGGAAAATGGAAAAAAGATATTAAAAGAGTTTGCGGTTGAAGCAGACACTGTATTAGATCCGGTTTTAGTTTGTCACAAGGAAGTGTATGATTTTTTGGCGCAAAGAGCTGTTGTCAGAATACCGCAAAAAACGTTTGTATTTACATATTTTGTGACACCTGATAAATCAAAAGAAGGATTTGAGAAAATTGTCGATGAACTTAGACTGGGAATGGTAAATGCTATTACTTGTGATAATTTTCATTTGAAAAAATATGGATTGTTGGAAAAATGGAAATATCCCTATGAAGCCAATTTGAAATTAGAAGATTGGTTGTTTTATATTAAGAATTGTTCGTGTTTGATAACAGATTCGTTTCATGGTGTGTGTTTAGCGTTAGTATATCATAAAAACTTTATTTTTATCAAAGGAAAATTATCAAATGAAAGTGGTTTAGATAGAGTAACTTCATTGTTGAATATAGTTGGATTGGAAAATCATATTGTAGACGATGTAGATGGGGCATTAAATTTTATCAACAATAATGAATTCAATATTGATTTTAATTTAGTGGAAGAATTGCTTGCTCCGTATAAATGGACTAGCATAAAGTGGTTAAAGCAAGCATTATCTGAAAAAAAATAGGCAACGAGTGGAGAAGTGTATGATTTTACTAAATAAGACATATAAGCAAGTTCAAGATAACAAAGTAAAGCTAGTATTCCGGTCGGTTCCTAGAAGAACTGAGAGGTTAGACAAGACAGATTTAATTATTTTGACCGATGTTTTGCATCGCAAGGGGTTATAGAAAAAATTCAGAGAACTGGAATTAAATCTATGACTGCAAAAGATATGTTAAAACTTGCATTAAAGAATTAAGAAATAATGTATGCTTTTAAGGTTTAACGAGAGCACATGAGTATGGGAGAAGTAATATATGAAATGGGTTGTATTGTCAGATTTACATATGAAATTTAATAATTTTGATTCGAGTCAGGCTCGCAAGAAGTTAATTGAAGAATTAGAGAAGAAAAAAGGAAGTATTTCATTTGTTCTTATAACAGGAGATTGCTTCCTTAAAAATGATGGTGATTTGACAGAAATACTTGGGTATCTTGCACAACTGGCAAATGCTTGTGGCATAGAAAAAGATAAAGTTATTCTTTGCCCTGGTAACCACGATATAGAACGAGAGATAAAGAAAAGAAAATCAGCAATTTCGAAGTATCGTGAGGATGGAAAAACATTGCCAGATATAGAAGTAGCTTTACTAGGACATGGAAAATTTAAAGAGTTGCATGCGTTGGCAATTGGGGAAGAATATAAGCCATTTAATATTAAATGTGTAGATAATTTTAGAATTATTACGGTGGATTCATGTTTACTTTCATTAGATGACATGGATTATGGTCATTTAAATGTAAATTTTCCTGAATTGTTCAACTTGGAGATAGAAGATGACAGCAAAATAAATATAGTTATTATGCACCATGGAGTTGAGTGGCTTCAGCCAGAGGCGGGAAGACGATTTCAACACTGGTTGGTAGAACACAATGTAAAAATGGTATTTTGTGGGCACAATCATACTCCGGGAATGAATGTATTAACGGAAGCTATTCCGGAACACGGAATAGCACGAGATGGTATTCCTCAATTTACATGTGGATGTGCGCTTGCGGATAGTTATTCAAATCCTGTCTTTCTTTTGGCACAATATAATGAAGACATAGACAGCAATAATCGAAATACAGAAAATAAGAATATACAAATTACATTATATGAATATCAAAAAAATTCAAATTGGAAAGTATCAAGTAATATATTAAGAAGCTTTGAATCGGGGGTATACAGAGAGAGTAATACAAGCGGTTTAATAAAAAATATGTATGATATTCCAATTGTGTATAAGTCTATATATGATTTGCCTGAGGAAGAAATCGTAAAAGAGATAGAAAACGGTAAAAAATTATATTACTACGGATTAAGAGGAAAGCGATTTCTACGAGGAAATTCAAAAATAGCAGACGCAGCGTATAACATGAAAAATCAAATTGAGCTTAAAATTTTGGTTTCAAATCCGTACAATACAAATATTGAGAAAAGATTGAAACAGGTTGAAGATTTTTCTGAACGGGATGAATTAGAAAATCATTGGAAAACGATTTATGAGAATATAAAACAATTGCGTGACGATTTCCCGAAATACCATTTATGGGGAATTCGATTTCATAATCAACCGTTATATTTTCGATTTATTATGACAGATGAGAAGGTATATTTTGGCTTTTATACAGAACAACCTAGTTCGTTATCAGCGATGTACTGTTATTCGAATAAATCAGCTTTGTATGGTAGTCTCAGTGCTTTTTTTGAGTTGGAGTGGGAAAATGCGAAACCTTCTTTTCCTAGAACAGTTCCTGACAGATGCAGTTTTGTTTTGGATCGATTTGAAATGAAACCATCGTTGGTTATCAATTTAACGTCAGATTGTAATATGAATTGTAAATATTGTCCGGATGGTGGAGAAAATTTGGCAAGGTATAAGGAATTGTGTGGAATAAAACAAGTAAAGTATTTATTGACTGCTTATGCAAATTATTATAAAGAAAATGAATGGGCAGAAAAGAAAGTAGTGCGTATTACAGGTGGGGAACCCTTTCTTGAAGAGGAACGTTTAATAGAAACATTAAAACATGCCAGAAAAGAAGATTACGAAAAGATTGTTTTGTGCACAAATGGTCTTTTACTGAAAGATAGTTACGAAAAGTATCCTCGGGTATGGGAATCTATTAAAAAAATATTATTATTAAAAATCAGCTTGGATTCTTTGAAATCGGCTGTGTTTAAAAAATTAACTTCTGTAGATGCGTTGGACGTGGTCATGGAGAACATCAAATTCGCTAAAGATAGAGGATTTAAGATCGAATTGAATCTCGTTGCTACGAAATTGAATGTTGGTGAAATTGAAGACGTATTTGATTATGTCCAACGTATGAAACTTGTTGGTGTAAAAGTGCTTACTGTAAACGATTTTGGAGATAGAATTAAACCGGATAATGTTGAGCAGGAATTAAATGCTTTGATTGAAAAATTGCGTCGATCAGATTATGAAGAAACAGGTTTATATGTTCATAACAATAAAGGAATATATATGAAGAGATTTATTCATAATGGTTGCACTTTGACGATTGTAGATCATATGAATAGAAGTGACTCTGTGACACCTAGAAGAACATATAGTGAGGCATGTTTAAATTGCGATTTTTATCCTGAATCATATAAGGTTCACAAGGGAAATAAGAAGCCATGTGCAACTGGAATTATGAGCTTGACGATGCGGGCGGATGGAATGTTAAGCTTTTGCAGGATGAGGGAAAATAGAGGGTTCTGTTTGGAGGGGAAAAGTATGAAAGAAGTACAGGAAATGCTTCAGAAGGAACTTAAGAAATTTAAAAAGTGTTATCATTATGCACTTGAAAGTGAAAAGGATCAAGAGAATGAAAAAATATAAGAGAGGATTTGTCGCTGGCTTTTTTGATATACTTCATGAAGGACATATTCAAATTTTAGAACAGGCAAAATCACAATGCGAGCAGCTAATTGTTGCTGTGGGAACAGATGAGTTTATGCGTATAAGAAAAGGTCGAGAGTCTGTCTTAAGTTATGATGAAAGGGTTTGCATTGTCAGTGCCATCAAATATGTTGATAAAGTTGTGCCAGAAATAGATTTAGATAAAATATCGGCATACAAAAAGTACAAATTTGACGTAATGTTTGCAGGGGATGATCATGAGAATGAAGAAATATATATTAAAGATACGAAGCTTCTAAAAGAAAAGTATGGTGTAGATACTATTTATATAAAACGAAATGATGTGTCCTCTACGAAGATACGAGAACGTGTCTGTGCACTCAAGCAGGGCTGTGATGGGAAGATAGATAGTGTATGATTATAAATACGCTATACTAGATAAAAATGCAGATATATGTAAAAATAATCAATAAAGATTGGACGACATACAAAACTATGCTATAATTCTATTGAATAAAAGTGCAGATATCTGCAAAAATAACCAATAGAAGGGGCGCGTTGTATGGAAATTAAGAGAAATATCTATTTGAATAAGCTTATCAGCAAGAAACACAACGGATTGATTAAGGTGGTAACCGGGATTCGGCGTTGTGGAAAATCATATCTGCTTTTTAATCTGTTTAAAGATCATCTGCTGGCAGAGGGTGTGGATCCGCAGCATATTATAGAAATTGCCTTTGACTCTTTTGAAAATAAGAAATTTCGTGATCCGGAGGTTTTGTATCCTTATATGAAAGAACAGATGCAGGATGAGGATATGTATTATGTTCTGTTGGATGAGGTTCAGCTTCTAGATGAATTTGAAGCTGTGCTTAACAGTCTGATCCGAATGAAAAATGTGGATATTTATGTGACAGGAAGTAATGCGCATTTTCTTTCAAAAGATGTAATTACGGAATTTCGCGGCAGGGGGGATTAAGTTCATATGTACCCGCTCAGTTTCGCAGAGTTTATGTCTGTTTATCCTGGGACAAAGGAGAATGGTTGGCGGGAGTATGTGGTATATGGAGGGCTTCCACTTGTCCTGAATTTTAAAACACCGGAAGAAAAAATTACATTTTTAAAGGCTCTGTTCGAGGAAACTTATATTTCAGATATTGTAGGCAGACACAAGATCCGGAACCGTGTGGAATTGGAGGAACTTTTAAATATTCTTTCTTCTGCCATCGGTTCACTCACAAATCCGACAAAGCTGTCAGCGACATTTAAGAGTATGAAGCAGAAGAGTATCAGTGCCGGTACAATCAAAAATTACATTGATTATCTGTGTGATTCTTTTTTGATTGACAGCGCGATGCGGTATGATATCAAGGGGAAAAAATATATTGATACACCGATAAAATATTATTTTACGGATATGGGACTTCGCAATGCACGGCTCAATTTCCGCCAGTTGGAAGAAACGCATGCCATGGAAAATGTTATTTTTAACGAATTAAAGCTTCGGGGATTCAATGTAGATGTGGGAGTTATTGAAATTAACAGCACCAATGAAAAGGGAAACCGTGTGCGCAAGCAGCTGGAAATTGATTTTGTCTGCAACAAAGGATCAAAGCGTTACTATATTCAGTCGGCTTATGCGATGCCTGATCAGGCAAAGATGGAACAGGAACAACGTTCTTTGATGCTGACAGGGGATGCCTTCAAAAAAATCATTATTACGAAGGATTCGCCGGGGCCTTACTATAATGAGGACGGGGTTCTTGTTATGAATATCTTCGATTTTCTGCTTAATGAGAATATGCTCAATTATTGATATATAAACATTGAAAAAGTTTAAGAGGCAGTAATCATGAAAAACGAAGTGAAAATTGCATTGAATATCTGCACATTCCAGCGTGAAGAATTTATTCACAGAAATCTGTCGCTTTTGCAGGCATCGGATTTTTTCAATCCGGACAACCCGCAGTATTACGGAAGGCTTCATATTTTTGTGGTGGACAATGGCAGCAGTTTGCAATTGCCGGAGAGTCTGTATGTGCATTGTATTTATAACAGGAATACCGGAGGTTCCGGTGGATTTCAGAGAGGAATTGAGGAGATCCGTAAACGAAATGAGGGATTTACCCATGTGATTTTTATGGATGATGATGTTGCCTTTGACATCAGCAGCTTTTATCTGCTGTTTGATTTTTTATCCGGGGTCGGGGAGGCGGACAGGGACCGCCCGGTAGCGGGACGCATGTTTTGCATGGATGATCCATATATCCAGTACACGGCGGCGGAGAAGTGGAACCGGGGAATGGTTTCGCATGTGGAGTTCATGCGCGATGTCCGGAAAACGGCATACACACAGGGCAGAGTGATCTACGACGCGGATGCGGATTACGGTGGCTGGTGGTTTTGCTGTTTTCCATATGTATTTGTACAGGAAAATGATGTACTTCCGTTTTTCATTCACTGCGATGATGTGGAATATGGTCTGCGATGCGGGAAAAAGCCAATCATTATTGAAGGAGTGCAGGTGTGGCATGAAACATACGACAAGCGGATGACACCTCTCATGCAGTATTATGACACGCGAAACCCGCTGTTTGTGAATCAGCTCTATGGTTTTTTGCCGGAGCCTTTGCAGCTTTTGCGGCAGTGGAAGGATAAGATGACGGCGTTTCATGTAAAAGGTGACTGGCTTTCGGAGTATTATGTCATCCTTGCAATGAATGATTTCCTGAAAGGCATGGGGTGGTTGAAGCGGATTGATGCGGGGAAGTATCACAAAAAACTGCAGAAGGCAAAAAGCTGCAAGGTAAAGAATGCGATATGCTGGCGGCTTGTGGAGCACCGGGCGAAAAAGAAATTCATGGTACACAAAAACAACTGCTCCGGTTAATCGGAGCAGTTGTGTGAAATGCTGTATTATTTACAGATCTCCGTATCTGCGTCTATATTCAGCAAGTTTGGCATCCTGATCAGCAAGTTTGGCATCCTGATCAGCAAGTTTGGCATCCTGGTCAGCAAGTTTGGCATCTCGGTCAGCAATCTCGGAATCCTTTTTGGAACAGGCTCTTTTCAGCGCATCGCGTTCATGGATAACCTCGAATAATTCATCGGTTGGAAGTTTCAGTACAGGTTCTGTCATATTATACACCTCCTGACATAAATTTCTGTTACGGTAAGAAATGCGGAGCATGGACTTTTGCAAAAGCATTAAAATAAGTTTTTTGTCAGTTTCCGTTAAAAATCCCTCTGCAATTTCCTGATCTAAGATAAGTATAGTTTCCTGCAGAAAAGAAGTCAATTCTTCTTTGGATTTCTGTACTTTTTTCTCAAGATCATGTCGTTTATCAGGGGATTTTGCCGACTGCATCTTGCGGTCAGAAGGGATGTGACGGCGGAACCGGATTGGAAGAAACGGGATGAGCATACACAAATGTTTCTTTTTGATTTCTTCAAGGGTAAAGGACTGCACCTTTACGGTTGGAACGCGGTATTCATGAGTACTGCCATCCTGAAACCGGATCAGACAGCTCAGGTAATCAGGGATCTTTTTCGTCCCCTGCAGGAAAAGAACGGCAGAGTTCGGAAATTTGAGCAGAAGCTGTGGATTTTTGGTGTCGGACCGGTAATTCAGGGACGCATGAACATCATACTCAAACATACGGATTGTGATAAGCCCATTGTATGTAATTTCACATTCAAAGTGGTAAATATCTGATTCGTTTACACAGAATGTGAGGTCAGCCTTAATGGTCGAAATTTCTTTTGTATCCGAGCGTTCTACAGAATACTCTGTGGAAAGTGGAACAACAGAGGAATCTTCGGGATATTTTTTCCCATAGATCTCATAGATGAGCGGAAACAGGAGTTTGGGAGAACTGTAAGTTGCTTTTTTTATAATTAAATCCCAAAGTTGCGTTTCCGTGGAAATTTCTTCAGGCAGCCCGTTGTTACGAATAATTTCTTCAATCTCTTTCGAGTGAAGATGGTAAGTATGGCGTGTATTGGCCATGTAATATCCTCCTATACTGTTGTGTGTATAATATTTGGAAAAATAAAAAGATTGTTGTTTTTATAATACTGAAAAAAGAAAAACAGAATAACAAATAGGTATATGTATCATAACATACGAGTAACGTAGATACAATAATTTGTTTTATAAAATTAAAGATATAGAAGCAGGTAAGTTACAACATCATTTGAAAAGGTTTTTAAGATATGAGAAGTGAAGTATACAGTTTTCTGGTAAACAGGCATCCGGGAATTTCATACCGGTATCATAAGATACATGATGATGCAACCGGTATGCGCAGAATGTTTTCCTGGGCATATTTGTTGTGGATAAATTTCGCATATTATGTATTGTTCTGTAGATTTCTCGGAAGAATTCCAGAGATGGAAATATATGAAAAACGCAAATTGATGATAAAAACCAGTGAATCCGAAGGACACCAGAAAGATGCAGGGATTCTTTCTGTAGAGGATTTTGTCAGAAAAATCAAAGATTACGATGTGATCTCATTTGATATTTTTGATACATTGATTTTTCGCCCGTTTTCTTCTCCGACAGATGTGTTTTATCTGATTGGAGAAAAATTTGATTTCCTCGATTTTAAGAATTTACGTGTGTGGGCAGAATGGGATGCCCGGATGAAATGCAGACAAAAAAACGGACATACGGAAGTGTCGTTACAGGATATATGGGAAAATCTGGAGGAAGATACCGGCCTGAATGCAGAAGAAGGAATGCGGCTGGAGTGTGAGACCGAGGAAAAACTCTGTTATGCAAATCCGTATATGCTGCAGGTATGGAAACGTCTGCAAGAACTGGAGAAGCGCGTGATCATTGTTTCTGATATGTATCTTCCGCGTGCTTGTATTGAAAAAATATTGCAGAATGCCGGATATACGGGGGCAGAGCGTATCTATATTTCCAGTGAATATGGGGAAAATAAAGCAGGGGGGGATCTGTTCCACCGCGTGCTTCGGGATTTTTCTGGTAATCGTATCGTACATATTGGAGATAATCCGCACAGTGATCATAAAATGGCACAGAAATGCGGACTTGCTATCATGCCATATCAGAATGTAAATAAAAATGTGTTATTGTACCGTCCGATGGATATGTCATCCATGATCGGCGGGGCATACCGTGGGCTGGTATCGAATCATTTGTATAATGGTACAGAAAAATTCAGCATGGAATACGAGTATGGATATGTGTACGGCGGGTTGTTTGTTGTGGGGTACTGCCATTTTATTCATGCGTATTACGAGCAGCATCATCTGGATCAATTACTGTTTCTCGCGCGGGATGGAGATATTCTTCGCAGGGTTTATCAGAAGTTATATCCGGATGACCGAACTGTATATGTTTACTGGTCCCGCAAGGCTGCTACAAAACTGATGGCGGGTGAGGACAAGCACGATTTTTTCCGAAGGTTTATTTATCACAAGGTGAACCAAAAGGTTTCTATCGGGGACGCATTGCGTTCCATGGAACTGGAGAAGTTGATCCCGGAGCTTTCGGCTTGGCCGGAAATCTGGACGGCATGGGAAAAGAAAAACGGCATAAAAGAGAAACAAAAGTTTATTGATTTGCAGGAAAACGATGAGATTACAGATAAGAATGCATACTTGCTTCGGCGGTTTATAGAGGCAAAATGGGATGAAGTGACTGCATGTTATAAGGAACAGCAGCTTGCAGCAGAAACGTATTACAGAGAGATTTTACAGGGATGTAAGCATGTAGCAGCAGTTGATATTGGATGGGCGGGAAGCGGAGCAATTGCACTTTCCCATTTGGTCAATCAGGTATGGGGAATGGACTGTAAAATTACAGGAATCGTTGCAGGAACTAATACAGTCCATAACGCAGAGCCGGATGCATCAGATCCATTTCTGCAGGATGGCAGGCTTGTGTCATATCTGTATTCCGGACAGATGAATCGGGATCTGCTGAAAAAACATGATCCGAATAAGGACTACAATGTATTCTGGGAATTGTTACTTTCCTCATTGACACCTTCTTTTTCCGGGTTTCATCTGGGCAGATACCATACAAAAAATGAAAGTATTTATCTGAATGCACTGGATATTACGCTGGAGTTTGGAAAATATGATTACAATCCGGAGGGAATCCGGGAAATCCAGCGGGGAATTTTGGATTTTGCAGAGCAGTATCTGGAGCATTTTGGAGCATTTCCCTATATGTTCCGCATTAGTGGAAGGGATGCATATGCACCAATGCTTGTGGCTGCAAGTTACAATGAACGTTATCTGAAAGAGATGGGGAAAAGATTTCAACTGGAAATTGCGGTGAACTGATGAAGTGTATTAAAAAAGCATAAAAAATGAGATAAAAATGAAACTTTTTTGCACATTTTTCTTGAAAAAGGTTTTACTTATTGTTAAAATATGTTATAGTTAAGTAACAAAGTTGTAACAAATTGGAGGATAGGCATTGAAGTTTAAGGTTACATGGGGTAAGAAGTTGATCGCAGGTATTTTGCTGGCGGCAGTTGTAGTAGGGGGTACTGCAGCACCGGCAGAAGCAGCAGGAAAGAAAAGTACCGCGGTTGTGGCACAGGATAATTACCGGAAAACATTGTGCAAAGGATTTCTGGGAAAGAGTTATGGCAGTGTGGTTGATGGAATCCGCTGTGACTGCAGTGGTTACACACGGGCAGCCCTGAATCGTCTGGAGAGTAAGGGACGGAAAGGGACTGCACTGAAAAATGTCAGTGTTGGAGCACATTGTACCAGAGACTGGGTAAGCGGATCGAGTATTTCGTATACAACAGGGGTTGCAACAAAGGGTGCGATCCAGTGGAATTTCGGCACAAAGAAGTCTATTGGAAGAAAAAGCAGTGGGAAAAGCCTTTCCCAGTTGGAACTTGGAGATGTTGTTGTTTATGGCAAGGGCGGTTCTTCCTCTCATATAGCCATATATTTCGGAGAATTTTCTTCGATGGAAGCGGTAAAGGATTATCTGGAAGATATTGGTGTCTATGCGAAGGGAACGATTAAGAGATCTGCAGGAGATAAGTATAGTTACAGTGGCCGCACGATTGTGCATAAGTATGGAAACAGTAGGTACTGGCGGATTCATTCTACATGCAGCGGAATCATGATTGACAATGATATTGCAGGAACCAGCGGATACACATCTTCCTTTGGACAGTGGAAATGGACCTTTGATACCGGGATTCAGGTACAGTAAAAGAACAGACAAAAAGCTCTGCGTTTTCGAAATTTTCGAAAGCGCAGAGCTTTTTTATATGGCAGATATTTAATCCACCAGTTTATCCAGTTCTTTGATGTATTCGGTTTCGCTTGAGAACTGATGGTTTGCTTTCTTGGCATACAGACCGACCGCTGTCTGGGATTTCTTGATTGCCTGCATGGTTCCGGCTCCGGCGACGCATCCGCCCGGACAAGCCATGCCTTCGAGCAGATAACCCGGATATTTGCCTAATGTGGCAAGCTTTAAAAGCTGACGGCATTCCTTTAATCCTTCGGCATTTGCCACCTTGATCTCCTGTTCCGGATGATCCCGTTTGATGACATCTACGACAGCCTGTGCAACGCCACCGGCAACGGCAAAGTTTCTTCCATCGGTGGAAGCGTCACTTACACCATCCGGATCTTCTTCCATGTTTTCCAGATCCACATGTTTTGCATCAAAAATACCCGCCATTTCTTCAAAGGTGAGCACGAAATCTACTTCACTGCGGACGCTGCGGCGCATTGCTTCGAGTTTTTTAGCCGCACATGGTCCAATAAAGACAACCTTCGCATTTGGGTTATGCTTTTTGATAAGACGTGCAGTTAATGTCATCGGAGTCAGTGCCATGGAAATACAGTTGGCGTGATCCGGGAATAATTTCTTTGCCATGACAGACCATGCCGGACAGCAGGAAGTTGCCATGAATGGAAGTTCATCCGGCACTTCTTTTAAGAAATCTTCTGCTTCCTGCTTTGCACACAGATCCGCACCGATTGCTACCTCAAAAACGTCTGTAAACCCGAGTTCTTTCATGGCAGCACGCAGCTTGCCAGGGGTAACCTTTGGCCCGAACTGACCGACAAATGCAGGAGCGACAGCTGCATAAACCTTTTCACCGGACTGGATGGCACGGATTGTCTGGAAAATCTGGGATTTGTCAGCAATGGCACCGAACGGGCAGTTTACCAGACACTGACCGCAGGAAACACACTTGTCATAATCGATATTGGCTTTGCCGTTTTCATCTGAAGTAATGGCATCCATACCGCACGCTTTGGCACATGGACGTTCCTGAATGATAATGGCGTTATAGGAGCAGACACTTGCACAGCGGCCGCACTTGATACATTTCTCCTGGTCAATGATAGATCTGCCGGTGGTACGGTCTAAGGAAACAGCTCCTTTCGGGCATACTTCCATACAGGGATGTGCCAGACATCCCTGACAGCCGTCTGTTACGTGCACACGTTTTGTGGGGCAGGCATTGCAGGCAAATTTAATGACATTAATGAGAGGCGGAGTATAGTAAGTTTCTGCCTGGTCAGCAGCTTCAATGCCATCGGATACCGGGGCATGCTCTGCAGCACTGCGGTTTGGCAGACCCATTGCCAGACGCAGGCGTTCACCTACAATTGCACGCTCCAAAAATACATCGTTTCTGAAATTTCCGGTTTCTCCCGGAATAATCTTATATGGAAGTTCTTCCATACGTTCCTTTACAGGCCATTCGGTATGATAAGCCATACGGGCTACTTCTGTAAAAATTTTGTGACGGATTTCCTGAATTCGGGTTTCGACGCCTCTCATGATAATTCCTCCTTGTGTTTGTAATGGATCATTGTAAAATAAAATTTTCTGCATTTCTATAAGATAATACCAAGAAACTCACAGAAAAACCTGTTTTGTCATATTCCGGGGATATTGTAGCAAATAATACACATACTCTCAATAAGTATGCTGTTCTTTTTACAAAACATAATAGGCTTTTGACATGGTGTGAAACAATTGTACTGTAAACTGCTAGGTAGAAAGGACAGGGGAGGGGGACACCAATGGCAACCCGGCGATTTCTCCTGCATTTTAGAGGCTGTTGGAATTTTTTCGATTTTCAGCAAGCCTCGTACATGGATGTACGAGGCAGGTGGTCACTGAGCCCGGAAGGCGAATGACCACCGGTTGCGTCCGCCTGATAATAATTGAAATAAAAATTCCTACAGCCTCTTAATTGCAAGGAGCATGAGCCGGATTGCCATTGGTGTCCCCCTCCCCTGTCCTTTCGAGCCATAGCCGCCTTGTTCAATAACATGACATTATGCACAAAATCCCAGTTCTGTTTTTGTGAATGATTTTGACGGAAAGTGATTGACGATGACAGAAAATGTAACTATAATAAGAACCATCAAATGAACGATTTTGAAAGATTGTGAACGAAAAAGAAAACAAAGGAGTGAGGCATATGCTTGCAGAAGAACGATTTTCAAGGATACTGTCCATAATAGAAGCGGAGGGAAGTGCCACAATACAGGAACTTATGACTGCACTTGACGCTTCAGAATCAACCGTCCGCCGGGACTTAATCACAATGGATGAGAATGGTCTTCTGACCAAAGTACATGGCGGTGCAATCGCCAGACGACCGAGTGTGAGTACACATGATGAGGATGTCAGAAACCGTAAGACGATGAATGCGGAACAAAAGAATGCAATTGCAAAGTATGCAGCATCCCTCATCCGCCCGGATGATTTTGTTTATCTCGATGCCGGAACATCCACCGAGGCGATGATCCCTTTTATTAAGGAGACGCAGGCGGTGTTTGTGACAAATGCCATCAGCCATGCAAAGCTTCTGGCGGAAAAGGGCTGCCGTGTTTATCTGCTGGGAGGCGAATTCAAATCCCAGACAGAGGCGATCGTCGGGGAGGAAGCCATGGAGATGCTTTCCAAGTATAATTTTACCAAAGGATTCTGGGGAACGAATGGAATCAGCGTCAGCAAAGGATATTCCACTCCGGAGATCAAGGAAGCCATGGTAAAGAAATATTCCATGAAGAATTGCAAACGCTGCTATATTCTGGCAGATGCCAGCAAGTTTGACCAGCTTTCCAGTGTGAAATTTGCTGATTTTGAACAGGCAACCATCTTAACAACGGAGCTGCACAAGCCGGCACTTAAAAAATACAAAAATATTGTGGAGGTGAAAGAATGATCTATACCGTAACATTTAACCCATCCATTGATTACATTGTAAATGTGGACAACTTTATGACCGGTGTGGTCAACCGTACCAGCAAGGAAATTATTTTTCCGGGTGGGAAAGGAATCAATGTTTCAATGGTACTGAAAAATCTCGGGGAAGAAAGCACAGCACTTGGATTTATGGCAGGATTTACCGGAGATGCCATCACACGGCTTCTTCAGGAGAAAGGTGTTACCGCAGATTTTATTCACGTTACCGAAGGATTGTCCCGTATCAACGTAAAACTCCGGGCACAGACCGAGACGGAAATCAACGGACAGGGACCAAAGATTGCATCAGAAGATATCCGGAAGCTTTACGGAAAACTGGATGCATTGCAGGATGGCGATACACTGGTACTTGCCGGAAGCATTCCGGACACAATGCCGGAATCCATGTATATGGATATCATGGAACATCTGCAGAACAAGAAACTCAATATTGTAGTAGACGCGACCAGAGATCTGCTGATGAATGTACTTGCTTATCATCCGTTTTTGATCAAACCAAACAATCATGAGCTGGGAGAGATTTTCCACACGGTAATCAATGATAAGGATGATGTTGTAACATATGCAAAACGCATGCAGGAAAAAGGTGCAAGAAATGTTCTTGTTTCCATGGCAGGTGACGGGGCCGTCCTTGTGACGGAAGACGGTCAGGAGTTCCGGGCTGAGGCACCGAAAGGAAAGCTCGTCAATTCGGTAGGCGCCGGAGATTCCATGGTGGCTGGTTTTATATATGGATATTTAAATGGTGGCAGCTATGCAGATGCGTTCCGCTATGGTGTATGTACCGGAAGTGCCAGTGCTTTTTCCGAAGAACTGGCAACAAAAAAGGAAGTACTTGCATTGATGGATGCAAATAAAAAATTATTTTAAGGAGGGTATACTATGAGAATCAGAGATTTGCTTGCAGCCGAGAGCATTGAACTGAACGGTTCTGCAGCCGGAAAACAGGATGTTTTAAACAAAATGGTTGATCTCATGGCAAAAAGCGGAAAAATCCGCGATGTGGAAACTTACCGCAAGGGGGTTTTTGCAAGAGAAGAAGAAGGAACAACCGGAATCGGAGAAGGAATTGCGATCCCACACTGCAAGTCAGATGCTGTGAAAGCACCGGGACTGGCAGCTATGGTAGTAAAGGATGGTGTAGAGTTTGACGCGTTAGATGGAGCACCTGTCAATTTACTGTTTCTGATTGCAGCTCCAAATACCGAGGATAATGTACATCTGGAGGTGCTCAGCAAACTTTCCGTACTTCTGATGGACGAGAATTTTACCAACGGACTGAAAAATGCAAAGACCGTAGACGAATTCTTAAAAGTCATCGATGATGCGGAAAGCGCAAAAGATGAGGACGAAAAAGAAGACGAAACTGGGGCAAAATACAAGGTACTTGCCGTAACCGGATGCCCGACCGGAATCGCACATACTTATATGGCAGCGGAAAGCTTAGAGAAGCATGCAGCTGAGATGGGAATCACGATTAAGGTAGAGACCAGAGGTTCCGGCGGAGCCAAGCATGTGCTTACCGATGAAGAGATCGCAGGAGCGACCGCAATCATCGTTGCAGCCGACACCAAAGTTCCGATGGACCGCTTCGATGGAAAGAAAGTCATCGAGTGCAAGGTTGCAGACGGCATCAACAAGGCAGAGCAGCTGTTAAACCGTGCCGTGGCCGGGGATGCACCTGTCTACCATGCGGCAGAGGGCAGCAGAAAAGAAGAAAAAGCAGAGGGTGGCTCCACCGCACACATGATTTACACACACCTGATGAGTGGGGTATCCCACATGCTTCCGTTCGTTATTGGCGGCGGCATCATGACAGCGATTGCATTTCTGATCGATACCCTGATGGGCTATGGTGCAACCGGTGGATCGGCATTTGGTTCCTGTACGCCGTTATCGGCATTCTTCAAGTATGCCGGAGGACTGGCAATGGGACTGATGGTTCCGGTGCTTGCAGGTTACATTGCATACTCGATCGCAGACCGGCCGGGACTTGCAGTTGGTTTTACGGGCGGTTTGTTAGCCTCGAGTGGTAACGCATTAGTCACCGGTTACAACTGGGCGGATTCCACAACTGGTTTCCAGAAATTTATCGCAGACTTTGCATTCCAGGGTGCCAACGGCGGTAACACCGTTTCCGGTTTCCTTGGCGGAATCTTAGCCGGATTCCTTGCCGGATTTATTGTACTGTTCCTGAAAAAAGCGTTTTCAAAACTGCCGGCTTCCTTAGACGGAATCAAGCCGACTCTGATTTATCCGTTGCTTGGAATTTTAATTATCAGTATTTTAATGTGCTTCATCTTTAACCCATTGATCGGACTGATCAATACCGGACTGAGCAACGGACTGACCGCAATCTCTGATGCGGGATACATCACCGTACTCGGACTGATCCTCGGAGCAATGATGGCGATCGACATGGGTGGTCCAATCAACAAAGCCGCTTATGTATTTGGTACCGGCGTACTGGCAACTGCAAGCCAGATGATTGAAAAAGGTGCACAGCCAGGCGATCCGGCTGTTCAGGCATGTTACATTGCCATGGCAGCGATCATGGTCGGTGGTATGGTTCCTCCGATCGGAATCGCGCTTGCCTGCCAGTTCTTCCCGAAGAAATTTACAAAGGAAGAACGTGGATCCAAGGTATCCAACTTTGTAATGGGTGCTTCCTTCATCACCGAGGGTGCGATCCCGTTTGCAGCAGCAGATCCGCTTCACGTAATTCCATGTACCTTAATTGGTGCCGGAGTTGCAGGATTTTTATCCGCACTGTTTAAGTGCACACTGATGGCTCCTCACGGTGGAATCTTCGTATTTGCAACCGTAGGACATCCGCTTTTATACATCCTTGCATGGGCAGTCGGCGCTGTCATTACAGCCGTATTGCTCGGACTGATCAAAAAGGATGCTGAATAAACGGACAGAAAAATCTGTAAACAGTAACATTGGTAAAGAAACAAAATTTGAAAAGGAGAATGATCATGAAAGAATTTACTTATACCATCAAAGACGAGCAGGGAATCCACGCAAGACCGGCAGGAGAGCTGGTAAAAGCAGCCGCTGCATATCCATGTAAAGTAACCATCAGTAAGGACGGTAAGGAAGTAGACGCAAAGAGAATCCTCGGTGTTATGGGTCTTGGTGTTAAATGCGGACAGGAAATCGTATTAAAGACGGATGGAGATCAGGAAGAGGAAGCAATCGCAGCACTTGGCAAATTCTTAGAGGAGAAACTGTAAGAAACCGTTCCGGCAACCGTTTACGGAGAATGAATCAGCAAAAGGATGAGGTGACGCTATGACAATTCAGGGTAAAAGCGTATACAGCGGGGTGGCCATCGGCCGCCTTGCCATATACCGCAAATCAGAAAATCAGGTAAAGCGGGAGAAAATCACAGATACCGCAAAAGAGGTAAAACGGTTTGAAGATGCCAAAGATACCGCAAAACAGCAGCTTGCCGGGCTTTATGATAAGGCATTAAAAGAAGTCGGTGAAGTCAATGCAGCAATCTTTGAAGTACATCAGATGATGCTGAATGACCTTGATTATATCGAATCCATCACAAATATGATTGAAGGCCAGCAGGTGAATGCCGAATATGCCGTGGCAACGACCGGAGATACATTTTCCGAGATGTTTGCAGCAATGGATGATGATTATATGCGTGAGCGTGCAGCCGATGTCAGGGATGTGTCAAACCGCGTAGTTTCCATCCTGCAGGGCAACGGAGGAAATGACCTGAATGCCGATGAGCCGGTGATTTTACTTGCCGATGATCTGGCACCAAGTGAGACCGTACAGCTTGATAAATCGAAGGTGCTTTCCTTTGTCACCCGTCACGGTTCCACCAATTCCCATACCGCGATTCTGGCCCGTACCATGAATATCCCGGCACTGATCGGTGTCGATTTTCCGGAAGATGTCGATGGAAAAATGGGTATCGTCGATGGATACGAGGGTAAGATCATCATTGATCCACCGGTCTCCGTTATGGAAGCTTACCAGAAGAAGAAAGCAGAGGATGAAGAGAAAAAGCGTCTGCTGCAGGAACTCAAGGGCAAGGAGAATATCACAAAGGACGGAACAAAGATCAACCTGTATGCAAATATCGGAAGCGTTGGGGATGTGGCATCGGTACTGGCAAATGATGCCGGCGGCATCGGACTGTTCCGAAGCGAATTCCTTTATCTGGAGAGCAGGGATTATCCAACCGAGGAAGAACAGTTTGCAGCATACCGCAAGGTAGCCGAGGCAATGGCAGGAAAGAAAGTCATCATCCGTACACTCGATATCGGTGCGGACAAGCAGGTGGATTATTTCGGACTCGACAAAGAAGATAATCCGGCAATGGGTTACCGTGCGATCCGTATCTGCCTTGACCGCCGCGAGGTATTCAAGACACAGCTTCGTGCACTGTATCGGGCAAGCTATTACGGAACCATCGCCATCATGTTCCCGATGATCATTTCTGTCACAGAGGTACAGACCATAAAGAAGATCATCGAGGAAGTGAAAAAAGAACTGGATGAGGAAAAGATTCCGTACAAGGATGTCGAGCTTGGTATTATGATCGAGACTCCGGCAGCTGTCATGATGTCCGAAGAACTGGCACAGGAAGTGGATTTCTTCTCTGTCGGAACGAATGATCTGACACAGTATACACTGGCGATCGACCGGCAGAATCCAAAGCTTGACAACATTTATGATTCCCATCATCCGGCAATCCTTAAGATGCTTAAGATGATTGTGGACAACGGTCATAAGGGTGGCTGCTGGGTTGGTATCTGTGGCGAGCTTGGCGCAGACACGACACTGACGGAGACATTTCTTAGTATGGGATATGATGAGCTTTCTGTCAGCCCGTCCATGATTTTAAAGGTTCGGCAGGAGATCCGTTCACTGGATCTGAAAGCTTAAAAGGGTGGCTGACTTAACAGCCGATACAAGGGAGTATTTTATATAGTATAGAAAAGCGGCACGCGTTGTGCCGCTTTTTCATTTATTAATTGTCAATCACATGATGGTTTAACCATTTCCGGGAGTGGAAACGGATGGAGAAAATGATCGCGCGCAGCGTCCAGTCGGAAAACATACCGATCCAGACAGCAATCGGGCCGAATCCCCATACCCGGCAGAGATAAATGCACAGGCTTACCCGGCACAGCCACATGGTGCAGCAGGAGGTGATCATGGAGAATTTTACGTCACCTGCAGCGCGCATACCATAGGGTGGGATAAAGGAAAGTACCCAGGAAACTGGCTTTACGATCGTGATGAAGCTTATCATGAAAAAGCACAGTTTTGCGCTGGCAGGTTCCATTCCGGCAAGCATGGTAATCGGTTTGGTCAGTGCAAAAACGAGCAGGCAGCTTGCGATGATGACTGCCTCTGACAGCCAGGACAATTTCTTAATATAATAGATGGCCTCATCTTTGCGCCCTGCACCCAGGCACTGACCGACCACGGTCATCAGTCCGATTCCGATGCCTATGGCAGCAATACCGTTTAAGTTTTCCAGAATATTGGTCATTGCCTGCGCGGCAATCGCTACGGTTCCAAGTGTGGAAACCGTAGACTGGATGGCAAGTTTACCGAACTGAAACATACTGTTTTCAATACCGGACGGAATTCCGATAAACAGAATTTTTTTAATCAGATACCAGTCGGGGCGGATGGAAAAATAATTGCGGATACAGATCGGGGCATTGGCATTGCGCAGCTGCCAGATAACGACGATGGCACAGAAAATACGTGATACCAGAGTGGATATCGCCGCACCTTCGACGCCCATGCCAAGTACAAAGATCAAAATCGCATTTCCGCCAATGTTCATAAAATTGGAAATAACCGAGATGATCATCGGATTGCGGCTGTTGTTCTGGGAGCGCATAATCGAAGCACCGGCATCGTACAGTCCGATAAACGGAAACGATAACAGAGTAAAGAAGAAATAAATCCGGGAATTGGTCATGACATCGCGTTCTACTTTTCCAAAGATTACATGAAGCAGCGGATCACGGAATATCAGACAGAAAACGGATAAAGTTACAGACAGAATGACCATGACAAACAAAACCTGCCGAGCAGAACGGTTGGCATCTTTTTTGTTCTGGCTGCCGAGATACTGGGAGCACAGGATCGCGCCCCCGGCAGATAAGGCAGACAGTGCCTGAATGACAAGAATATTGATGGAATCCACCAGGGAAACGGCAGAAATTGCGGCAGAGCCGACATTGCTGACCATCATAGTATCGGCGGTCCCCATTAAAGAAGAAAGCAGCTGTTCCACAATAATCGGGATCAGCAGCTTTCGTAAGTCCAAATTGTTATATAAATGCTGTGTGTTATCGTGCATAAATGAAATCCTCTTTTCTTACTTCCAGATATATTTTAGCACGATATTTTTCAATGGGAAAGGGAGTATTCGATTAATGATTGCATTGCCCGGTGTGCGGTGCGGAGTCAGTTATAATTTTGCGACTTGACAAGTATGATAGTTTCATCCTATTCTTAAATACAGGCAATTGCGAAACCGGTGCAGCGCATAACGTTCGTACCTGTTTCGCAATCGCCTGTATAGAAACGAAGAGGAAGGAACTCCCATGGAACAACATAAAACCGGCACACTCTATCTGTGTGCCACCCCGATCGGCAATCTTGAGGATATTACATACCGTGTACTGCGGACACTCAAAGAAGTGGATCTGATCGCAGCAGAGGATACGAGAAACTCCATCCGGCTGCTCAATCATTTCGAGATTAAGACACCGATGACCAGCTATCACGAATACAACAAAATCGATAAGGCCTACCAGCTTGTCGCAAAAATGCGTGAGGGTAAAACCATTGCATTAATTACAGATGCAGGGACACCGGGCATTTCCGATCCGGGAGAGGATATTGTGCGCATCTGCTATGAAGAAGGCATTCCGGTCACTTCGCTGCCGGGCGCAGCCGCCTGTATCACCGCACTGACCATGTCGGGACTTCCGACACGCCGGTTTGCATTTGAGGCGTTTCTTCCCAAGGATAAAAAGGAGCATCAGGCGGTGCTTGAAGAATTAAAGACCGAGACACGTACGATTATTATCTATGAAGCACCACACCACCTTGTGCGCACTTTGCAGGAACTTTCAGATACTCTCGGCGGAGACCGCAGGCTTACCATCTGCCGGGAACTGACCAAGCGGCATGAAGAAAAAATGCAGACCACGTTTGCGGACAGTATGGCATATTATGAAGTCAATGAACCGCGCGGGGAATATGTCCTCATCATTGCCGGCCGTTCCCGCGAAGAGATGAAAAAGGAGGAACAGGCCGGATGGGAAGCGCTTTCCCTGGAGGAACACATGGCGCATTACGAGTCCCGGGGGATTGACCGCAAGGAAGCCATGAAACGTGTCGCAAAAGACCGTGGGGTCAGCAAGCGCGATATCTATCAGGCACTGTTAAAATAAAAAAGATCAATGGACTTTATTTTAACTGATCCCGCACGGTTTCTTCGAGAACGGAAAAAGGCGAAGGACCGGTGCGAAGGATTGCTTCGTGAAATGCAGACACCGAAAAGTTTTTGTTTTCGAGCGCAAGCTGTTCACGCATCTGGCGGAATTTCAGATAGCCAACATAATATTTTAGGTAGTTTCCCGGTTCTTCGAGGATCAGATCCGTGATTCTTTTTACCGTGGCAGTATCATCTACGCCGTATTCGCTCCAGAATGCGGCGTTTTTTTCTTTTTCCCATCCAAAATAATGAATCCCGATATCCGCAGTGGCATAGAGGCTGAGTGTTGCAGCCTGGTTGTGCTGTAACAGGGAGGCGAGATCCTGATCAAGTCCGGCATAATAAAAAGCCTGCATTTCGGTGTAGGTTGCCCAGCCTTCGGTATAACCAGGATAGTTGAGGAGGGAGAGGACTTCCGGAGCACCATAGGAGGAGGTGCAGATGGTCTGGTACAGATGACCGGGATATCCTTCATGCGCAAGCGTTGTAAAGTAATAGATATCCGTATCATTTTTAGCATCGTTTATGTAGATCCGGTTGTGTGAAATATCATCAATCGGAGCCGTGATATAAAAGGCGGGAGCTAAGTACTCACTGAGTGCCGGATCAACGTGGCAGATTTCCACGTCTGTCTGTGGTGGTGCAGGGAAGTCGGTAAGGATTTCTTTTTGCAGCCGGGAAATCATGGCATTTTCCTCTTTTAGGGCAGCATCGGGTTTCGGGGACTGGGAAGCAAGTTTCGGATTTTTTTCCAAAAGATTCTGACAGAACATGAGATCTTCCCGCCGGGCTTTGGCAATCTGGGAAAACAGATCTTCCACGCTGTCATCACAGCCCGTATCTGCAGACACGACCGCCTCGTAATAGGCTTTTCCTTCCGGGAAGTTACAAAGCCCCCAGTTGTTATGTCCCCGTCCCAGCAGCATGGTAAGTCCTTTGATCATCTGGCTGTAAGCCGGAATGACATGATCACTCAGAACTTTGGAATGTTGCTTCAAATAAGCATTCTTTTGGGTATCCGTAAGCCCATCCATGGCATTTAACCGGTTGGAAAACGTATCGATCAGAAAATTGTCATCGGGATGTTCGGTGAAAACTTCACACCCTTCAATGACTTTTAAGCAGGCTTCATCGGACATGAAAAGTCCTGCATCGGCTTTCTTTTGTTCATAATCTAAAATCCCTAAAAAATAAGTATCTATCTGCGACAACAGTCCGAGATAATCTTTAATATCTCTGGTATTGCGGAAAGTATACTCTGCCAGAAGCACAGGCAGCTGTGAGGTGACACCACCGGAAGGGGTCAGAGGTTCATCGTAATAGGGATAGGCAGCAAGGTTCTGCTGGCGTGAAATATAATCGGAAAGCAGCCGGCAGGTCAGGCGGTCTTTTCCTTTGAGAGAGCGGTGAGAATATTTTTTGAGTTCTTCCGAAAGTTTTTTGAGCTGTCTGGCCTGGTTATGAGGGCTGTCACCGGACAGACTGCCAAGCGTGATCTCATAAGAGTCAATGCCGGCAGCTTTTGGATCTTTTAGCGTAAAGTGCAGATTCATGGTGTTGGATTTCATCTCTTCGCGAAAAAGCGTGGTACAAAATTCAGAAAAAGAACCGGTACTTTTTCCGGCAGGGGAGAGGATGGCTGCATAAATAATGGAGAGCACCGCAGCCAGAAAAATACCCACGGAAAGCATCCGGTGTTTTTTCAAAAGATGTTTCATACCAGAAACTCCTGTAAGAAAACTTAAGAAAATTTATGCAGGGAAAGCCTGGGCTATGCCTTCCCTTTTGGGTTTATCCGGTAATTGCAAAAGGAATATGAAAAAAGCAAAGCCCATACAATGATTTAAGAACGCAAACAGGAGGCGCGGATGAACTATTTATGGGGTGGAATGATTCTTGTCGGGGTGGTGTATGCTGCAATGACTGGAAATCTTGGAGCAGTGACCGACCAGGCACTTGCTTCGGCAAAGGAAGCGGTAAGCCTTTGCCTGACAATGACAGGTGCCATGGCATTCTGGGTAGGACTTATGAAGATTGCGGAAAAAGGGGGGATGGTAAACCGTGCGGCATCTGCAATGGGACCGATACTACGTTTTTTGTTTCCGTCAGTTCCGGAAAATTCCACAGCAGCCAGATATATGGCAACGAATATGGTGTCCAATTTTCTGGGGCTGGGCTGGGCGGCAACCCCGGCAGGGATTTCTGCCATGAAAGAGTTAAAGCGGCTGCAGAAAATGTCAAATCAGGCGACAGACGCGATGTGTGATTTTCTTATCATTAATATTTCTTCCCTGCAGCTGATACCTGTGAATATCATTGCATATCGCAGCCAGTATGGAGCCGTAAGTCCGGCTGCAATTGTAGGACCGGCCATCATTGCCACTAGTATTTCCACGTTGGCAGCTGTCATTTTCATCAAGCTCCGGCAGGCATTTGGGAGGGTGGAAAAATGAATTTGATTCTGTACTTATCCGAGGCAGTCATTCCGATTCTGGTATTGCTCATTGTGGGAAATGGCCTGATGCACCGGCAGCATGTATATGAGGATTTCCTGGAAGGGGCAAAAAGCGGAATCCGCACAGCAGTGGAGATTATGCCGACACTAATCGGACTGATGGCAGCAGTAGGTATTTTGCGGGCTTCGGGTTTTTTGGATTTTATTTCCGGGTGGCTTGGGAAAGTAATGGCGGCGACAGGATTTCCGACCGAGCTGATCCCGGTTGCTGTGGTAAAAATGTTTTCTTCCTCTGCAGCAACGGGACTTTTACTGGATATCTACAAAACACATGGTGCAGATTCGATGCTGGGACGTGCGGCATCGGTTATGCTCAGCAGCACAGAGACCATTTTTTATACCATGTCGGTTTATTTTATGTCGGTAAAAGTAAAAAAGACAAGATATACACTTCCGGGAGCCCTTTTTGCAACCACTGCCGGAATTGTGGCAAGTGTATTTCTTGTGTGGAAAACCTAAAGTTGTAAGAATCGTGTTATTGTTCGCATGGCAACCTGTGTGTAGCAGCAAAATTGTCAAAAAATATCCGGATTATGATAGAAATATGTTGACTTTAAACATATTTTAGTTCAGAATAAAAGGCAGAAGATACAGAGATTTGTATGTTACAACAGAGAGGAAGTATATAATATGGCATTTGGAAAAAAGACAGACAGAGCCGGTCTGCAGGCCGTTCTGGAATTGAAAAATGTAGATTATTCAAAAGATCCGGAGATACAGCAGCTGTATACCCGTCTGGTGAACGGACGCAGCCAGTTCGGTCAGATCTTGGCAAAGAATGCATCCGCATCGTTACAGATCGCAGAGGTTGTGGACGCCTTAAAAGATTATAATTCCAAGATGGAATCTGTTTCACAGCAGATTGCACAGGCATCGGAGGACGCTACGCAGTCTGCGTCAGAAAGTTCGCGTGTGGCAGGGGAGGTTTCCAACCAGCATGAGGAACTGACCAATACGATATTGTCTGCATCGGAAGAATCTGCAGCGATTTACAAAAATATCGAAGAGGGACAGCAGGAGCTGACGGCTATCCGCGATCTGTCTGATAAGACGATCAGTGAATCAAGTACCATGAAACAGAATATGGAGAAGCTTTTTGATATTATCAGTAATATGAATGAAGTCATTGAAGGGATCAATTCCATTTCCAGCCAGACCAATCTGCTGGCACTGAATGCATCCATCGAGGCAGCCCGTGCAGGAGAAGCCGGAAAAGGATTTGCAGTAGTTGCGGAAGAGATCCGTAAACTTGCAGAACAGACCCAGAACATGACAGCCAACATGAGTGAATTCGTGGAGCGTATCAAAGAAGCATCCGCAAAGAGTTCAGACAGTGCAAACACCGCGGTGGAGGCACTTGGGGATATGAGCGAGAAGATTAATTCTGCATGGGAGATCAATGATGCGAACCAGAAGAGTGTGGGAAAGATTTCCGATTCCATCAGTTCCCTGGCAGCTGTCAGCGAAGAGATTTCAAGTTCCATGGATGAGATGGCAAATCAGGCGAACCATATCCAGCAGCAGTGTGAGCAGCAGCAACAGGATGCGCAGAGACTGGAAGAACTCCGGGAGAATTTAAAAGACGCAACAACACCGGCATACCAGATATTGGATGATCTGGAGAATGCAAAGCAAATTGCCGGAGAGATGAAGAAAGATGTATTTTATAATACAGAGGCTGTATAGTAGCAATTGGCATCCTTATTATAAGAATATTAAAAATATCAATTTACCATATAGCACAGGAAATCAGACAGGGGTTGTCACACGGTGACAGCCTCTTTTTTCCCTGTTCGCGGAGAAAGGAGAAAAAATGGAAGCAACGGAACAGTTTTTGCAATGGGTGGAGGAATCGGGCAACATTGTATTTTTTGGTGGAGCAGGGGTATCGACCGAGAGCGGAATCCCGGATTTCCGTAGTGTGGATGGTTTGTATAATCAACAGTATAAGTATCCGCCGGAGACTATTTTAAGCCATAGTTTTTACCGGCAGAATCCGGAAGAGTTCTATCGGTTTTACCGGAACAAAATGCTCTGTCTGGATGCACAGCCAAATATCACCCATTTCAAACTGGCAGAGCTGGAAAAAGCAGGAAAACTGAAAGGGGTCGTGACCCAGAATATCGATGGTCTGCATCAGAAAGCCGGAAGTAAAAACGTCATGGAATTGCACGGAAGCGTATTGCGCAATTACTGCGAACGCTGTGGACAGTTTGTCAGCGCGGAAGATATTCTCCACTCGGAAGGAGTTCCGGTCTGTCCTGTCTGTGGTGGTCCGGTGAAGCCTGACGTAGTTCTTTATGAAGAAGGGCTGAACCAGAAAACACTGCAGGATGCGGTATTTTATATCAGCCATGCGGATATGCTGATTGTGGGAGGAACTTCGCTTGCCGTATATCCGGCAGCCGGCCTGATTGATTATTACAGGGGAAATAAGCTTGTTTTGATTAATAAGAGTGCAACTCCAATGGATGCGCGGGCGGATCTTCTTATCCAGGATGGACTTGGAAATGTCTTTTCACAGATCGAGTGTTAGCCGGAAAAAATAATAGACAATTGCGGCTCCTGCCACCGCGGGTTTTACAATTGTCTGTAAGGGGAGAAAAAGAAGGAGACCAGCTATGAATCAGTACCAGTATGAAGTGGGAGATATTGTGAAATTAAAAAAGCCACATCCGTGTGGCAGCCATGAATGGGAGATTTTGCGCGTGGGCGCGGATTTCCGCCTGAAATGCACTGGCTGTGGACATCAGATGATGGTGACACGTAAGCTTGTGGAAAAGAATACAAGAGGCTTGCGGAAGCCGGAATAAAGTGCATGTAGTGAAATTGTAATTTCCATAGTATTAAAAATTGCTTCTTTAGATACCATGAAAAACAGTATCTGGAGAAGCAATTTTTCTGTTATAAAGGCTTGCGGGCCTTAATTTTTGTAAATTCAATAATTTCTTTCTTATCCTCTTCGGATATCTTATTAAAATAAAAAAGCAATTCTTTTTCCAGATTCGTATGAAACATGTACTTTTTTTTATTCGCGGGATCATTAAAAAATTCAAGAAACTCAGATAAGTCTTCGCTGGACTGGGAAGGAACCGGTGCATCATAGGAAACTTCGCGGTCAATATCAACAGTCAGATGCATGAGATCGTCAATCGAAATGTTGTATAGACCCGCCAATTTGTATAATGCTTCGGCATCCGGTGTCCGTCTGCCAGTTTCATAATGGCTGTATGTCTGGCGGACAATACCAAGCACCGCGGCTACATAATCCTGCGTGTAATTATTTACCTTTCTCAGTTCTTTCAATTTCTGAGGAAGTTTTTTTTCACTCATAATAAAATACCACCTTTTCTTAAAATTAGTCTATTTTTTCACATATCATGAAATGTTACAGATAGTAGCTATTGATAAAACAGAAGTTAATTTATTGTAGGAAGCGAAAAAATAGTCATATAGTTACAGAATGTTGCATAGAAATGTAAAATATGCACAAAAATAAACGATTTTTAAAGGAATGAGAATGGAAAAATTAGATAAAAAGTAACAAAATGTAGCAATTATAAAAAATAGAGGTTAACAAACCGTAGCGAACGTACGATATAAAAGATACAAAACGTAGCAAAAAGGTTTTGCGTGCATGGAGGTAAAAAAATGCTGAAACTTTCATTGAAACAGGGACAATACGTAAATATCGGGGATGACATCCGTGTGGTCTATGTAGGTGGTTCGGGAAATCACGCAAGGCTGCTCATTGA